>Ga0315330_10000022_pt1 | contig 69419 bp, 72 predicted proteins | sample M140m34915metaG_FD_203453 | JGI IMG/M metagenome (GOLD analysis project Ga0315330, IMG submission 203453) | Ammonia-oxidizing marine archaeal communities from Monterey Bay, California, United States - M1 40m 34915 | ecosystem: Environmental > Aquatic > Marine > Intertidal zone | place: USA...
TTTACAGCATCACAAGGAACATATAGTGGGCAACCTGCAGGTGTTCCTATATCAGAATTTATTTGTGTAGATTCAAATGTACTAATAGACTTTGTAATAGAAGATTCTTATGGAGATGGTTTAGGAGGTTCCACATCAGGAGGTTCTGTAGATGGAAATTTAGAAGTATTTGATTGTGACGGGGTTGAATTATTTGATTTAGTAGATTCAGTAGGAGCTAATTTTGGATATCAATATACTTCTCCTCAATTTAGTACAGGTGATATTTGTACTACATCAGGACCAAATGATATATTTGGTTGCATGGATCCATTTTCAACTACATATGATTCATCAGCAACAATTGATGATGGGAGCTGTGGGCCTGCAAGAGTATTAGGTTGTACAGATCCAACTGCATTTAATTATGATCCTAATGCCGACCAAACAGAAATTATGACTGGTGATTATACATTAGAAATTTTTGATGGTGCATCTGATGGTTGGTCAGGTACTTGGTTAGGTTTAAAACAAGGTGATTGGTTATCTCCACAATATAAAATAGGACCTAATGATGGTAGTAGTCTTACATTCCAAGTTCCTTTAAATATCTTTCAGAATGTTGAAGCTTATTTATTTACAACATCACAATCTCAAAATACAATTAATCAAGTAAGTTATACTTTAACAGGACCAGAAGGAGACACTATAATTAATGTAGCTTATTGGGATGCAATTCCATTTCCTTTTATTGTAGAGGCAAATGCATTACCAACATTTGGGGATGTATGTATTCCAGTAATTTTAGGGTGTATGGATTCAACTGCATTTAATTATATTCAACCAACAGGAGATCCTTCAATTGATGTTAACACTGACGATGGAAGCTGTATTCCTGTAGTTGAAGGTTGTACTAATCCACTCGCATTTAATTATGATCCTAATGCAAACGTTGATGACGGTAGTTGTGTAGCTACAGTTCAAGGCTGTATGGATCCTAATGCATATAACTATAATCCTAATGCAAATGTTGATGATGGAAGTTGTATCTATTTAGGATGTATGGATGCTAATGCATGTAACTTTGATTCTACTGCTAATGTAGATAATGGCGGCTGTGTATTCCCAGATCAATACTATGATTGTAATAATGTATGTATAAATGATACTGACGGTGATGGAGTTTGTGATGAATTAGAAATACTTGGATGTACAGATCCTCTTTCTATAAACTTTAATCCACAAGCTACTGATGACGATGGAAGTTGTATTCCAATTATTTATGGTTGCACGGATTCTACTGCTTATAATTATAATCCTCAGGCTAATACAGATGATGGAAGTTGTATTGCTGTTATATTAGGTTGTACAGATCCAACTGCATTTAATTATGATCCTAGTGCAAATACTGATGACGGAACATGTATACCTGTAATATTTGGTTGTACAGATCCAACATCTTTTAATTATGATCCTAATGCAAATACAGATAACGGAAGTTGCATTCCTGTGATTCTAGGTTGTACTGATACTTCAGCATTTAATTATAATCCTTTAGCAAATACAGATGATGGAACATGTTACGGAGAAATTTTAGGATGTACAAATCCTTTAGCTTATAATTATAATGATTATGATGGAGATGGTGTAGGAAATATACTTTCAGGAAATCCACAATTAGATGTTAATACAGATGATGGTAGTTGTGTATTTGATGCAGGTTGTATTACAGGACCAGGTAATCCTTATTGGTTAAATGATCAATGTTATGCATGGGTAATTGATGTAGATGATTACTGTTGCCAAAATGAATGGGATCCTATTTGCCAAGAGATGTATAACTATTGTGAAAATGGTTGGCCTGATGGTATGGACATCTGGGAAACTAGAAGACTAACAACTCAGATAGCAGTTTATCCTAATCCTGTAAAGAACATATTAAATATAGCAACTGAATTGGATATAACTTATTCTGTATATGATTTAACAGGAAAGATTATTATTTTAAATTCAAAAACTAAACAGGTTGATTTAACCGACGTATCTAATGGAATTTATCTTTTAGAGATAGATCATGAAGGTACTAAATATATTAATAAAATAATTAAAGAATAATGAAAAAGTTATTAATCTTATTTTTTCTTGCTCCACTTTTAGTATTTGGACAAGACAAAGAACCTTCTAAATTTAAAAAAGATTTTAAAAAGGTTTTTAAATACTCCACTTTTTATGCAGCAGTAAATGGAGGAAATTCATTATCTGATGTAGATGTATTTTCAGTAACCAATGGTTTACAAACAACAACAGCTGAAACTCCTTTTGATTATTCTCTTGCTGTAGGTGTTAGAAAAATTGCAAGATTTGGATATGAAAACCGAGCAGATGTATTTTATGATGGTACTGAAAATTCAATAGGTGATGATGCTACTATTGGTAAAGTAAATGGTTTTGAATTTTTATTTGAAGCTGATTGGAAAAGAGAACAAGGAAAATCATTTTTTAATCAACACCACTTTTTAAGATATGTAGCAGATGATTGGATTATTAAAACAGAATATCTTACTGATGGATTTGCAGATATTGAATTCTTTGAAGCATCACAAAGATATAGACATAAATTTGGTAGAAAGTTTTCCTTAAATATTGGAGCCGTAGAAAGGTTTTCGCAACCTTATGGATATGATCCATTACAACAATGGTTATTATCAAATGGAAATTTACACTATACTTATTTGGCTTTACAAGAAGGGTACACTGTACAATTTGATGGTATGGGAGGAGAATCATATTTTAATCCAAGCGGAAACTTAGTAGCAGAAAATACACAAATATGGGAAGGTGTTGTTATACCACAAGTATTAGCTGATTACGTAGAAAAGAAAAGAGATGCTGCTCCAGTTCAATGGAACTATTCTGTAGTATTAGGTTTTGATTATTATCATTACACTAAAGATTTTTGGATACATGGATTTGGTAGTGTTATGCCATACCATTATGATACAAAAGCTGAATTTTCTTTTCATGAATACAACGGTGGACAATGGGTAGATTATTCAGGAGGAGTCATATTTGGTCTTAAACTTACAAAGAGCTTAGGTATGTTTGCTGAAGGTACATATAATAAGTATTGGAATAGACGATGGCATGATTTTTCTCTAGGAATAAATTACATCATTCTTTAATAAATAATAAAATTATAAACTAAATTAATTAATGGCTACTCAACTGAACGAAGATACTAGTTTTAAAGTAAGTGTAAAAACTTTAATAGGAATTGGATTTGCAATGGCTACGATTATAAGTATGTGGTTTATACTACAGGCAGACATCGAAGAGGCTAAACAATTACCAGCACCGTTACCGCCTGACGTAACAAGAATGGAATATGATATGAAGGATCAACTAATTAGACAAACTATTATGTCAACACAAGAAGATGTAAAAGAATTAAAGGATCGTTTAATTAGAATGGAGGAAAAGCTGGACAAATTAAGATAACTTATGAAATCATTTAAACTTATAGTGTTTTTATGTATCTTATTTTTAAGTAATAATTTATTTGCTCAAAAAATTGGAGATGGTGTAGTATTAGCTCATTTTAATGCTGGTTGGAATTCTGCTAATGAAGTTAAATGGTTAGGTGAAATTGAGGAATGTAATATAGTAAAGGTTGATATTACAACTAGTCCTAAAATTCAAACTAAACATAAAATAGTTGTTGTACCAACTATCATTCTTTTTAAAGACGGTGAAGAAGTTAAAAGATGGCAAGCTGGAATTGACTTTAAAATAGCAGAAGAAAAGAAATTAATTCAAGAAGAAGTAGACGAGCAAAACCTTAGTGACTTCTAAAAACCCCCTAACATTCTGAAACATCTCTTAATTATTACATATAATAATAAATCAATTATATGAGTGATTCAGTAAAAAAGTACTTCGAACAACAAGAAGAATCTAATATTTTAAGACGCAGAGAAAATTTACATTTAGAATTAAAAGCTATTAAAAGAAGTATTAGTCTACTCGGGGAAAAGAACCTCCAAAACCTTGAATGGTTTTTATCAAATAGAGATAAAATAGTTTCAAATCGTAAGATTATAGATTTGATAGGCGATAATTAAAAAGTTATTAACAATTTGTAAAATAATTGCCGGATTCCTGTAAATTCTCCTGAAAGTATGTAATTATATTAATATAACAATATCAATATAACATACTATGAACAAAATCAATACACCAATTAAAGAACTTATTAAAGAATTTGAATCCGAGTTATGTCATGAGAGTACACGACAAGGATTAAAATATGCAATTCAAATTGCAAAACGGATGCTAAAAAGAGAAAAAGAAATAATGTGCTGGTTTGCAGATGAATGGCACGAAATAAAATTAAAGAAAAATTTTTAAAAAAAACAAGAAATCTTGGTACGAATCCCAAATAAATTGATTATATTTATACTATATTAATTAATACATAACAACATGGACAATATAGTTTACATTGAAGAAATAGGATACTGCCGAGAAATAACAGTAGATCGATATAATGAGGATGGTATAAATGAACCTTATAACATTTATGAAATAGTAGAAAATTGTTAATAACTTTTTCTAAATTAACAAGAATTTATAGTACAAAACCCAATTAAATTGATTATATTTATATATTAATAATAAAACAAAAAACGGAACCCATATGAACACACTACTTTACAAAGACATTGCAAAAAACATTAATTCAGCTGACCCGGTACTATCCAATATGAGATTGGTCGTACACCTTGCTAAAAAATACCAAGGAATGGGATTATCATTAGAAGATCTAATCCACGAAGGTACAATCGGATTATGTAAAGCTAGAGATAAATGGAAAAAAGACGGAGGATCTAAATTTTCTTCATACGCAGCAGCATGGATTAAAGCTACAATCCGACAAGCTCTAAATAACAAGAGTAGGACAATTCGTGTACCTGCTCATAAAACTCATATACCTGATATAGGTCCTAAAGTATCTGAATTGGATCCAACATACCAAGGTACTTATGAATCTCATATTGAAAAATCTCATGACGAATCTCATCTTAAATACAAGATAGAAAAACTGATGGGAAAACTAAAACCTAAACAACAAGAAATTATCAAAATGAAATTTGGTATTGATTGTATTGAAATGAAAACTTCTGAAATTTCAAAAGAACTAGGAATCACCGTTCAATCTGTAAACGGTACTATTCGTAATTCTCTAAAGATTATGAAAGGGTAATATGATAGAGAAAATAAAATTATACGCAAAAACATTACAACCTCTTTTAGAATGGCTTAAAGAAAATCCTAATGATAAGGATGTTAAGTACACTGTAACAAGACTTTTAAGGTTTTATAGTAATACACCTAAAGAATTAGGAATCCCTTATATGTATTCCCGAGCCGCTTTACAAAAGGCGCAAAGATTAGAAATTCCTGATGCTGAAGAAAAACTAAAATGGGTTACATGGAGACAGCAAACAAATAAGACAGGTTTAAAAGATTCAGGTCGAATAGATGGAGTTTTTCATTTAGAACATATTGTACCTATATCACAGATAGCAAAAAAGCTTTATGATCTAGAGGATATAACCATAAGAAAAATCTATGCTTTACTTATAAACAATTTTAAGATAGCTTGGATATTAAAAACAGAACAAAAAGTATTAGATGAGGTTAATAGAAGTGGAGAAAGGACTCCTAAAGAATTAACTAACCTCAACATTTTTATTAAAGGATATAATTATTAAACTATGCCAGAACTAGCAGAACTTAGATTAACAGCAGCTTATATAAATGAGTGTAGTGGGAGTGGTGCTCCGACTATTAGATATACCAACATTAAGAAAAATCCAGTACATAAAGGAAAGGATATTGAAGTTCCTTTTGATGGTGACTTTAGAATTACTGCCGAGAGTCGAGGGAAAGAATTAATTTTATGGTTATCTCAACAAGAAGAAAAAGTTCCTCTTAAAATGACCATGGGAATGAGTGGCCATTTTAAATTAACTAATACAGGACAGGAACCTAAACATGCTCACTTAAAATTTTATAGACATGATGGTACTACATTATCTTTTGTTGACGTAAGGCGATTTGGTAAATGGAAGTTAGGAGAAACTTGGGGTGTTAATCGTGGACCAGATCCTACTACTGAAGCTGATGAATTTAAATATAATGTTCTTAAGAACTTAGATAAAAAAGTATTTGATCAACCTATTCATTTAGTTTTAATGAATCAAAAATACTTTAATGGTATTGGAAATTATTTAAGAGCTGAAATACTTTATAGACTTCCTAATGTTAATCCTTTTATGGAAGCTAGAGAAATTATAGATAATTGCCCTCGTTTATTGGAGCTATGTACTGAAATACCTAGAAAGGCATATTCATTAGGTGGAGGTCAATTGAAGGACTGGGAGAATCCTTGGAAATCAGATAAAGAAAAATTTGAAAAGTTTATTAAGTGCTATAATAATAAAAATATGGCTTACATAAAAGATAAAAACGGAAGGAGATTCTGGTTTGATCCTAAGTGGAGTATTGATATGTTAAATGAAGTTTTAGATCAACAAAAGAATGATATTTAAACACACAGGATTGTATATTGATAAATCACCTATTCATGGATGGGGTGTCTTTACGAACAAAGATATAAAGGAAGGTGAATTAATAGAAGAATGTCCTATGGCTTCAAAAAAAGAATATGGATATTTAGGGGATTTTGATTTAAGTCCTTATTTAATGTTTTATGCATCAAATGAAATTCACCAAACATGGTTTATTCCTACTGGTTATTCTATTCATTTAAATCATGATGACTCAGAAAATTTATATTGGAAGAATGATTTAGAAAATGATATTTGTTCTTTTTATGCTAAAAGAGATATAAAAGCAAATGAAGAACTCTTTATAAATTATAATAACGCACCTTCTAGGTAAACAATTTTACATTTAAGCTATATAAAAATAAATCAAAAATTGTATGGCAAACACTGATAATAAATGCAAAGATCTCGATGTTAGAGATTATTGGAAAGAAAAAGAATATGATGTTAAAGTCAATTCATTAGAAGAACTTTATTCTCTACAGGCTAAGACTCAAAATATGTATTTTGAAAGACAAGGTAGAAAACCTTTCTCAGAGTTCACTATAGGGGATGTTATAGATTTTTTAATGGTTACTAATCATGCGATCATTGATGAATTACATGAAATGGTAGATGCCGTTGGAGGAATTGAAGACGGTGTAGGTAATGCTGCATGGAAACCTTGGAAATCTGCAAACCCTGAAGTAAGAAAACAAAAACTTTCTGATTTAACACCAGGTGATTTAAAGGAATTAAAAATGGAATGGATAGATGTAATGCATTTTGTTTTTAATGCAGGATTAGCAATAGGTGTTACTCCACAAGAATTTTACAATTACTATCTTTCTAAGAATGAAGAGAATTGGAACAGGCAAGAAAACAATTATTAATCAGTACCTATAAAAAATAAAATATGCTATTAGACATAACTCAAGAAGATCGCCAATTATGGGTTTCTTATTTTAATCTTGACGGAAAAACTAGATTTAAAACTTATGATCTTCAACCAGAAGATATGTTTAACTGGGAGGTATGTGATGGTGGTGATCCTAAAGCAGATCCTAAAATAAAAAACTGGGATGGTCGCTCTGTGAAAAAAGTAAAATCTAGGTGGCTTAATAAGTATAGAATTATTGAATATATGGATCAGCTATCTTTTTCTGATAGAGAACTTATATTTGGTTATCATTTTCCTAAAACCTTTTTTGTTGATATTGAAGTTGAGGTTACTGATTCATTTCCAGAACCAAGTAAAGCTCCTAATCCAGTAACTGCTATTTGTATAGTAACACCTGATAAGCAATGTATTGTTTTAGCTACCAAAGATTTAGAGAGACAGGTACAATCAAAAATACAAAAACAAATTGATGAACATTTTAAAGGAATTGATGAAGAGTTTTCTTTTATCTTTAAATGTTTTGATAATGAATATGATATGATGTATACTTTCATGGATAGCTTTGTTAAAAAGTTTTCTATGATGACAGGTTGGAATTTTGTACAATTTGACTGGCAATATATTGTAAACCGTTGCAAAAAGTTAGGAATTGATCCTTCTATATCTTCTCCTATAGGTAGAACATTTGGTAAGCATGATTTTCCTTGTCATGTAGGTGTAATGGATTATTTAGATATTTATGCAAAATGGGATAGGACTGTAGATATTAAAGAAGATTTTAAATTAGATACTGTAGGTGAAGCCGTTGTAGGAATTAGAAAAATTAAATATGAAGGCACCATTCAAGATATGTATGAAAAAGATTATCCTAAATACATTTTCTATAATGCTGTAGATACTGCATTAGTTTATTTAATTCATGAGAAAATTAAAACAATGGAAATTGCTTTAACGATTGCTCATATGACACAGATTAGTATTTTTAAAGCAGCATCACCAGTAGCAATTACTGAAGCTTTATTAGCTAGAGAATTTTTAACTAGAAATTTAGTAATGGCAAAAGATCCTAAAGCTCCTCCTACAAAAAGACAACAATTTGAAGGAGCCTTTGTAAAAGAACCTAAAACAGGAATGCATAATGCAGTAGCTGCATTTGACTTTGCTTCTCTATATCCTTCTATAATGAGACAATTAAATGTATCACCAGAAAGTTTTATTAGAAAAGTAAAACCTGAAATTAGAGAAAGAGAAGTTGGAGAGGATAGAATTGTATCAGTTACAGGTGCTGTATATAGTACAGAAAGATCAATTCTTAAAGATGTATTGAGTAGGTTATATGATCAAAGAAGAGAGTATAAAAAAGAATCATTTAGGCTTCAACAAAAAGCATATGATTTAGAACAAGAGTTAAAAAAACAAGACAATGATTAAATCTCCAGTCTTAATTAGAATAAATAAAAAACAATATAAATCAAAGGCATGCAACTAAAACTTCTGGGTTGCATGTTTAGTCTAAAATAATAAAATAATTATGAGCAAACTTTTTACTGAGCGTATAGAATATAAACCTTTTGAATATCCAGAATATTATTTGGACGGGTGGTTACCACAAGCACAAGCATTTTGGTTACATACTGAAATTTCAATGCAAGGTGATGTTAAAGATTGGAATGAAAATCTTAAACCGCATGAAAAGAATTTAGTTGGAAATATTCTTTTAGGATTTGCTCAAACTGAATGTGCAGTATCTGATTATTGGACTGGGATGGTTACTAAATGGTTTCCTAAACATGAAATCAGACAAATGGCAATGATGTTTGGATCACAAGAAACAATCCACGCTGTTGCATATTCTTATCTTAATGAAACTTTAGGTCTTGAAGATTTTGCTGCATTTTTACATGAGCCTTCAATGGCTGATAAGTTTGACTTCTTAATGTCTACTAATGCTGATTATACTGATAAAGATTTATTAGCTAATGTTGGAGATTCACGAAAAGAAGTTGCCAGAAGTCTTGCAATATTTTCTGCATTTGCTGAAGGTGTTTCTCTTTATAGTTCTTTCGCAGTTTTATATAGTTTTCAAATGAGAAATCTTTTAAAAGGAATTGGTCAACAAATGAAATGGTCTGTAAGAGATGAATCTCTCCATAGTAAAATGGGATGTAGATTATTTAATCATATGTGTGATGAGGATAAAGAGTTAAGAGATTCAGTTAAAGATTCAATCTATGAAGCTGCTAAACTTATTGTAGAAATGGAACATAATTATATTGATAAGATTTTTGAAATGGGTGATATTGAAAACTTAAAAGCATATGACTTAAAGAATTTTATTTACAGAAGAACAAACGAAAAATTAGAAGAACTAGGATTAGATCCAATATTTGAATATGATGAAAAATCTGCTGATGCTTTAGATTGGTTTTATCATTTAACAGGTGGACATACTCATACTGACTTTTTTGCAATCAGACCAACTGATTATGCAAAAGCAGGAGAAGGTGATAACTGGGATGATATTTGGTAATAATTAAAAATAAAAAAAATGACAGCAGATCAAATAGAAAATGAATTAGGTTGGGAACGAGGTGTTGATTATCCAGAATGGGGTCATACTGATGTTTATTTAAATACAATATCCAGAGGTTATTGTTTACCAGGAGAAACTCCAAAAGATGCGTATTGGAGAGTAGCTACAACAGTTGCAAATAGGTTGAGAAAACCTGAAATGGCAGATAAGTTTATGAAGTATGTATGGAAGGGATGGCTCAATCTAGCCTCACCTGTATTAAGCAATACTGGAACGGAAAGAGGTTTACCTATTAGTTGTTTTGGTATTGATGTAGCAGACTCTATAAATGATATAGGACAAAAGAATCTAGAATTGATGCTTTTAGCTAAACACGGTGGAGGTGTAGGTGTATGCCATAATCAAATCAGACCAGCTGGAGCTTCTATAACCGATAATGGAACAAGTGATGGTGTAGTACCTTTTATTAAAATAAATGATTCTACTATTCTTGCTACTAATCAAGGTGCAGTAAGAAGAGGAGCTGCAAGTACAAACTTAAGTATTGAACATGATGATTTTTGGGAATGGTTAGAAATCAGAGAACCTAAAGGTGATATTAATAGACAATGTTTAAATACTAATCAATGCGTTATCGTAGGCGATAAGTTTATGAGAAGTGTTATGGAAGGTGATACTGAGGCAAGGAAAAGATATGCAGCAGTCCAAAGAAAAAGAAGACAAACTGGTCAACCTTATATAATGTATAGAGGAAATGTTAATAAACAAAATCCTGATGCATATAAGAAAAATGGTTTAAAAGTATTTATGACCAATATTTGTTCTGAAATAGTTTTACATACAGATGAAAATCATTCTTTTGTTTGTTGTTTAAGTTCTCTTAATCTTTCAAAATATGATGAATGGAAAAATACAAATTTAATTTATGATTCTATATGGTTCCTAGATGGAGTATTAGAAGAATTCTTACAGAAAGCAAAATATAGAAAAGGTTTTGAAAACTCTGTAAGATCTGCTGAAAAAGGAAGAGCATTAGGTTTAGGTGTATTAGGATGGCATACTTATTTACAGCAAAGAGGTATTGCATTTGAAGGGTTAGAGGCTCAATATGAAACTCGTAATATATTTTCTCAAATAAAAATAGAAAGTGAAAAAGCAAGCCGTGATCTTGCTGAAGAATACGGAGAACCATTATGGTGTAGAGATACAGGATTTAGAAATACTCATTTAAGAGCAGTTGCACCAACAGTATCTAATTCTAAATTAGCTGGAGGCATATCCGCTGGTATTGAACCTGTACCTGCAAATATATGGACTGATCAATCTGCCAAAGGAACCTTTATTAGAAAGAACCAACAATTAGAAGGTTACTTAGAAAAAATGGGACATAATAATAAAAAGGTTTGGGATAGAATAATGGCTGATGGTGGTTCTGTTCAAGGTCTTAAATTTTTAGATGAATGGTGTTTCTTAAAAGGTATTCTAATTAAATGTAAAGAAGTACCTGAAAATCAAGAAGGTGTTCCTTTTAAAGATGTCTTTAAAACTTTTAAAGAAATAAATCAATTAGATTTAGTAAGACAAGCAGGTGTTAGACAACAATATGTTGACCAGGCAGTATCTTTAAATTTAGCATTTCCTAAAGAAGCTACACCAAAATGGATTAACCAAGTTCACCTAGAGGCATGGAAGCAAGGAATTAAAACTCTTTATTATATGAGAACAGAATCTGTATTAAGAGGTGATATTGCAAAAGCTGCAATGGAAGAATGTTTAAGCTGTGACGGCTAATAAAAATAAAAAGATATGAAATTTAAAGATACTATAGGAATATTTGATAATGTTTTTACAAAAGATGAATGTAATGCATTAATGGACAGGTTTGAAACTGCTCATAAAGAAGGGCTATCATATGAAGGTAAGAGTGGCGGAACTGGTGTAAATAAGTTTAAGAAAAGTAATGATTATAATATTTTAGGTACAGGAAATGATGTTGATATTTCTTTATCTGATTTAGTTATGGCAAAATTTAATAGTTCTATAGATAATTATTTATCTACATTTCCATATAGGGAAAATTATAATCATAATAGATTAGTCTATGGTAATACTTACTATCCTTTATTACAGATGCAAAAGTATGATAAAGGTAAAGGTCATTATAATGCTTGGCATGTAGAAGTTGAAGGAACTGGGAGTATGATGAGAGCTTTTGTTTTTATTCTTTATTTAAATGATGTAAGTGAAGGTGGTGAAACTGGGTTTTTATTTAAAGAAGAAGGGGAAGATGATTTTTTTAAAGTAAAACCAAAACAAGGCACATTAATTATTCATCCTGCAAGCTGGCCTTATATTCATAAAGGTTATATGCCTAAATCTAGTGATAAGTATATCTTAACAACTTGGTTACAATACACTGATTAGGCTCAAATAAATAATATATGAAAACTAAAATTTCAGCAGGATTAGCAATCATATATGACAATAAAGTTTTATTAGCTCATACCACTAACCGAGGGTGGTACGGTTCTTATGGTATTCCTAAAGGTGGTATTGAAAAAGGTGAATCTAAATTAGATGCAGCTATCAGGGAAACTAAAGAAGAAGTAGGTATAAGAATACCAAAAAATCTTATTGATAAAACTGAGCATACATTTACTTTAACTACTAGAAAATATAAGTATACCAAGATTGTATATTATTATATTGTTAAAATTTCAGATCTTTCTCAAATAGGATTAAAAGATTTGAGAGTTCCTAAAAAACAATTACAAACAGAGGAAGTAGATTGGGCAGGTTTTATTGATTATAAAGAAGCAATGAAAAGAGTTATGAAATCTCAGCAAGTGGTTATTAATAATTTAGTAGGAAAAGGTTTATTGGAAAAGAAAGATAACATTTTAAAGTTTAAGGATTTTGGACTATAACAAATTACTTGGTAGAGATCCTATATCCACAGATCTTAATACAATCCAAGATTACATAAAAGGAAAAAGAATACTTGTAACAGGTGGTGCAGGTTCTATAGGCAGTGAAATAGTAAGGCAGCTTGTTAGTTTTGGTGCTTCTACTGTAACTGTCTTTGATAATGCCGAAGCTTCTATGTTTCATTTAGAACAAGAAATTACTAGGTCTAATCCAAATTCTCATATTAAATATGTAATAGGTGATGTAAGAGATAAGTATAGATTAGAAGAAGTTTTTGATTCTTTTAAACCAAATATTGTTTTTCATGCTGCTGCTTATAAACATGTACCTATGATGGAATCAAATCCAATAGAGGCAATAAAAACAAATGTTTTAGGAACAATGAATGTTTCTAATATTTCATATATGAATGAAGTAGAAAAATTTGTAATGGTATCCACTGATAAGGCAGTTAATCCAACAAATATAATGGGTGCGACTAAGAGAATAGCAGAATTGTATACTCAATTTTTAGAAACAAAATCATCTACTAAATTTATAGTTACAAGATTCGGAAATGTATTAGGATCCGAAGGTTCAGTAATTCCTACTTTTATAAAACAAATTGAAAGAGGTGGTCCTGTTAGTGTTACGCATAAAGAAGTTATTAGATATTTTATGACTATACCTGAAGCTTGTCAATTAGTTTTGCAGGCTAGTGTATTAGGGCAAGGAGGTGAAGTATTTTTATTTGATATGGGTGAACCTGTAAGTATTACAGATTTAGCAAAAAATTTAATAAAATATTTTAAAAGTAAAGCTACAATAAAATACATAGGATTGCGACCAGGTGAAAAATTATATGAAGAGTTATTATGTAACGGTGAAAATATGATAACCACTAAAGATAAAAATATAATGAAATTAAATCATGAGAAATATGATTTTAAAACTTTAATTCCAAAAATAGAAAAATTATCTAAAATAAGATCAAATGATTTTTATAAAATTATTCTATTAGTAAAAAGTATAGTTCCTGAATTTAAAAGAGAAACTCATGAATAAAAGAAATGTAAATTTATATTGGGATAAGTGGAATTTTGGTCCAGAAGAAAGAGCAGGAATTCATCCTTCAACATCAAGTAAATATATTGACTGGGTAAATGATCCTAGCGATGTTGCTGTATTTGTAGATTATGATGGATCTTTAAATAATCTAGAAACTATTGTTAAAAATTCTTCTCAGAAATATAAAGTAATGGTTCAGATGGAACCTTATACTTTTAATAAAGCTTTACATCAATGGATTTTAGATAATGAAGAATTGTTTGATTTAATTTTTGTTCATTACCCTGCATGGAAAGGATCAGGTAAATTTCCTGAAAAATATAGATATTACATAGCAGGATCTAGAACATTTATTAAAAAAGAAGCTAGAAAAGTTTATCCTAAAAATAAAAATGTTACTGCTATATGGTCTCAGAAAAATTTTGGATTAGAAGGGCATATGTTAAGGCATGTTACAAGAAATTATATAAAGTCACATATACCACATACAGTAGATTGGAATAATCCTGTAGAAAAAGTTGACGGTCTTAAAGATTATAGATATGAAATAGTAGTAGAAAATGAGTTTCCATATTTCTTAACAGAAAAACATTTGGATTGCATGTTAACAGGAACTATACCTATTATATGGGGTCATAAGGATACTAAACAATGGGAAGGTTTTGATACAGATGGAATGATTTTCTTTAATACTGCTGAAGAATTATATGACATCTTAAAAAGTGAAACATTAACAGATAAGTTTTATAATTCAAAAATTGATGCAATTAAACATAATTTTAAAGAATGCGAAAAGCATTTAAGTTTTGGAGATATACTTTGGAATAGTGGATTAAAAGAATTATATAAAGATGATTAACATTTACGGTAAAGGTGGCCATGCAAGGGTAGTTAATTCTGTTTTATGGAATAGACACCCTAATCAAATTAATTTTTATAATGATGAAGATTTTGATTTACAAGAGGGTAATTGGATTATTGCAATTGGTAACAATGCAGCTAGGAAAAGAATAGCCGAAGAAGTACTAGGTGAAATAGATTATCTTACAATTATTGCCGAAAGTGCATTAGTTTATGATAGTGATATTGGTGAAGGTACTCAAATTTTACATAGGGCAGTAGTACAAGTTGGTACTAAGATAGGAAGACATTGTATAATTAATACATCATCATCAATTGATCACGATTGTATTTTAGGAGACTTTTCATTTATTGGACCTAACACTACTTTGTGCGGTGGTGTAGAAATAGGTGAAGGTACTTTTATTGGAGCAGGTGCCACTATCTTACCTTATATAAAAATAGGTAAAAATTGTATGATAGGCGCAGGCGCAGTAGTAACAAAAAATATGCCAGATAATATTATGGCTTATGGTAATCCGGCTAAAATAAAATAATATGAAAAAAATTTACTTATCTCCACCTCATATGTCAGGAAAGGAGTTAAAATATATTAAAGATGTATTTAAAGATAATTGGATAGCTCCAGTTGGTCCACACCTTAATATGTTTGAAGAAAAAGTTAAGGAATATACAGGTTCTAAATATGCAGTAGCAGTGACATCATGTACTGCAGGTATTCATTTAGCCTTAAAAGCATTAAGAGTTAAAGAAGGCGACTATGTTATATGTTCTTCATTAACATTTGCCGCTACAGTAAATCCTATAATTTATTGTGGTGCTGAACCTATCTTTATAGACTCTGAAGAAGGGTCATGGAATATGGATCCTTTATTATTAGAAACTGCAATTCTTAATTCAACAGCATTAGGCAAAAAACCTAAAGCTATTATTCCTGTCCATATATTCGGAGTACCTTGTAATATGGATGCAATTAAAAAATTATCAGATGAATATGACATACCTATTATCGAAGATGCCGCCGAAAGTTTGGGATCTACTTTTAACAACCAGCATACAGGAACCTTTGGTCCTATTGGTGTTTATTCTTTTAATGGAAATAAGTTATTATCTACTTCCGGTGGTGGTATAATAGTAACTAATGATAAAAAGAAAGCTGACTATATGAGATTTTTATCTACACAAGCTAAAGATAATAAACCTTTTTATCATCATACTGAAATTGGATATAATTATAGAATGAGTAATGTTCTTGCAGCAATAGGTGTTGCTCAAATAGAAGTTATAGAGGATAGAATAAAAAGAACTAGAGAAATTAATAAAATTTACCAAAAAGAATTAGGAAATCTTTTTTATTCATTTCAAGAAGAACAAAAAACTGATAGGTCTAATATGTGGTTAACTTGTGCATTAATGAAAGGTGAGTATATTCCTCAAGATCTTATTGACCATTTAGCTAAAAATAATATTGAAGCTAGAAGGATTTGGAAGCCAATGCATGAACAACCAGTTATGAAGAGTTATAGAAAATATATAAATGGAAACAGTTCTTTATTATTCTCACAAGGTATTTGTTTACCTTCAGGTTCAGATCTTACTGATAAAGATTTGAAAAGAATTATAAAGTCTATAAAAACATTTTTTAATAAATGATAACTTTTGAAGAATATAATTTATTAGAGTCTTATATAGGAGAAGAAGATTTTCAGATTCTATTAGAAAAGAACTTAGGTTCTAAGATTGACAATAATATTAAATTTGGTATAGTGATGGCTACACATGATATGAGTGCCGGCGCTGCAAATAAATCTAGAGCAAAACATATGACTACACCAGGTGTTCTATCAGATGCTTTGAATTCTGTTAAAAATCAGAAATATAAAAATTGGAAAATATATTTGGTAGCTGATAAATATGAAGGTGATGAAAATGAGATTAAGAAAGTAATGAAAGATATAATTCCTGATTCTCAAATTCAATATAAAAATAGATCAACACCAGGCGAAAGAAATAATACTAAATGGACAACTAAGCAAATTAGATTTACCGCTGGTTGTGGTGCTTTAAATGATGCTCTTAATATGGCTGATAAAGACGGTTGTGATTATATCATTAGATTAGATCATGATGATAAGTGGGCTCCTAATCATTTAGAAACTATTGCAAAGGCATATTCACAATATCCAGATTTAGGTTTTGTTTTTACTAGAAGTAAAAAGAAAGTAACTGCACATAATACCTCTAAGAAAGTATTTATGCAACCACAAAAAGATTATGAAATGAAACCTAACAATAAAGGTTATGGTGCTAATGATACTTCTCATTCAGCTGTATCTTGGAGACCTAGTATAACAGGTAAATTAAGATATAGAAATCCAGACCAACAAAGAAACACAGCTCCTAAATTAAAGGGTGCCCCATCAGGCTCGGGCGGAATTTTACCTGCTGATTGGGATATGTTTAAAAGAGTCATGCAAAACGTGCGTGACAAAAAGAAGAATTATATGTACATTCCTAAAGTAACAAGCTTTTATAGAAACCGTGAAGGCAAGTTCTAGTGATGAATATATAGATTAAATAACTAAAAATAATTATTATGGAAAAATTTGAAGAAATCAAAGCGTTAATCGAAGCATGTGCTGAAGATGTAGATAAGTTTTATGTAAAAGGAAATAAAGCTGCTGCTGTTAGAATTCGTAAATCTATGCAAGAAATTAAGAATCTTGCACAAGAATTAAGAATACATGTTCAAGAGACTAAGAATAGTCTATAAATAAAATCTAATTTAAAATTAAAAGGCTGCCGTTCTAGGCGGTCTTTTTTTGTCTTAAAAATATCTCTAGCACTCTTAAAACATTTGTTTATTTTGCCATATAATAATAAATTAGGAATTATATGGAAAAATGTTTAATGATAGATTTTGATGATACATTGGTGAAAACCATTGAGATTCATGCTGATTCTTGGAGAAAGGCATTAGAGAAAGTCTTAGACATAGAAATACCTTTAGAAACTATCTTAGCAGATATTAATTATGGAATGGATGTTTTATTAGAAAAATATCAGTTAACTTCTAAAGAATCTAAATTAGCACAAAAATATAAAAAAGAAATCTTTTCTAAAAACCTACATAAAACAAAAGTTAATGAATTACTTTTGTATATGTGTAAAAGTAAATTATTTAAAAATTTAGTAGTTGCTTCCAATTCTTCTAGAGAAAATGTAGATAGAATTATGAGTTATCATCAAATAGATCCCAAACTATTTGATCACATATATACTAGAGAAGATGTACCTAATAAAAAACCGTCACCTGATATGGGACATCTGATATTTGAAAAATATCCACAATATAATAAAGAAGACTTTTTGATGGTTGGGGATTCTGATGTGGACTTAACCTTTGCACGTAAACTAGGAATAAAATGCATAATAGTAAAATTTTAGTAGGAAATAGTGGAGATAAAGTTTTTCTTCAAGGTAATAAAGTAATTAAAGAGGCTGGGCATTATCCAGAAAAATTTAAGCAGCAGATGGAATTTCTCATGTGTTGTGATCATCCTAATTTTATTGATGTTAAACCTCTATCAGAAACAAGTTATGAAATGAAAAGGTTTCCAACTTGGTATGATAAAATTTTACAACAGCCTATCACTAATTCATTAGATCAATTAGAAAATCTTATTTCCATTATTGGTAAATTTGATAATATAGGATCTGATGTAAAGACACAAGATTATTTTGATAAACTTCAGTTAAGGACAGGTTATACTTATGAAGGTACTTTTGATGCAGTATCTTCTTGGGGATTTGTTCATGGAGATTTAACAGTAAGTAACATTTTACATGATAAAGATTTTCTGTTTATTGATCCAAGAGGTACTGAGGAGCAAAATTATTATGATTATGGGAAGCTTATGCAATCCTTTGTAATGGAATATGAGTCCCATATATACAATAACCTTAATGCAAAATATTCCAAGTTCTGTAGAGAAGCAGAAAAAATTATGTATGAATGGTGTGATGAATATCAACTTAAATTCTTTTTGGCAGTTCACTTGTTAGGTGCTGTCCCTTTCTTTGAATTAAATGAAAGATATGAATTAGCAGGATCTTTCCTTAAAAAAGGGCATGAATTATTTGATGAATTAGAAATAAAATATACTAAATGAAAAGAGTAAGTAAAGCAATAATATTAGCAGCCGGCCGTTCTACTAGGTATGGTAAAAATAAATTAGTAGATCCTATTTTAGGAAAGTCAACAGTTGAATACTGTGTAGAGTTTTGTATGGAGAATGGAATAGATGATTGTTATATTACAATTAGTAAAGCAGATTTCTTTTTTAAAGATAATGTAAAGCTTTCTCATCCTATTATTGAAAAGTTAAGTAAATACAAAAAAGATATTAACATATTCTACGAATTTCAAAAGGATGATGAATATGGGCCAGGTGCAGCTATAAAGGTATGGGCAGATAAATTTGATGAAGCATTCTTATGTCTATTTGGAGATAATTATTATCAAGGAAATATAGGATTAGAATATCACGATCCTAATAGTACAGTTGTAACTTATAAAGATTATGATACGAGAGCAAGAAATTTACAACTTGCATCTATATTAGAAAATGTTGTTATTGAAAAACCACATGGAATTGTTTCAGGTAGATACTTCTGTGGTTATATGATATTTTCTAAAGAAGCATTCAATAATCTTGACAGCATTAAAATGTCAAATAGAAATGAATATGAAATTACTCATTTGATTAATTCAATGGATAATTTAAAGTTTGAAGAACTGAATATATGTTGGTATGATTTAACATATGAAAATGATAAAGAAGTAATAGAAGATTTAATTCAAAATTGTTAAAATGAAAAATGTAAAAAAAGTAGGTTTCTTTAAACTTGGTAAAGCGATTAAGTTTAATGAAAACAGTTGGGGAGCAATCGGTGGAGATTGTGAACCTAAGCAATTAATTAATTCAATTGCAAAAAGAAATCCTAATATTGAATATTGGCTATTAAGCCCAAATGATTTAGGTAGAGTTAGAGCAAAAGAAAAACCAGCAGTTCAATCTTTATTCGGCCCTCCTGCTGAAACAGAATCTGCTGCCCCATCAAATGTAAAAGAATTTCACTCTACAATGGCTGATAGGAAATCAGCTGATGAAGCTGCTCAAAACATAAAAGATTTAGATTTAGATTTTATCTTTTTCTATACTGGGCCATCAAGTACAGTTAATATACCAGGCTTTATTAATAAGGTTGATGGAACCGGAAGAGTTAAATCTTTAGACTTTTTTAAGTACTATGCAGCTCCAATAATTAAAGCAATGAATGAATTGGAGAAGAAAGTTCCAATTGTAGGTTTACTTGTAGATAACCGATACATTTTAGCATGTAAAGATTGGAATGATAATAATAGACCTACATATTACTTAGCACAAAATACTTTTACAAAAACAGAAGAGTTCTTTTGTAATCCACCTTTAAGAGATATTAAGACAATTGAATCTACTTATGAATATTCTGGAATTGAAACTGTATTTCTTTTAGATAAAAAGAGATATGACACTGATGAATTATTTGAAATGAAAAAGACTAATTCATTTATGATGTTACAAAACCAAGGAAAGGGTTCAGGTGGAATGGACCGCTGGGATCCTGTTAGAGATTATATTGTAAAGAATGATATTGAAACCGATATTTATGGTAAGTGGGATGATGACTTAAAGAAAGAATATCCTAAATGGTTTAAAGGAGAAAAGAGAATTGAAACAATGACTGATGAACTGCTTTCAACTAAGTATACATTCTGTGTACCTATTAAAGAAGGAATGGTAACCTCTAAGTATGCGGAAATGCTACACTATGGTATTATACCATTCTTGCATCCATCTTATGATACTGACTTTAATGTCTTCCCTGATGGTCATTTCATTAGATGTAAATCACCAGAGGATTTAAAAAAGAAAGTACAATTTTTAAATAATAATCCTGAACATTACAAAAAACTTTTCTATAACTTACAAGAAAAGTATTTAAAAGATTCTTATTATACTGGAGAACATGTAGATAATAAGATCTGGGAAGCTTATGAAAGAGTAACTAATAAAACTGAAATCAATGTATAATAAAGACACAAGAATTTTAATAACCGGTGGTGCCGGGTTTGTAGGTACCAATTTTATCAATGATCTTTTAAATAGAGGTCATAATCCTAAATGTATTTCTGTTATTGATAACATGGAACACGGAACTTATCTTCCTAAAGTTCATGATCAAATTGAAAACTTCCATAGAGTAGATATTAGAAATCAATATGTAGAAAATATCATAGAAGAATTTAAACCTGATTATGTATATCATTTTGCAGGGCTTGTTTCTATTTATGATTGCCACGAAGATCCATATGAAGCAGTGGACAATAATATTTTAGGAAGTATTAATGTAATGAACGGATGCTTAAAGGCTGATGTAAAAAGAATTATCTTTAGTGAAACTTCTGCTGTATATGAAAACTGTGTAATGCCTGAAGCAGGTTATAACGAAACACAATCAGATCCTACTACAGTTTATTCTACAACTAAAGCATGCCTTGCTCTATTAGCAGAATCATATCATAGAACTAAAGGATTAAATTATACTGCATTAAGATACTTTAATGTTGCAGGGCCTCTTCAAGATTATAATAGAACTATTCCACCAGTATTTGCAGGATTTATTTTAAGAATTAAAGGTGGTCATAATCCTATTGTATTTGGAGACTATATGAAAGCAAGAGATTATATTGATGTATCTGATGTTAATGCATTTCATATTATGTGTATGGAAAATGAAGATACTGCTAACCAAACATTTAATTTAGGTACTGGTAAAATGACTAACTTAATGGATCTTAAAAATATGATTGCTGATATAATGGAAGTTAAAGTTGATTTTGATCATTATGATGCAATTGCAGGTGAAGCATTAAATTCTTATGGAGATATCTCAAAAGCAAAATCTATGGGATGGGAACCTAAAAAAGATATTAGAGATACTATAAAAGAAACTATCGTTTATTTAGAAAATGAAATAGAAGAAGGAACAATTAATCCTTTGACTTTTATGGAAGATTTAGAAATTGAAAAAGTAAAAATATGAGTAAAGAATTAAAATGGGGTACTATCATCCCTCTTATCGGTGGTAGTGCTATAGGATGTAAAAATTCTGCAGGTAACGAACCAGCTTTTCATTTAAGCTATGATGCTTTTGCAGCTAATGAAAGCCATATTGAAAAATATTGGCCAGATGTTCCTATGTATAGATTAGATCATGAAGATTTAGAAATTCCTAATCAAACATTTAATGAAGTTGATTATGTAAATTCAGTTTGTCCTTGCGCAGGTTTATCTCAATTAAATTCTGCTAGAGGAACAGCTGCATCAAGAGGATCTGGTGCTTCACAAAATAAATGGATGTATGATTCATCAGAATATATTTTAGAGAATGTAAAACCTAAAGTTCTTTGGGGAGAAAACGCACCAGGTTTATTTACTAAAATGGGAGAAGGTGTTGTAGAAAGACTTAAAGAAATTGGACGTAAACATGGTTATAGTTTTTCTTTAATAAAAACAAATACTGAATTACATGGAATTCCACAAAGAAGAATGAGAACGTTCTATTTCTTTTGGAATACACCAACAGTTCCTTTATTAAGTTGGAAATTTAGAGAAAAGAAAAACCTTATTGATTATCTCAATGAAATACCAGAAGATGCTACCCACCAAGATATGTTTATGGTAAGTGGTAAAGTAACTGAGCATTATAGGCCTTATGAATTTGTTTTAGAAGAGGAAGGTTTAACTCACGCAGAGTTTGCTGCTAAATTTAAGAAAGGTACAATTGCTCAATATTTAGAAAAGCATGATCTGATTGATAAATGTATCCAATGGTTAAATAAACATTATCCTAAACAAGGATTTTCAAATAAAAAATCTACAAAGACTTTTTCTGATATGTTAGAGCATCAGCAGTATAAGACTAGTCAAGGTTTAGGTTATTGGGATGCATCACCACACTTCTTTAATGAAAGCTTTTCGGCTCTTATTGGTAGAAATATGTTTAATGGAGTTCACCCGGTAGAGGATAGGTATTTAAATATTAGAGAGATGTTACATTTAATGGGATTACCTTTAGATTTTGGTATAGAGCATTCTGGGCAAGTAAATCATATTGCTCAAAATGTTCCTGTAAGAACTGCACAAGATATGGCTGATGAGGTTAAAAAATTCTGTAGAGGAGAAGCTAAAATGACAAACTTTACTTTTATGAAACAAGATAATACAAACCATAAAATATTAGTCACTGAAGAGTTAGGTGCTAAGCCTAAAAAGAAGTATAAAGTTAATAGTACTTTTTAAAACTATTTTAAATTAATGCATATAAAAATAAACAAAAATTAAAATTAATGGAAGCAACAATTAAAAAGATTGACGGTTACGAATTAAGTACATTTGTCAAGAAATTATTACCGATTGATAAATTTATCTTTATGAAAATTGGTAAAGAAGGAACAGTTTCATCTGTATATTTTCCTGAGAGGGATGCAGTGAAATTAGTATCAACACCAACATCTGATATCTTTGATACGGAGATTAATGATCCGGTGAAGGTTAGTTTTTATAATGGGAGTAAAGTTATTGATGCTCTATCTCATTTTAACGGTGATGTACAAGGAAGAATTAAATACTCTGAAATTGATGGAGAATTAATGGCAAGTGATTTTACTTTAGCTAATGATGATCTTCAGATTAATTTAGCATGTGCAGATCCATCTTTATCTTTTATGGAAATGAGTAAAGAAGAAACAGATCGTGCATTTGGAACTGAAGGTAGTATTTTTGAATTTGATCTTCTTACTACTCATGTAGATAAAATGAAATCTTTATTTAATTTAGAAAGAGAAGAAGATACATTTACATTAGCTGTTAATGATAAAGGTGTTGCAGTGCAAGGTAATTCTTATGATGCTACATTAGCTCATACATATGAAGGAGAAGGTGCAGTAGGACAAAAGGTTGTTATTTATAAAAAATATATTAATCTTTTGGATAAAGAAAACTATAAAGTAATTGTTTGCAGTAATAAGGTAGTGTTCCGCTCCTTAGATACAAATACACATTTAACTGTGGCTGTAGCAATAACTGATGAAGATTAATTCCTAGCTTCATCCAGGATAAAGGTAGTGAATAGGTCCGATTAGTGATGACAGCGAAACTACCTTTATCCTTTTCTTTTTATAAATAAAACAAAACTAATTATGGCATATGTAACAACCGTTGCTTTAAAACCAATCTTATTAACAAATAATGGATCTGAATCTATAGAATTTGCCGAATCAGATTGTACATGGAAAGAAGAAGATGTATCTTTTGCTACAGGATATTTTAATCCTATCACAGGATCCTATGACCTTACAAAATCAACTCTTAATTTTGAGAGTGGAGAAATACTTATTATAAACCAAGATTACACAACAACATCCGCACAACTAATCGCTTTAAATTAAAATAGAATGCAAGAACTTACAGAGTTACAAAAAATTCAAAAAGAAGCAAGTAAGTTTTACAATTATGAACAAGCTGTTAAGTTAATGCTTAATTCTATTTATGGTGCATTTGGTAATCCTTACTTTTATTTCTTTAATGTAGATATAGCTGAAACTATTACTTTACAAGGTAAAGATGCAATTTTATATACTGAAGAATTACTTAATATGTATTTCAGTAAATATTGGCATAAAGATATTGCCGCTCATGAAGCTATGGGTATTACTGTTACTGGTAGAATTGAAAACCCTGTAGGTATTTATATTGATACAGATTCAGTATATGTAAAGTTTGATGAAGTAATTCAAAAATCAGAAGGTTGGGAAGGTGATGAGAAAGAATTCATTCTTAAATTATATAAAGTTAGAGTAAATGGTTATTTAGAAAAGATACTCCAAAAATATGCTGATGATAATAATGCAGAAAACTTTTTATCTTTTGAACTAGAAAGTATAGCAAAAAATGCAATTTGGTTAGCTAAGAAAAAGTATATGCAAAATATTGTTTGGAAGGATCCGGATATTCACTATGAAGATCTTTCCAAAATTAGTTCTAAAGGTTTTGAAATTATACAATCATCAACTCCTATATTTGCTAGAGAAAAACTTAAAGACTTATTAACATACATCTTCTCGGTAGATAAATTGGATATGAAAGATTTTGCTGCTCTTCTTAAAGATATTAAAAGACAGTTCAAATTAGCTAACATCGATCAAATATGTTTTTCTAGGAAAGTAAATAATTATCAAAGATATATTGTAAATGATTATGAAGCTTTTGAATTTGCATCAAGATGTCCAATAGGAGTAAGATCTGCAGGTTATCATAATTACTTATTAAATAATTCTTCTGTAAAAGGTAAGTATCAACCTTTAGGAAATGGTGAAAAATGTAAAATGTATTTCTCCAAAGATAAATCATGTGATGTGTTTGCTTTTGCTCCTGGAGAATATCCTTATGAATTTGCACCAGAGGTGGATCATGATAGGCAATTTGAAAAAACAATTTTGGATCCTATAAATCGGGTAGTAACTGCAATGGGATTCAAGGCATTTAACAGAAATTTGATTTATACTACCAGCCTCTTTTAATTAAAACAAAAGGCAAAAAATCAATATAATAATAAACAAAAAATAATATGGCAAAGGAATTCTCATTCGCAGATTTAAACAAAGAAATGTCAAAGATATCCGAATATGGAGACACTTTAGATAAATCAACAATATCAGAAATTGATCATTACATTCCAACAGGAAATTATCATTTAAATGCATGCTTAACAGGTTCTCTGTTTGGTGGTTATCCTAATAATAGAGCAGTTGCATTAGCAGGGCCTTCAGGTACTGGAAAAACTTATCTTATTTTAAATGCAATTAAACAAGCTCAGCAACAAGGATATAGTATTGTATTTTATGATTCTGAAAATGCAGTAGATAAAAATTTAGTAGAAAAATTTGGAATTGATCCAACAAAATTTAGATATGAACCATGTAATACAGTTCAAGAATTTAGAAGTTCAGTAACTGCTATTACTGATGTATTAATTGAACAAAGGAAAAAGGGAGTTGAATTACCTAAAATAATGGTAGTCCTAGATTCTGCTGGTAATCTTGCAACACAAAAAGAAATCGATGATGCAAAAAGTGGAAGTAGTAAAGCTGATATGACAAGAGCTAAATTACTTAAATCAACTTTTAGAATTATTATGACGCAGTTTGGTATTTGTAAAATTCCTTTCTTATTCTCAAATCATACTTATCAAACACAAGATCTTTTCTCAAGACAAGTTGGTGGTGGAGGTACAGGGCCAGAATATGCAGCTTCTATTATTCTATTTTTAGGTAAAGCTAAACTAAAAGAAGGTGTAGAACAAACTGGAATTATTGTAACAGCAAAACCAAATAAAAATAGATTTGCAAAACCAACTAATATTAAATTTCATATTTCTTTTAATAAAGGTATGAATGCCTATGTAGGTTTAGAAGAATATATCAGCTGGGATACATGTGGTATTGAAAGAGGAAGATTTATTACTGAAGGCCAATTTAATAAATTAACAGATATAGGTAAAGCTGAATGTAGAAAACATTCTTTTAAGAAAGATAAAAAAGATGTTACGGTTTATTTCCAACCTGCAGCAACCGCTCGTAAAATTTGTGTTAAGCATTTAAATGATTCAGTGGATCTAAATAAATTATACACACCTGAAGTTTTAACCGAAGATGTTCTTAAGCTGATTGAACCTATCGTAAATGAAAAGTTTACTTATGGTGTTGATGAAATGAAAGCTGAAGACTTAACTGAAATAATTTCTACTGACGATGTTGCCGAAACTGCTTAATACTGCTAAACTTAAAGTTAAGTATGTACTAGGCAATCACACAACACAACCAGGTTATCCTGATGCCGAAGATGTACTTTTTGAATTAATCCGAGATTATTGCGGAAAGGTTGCTAAAGAAATAAAATTTACAAATGTTTCTATGGCTAAAAGATGGAACCTAACTGATGAGCAGTGTGATATCATTTTAAATAAGCTTTTAAAAATTAATTGTATTAAAGTTGATTTTTCAAATTCAGCGTATACTACTTATGAGGTTATACAAAATCCTTATGAATAAACTAAATATGTTTTTTAGCATATAAAAATAAAACTACATGAAATCAAGTATAGATCACGAAAAAATCTTTTTTAATTACTTTTTAACAAAGCCACATTATTTAAAAGGTACAGGAAAAGGTTTTTTTGCAAATAGGGATTTAGATCAAATAGCAAAACTATCAAAAGATTTTTATTTAAAGTTTGGCGAGAGCCCGTCTAAACAACAGATGTCAGCTTTAGTTAAAGATGATCCTAATGAAATATCTCCTGATATTGTAAAATCTATTTATGATATTAATATTAATGAATATGATCAAGATTGGTTAAAAAGAACTGGAGAGGCGTGGGTTAAGTGGAAACATTTTGATAAACAATTAGTAAGAACAATTGAATATGTTAAAACTCAAGATGTATCACCAGAAAATGTTGAAGATGTAGTTCAGCGTGCAATAGGAATGATTTCAACTGATGGTTCAATTAATTTTGATACCGATACGGGTTTAGATTTTTTTAATCCTGAATCACATGTGCAAAGAACAACAAAGAAAATAGAAACAGGATGGTCTTTTGTAGATAGGGTATCCGGTGGTGGGTATGATACCAAATCTTTAATAGTTTATGCCGGAGAACAAAACATCGGTAAATCTATATGGTTAGCCAACGATGCAGCTAATTTTGTAAAGATGGGTCATAATGTAGTTTTCATTACAGCAGAAATGTCGGCTCAAAAAGTATTAAAAAGAATAGGAGCAAATTTATTAAACGTTCCTATGATGGATTATGATAAGCATTCAGGTAATCGTGATTATATGAAAAGAAGATTAGAAAGAGTATCACGAGGATTGTTACCACCAGGAAAATTATTTGTGAAAGAATATCCAACTTCACAAGGAACTATTCCTGATATTGAAGCTTACTTAAAAGATTTAGAAGAATCAACAGATCATAAAGTAAATGTATTAGTCGTTGATTATATTAATATCTTAGCTAATTATAGAAATCCTAATACTGAAAATACTTATATGAAGATTAAACAAATTGCTGAAGATCTTCGAGCATTGGCAGTTAAAAGAGATATGTTAGTTATATCAGCAACACAAATTAATCGTGGTGCGTGGGATGCTACTGAAGTAAGAATGGAAAATATTGCAGAATCGGCAGGTCTTGCACATACAGCGGATGTTATGTATGCATTGATTCAAGATTCTATAATGCATTCTGAAAGAGAGTATTGGTTAAAAGTTTTAAAAATTAGGGATGGTCAAGGAAAAGGATCAAGATGTAAATTTAATATTGATTATGAACATATGAGGTTAACTGAAACTGATGAAATTACTCACTAAAGATATGGACATATTAACAAATAAACAATTAGTTTCTTTATTTTATAAAAAGGCTAAAGAAATTAAACCAGATATATTTTGTGAAATAGGTGCATATGAAGCATCTGCTTCTAAAGAATTATCTGATATTGAAAATATAAGTATTTTTGCATATGAAGCAAATAAGTATATTTATGAAATGTATCGTAATGATAAAGGCTTAAAGAATGTTAATTATAAAAACCTTGCAATATCTAATACAATAGGAAAGGTTAATTTTTACATAATGAAAGATTATGTTAAGTCTGGTGCTAATTCTTTATTAAAAAGAAATACTGAAACTTATTCTAATTTAGAATATGAATTAACTGAAGTAGATTCTTTTACATTAGATAGCCTTCATTCTAAAGATAAAGAAAAGTCATATGTATTATGGATAGATGTAGAAGGTTGTGGTTTACAAGTATTAGAAGGATCAAAAGAGATTCTTAAAAATACAAAATTAATATTAATTGAAGTAGAAAATATTCAACACTGGGAAGATCAAAAAATGGATAAAGAAATTATTTCATTTTTAGAATCTTATGGATTCAAAATAGTTGCAAGAGATCAAGAATATCCTAATCAGTATAATATAATGTTTGAAAAATAAAAATAAATTATGTGGGGTAAAAAGAAAAAGGTCCTAAGTAAAAGCGAGGACGATAAAAAATCTAAATATGAAGAAAAAGATAAAATCTTTAACAATTCTTATGGAGAACAAGATCTAGGTGGACAAAAAATAAGTTTCACTTTAGCACCAGGTTATGGTTCAGATATGGATTCTGATGATAAAATGCATTATGATGCGTTATTTGAAGTTATTGATGGATTAATTAAAGGTAGCGAATTTGAGCATTTAAATGAAGCTACTCCTGATGGTGTTATTAAAAAATTAAATAAAGTACAAATCAATAAAGTATTCTTTTACATTATTGAAAAAACTGGAAATGATTATTCACGAATAGATTTATTCGGAGTTCTTTCTGACTACTTTGATGTTTTTCCAAATAAATTTTATAATTCACTCTCTAATAAATTTAAGGATGAATTAATAAAAGAATTAGATGATAAGTATAATATCTTAGAAAAAAGAAAAATCAGAAAACTTTTTTAATATGACAAAAAGAATTTGGATGGTAAGTGATTCGCATTTAGGGTGCAGATCAAATTCAGTCTTATGGTTAAAAATTATTGAAGATTATTTTTTTAATTTCTTTATACCTTTAGTAAAGAAAGAATATAAAAAGGGTGATGTTCTTTATCATTTAGGAGATGTATTTGATAATAGGCAAAGTGTTAATTTAGCAGCACAAGATTTGGCTATTAGAGTATTTGAAGAATTAGGTAAAATATTTCCAGATATTCATATCATAGTTGGTAATCACGACATAATGAGAAAAAATTCCAATGAAATTTCTTCTGTTGATTGCCTAAAGTATATACCTAATGTTACAGTATTAAAAGAACCTAAAATATTGGAATATGAAGATGCTACATGTTTACTTATGCCGTGGAGAAGAAACAGTGATCATGAAAAAGAAACTTTAGATAGTATTAAACAAAATATTGATTACATGTTTTGTCATACTGAAACACAAGGAGTTCAGATAAGTCCTAGCACAAAACATTTACATGATGGAGGTAATACAGTAAGTACCTTTAAAAGATTTAAAAGAGTTTATTCTGGTCATATTCATTATAGACAAGAAAAAGGTAATTTTATTTTAGTAGGTAATCCTTATCAGATGACTCGTTCTGATAGAGGAAATCAAAAAGGGATATATCTTTTGGATCTTAAATCAGGTGAGCATACTTTTTATGAAAATAACGTAAGTCCTCAATTTATTAGGTATTATATTAATAATATTTTGGAGATGCGTATGGAGGATATAGAAAAGGAAATAAGAGATAATTTTGTAGATGTTTTTATTCCTTCTAATGTATTAGGAAAATACAACATTAATAAATTTATGGATTATTTAGATGGTGTAGCCAGAAAATTAGAACCGAGAATTTATGATGAAGAAAATCCTTATGATATTGAAGATGGGGAATTATCTGATTTTAATGGAGAATTAAATTTAATGAACATTGCAGCAGAATATATTAATTCATTAGAATATGATGATGATTTAAAAGAAAGATTAAAAGTATCAGTACAAGAATTGTATAAAAGAACACTATCACCTAATTATGAAGATTAAAAAAGTAGAATTTAAAAATTTTGCCAGTTATGGAAACCGAACTCAAGTTATAGAGTTTGGAAAAGACAAAAGTGATTTATATTTAGTCTTAGGTGGAAATGGTGCAGGTAAAAGTACTTTGGCTAAAGTTATTACCTACTTATGTTATGGTAAAGTAGAAGGTGCAACCTTGAGAGATTTACCTAACAGAGTTAATGGTGCACTATGGGGTAAAATTTGGATGGAATCCAAAGGTAACTCTATAGAAATTGAAAGAGGTATTAATCCAGGAATATTTAATGTTAAATTAAATGGATCTGAATATGATGTAGCAGGAAAAGTAAATCTTCAAGATTTTTTAGAAACAGAAATTTATGAAATACCTTATCATGTTTTTAAGAATGTAATTATTTTATCAGTAAATGATTTTAAATCTTTTATAACAATGTCTCCTTATGATAAGAAAAGAATTATTGATAAAATATTTGGCTTTTCTATAATTAATGAAATGGCAGAAGCTGTAAAAGAAAAGAGAAGAAGTATTATAGATGAAATAAAAACTTATGAAGATGAGATAAGAACTTTAAATGAATCTATAGATTCGGTTTATGATAAAATAGAACAGATAGAAATTTTATCAGCAGAGAAAGATAAATCAAAAGTTAAAAAATTAAAAGAGGATTTAGTTTCATTAAATACAAAAAGAAAAACTCTAAAAGAATTTACAAAGTCCCTTAAAGAAAAATTAGAAAAGACAGATTTAGATTCTAGGACCAAAGCATCTGATCATTCTACTATAAAACATAAGATAGCAAATATTAAAAATGATTTAAAGTTATTTGAAAATTCCACTTGCCCTACATGTACAGCACCACTTACTTCTGATTTTCATTTAGATATTAAAAAGGAAAAAGAAGAATCATTAATAACTTTAGAAGAAAAGTTTGAATCTGTTAAAACTAGTTATGAAGACTCTGTAAAAAAGTTAAATGATTTAAGATTAAAAGGTAGAGAAATTCATGTAAGAACTGGTCAGTTAGAAGTTGAAATGGAAAACTTAAAATCTAAATTAATTGAAATAGCCGAAAAGGATGAATCAGATTCTTCATCTAATCTTAAGCAATTAGTAAAAGATTTTAAATCTCGTAAGAAAACAAAAACTGATGGTAAACTAAAAAGTGAAGGTGAAGATTTTTATTTAACTATTTTAGAAAACTTAATGGGTGAAGGTGGCATTAAAAATTTAGCAGTAAGATCTATTCTTCCTTCATTTAATAATCATATACTTTTAATGGGAAGGGAAATGGGAATTCCTTTTGCTATTAGGTTTGATGATAAATTTAATTGTACATTACACCACCTCGGTACAATGATTAGCCCAAAGACATTAAGTACAGGTGAAAAGAAAAAAGTAGATTTTGTAATTATTATGGCATTAATGAAAATGATTAAAGTTAGGTTCCCTTCTTTAAATATTTTATTTTTAGATGAAATCTTCTCTTCTATTGACTCTGATGGTGTATATCATATAATTAATATACTTCATGATACAATACAAGATATAGGCCTTAATACATTTGTAATTAATCATACAGTACTACCAAGTGAATATTTTGATAAAAAGTTAGAAATAACTAAAGATGCAGGCTTTAGTGAATTTACAATTGAAACTATTGGATAAATATAATACAAGAAAAAATTAACTTAATAGATGTCAGCATATAATCAAGAATTTAATTATGATAATACAATCATAAGATATGTTATTGTAGCACTCTTAGCGGAATTAAGAAACAAGGTGTATTATTATAATCAAATTGATGCCGATACATTAAAGAAAATACCAGTCCCTTTCTTTTATTCTATAACAGGAGATGGTAGGTTTTTAATGGATAACTTTTTATTTGATGCAGAAGAATCAGGTAAAGCTATTGGTGATTATGAAGTAGTCCCTAGAGGTATATTACAATTAACAGGAATATCTATAGATTCTGGTAATCAAACAAATAAATTTGTAAGGTCCGAATTTGTAAGAGAATGGGAAGGTGTTTTAAAAACATTTTCATTAGAAACTAATTTCTTACCAATGAATATGACTTTTAGTACTACGGTTGTATGCTCGGATAATTTAGAAATGTTAAAAGTTACCGAATCTCTAATGAGTAAGCTTTATAAGAATACTCTATTTCAAGTAGATTTAGGGATGTTTAGAGTACAGGCAAGTTGCCAGGTACCAGAAGACTATAGCCAGGATAGGTTATTTGAATTTCAGTTAAATGATAAAAAGTTATTTGAGGTGACCTTTGATATAGAGGTTAAGACCTTTATGCCTGTCTTTGAAGGCGGTATTCTTATTCCTGAAATTGACTTTATGACTAAAGAAGCTATTATAGCTAATCCTAAGGCTGCAGGTGTTGGTATGTTAAGATCTGGTAAAGATAATGAATTAGGAATTTATTTCGGTGGAATATTCCAAAAATTTGATATGTCTCAACAGAGTATATTAAAGGTACAACCGAGTGGAACATTTAGTAATAAGGGATATATTAATCCAGATGCAATCTTAACAGGAGGGCCTTATGTAGAATCTCAAATATCATCTGCACCAATACCGCCAGAATCTCTAGAAGGTAGGCAATATCGTAATGCAGATGCTGAACCTAAAAAAGAAGACTCTGGTTTAGGGAGTGTAGATAATTAATCCAAGAGACTTATAATATATAAAACAAATCAAATAGTGTAATATGGAAAACACAATGAACGAAGGACAAACACAAGTATATGCTGATGGTAGGGTAGAATCCCAAGCTGGTGTAAACCAGGACCAAGAATACTTACAAAATCCTCCACAACAATTAATGGATATAATCCATGTATTGTTCAGCCAAAGCGGTAGAATGTCAGATATTGACAATGACTTTAAAATTGACCATAGTGGATCAATAAGTAAAGAACAAGTACTTACTATTTTAGTAGGGATGGGTATTCCTCAAACAATGGCTCAAGTCGGTATAGCTAAGTATTTAGAAAACCACAAAGACAAATCCGATATATACACTGAAAATAATAATCAAAAAAATCATAACAAAATGAACTTTACATTAACAGATCTGTATGAAAACGTTATGGAGAGTATTAACGGCTTAAAGGCTATGGACAATGATAGTTCCAGAGTTTCATATTCTGTTAAGGAATCTTTAACTATTTTAGAGGAGGCTATAAATGCATTCCCTATGAAATTAAAAAATGCTGACCTTTCACAAATTAGTGAAGAAATAGAAAATGCAACTAATCCTAATCTTAAATTCCAAATAGCTAGAAATTTATATAGTAAATTAGGAGCTAATACTTGGTTACAGCCAGTTTCTGAATTAAGAGAATATATTATGGAATCATATAACTCAGCAAAATGGAGTTATAGAATTAGTGAATCTATTGATAGAGTATCTTATCAGAAAGGAAAACTAATGGAATCATTAACAAATGATTTAACATCTTTATTAAATGAATCAGATGTAAAATCTAAATTTGCTGCTGTTGCTGCTAAGAACCCATGGTCAATGGATTGTAAAGCAATAGTAAATGAAATGAATGCTGAAGATACAAACGTAGCTTCTACTGCAAACGGAAAAGTTGTTTCTGTTCTTTCTCCAGTTTTAGAATCTGAAAATGGATTAACATTTAGATTACATGGAAAGAATTATAATTTTAATGGAGCTGATATTACTGAAGCTAATGTAACTGATCCAAGATTCTTTGATGTAAGTGAAGGTATAGATATGTTTTCAAGAAATGAAAACATTCTTTCTTTACATGGAGAAAATGGTAAATCTTTAGAATATAACATTGCTGAAGGTACATTATCAATGGGTAAAGTTGATATGACTAATTACAGTATCATTGAATTAAAAGAAGCTTTATTAGCAACTAATTTTTCAGGTTATAGAAATCAGTGGCAAAATGATAAAATTTGCAAATTCTTTGAATCAGTTGATTTACTTGCTGAAATGGATAACTTTACAACTATTCAATCACAAGCACATAAAGATGTATTTGTAAGTGTAATTGCATTAGACGAAGGTATTTATGTTAACACTGTAAATCCAGGAATGGGAATAAATGAAATGAAGAAATATGATACTGCTACTGAAACTGTAGATATCGTAAAAGAATTTGTTAACTTTGATCTTTCTTCTTTATTATCTGAAAGATTAATTGCTGAAGATAATGAAAAAGCAATTGAGGAAAATAAAAGAAAAGATATTTCTGATGCTATCTCATTTTTAGAAGAAAAGAAAGCAGAAGTTAAAGCAACTATTAATAAAATTGGCGAAACTGAAGAATTAACTGAAGCTCTAAATTTATTAGAAGCTGAGTTAAAAGGAAAAGAAAAAGAATTAGCTGATTCATATATTTCTGAAAAAAAAACTAAAGACGACTATTTAAATGATGGTTTTGTAGAAGCATCTGTTAAAAAGAACGGTCAAGGTTTAAAAAAGAGACAAGAAGTATTAGTTAATGCTGAAGAATACGCTTCTCTAGGTGATGATGATTTATTAACAATTATAGTTCCTAAAAATGGAAAGAGTATTGTACTTCCTAAAGAAGATTTAGAAGTTAAGATCTAAAAATCCATATTACATTCTAATTTAATATAATTAGAGGACCGGTTGAATATTAAACAATCGGTCCTTTTTTGTATATAATAATAAATAAATCAAAGCTGATGGCAAGAAAAAGAAATTACTTAAATAATAGAGATTTGTTAGAGCAGATCATTATTTCAAAAGAAGCAGGTGAATTAACACCTAAAGCGTTAGAATTTTTAATGTTGTTGGCTGATAAGTGTTCTAGAAAATTAACATACAGAAATCCAGAAGATAGGCAAGATTGTATTGCTTATGCTTATATGGATCTTTATAGATATTGGAGAAATTTTAATCCAGAAAAAAGTACTAATGCATTTGCTTATTTTACTGAAATAGCAAAAAGAGGATTTGCAAAAGGATGGAATAAATTACATCCTAAGAAATATCATGGCACAGTTTCAATTAATGGAAGTGCTGATAGTGAAGGCATCTATACAATATAAAATGTTAAATGAGTATAAAGAAGGTAAAGCCTACTGTAAAATCAGGATTTAAGCAAGGTTATTATAAACCAAAATTTCCTCAAAAATATAGAGGAGAAGGTCCTATTATATACAGAAGTAGCTGGGAAAGAAAATTTTGTCATTGGTGTGATCATAATGAAGATGTGGTTTACTGGATATCAGAACCTTTCTCAATACCTTATTTTAATCTTTTGGATAATAAGTTTCATAAATATTATCCAGATTTTTTTATAAAAATGAAAAAAGGAGAAGAGTTTGTAGAATATGTAGTAGAAATAAAACCTAAGGCTCAATTACAAAAACCAAAAGAACCAAAAAGAAAAACAGCTAAAGCATTAAAAAACTTTAAACATGCATATGAATCTTATGTAAGAAATTTATGTAAAACTAATGCTCTTAATAAAATGGCAAAAGAAAGAAATTGTAAAGTAATGTTATTAACTGAAGACTCAAAACTATTTTAATGGCTTTTATTGGAGAATATAATGAAGATCTTAAATTATACTTAGCTGAATATAGAAGTAGGACGATTGCATCTAAACAATCAGAAATAGATATTCCTATAGTAGGTGCACGTAGTAAAGGTGAATTAGAACCTGGAAAAATGTATTCTTTTGAATATTATACTAAAGATGAGGCTTTTTATGATACTAAACCTTTAGTGTTAGGATTAGGTGAATCTGATAATGAACACCAACTAGGTATAAATTTACACTATATGCCTTATGAAGCTAGAGTTCCTTTTATGAAAGAAATAGCTAAAAACTTTATGAGGTTTCCTGATTTTAAAAATGCTGTTGAAATAGATACACTCAATCAGGCTCCTATCACCACGTTTAAATGGGAATTTTTAAAAAGAGCATTAGGTAAAAAATATAACTTAACTTATTGTACACGACAATACATAATGAGTAAAATGAAGAATCCTATAGTGATTGGTTATGAAGATTATTATATGGGTACTGTGAATAATGAAGATAATTTTTATGGAGGAAATATAAACCAAGCACAATCATTATACTACAAGAATATATAAACTAATAAAAAATAAAAATATGGCAGGTTTTACAGATAGAAGAGGACCTTTAAGTACAGGAAATCCCGTTAGAAAAATTCTTAAAGATCTTTCTAATTTAGGAATGGCATACGATGATATGATCATTCGTAATTCTAGAGCTGTTGGTTATACTGAAAACCAGATGGGTTATACTTTTAATCCTATGGGCTCAGACAGTGATGATATGTATGGTGCATTTGCAGCATTATCATTAACTGATACTAACATGAAGAAAAACATTGCGTTTTTCGATCAAGATTATACAAGAAAGCGTGACCAATTAAGAACCTTTGCAGTTCAAGATGAAATAGAAGATATTTTAGATGTATTAACAGATGAAGCTATTGTATATGATGAATCCAATTATATGGCATATGCAGAATTTAATGGTCATATTGGTGAATCAATTGAAGAAGAAATTGCAGATGTTTATAATAATATCTATAACTACTTTGGTTTTAATGATGCTGTAGCTCCTTGGAATTATTTTAGAAAATGGTTAATTGATGGTTTTCTTGCCTTTGAGATTGTTTATAATGATAAGCAAACTGAAATTATTGGTTTTAAAGAATTAGATCCTATTTCATTAATGCCAGGTATTGATACCGATGATGGTAAAAAAGTTTGGATACAGTATAAAGGAGAAGGTGCAAAAGAAAGAAAGCTATGGGATTCTCAAATAATTTATATTTCTTATTCTTCTGTTAATTCACCAATGAGAATATCTTATGTAGAAAGATTAATAAGATCTTTTAATCTTTTAAGAATTATGGAACATAGTAGAATTATCTGGGCTGTATCAAATGCTTCATTTAAAACTCAGTTTACAATACCAGTTGGTGGTAAATCAAAAACCAGAGCAAAACAATCTTTAGCTACTTTAATGAACTCATATCGTGAGGTTGTAGACTTTAATTTTGAGAGTGGTGAGATTCAAACCAATGGAAAGCCAATGATGCCGTTTAACAAGGAATACTGGTTACCATCTAAAGATGGTGAAACTCCTGAAATTACAACTATTGGTGGTGACGGTCCTGATTTAGGTGATACTGAATCTTTAAAGTATTTTTCTGATAAATTACAATTAGCTTCTAAAATTCCATTTTCACGATTTGATAGAGAAGGTGGTAATACATATGATATGGAGGCAAGTGGTATGTTAAGAGATGAAATTAAATTTGGTAGATTTATTGCAAGATTAAGATCAATATGGCAAGAAGTATTAGTTAAACCTGTATATCTTCAAATGTGTCTTAACCACCCAGAGTTAAAAAATGATGTTGCATTTAAGGCAGGTTTAGGTTTAGATTTTATTAAGGATAATGTATTTGAAGAAATGAAAGAGATGGAACTTCAAACTAAACGTGTTGATTTTATAGGTAATCTAAAAACACAATTAAGCACAATGGGACCTGATATGGAAGAAATACCATATTTTGATTTAGGATTCTTAATTAAGAGATATGGTGGATTTACCCGTGATGATATAAAAGCTAATGCTCGTGCAAAAGAGCGTGAAGAACTGCAAAAAGCAGGTTATAGAGAAGAAGATATTGAAAAGATTCTTTTAGGGGCTAATAAAGATGATTTTAAGCCTGAAGAAAAATCTGATGGAATGGATGAAGACCCATTAGCTGATATCTAAAAACTAATAAGAGTTATAATATATAAAACAAATAATACTAGAAAGATGTCTAATAAGAAACTTTTAATTCTAGAAAGATCTAAGTCAAATTTAAGTATGACCAAAGATGCCGATGGCTCTGTCGTACTTGAAGGTGTATTTACAGAGATTGGAGTAAAGAATAAAAACAACAGAATTTATGAAGAAGCCGAAGTACTTCCTCATATTAACGAATTAAAGGAAAAGGTAAAAACTAATAAACTATTAGGTGAACTTGACCACCCAAAAGATTTTGATATTAGTCTATCAAATGTTTCTCATGTTATTGAAGATTTAGATTATGATAGCAATAAGAAACAAGTACTAGGAAGAATTAGGTTATTAAATACTTCAAAAGGTAAAGAAGCTCAAGCATTAATAGAGGATGGTATTCCATTACATATTTCAAGTAGAGCAGCTGGAACTGTTGATGAAGCAGGAAAGGTAAAAATTAAAAAATTCTTTACATACGATTTAGTTGCTGATCCTGGATTTGAAAATGCAGAATTAGCTAGAGTTAATGAATCATTTGGTTTTGAAAATACTGAAGGTTTATACATTTATGAAATGGGTAACTCTGAAGAAGAAATAAATAAAACAAATAAAACAGATCTAACAATGGAAAATACATCAGACAAATTTGTAACTGTTGAAGATTTTAATAAGTACACTGAATATGTAAAGAATACATTGGATAGTGTTAAGGAATCTGCAAATTCTAATAACGATGAGTTAATTGAAAAGCTAGTTAAATATACTGAGCATATTGCAGAAAAAGTAAATCAAGTTACTGATTATACTGAATACTTATCTGAAAATCTTGACAAGAGTATATCTCACTCTGACTACTTAGCAGAGAATATAGATAAAATTAAAAATTATGCTTCTTACTTAGGTGAAGAATTAGATAACTCCATTCAATATACTGAGCATGTTGCTGAACAAGCAGACAAAGGAATTGAATATTCTAATTACTTAGGAGAAAGCTTAGATAAAGGAATTAAATATTCTGAATATGTTGCTGAAAAGGTAGATCAAAATATTGCTTATTCAGAATATGTAGCAGAAAATTTAAATAATAGCATTAAGTATTCTGAATACATTGCAGAAAATGTATTAGCTACTAAAGGAGAATCTATTAATGAAAGTAAAGAGATCTCTGAAGTTGCTCCAGCAGTTGCTGCTGTTGGTCGTGCAATGGCTGCCGATGCTGTTGCAAAGAAAATGAGCGAAGGATACACTCCAACAATGGAAGAAGTTAAAAAGTGTATGGATGAAGGTATGAAGTATGAAGCAATTTGTGAAAAATATCCTGATGCTGATAAAGGTAAGATAAAAGAATACTGCGAAGCATGTATGAAAGAAATGAAATCTTACAAAGAATCTATAAGTGAAAAATTAAATGATTTAATTTCTAAAGCAGAAGCTAAGTCTGTTAATGAAATGCACTTTATGAATTTCTTATCTGAATCTAAAAAGAATCAATTTGATTCTCTAGATGAAAGCAAGAAAACTTTAATAGTTGAATCAATGAATAAAGATTCTATTATGTCAACTGTACAAGCAGAAAATGTTTGGGACTCATGTTTTATAACTGAAAGAAAGGCAATTAACTTTATTAATGATATGCCAGAAAAATATGTTTCTAAATGGGAAACTCTTTCAGAAAACAGAAAGGAACAAATTATTGCTGAATCTAAATTCCATTCTCTAAATACTCCTTATGCCATTAATAATTTCTGGCAAACAAGAGATATGAGAGATACTCAAATGAATTTACAAGCGATTAATGAAAGTAAAACAGCTGCTGAGGCTGCTGTGAAAAAAGAGCCATTATTAAATGAATCTTTTAAAAATGATTTAGTCGAAAAAATGAAACACAGATTAGGTAGATAATCTAATCTATAAGAATTAATCGAATAGCTAAGAAGAAAAGGGCTCAGGCGATTAGAAACGGAATTTTATAATTCCACAAAAATGCGAAAAATAATTTTTTTAAAATGTACGCAAATCAATTAATCAACGAGGCTGAGGTTCAAAAGACTTGGGGACCTGTTATTGAGGAAAGTACTGGCATAACTGAAAAATCTAAGTTAGCTTGGATGTCTAAGTACTGTCACTACCACAACCTTAATGAGAGTGTTTACAATACTGTACACCTTAACCCGAACATGAATGTTCAAAGTATGGGTAACGTTACATTGCCAGGAAACCCTGGATCAATGAATGCTTTCCCAGCACAAGCTGCTGGATCTGGAGACAGACCTTTTTCTTTGCTACCACTTGCAATGCAAGTAGCTGCACAGACTGTAGGTTTAGACTTAGTTCCTGTAGTACCAATGCAAGGCCCTATGGGAGTTTTAACTTACCTAGACTTTGTATACGGTGGAGGTAGAGGATCAGGTGCACCTGTAAATGGTAACCTTGATACTACTGCTGCTCCATTAATGATCAAGTTTTCAGCAACTAACGATGATGCTTCTGCTTTTGCAGTAAATGACCTTTACTATGCAGATCAATTTAACTCATCTGCTGCTGCTGTAACTCCGGTTGCTGGTAACACTGTTGCTGCTTCTTACGAATTAACTTTTGTTGGAACTTCAAGAATTGACGGTTTACCAATATTCAGAGTAAGAGGTAACACTACTGCAACTATTGTTGCTCCTGGTGCTGCTCCTGTTGCTGGTTCTACTGTAAACAGTGGATTTAACTATGCACAAGGTGCTGAAACTGCTGCTTCAACTATTTATAACTCTATTACTGCTGGTGCAAGACTTCACGGACTTGCAAGAGTAGGTGGTGTTAGACCAGCATTAGCTGCTGTAATAGTTGCAGGTAACATTGTTGCAACTGTAGGTGCTACTCCTAACTTAGGTTTAGTAAAAGCTCTAGAAGACCATATTACTGGTTTCTCTGGTAATGCTTTCCAACCAGCGAATGATCCTGCTACTGGCGGACCACAATTCGCTAACCAGAATGCTAACGGTTTAGATCCTTACCAAAGAGGTGTAGGTGAATCAACTGTTGATAACATTATGGGACTTAGCTTATTCAACAAGTCTGTAGCTGCTGAAACTTTCCAAGTTGCTGCTGCTGTAACTAGAGAACAAGTTCAAGATCTGAAGCAATTCGGAATTGATGCTGTTGCTCAAGTTGAGGCTGTATTAGTTAATGAGTTAACTCAATCTATCAACAAGTATATCTTGGATAGAATTTTCAGAAATGGTGTAACTAACACTATCAATATTGGTAACGTAAACGGTACTTCATTATCTGAGCAATTCAACGGACAGGCTGCACAGGCCGGTGCTGCTATTACATTAGGTGCGAATAACACTGGTAATGGTATTTTAACGACAGGTGCATTCTTGGCTGCATTCCCAGTACAGACTAACGTACTAGGTGGTGGTAATACTCAAGGTACTTTACAGAGAAGAGTCTACACTAAGATTCTTGCTGCAAGTAACTTAATTGCTACTAGAGGTAGAAGAGGACCAGCTACCTTCGCTGTAACAGGTGGAGAAATGGCTACTGCTCTTCAATCAGTTGCTGGATTCGTTGCATATCCGTTATCAAATACAGTTAATCAAGCTGGTGGATCTTTATATCCAATCGGTGCGATCGCTGGGGTAACTGTTTATGTTGATCCAAACAGAGCTTTTAATGACTATACAATCTGTGTAGGAAGAAAAGGTGATGGTAACTCTCCTGGTTTAGTATTCATGCCTTACTTAATGGCTGAATCTGTTGAGACAATCGCAGAAGGAACTATGGCTCCTAAAATTGCGGTTAAATCTAGATTCGCTTTAGTAGATGCTGGATTCAATCCTGAATTAATGTATTACACAATGAACTTTACGTTCACTGGTTGTTCACTTATCTAATAAGTAACAATAATACTTTATATAGAAAGCCACTCTTCGGAGTGGCTTTTTTGTTCTTATGGCTCAAATATATAAAAAAATTAAATAACAACATGGCAAAGTTAAAAACATATAAAGAATTTGTCAATGAAGCAATCATTGATGCAATTAAGAGTCCTATTAAGTATACTAAGATTAAGAACAATATGAAGAAGTATCAAAAAGGATTGGTAACACAAGCATTAAATGATGTTGACTATGCGAAGAAAAAAGAAAAAGCAAAAGGAGAATTAACACCAGACCAAAGAAAGAAATTAGAACTTGCCAAAGATGCTAAAAATAAAGCAATAGACCAAACCGTAGATCTTACTATACAAAGAATGGATGATTTGGCAACTACTGATGGTTTAAAGAAAGTTGTTTCTTTAGGAAAAACTAAATCTAAAATTGCTGCTAATAAAGTAGTATTAAAATCTGCTTCCGGAGAAATTAAGAAAACTTTAAAAGTTAAAGAAAAAGAACTTGAAGCTAAAGCTACTAAACAAAAAACAGCATTAGCTGATTATGAAGCAACGCCTGATCAAGTTGCAGCTGCAAAAGATAAAAAGACAACTAAAGCAACAGATACAAAAACTGATACTGGCAAAACTACTGATGATGGTGAAAGAAAAACCACAGCTGAACTTAAAAAGGATGCTGATGCCGCTGCTGCAAAGGGCAAAGAAGATAAAGGTGGAAAAAAGGATGACAAGAAAAAAGATGATGATGGTATGTTTGGGAGAATGGATTATGTTAGCCCAAATGAAAAAGATCCTGAAGAAATTAATTATGAAGTGGATATTAAAGCATTCAATGATAATATAGAAGCTGAAAGAACCGAACTTAATAAAAAAGAAAAAGAATTAGAACAAGCTAAAAGAGATCAAAAGTTAGGTAGAGTATCTGATGAAGAAGTTCAAAAGATAGAAAAAAGAATAGAGGATAGCAAAGAAGATATTGCTGAACTTAAAAAGAAAGAAGCAGATGCTAAAAAGGCATTAGCTAAACAAGCTGAAGATGAGCGTAAAGCTAAAGCTGCTGCTAAAGAATCATTTACTCCTTTAGTTGAATCTGTTTCTGAAAAATTTGCTAGATTAAGACCAAACCTGTAAAATAATTATTAACTATGAAATGTGAATGTACTAAATGCGGCTGTGGTAAATCATGTGATTGTACTTGTTGTAACTGCTAAATTAAAAAGAATTGAATCAGAAGACTATTATTAGAACTGGTGGAGGTGGTATATTTTCTCACTTTATGATATTACTGGAATACCTAATGAAAATAGGCTCAGTAAACAACCCTTATTTTTCTATTAGGCCCCTTAATGATAATGATAATGCTATTTCATTTATGGCACCATCACACCATAACTTTTTTGATGATATACTTGACCAAGAGCCTATTCTTTTTGAAGATCAAAAAGATTATCAAGGACCACCTACAAATATGCATGCTATGTATTATGAAGATGTGGCTACTTACATGAAAAATGCTCGTGAAACTTCTAAACAAATAAAATTTAAACCTGAGCTTATTGAAAAGTCAAATTTATTTTATAAGACTCATTTTAATAATTCTAATAATGTTCTAGGAATACATTTAAGAATGACTGATGTTAATAAAGTAACTAGAATAAAAAAGAATAATTCATTAAAAGATTATAATAGAGAAGTTTTTAAAAAATATAAAGAACTTATTAAAGTTGCCCTTTCTGAAAATTCTGAGATTGAATATATTTATGTAGCCACAGATAATAGAGAAGATGCATTATCATTACAAAAAGAATTTTCTAATGAAAATCAAAAACTTGTGTGGCGAGATAGTAAATATTTAAATGAATTATCTAATGATACTTCTCGAAAAGAATTTAGAGGTGGTGGTAAAGAAAGTCTAAACGCTGCTTATAGAGATCCATTATTTTATCAAGATGCAGTTTTAGATTTACTTATACTTATGAAATCTAAATATCTTTTAGGTAGGCTGAGTAGTGTTAATTGGTTTAGTCAAATTTGTCATTTGAGTAATTATAAAAAGTATTATCATTTATGGTTACATCAAGCTGAAAATTTAGTTTTACCTGAAAATAGATCTCATGTTTATTATTTTAATGATGAGGTGGTGGAATGGCCAAAAGATAAACATAGACATCCTATTAGAAAACTTGCTGAAGATAATGTATAAAGTTAGAAAAATAAATTTTGGATGGTATAAAAGGCGATATGGAATTCTTCTAGAAAATTTACCACCTTTAAAACAAAAATTGCTTTTAAATAACCGTCATATGAAATGGTTAAATTCTGATACACAAGCATTTGAAATTATATTCAAAGTAGAGGATATGAATGGTCATGAAAAAAATGTTAACAAAGTTATATGGAATCCTTTTAGAGAAACTTTTACTACTCTTAAAGAATTAGAAAAAGATGCTGATCTTATTGATTGGAATTGTGGTATATGTAAAGTTCCTATTAAATCTAGAATGGATTCAAAGAAAGTAGAAAATTTTGTTTGTAATAAATGTTCTAAGGCCCATAACTCACGGAATAAAAGTGTAGATGGTAGAATTATAGATACATCAATTAAATTTACTAGACACTGTAAACACCTCTTAAAAAAGGAACAAAGAGAGTTCATGTCTTATGCGAAAAGATCATCTAAAAGATAAGGCAGCCTCTAAAGAAATTTTGGTAAAAACATCTAACCTACTATAAGTAGATGCATTAAGAACAGTTACACCTTTATCTTTTAATGATGCAGCTAATGATCTGAATCCAGGTAAAAATTTATCTACATACATTCTATCAGAAGTACTTCTTGTAGGATAGCCATCATGAAAATGAGTTTCATCCCCTTCATTTCTCATATCAAAGCCTAATAATATAATTCTTTTAGCTCCTAAGTGATAAGCTAAGTTTATAGCAGCATAACCACTATTATTACCATGAGCTAAAGAATCTTTTGGTTCTTCTAATCCATGGGCTGCTCCCTTTCTTAAAATATTTATATCTCCCGTATATAGTGATCCTGGAGTAAGAGTATACTTTAAACACTTTAATCTATCTACGTCATTTTTATACCAAGTATAAAATCTACTATCAGTCCAAAATAATACTTGAGATTTTGGCCAAGCATACATAGCTTTATTAATAGCAATTACTTTAGATCCACGTAATCCTTTAAAATTAAAATTTTTTAAAGATGGCCCTCCTCCTAAGATATACACAGTTTCACCTTCCCATATATTACCAACAAAAGAGAAATTAAAATTATTTCGTTGGGGTGGTGCTGCGTTTGATACAGGTACTTTAGGATATTGGTTAGGAGGTAAATTAGGTGTACCGTTGAAAGGTTTATTAACAACTCTTCTTACAATATTTTTATTATGAACATTCTCAGCTGTTTTAATATCGGCGGTTGTTAAAACCTTTTTAATATGTCGTCTTCTTTGCATCTTAAAGTTAATTTATAGTTTATTTATTCCTAAAACAATTTCTTTATTTTGCATATAAAAATAAATTAATTATGCGGAACATACAGAATATTTTATTAACAGAAAAATACCGACCAAAGGTATTAGAAGATTTAATAACTCCTAAAAGAGTAGGAGAAAAATTAAGCAAAGGAGTTTATCAACATTTACTATTACATGGCAGCCCAGGTACAGGAAAAACGTCTGCCGCTAAAGTATTAGTGAAACATTTTAAACATCCTTATTTATACATCAATGCATCAACCGATACTTCGGTAGATATTGTAAGAAATAGAATTACTGACTTTTGTGCTAATCGTTCAATAATGGATGAACCAGGAAAAATGAAAGTTATTATTCTTGATGAGATTGATGGAGTATCTGACCAATTCTTTAAAGCATTAAGAGCTACTATGGATCAATTTGCAGTAAATGCAAGGTTTATTGCAACATGTAATTATATTAATAAAGTACCAGATCCAATTCAATCTAGATTTGAAATGATTGATTTTGATTTTTCAAAGGAAGAAGAAACTGAAATAATGAAAAGTTACATTATGAGGATTCTTAAAATATGTAAAGATGAAGGTATTGATATTGATAAACATGCAGCTGTTGAATTAGTGAAAAGAAAATTTCCAGATTTAAGAAATATGTTAAATCAATTACAAGGGTTTCAATCTCAAGGAAAAGATACAATAACAGTTGAAGATATTAAACAATTTAGTTCTGTATATAAAGATATTTATGATTTAGTTATAGATGGAACAGATCCTGTAAAGAATTATCAATATATGTTATCAAATTATGCAAATAGAACTGATGATGTATTATCTTCTTTAGGTGCAGAATTTATTGAATTTATTCAACAAGAAAGGCAATCCTATATACAATTCATACCTCAGGTTGTGGTAACTGTAGCAAAATATCAATCACAAAGACAACAGGTAATAGATCCTGCAGTATCTATGCTTGCTTGTATTTATGAACTGCAATCAATATTAAATGGTGTATGAGAGCACAATTCTTAAAAAAATTAGCAAATAAGTATCCTAATGATTATCAATTAGGGCAAGCAGTTAGAAGATATTATATGTTAAGACAGAATAAAATGACAAAAGAAGAATGTGAAGAAACTGTCTTAAAAGAAACTTTCAGTTTTAATTAAAATTTGTTATAATTATATTAAATAGATTATTATGAGAAAAACAGGAAGGCATACTTTTGTAATTGACGGTAATTATTTTCTTTTTAGAACATTATACGTTTTACCTAAAAGATCTAAAAAAGCAGGTCTATTAGATACTGATGAAGATGTTCAAACTTTTATGAGAAAATTAGCAACTGATTTTGCATACCAGATTCGTTTATTCGAAGGTCTTATAGATAAGGTTGTTTGGACTATAGATTCAAGATCATGGAGAAAAGACTTTTTCCCTGAGGCTGAATATAAAGGAAATCGTAAACAAGACAGTAATATTAATTGGGCAAACTTTTCAAAAACAACAGAAGAATTTATTAAGCTCTTAGCAAAACAAGGTGTAATCGTTTCTAAAACTGATGGTGCAGAAGGTGATGATTTAATGTATGCTTGGAATACAGAATCTTTGGCTAATGGAAAATCTGTTATTATGTTTACTGGTGATAGAGACTTAGTTCAATTAGTAAATAAGAATAATAATAACGGTACTCATACTATCTTATTTTCTCCAGCTCATAAAAAATTATATACTTATCAAGGATTTTCTGAATGGTTAAATAGTGAAGAGAATACAGAGAGTGTTGATATATTTGATGTGATGAAAACATCATCTACACCAGAAGCACAATCTAAAAAATTACTTAAAGGTGTATTATCTAAAAAGAAAGTTAATGTTATAGAGGTTGATCCAGAAGAATTCCGATTTAGAAAAGTTCTTACTGGTGATTCAGGAGATAATGTTCCTCCAGCATATTGGTATACTCTTACAAAGAATGGTAAAACTAGAAGATATGGTGTAAGTGAAGGTAAAGCTACTTTAATCATAGATGAATTTAAACAAAAACACGGAAGCCTATCTCATATGTATTTATATGAAGAAGGTTATATTACTGACCTTGCTAATATTCTTATTCGTCATATGAAAGCTAAACATATGAGCAGAGAACAAATTATTTCTAATATTAAATCTAATGTTCAATTAATGGTACTAAGTTCTCATACTATACCAGAAGGAATATTAGATGAGATGTTTAAATCTGTTGAGTCAAAAATGAATGTTAATGAATTAAAGCTACCTTCAGTTTCAACAATGAAATCCTTATTAGAAAATACTAAATATCAAGGAGATGATAATTCAGCAATCAAATCAGCTATATTTAAAGGAGATAAAGATGATGATAGCAATGATTTTTCATTTATTACAAATAAGAAGAGTAAAGGAAAAATATTTTAGTAAATGAAAATATGTAAAATCATTTGGTCTACAAATCGATTAGAATTTTTAATACCTACATTAGAAACATCAAAAGAATTTATAGATTGGGGTAATCACGAAGTTGATGGTATATTTATTGATGATATGCCTACTGATAGAGATGATGAAACTTTTAAATTTTTAGCCGAAACTCATGGTTATAATTATGTAAGACTCCATGAAAAGAACTTAGGCTTAACAAATTCATGGAAGGCATCATATGAAATTCTAGAAAATTTAGAAAAAGAATATGATTTTATATGGCACCAAGAAGATGATTTAATAATCAAGGATCATATTAAAATTGATGATCTAATTAATTACCTAAACGAAAATGATGGATGTTTTCAAGTAGCACTGCCGTATCAATTTAATTGGTATTGGCCAGATCACCCTGAAGGACAATACATACACCAATTACCACTGATTGAATGGAATGATTTTCATACTGTAAGTTCTGATCATTTTGGGAACGGTACATTTGATACTTCATTTTCATTAACTAAAGCAAAACCTTTATTAAATGCATTAAGGTTATGGAGAAATAATGAACTACCACAATTAAAAGGTGTGATGATTGAATTAGATGATCATATATTATGTGAAGGTGGTCTATTTAAAGTAATGGGTGCTTATAAAAGTTTTGTTACTGGTGGTACTGGTTATAGTAATGATTGGTGTATTTCTTTTTATAGTAAAGATAAACAAAATTATATTGAACATATTGGTGAATGGTCATGGGGACAGAGAATGGGAATAGAAACATTTAAAAGAAAGCAAGAAGAAGTAGAGAAAAATCCTAATGCTTTTCCACAAGGCTATTTATATCAAATGAATCTTTATAAAGAAATGGCAGAAAATCCTTCTACTAAAATTAATTCACGTACTTGGGAAAAATTACAATAACTAGATAAACAAATAAACTAGTTAGTCATATAAATAATAAAAGGTAATGAAACTATTCGATTATATTAAAGTTCTTTTTGGTAAAGATACACAATGGGAGAAATTAAAAGGATATGATAAATCTAAAAATTCATTTATGACAAATAGGTTTATGTCTATCAAATTTCCCGTTCAAGCAAATTTGTTTAATGCATTAAAAATTGATGCAATAGGGCAGGCAGAAGCATGGAGAATGGTAGCATCTAAATTTAACCGAGTGCCAGGTTTTATTTATACAAAAACCAAAGCTTCTAAAAAAGTAAAGAAATGGGAACCAGACCCAAAGGCTTTAGAAATGTATCTTAAATTAAATGAAATTGGTGAAAGAGATTTTAAAGAAGCCATGAAACATATGCCATCTGAAATTAAAAAAGCGATTAGTTCTTTAGAAAAACAGATGAGTAATGATGTTGATTGATAATAAATTTGAATTAGAAATACCAACTCATATTTCTTTTACTCTTTACAGTAATGATTACATAGATGGATTAATTATCTCTCGCGTAAAACATGAATGTAAAAATGAAAGTAATAATAAAAATGAGTTTACTCTTTCTTTAGAAAGATTCCTTGGAGCAATGAGAACCTCAGCATTTTTAAGAGCCGAGTTGTCTAAAACTTTAAACCAAGAATTATTACCTAATCCTAATTTTAAACCTAATTCTATATTCTTTTTACAATCTATAATTAATAGATTGCCTAATCTTACTAAAATTACATTTAAAATATCAAATGATAAAATATTTTCTAGGTTAGTAAAAGTTGATGGTAATAGAGAAATTGTAAGTTTTCATTTTAATATAATTGAAGGTACTTTTGATTTAACTAAATTATTAGATAGAGAACAATTAGATAATTTCAACAAAAGATTTATGGATGTAGGTATTATGAAAAATAAATACCTGGAAAGATCTGCTTATTTTTATATAAAAGCCACAGTGTTATTTGATATTCTTTCAGATTTAGATGAGGCTCAAATATTAGAAGTCTTTGATGTAATCACAGCAGTAGATCCTAAGATAGAAGAAGACGATCCTATATTATTAGTTAAGACTGATTATACTCCTTATTGATAGTGAATATATAAACAAATTATTGTTTCTATATGAAAAAGATTATCAATTGGATTAGTGGACTTTTAAGAGACGAAAAGGGTACACCTTCCTCAAAAAGATTTATTGGTATTACTGCAGGCTTATCATTATGTGCAGCATTATTTATTAATTTATATACCGAACAACCTGTATCAGATGCAATCGTAAATGCCGTAGCTGCTATATGCATTGGAGGTTTAGGATTAGCATCAGCTGATAAAATATGGGCAAAGAAAAAAGAAGGCGGAGAAGACCAACAAATAAATTCATAACATGGCGGTAAATGGATCATCAACAGATGCTAACGGAGATCAATTATTAGTTAGTATTCAATCACCTTATGAAAATGTAGTAGAAGTATTAAGTTTTACTGATTCTATTACAGGAGAAAGTACATCATGTTACTATCTTAAAGATTTTAGATGGGGTATTGATGGTGTAACATATTCTGATTGGGTAACTTTAACAGATGCTAATCTAGAAGCATTATCATTAAATCCTAAAAATAAATTTTGGATTCAATACCGTTATACACAAGTAGGTGATTGTGAATTAACATTTAATTCTATTGCTTTAGAGGTTGTAACTGATGGTGGAATAATATGTAAAGTTCCTCAAATTAGTTGTGAAGGCGCTGATGGTTGTTCTGGGGCGTTAAATTTAGCATTTGACTGTTGTGGGAGTGGATGGAATCCTTATGATATATCTAGAGCTGGTCAAATGTATACACAGTTGTCTGCAATGGCTAGTAATTTATTTGGATTCTGTGTTAAGTATTATAAAACTAAAGCTGACCAAAGAAGTAAAGATGTTATTTTAAAAGAATATTCATTATTTGATGTTATAGCCTCAGGTGATATAAAGATAATGATTCCTGATAACGAATTACCTACAAGGGATATTGCATTTAATCCACTTATGATGGATTTTCCAGTTCAATTTGAAATTCATATTGTAAAATCTGCATTTGAAGCTGTCTTTGGGGTTGGGTCAAAACCTCAAATGAGAGACTATTTATATTTTGAACAATTTTTAAATAGAATGTATGAGGTGGATGCAATGGCTGAAGCTGATGACTTTATGTATACGGGATCTTATTGGAGAGTAAGCCTTGTTCAATTCCAAAAAAGAACAAATGTATTATATGATGGTGGTGAAAATGCTACAGCAGATCAACAAGCTATAAGTGAAGCCATTAAAGTAGAAACAGATGCACTAACTTCAAATGTAGAAGATAAGTTTAGGGTAGAAAGAGAGAATGAATTTAAAGATGTAAGAAAACCTAATGAGTATAATACTATAGGTAGTCAAGCCAATGATTATGTAAGAAGAGCTCTAAATAAAAAGATGTCTATTACAGAAGAAAATCTTTATAATAATTGGACTATCATTTCTAAATATCATTATGCATTAGGTACTTTAACAGATAGATCACTTGCAGTTAAATATAGATATAAAGGTGGTTGGACTAGTGAAGAGAATAGAGCATTTACATTTTGGTTTAGGCCTAAATACAAAACACCTATTCAAAAAAATATTTTAGTAACTTCAATTACAGATAACAATGGTTTTCCTCAATTGGCAACATCAGGATTACCAACCGCACCAACAACAGATGTAATAAAAGAAGGTGATTGGTTAGCTATAAAAGGAACGAATTCTTATAATGGTATACAAAAGGTTAAATCAGTTACAGGTAATGATGTAACTTTAGATACTCCATACATAGATAGTACAATTACACCTACTGCAAAATTTGCAAAAGAAGTAAGTAATACTTTTTTACAATATGATACTGATCAAAACCCTGAAGAGATATTAGCAAGTTTTACTTATACCACTAATTGGTTTATTATTAGTTTAAAGGATTCAGGAGTTAATACATACTATAAATATGATCTTGGAAATGTATCTCTATCAAAAGATGAATGGTATGCAGCAGTAATTAATTTAAATAATTTGTCTAAGCAACTTTCATTATTCTTATATAATACTGTTGAGGATGCACAGGCAATAAATCCTGATAGAACATCTGATTTGAAATCTGTATACATTAAAACATTAACGATACCTGCAACTGGTATGGTTGAAGGTTATGCATGGAAATTATTAGGATGTGAAACAGATTTAACTAATATAAGAATTTGGAGTCAACCAATTGAAGAAGAATTACAAGAATTAATCCTAAGCCAATATGTAGTAAAAGATTCTCACTTAGCATTATTGTTAGATAATGCCTCTCCAGAATTAATGTTACCAACTGCTACTAATCCTAGATAAACTTGGAATATATAATATAAATTTAGTAATTATATGAAAGAAGAATCGAAAGATAAATTTCGTGATAGTTTAGGAGATCTCTTAAATGATCTACCTGATGAAGTAGAAGGTTTAGAAAATAATTCTGAAGAATTACAACCTTTGAGAGTAGATAGTGGACAGAGTGCTGCTTTAGTTAAAGCTAAACAAAAAGCTGAATCTGTAATGAATAGTTTATTAACTTTTTATTTAAGTGAAGATATTATTGCAGAACATGAATACATTAGAGCAAAAGCTGCATTAGATGAATCTGCATTATCTATGTTAATAAGACAAATGCAAAATAGTGAAACCGCTATTACCTTATTAATGGAAACAATTCATGAAGGTGATGTATCACCAAGAATGTTTGAAGTACTTAGTGATTTACAAAGAACTCTTTTAGATATTATTAAAAGTCAAACAATGTATATGGTAGCTATTGAAGAAAATGCTAAAAAGATATCTCGTGATGTTGATGTTTATCATACTACAGAAAATTCAAGATCCAATAAACAAAGTGGTATTAAGTCAAGAGGAACGAAAGATTTAATGAGAGCTTTACAAGATACAATTAAAGAAGAAGATATAGAAGATGTCGATAGCAATGAAAATGAAGAATAATTACTTGTTAATTCAAGAAATTAAACAAAAAGAAACTACAACACCAAGTGGATTAATTATTCCTCCACCTAAACATAATCGTGTAGCTAAGGTTATTGAAAGTGGTTGTGATGAAATCAAAACAGGTGCTGTAATATTAAAAAATATGGGCAAAGGTACAATGGTAACTTTAAATGATGTAGAATTTGAAGCTATTCATAAAAACCACGTATTTGCTATTATAGAAGAAGATGCCTAGACCACAAGCAGAATCAGCAGGATTTGAATTTAAAGTATCTAAAGGTGCTGAGTCTTTTGCATGGACTTCAGAAAAGGTTGAACAATTAATGTTAGCATTAGACGAAGGTTATAAACCAAAGTCTACACCTTTCTATGAAGGGAATCCTAATTTAAGAAAAGGTAATATTGTATTTAATTATACTCCTGAAGAATTAAAGGAAATTAAAAAGTGTGCAACTGATATTGTATACTTTGCAAATACCTACTGTACTGTAATGACTGATGAAGGTTTACAGACAATTAAATTAAGACCTTATCAAGAAGAAATGTTAAGGCAATTTCAAGCTGAAAGATTTAATATATGTTTAGCAAGTAGACAAGTTGGTAAAACAATATGTTCATCTATTTTTATTGCATGGTATTCTGTATTTAATTTTGATAAAAATTCGCTAATACTTTCAAATAAGGGTGCTACAACAAGAGAAATTATTGATAAAGGTAAAACTATATTAGAACACTTACCTTTCTTTATCAAGCCTGGTACTCTTAAATGGGATGTGTTTAATTCTAAATTTGATAATGGTTGTAGAATCATAGGTCAGACAACCACAAAGAAAGCAGCAATTGGTTTTACTATTCATTTATTATTTATGGATGAGTTTGCACATATACCTGCAAACTTTGTAAATACTTTTTATGAAAACGTATATCCTACCGTATCCGCATCAGCAAATTCAAAAGTAATTATAACTAGTACACCAAATGGATTTAATAAGTTCTATGACATCTATACAGCTGCTGATAAAGGATTAAGTGAATATACACCATTCCGAGTAGATTGGTGGGATGTACCTGGGAGAGATGATGCATGGATGAAACAAGAAGTTGCCAACTTAGGAAGTGATGAAGCATTTAATAGACAATATGGAAATCAATTTATTGCTAATTCTTCATTATTATTAAGTGCCGCAAATTTAAAGAAACTAGTAAGCGGTCAAGTAGAATTTGTTCATAAAGAAATTCCTGATTTTGATGAAGCAGAAATTGATTATTCTGGTTTATTATGGCATCCTAATTTTAATCTTGATGAAATAGAAGAAGATTATAATTATTGGGTATTTTCTGTAGATATAGCAGAAGGTACAGGTGGTGATTATTCTGTAATTAATATCTTTCAAATAAAAATGCTAGATAAAGAAGATTGGAAGGGTGTAACAACACCTGGGAGTTTTGTAGATTTTTTTGGTATTAGACAAATAGGAAGGTTTAGAAGTAATTCACATACTATTGAAGAATTTGCTAAAACACTTTATATTTTAGGATTTGATTTATTTTACTCTGAAAATGTTAAACTTATTATTGAATGGAATATGTTTGGTGGAGAACTTATAAAAAGAATGGAAACTGTATTTCCTCAAAGAAATAATTTTGATGAAGAAAGTGTAGTTAAGTTTAAACACAGAGTAGATGCTAGAACTAAACAATTTGGTTTAAAAGTAAAGAAAGATAATAAACCTATTTTTTGTCAAAACTTCAAAAAATATATTACTCAAAACAAAATAAGAATTTATGATAAGGATACAGTAAAAGAATCTTCAACCTTTGGTAAGCTACCAAATGGATCATATGCAGGTCAATTAGGTAATGATGATTTAATCATGACTTGTATAAATAGTTCGGAGTTCTTTACCACTTTAGACTATTCAGATTTTGTTGAAGAGTTGTATGATGAAATGGACCCATTAGTACAAAACCAAATTGATGAAATTCTTGAAAAGGATTCAAAGGGTGGAAATCTTAATTTTGATATATATGACTTAGTATAAAAAGTAGTTGCTTAGTGGATATATAAAAAAACAAATAATAAAAAAATATAATACAAGATGGCACTAGATCCGAAAATCGCTTCTCTTAAGGCTGCAGGAACATATAGGTTTGAATTTGATAAAAGTCAAGTCGTAAGTATCCCTGCAAATCAAACACGACTTATTGTCGGTTTTTCTAAGACAGGCCCGTTTAATACACCAGTCTTTGTTCCTGATACTGCTTTCTTTAAGCAAGTATACGGTGATATAGATAGAAATTTAGAAAGAAAAGATTCTTTCTTCCATAGAAGCTGTTTGGCTGCATTGGAAAGAGGACCTATTCTTGCACTTAACTTATTAAGCTTAGATAAAGATGATAAAGTTAGAGCAAATAGGTTTGCTACATCTGCAACACCTGAAGCTCAAAAGAACGAAGGAGCAGACTATGAATACCAAAAGTTTTATAATAGAGATAAATTCTTTTACCCATCAACAACAGACTTTTTAACTAATGTTGGTGCTGATACAGATAGCTTACAATCAACATCTGTAAATGATTTATTAGATGTTACCAATTTAGGACAAAATCCTATTTCTGTAATTGTTAAGAAATCTGCACCTACAAATGTTTTAGCCTTCCAAGTTACTGTTGAAGAATGGTACGGTGCTGCAAATGTACCAGGATATTTAAATAAAGATAGTTTAATTTCTGACTTCTTTGTAGATATTTTTGTACTTGAAGGAAACTTCGGAGGAGACTTTACTACAACTACTCCTTATTCAAGATTTAATGCAGATCCAACATTCCAAAAGTATTTTGATCCAACACAAGGAATTAAGAGAAAGAAATTTACTGCTGATAGTACAGATACATTATTACAAGAATTCTTTAATGAATCAGAAGTAAATTTAAGAGCAACATATACTGCTTGTTTACTTCCTGATTTTGTTGATTTATTAGGTAACAACCTTTTTGTTGAAAAATTAGTTAATGCTGATACTGCTTCAACTGGTTTATTCGTTACAGTAAATGAAGATTTATTTAGTGGAGATATTTTAATAGATGGTGTACCTGGTGGAATTGATATGATAGGACATAATCTTGAAGCTGCCGCTGCGTTTGGTTCACAGGATGATGTTAACTTCTTATCATATAGTGGTTCTATTGTTTCTGATTTAAATTACTGTAGAGCATTTGATCCTGGAACTGTAGTAACTAACACAGGAAATCCAATAACTGTATCTACACCTACTGCTGGTGGAATACAATTACAAATCACTGGAGCTATTGGAGATCCTCTATGGGATGCATTAGGTGCAATGACTGCAAATACTGCAACTTCAGTAGGATCATTTATATTAGATCCAGTAACAAATGAATTTGTACCAGTAACATCTGTACAAACTGTAGGTAGTACTGTAACCGTATTATTATCAGATGTAGGAACAACAGTAGCAGGTAACTTTGTAATAGGTTTAGCTGGTAGTTATACAATCCTTAATGAAAGTGATATTAATTTTGTATCAGATGAATTTGCTGCCAGTGGAGCCGCAGGAATTATAGGTTCTTATGGATCTACAGTTATGAAGCAATTTTCTAATGGAGTATTAACTGATGGTGATGAAGCTGTTTATGTAGATGCAGGAATTCAATATACTTCTTATTTAGTAATGAATGCTGTAGATTATGGATTTGTTCATGCAGGAGATCCTAATCTTGCAGGAACTATTATTCCAATTTCAGATCCAGCTTATTTCTTACCTTCAGTAAGAATAACACCTTACCAGGAAGATGCATATATTAATTTAACATCACATGCTGAATTTACTTTAGATGGAACAGGATTATTCCTTAAGTCTGATGGTTCAACATATGCTGCTGCAAATTGTTTAAATGTACAAACTTTAAAAGGTGCTAATAATTTAACAGTTGATATTATTGGTGATTCATTAAATGAACCAACATTAAAGCCTAATGAAATATTAGTTGCAACAACTTCACCAGAAGCTGCTGATTTTAAAGTTGGTAATTATTTAGTTCATACAAGTGGAACTGCTACAGGTACTCCTTCTAGATTAACAAGAATGAATATAGTAGAAGGTGGATTAACACCAACAGAATATCCAATTATTCCTGCAGGAACTACTGCAATAAAAATTACATGCCAATCTGAAGTTGAAGTAAATGTTGTAACTGGACCACCTGCACAAAGAAAAGTAGAATTATACTACCCAATTGATTCTTGGATTGATTATTTAAATATTTTTGAACTTCCAGGTTTTGATTTAATTGCAACAAAACATGTACCTGATGGTTCAAATTCTAGACAGAATAAATGTTTAAGCCCAATTTTAGGTGGAACTAATTTATATAAAGCTTTAACTGATAGAGAAACTATTAACTTCCGTTATGTAGTAGATACTTATGGAAATGGAATTGAAGCAAATTGTAAAGCTATTTATACTAATTTATGTATGAGTAGAAAAAATGCATTTGCAATAGTTAACTCGCCATCAGCTAAGGACTTTAAGAAAAATACAGATCCAAGCTTTACTGATGCAACTGGGGGATTATCCTCTAAGTTTATATCGGAAGGTGGAAATCTTGCATTGAATCCAACAATTAGATTCTCATTACCTGCTGCAACTAGCGGTGGATCTTGGGGAGGATATTATTATCCATTCTTAACAGTTAGAGATTTAGGTAAGAATATAAATGTACCACCAGCTGCTTATGTATCTAATAACTTTATTCTTAAATATGAAAACGCATTACCTTGGTCAATCGTGGCAGGTGTAAGACGTGGAGTAATAGGTGGAAATGGAGTTGTAGGTTTAGAATTAAATCTAGATCAAGATGACAGATATTATTTAGAGCCATTCGGACTTAATCCGATTGTATTCCAAAGTGGAACAGGACCAACTATCTTTGCAAATAAAACTGCACAGCAAGTTCCGAAATCTGCTTTAAGTTCAATTAATGTTAGAGAGGTTGTAATTTATATCCAAGATGGTATTGAAGCAATACTTAAAAACTACCTATTTGAATTTAATACAGCTCAGACTAGGTTAGAAATTAAAACATTAGCTGATAACTTCTTAGCAACGGTTCAAAATGATGATGGTGTATATGATTATAGAAATATAATGGATGAAACTAATAATACACCAGAAGTGATTGATCAAAATGTAGGTATCTTAGATACATATATTGAACCAGTAAGAGGAATGGAAATTCTTGTACAAAGAACAACAATTTTAAGAACTGGAGCAATTAGTACAGGAAACTTCCAATAAGAAGAAAGTAAAGACGAATATATAAAAAAACAAATAAAATATGCCACTACCACATTATACCCAAGCAAGGGCCAGTAGCCAAAGGTACGAACCTATTCAGCCTAACCTATTTGAGGTGACTATATTTTCACCATTAGGAGATGATACGGGGTTAATCTTAGAGCAAGTAAAATCAATTGGAGGTTTAAATAACCTGAATCCATCAATAGATGCAGTAAATCAAAAATACAAATTTGCTGATAGATCTTATGCTGGTATGCCTGCACAGACGTTTGTAGATTTAACATTAAACTTTACGTTAAATTTAAATGATGCAAATGAAAACTACATGTACAACACTTTCCGTAATTGGAATAATTTAATCTATGATCCATTAACTGGTGAAATGGGATTAAAGAAAGATTACGTAGGAAGTATGATAGTTGTTCAATATAACAGAGCTGGAGATATCTTTAGAAAGATTACATTAAAAGATGTATTCCCTACAGGTCAACCTGATTTTGTAGATGAATTAAACTATGAAACTCAAGATCCTGCTGAGTTAACAATGACTTATCGTTGTGATCACTGGGTTGAAGAGAACGTAGGAGCTTAAATTTATTAAAAAACTGGGATTATTTAAATTTTCCCAGTTTTTTTGTCTTCACTCTAATATATAATATAAATTATATAATATAAATATGATCATATATAAACTACAACAACAAAAAACTAATAAAGTTTATGTAGGATATTCTGTAAATGATAATCCTAATAACTTTGGGACAGGTAAATATATTAAAAGGGCTGTTAAAGATTTTGGAACTAAGGCTTTTAAAAGAGAAGTATTAGAAGAATTTGATCATGAAGAGCCTTTATCTACTATAATGACTAGAGTAGAATATTGGATTAAAAAGTTTAAAGCTGATAATCCTAAATATGGATTTAATGAAACAGTCCAAGAACTTATTCCTCAAAAGAAAAGACTTACTAAAAAATTACAAGTATTATTAACACCGAGTGATGAGGAAAGACTTAATCAAATTATTATTCAAAAATCAATGGAAAATGGTATAAAACCTGTAGCTATCTCACGTTATGTTAGACAATTAATAGTAGAACATATTGTAGATGAAACAAAACCAGCAAAACAATTAACAAAAATTAATTAAATATGTCAAAAGAGCACGAAGAAAATATTAAAAAGGAATTTGCTGCTGCTGAAGGTATTCAAGATACTGATGCCGTAGAAACTCCTAATGAAGTCGTAAAGGACTTAGGTAAAGTAGATACCAGCAGACAATTAAAATCTACATCACCAGATGATCCAGAAATCAAAAGGATCAATGAAATGGTTGGTTATACTAAATTAGATTTATCTAAATTTCCATCACAAGGAAAATTTTATAGAGAAGATTTTGAAATTCATATTAGAGCAGCTAAGGTTGCAGAAGTAAGAGCCTTTTCTACTATAGATGAAAATAATCTAAAAGAAGTTGATGAAGGTTTAAATAATATTGTAGTATCATGTAGTAGAGTACAATATGGTAGTCAAAGAGGATCTTATAAAGATGTTCTTGAAGAAGATAGAATTTATTTAATTCTTTCTATTAGAGAATTAACATTTAAAACTGGAGAACAAACATTAATGATGCCAGTTAGTAAAAAGAGCTGTAAAACTTCTTCATGTAAAGCACAAGAATCTGTTGAATTAAGAACTACTAATTTACAATTTAATCATGTAGCAGATACAATTGAAAAATATTATGACCCTGTAGATAAATGTTATTCAGTAACAACTAAAAATTACGGTGTAATTAAAATGGCACCACCTACAATTGGTGTTATGAGAGCTGTAACTGAATATGTAAGAGGTAGAGAAGAAAAAGGTCAGTCATGGGATAAATCAACCCTAGCTATTTTACCTTATCTTCAAAGAGAATGGAGAGGATGGAATGATAAAGATATATTTTCTACTATAACATCTTTCTCAGGCTGGGATACTACAAGGTATACTATTGTTTACCGATTAGCCGAAGATATGAAAGTTGGTGTTAAACCTGAAATGGGATTCCCATGTAAAAGTTGCGGTGAGGAGGTCACCGTTCCGCTGACGTTTCCCGGAGGTATCAAGGCTCTCTTCATTATTCCAGATATCTCTGCTGAACTTCTTTAAGGTCAGAGTCTTACTTATGGAAAAGTTGCATCTCCAGCCGACAGAGTTGGATTTGCTTCCTTTCTATGAATATGAATATACCTTAGAAATCTATAATGATTTATTAAAAGATCGTAATAAGAAAGAAGAACAACAAACTCAAGAGACATCAGATAAATACAATATGGATGGGCTAAAAAGTCAGGCCAATAGACAAATGAATTCGGTAAAAACACCGTCTATGCCACAGATTAGAATGCCTAAACTATAAAAATAAAATTTAGATGGCTGCCACTGTAACCTTAAGAGACTTAATGGATCCTTTGACTAAGATTCAAGCTGCGACAGAATCAACTGCTGTATCAATGGAAGAGTTAACGATGGCTGTTGCTACAACTGGTAAAGCTACTCAGATTGCTACGGAATCTACTTCTAAAGCCATAGCGGCCTTAACAGGTGCTGTGGTTGCAAGTGGTCAAGTAGGGGATGGTATTCAAAGTGCTATATTAGCAGAATTACAATTACAGACTCAATTAATGCAAAACCAAAAAGGTGGAGGATTATCTAGTTTATTTGGTGGTAGTGGTGGAGGCAGTCCAAAAGGTTTACAAGAATCAGGAGATGGGTTTAGAGCATTAGGAGCTGGTACCTCTGCGATGGCTAAAGCATTATTGTTATTTATGCTTGTCCCTACAGGTACTATTAAAAAGTTTAATCTTTTTGTTATAGATATAGTTGAAACTTTAGGGGCTATGGATACTAAAAAAGTAGAAAATGGTGCCTTGGTTTTAGGTGATGTAGGAAGTGGAATTTTAAGTTTTGTGAAAGCTTTAGCATTATCTGCATTACTTTTAATTCCTGCTGCAATAGGAATACCTTTACTTTATATTAGTGTTGGATTAATAGCACCTCTTTTTATGTTATTAGGAATGGGTGAAAAAACAATCCAAAAAGGAGTCACTGCTTTAGATAATATTGGTGATTCTATTAAAAGCTTTGCTTTAGGTTTAGCTGGTTTTGCTTTAGTAACTTTCTTTATCTTAATGCAACCTAGTATTTTATTAGGTATGGTAGCTTCTTTAGTTTTAATTGGAGGTGCTGTTGCATTAATAGGTCAATTTGATAAACAGGTGAATAAAGGTTCGGCTGCTTTAGCATTAACTGGTTTAGCCTTAATTGTGTTTGGTATAGGGTATGCAATTTTTGCTAGTGCCGTTGCGGCCACAGCTCCAACGATGGAAGGTATAGGAATGCAATTTTTAATATTAGCAGGTATAGGTGGTGTATTTGCTTTAGCAGGTTCTTTGATGAGTATGATTGCACAAGGAGCTTTAGCCTTTGCTTTAATGGGTATAGGGATGATCGTCTTTGGTGTAGGATATAATCCTTTTGCAAAAGCAGTTAAAGGTACTACTTTAGAAGATGTAGGAATTCAAGCGGCATTACTAACTAGTTTAGGTTTAGTATTCTCTGCTGCTGGTGCATTAGTTGCAGCTTCTGCAGGTATAATTTTATTAGGTCCTGCAATGTATGCTGCTATTGGTGGTGCTTTATTATTACTAGCCCCAGGTTTAGAGGCAATGAAAAAAGTTAATTTTACTGAAGACGATTCTCTTAAATTAGCTACTGCTTTAGCTGGTGTTAAGACTGCATTTATAGGACCTCCTAATGAAGGTGGTATTGGTGGATTCTTTAAAAGTATTGGAGGAGCTTTAACTGGAGCTGTAGATTCAGTTCAAATGATAGCGGCGGCTGCTGGTTTTGCTGCTGCTGGTGTAGCATTAACAAAATTATCCGCAGGATTAAAAGATTATAAAAAGATAGATTGGACGGATTCTGATAGTTTAAGATTAACAGGAGTTCTTTCAGGTATAACAACAGCATTTGCTCAAGCAGGTGGAGAAGCCGCAACACCAACAGGATTATTTGGTGCTGTATTTGGAAATGCATTTAGTCCTAATGCAACTAAAAAAGGTATTGATTCTGTAATGGGTGCTGGTAAAGCATTAACCAGTATTGCCGAAGGTTTAACTGCATTTTCTGGATTAGTAGAAAAAGATGTTGATTTTGAATACATAGGAACACAAATAGAATTAACAGTAGGATTTATTCAAAGAGCATTTGCAGCTGTAGCCGATGAAGGTACTACTCAAGCAGGTGGATTCTTTAATACATTATTTGGAATAAAGAAAAATAAAGTTAAAGAAGGTATTGACTCTGTTAAAGGTGCAGGTAAAGCACTAAATGATATTGCAAATGGCTTAACTGCATTCCAAGCATTAGTTGAAAAAGATGTTGATTTTGATAAGGTAGGTAAAGCTATATCTAAATCAGTTGGTTTTGTACAAGAAGCATTCTCTGCTGTAGCTGATCAAGGTAATGTACAAGCAGGAGGTTTTTGGAATTCCTTATTTAAAATTAAAAAGAATAAAGTACAAGAAGGTATTAAATCTGTAAAAGGTGCAGGTGCTGAATTAAAAACTATAGCAGATGGTTTAGCCACATTCTCTGGTATAGAAGATCCAGAAGGAGTAGCTAAAAAGATTAAAGTCGTAGTAGGAATGGTAGGTAATGCCTTTGCTGCTATTGGAGGTATGGAACAAGAAGATAGTGGATTCTTTGGATTAATTAAATGGGATGAAAATTTAGTTGAAAAAGGTATTGATGCTGTTGAAGGTGCTGGTGCTGCTCTTACAGATATAGCAAATGGTCTTAAAGCTTTTTCTAGTGATGGAATGGATGCTGAATCTGTAGCTAAATCTATATCTTTATTACTTACATCAATCGGACAAACTTTCGCAGATCTATATACCACAAATCCTTTTATCTCAATGCAATTAGATGACTTTGCAGAATTCATTGTAACTATAGGTGATGTTGCAGAAAAAGGACAATTAGATAAAGCAGCTGATGGTATATCAAAAATAGCTGATGCAGTAAATAAAATTGAAATTGATAAAGCAGTTGCCTTTGGAGATTTATTTAATTCAACCTCAGCACTATCATCTAATAGAGGTGCATACAGAGCATTGGCTAAAGCTGTACAAGATATACGTGATATAATGGTATCTGATTCAGGTGGTGGTGGAGAAACTGATTCAGGTGGCGGTGTTGTAGGTTATGTAAAAGATAAGATGTTTGGTAAATCTGAATCTAAATCATCAAGCACTAGTAAAGGTGATAAGGCATTAATGTCTACTTTATCTAATATAGACCGAACATTAAAATCTTTACCAGGTGAAATCGCTTCAATAGAAATTACAGCAAAACCTGCTGGAAACATATAATAAAAGATAATGTACGCAATATTTAAAATGGACAGAGGAGATATAAAGTTTAGGCTTTATGATGAAACACCAATTCATACTAATAGATTTATTCACAATGCTACTAATGGGCATTTTAAAGGAATAAAATTTTATAGAGTAGAACCTGGTTTTTGTATTCAGTCCAGTCCATTAGAAGGTGAAGGTATAGAGCATACTCGTATGTATGATGAAATAGTAGAACCTAGAAGATCAAAAAATAATAACTTCCATGCTTACGGTGTATTAAGTGCATGTAGCACAGGAGCACCTCATACTTCAGTTGGAGCATTTTTTATTGCATTAGGAAGAAACAATACTCGTCATTTAGATGAAACACAAACAACCTTTGGAATTGTTATTGAAGGTATGGAGTTAATAGAACAAATTCAAAAGGACGAAGTTATTCATGATATAATTCTTTCAGAATCTTAAAACTATCCCTTATTTCAGCTATATAATATTTAATAACAGTTAAAGTTAAATAGAATAGTATGAAGAAAAATATAGTTTGGTTTGATTTAGAAACCACAGGAATAAGTACAACTTCCGACCGCATAATTGAGATCTGTATGATTAAGACTGATTTTGACGGTAATGAAATAGAGACTTATAATCAATTAGTAAATCCGGGGAATGTAGCAATGAGAGCCGAAGCTGAAGAAAAGCACGGCATATCTTTAGAGATGTTAAAGGACAAACCAACCTTTGAAATGATAGCATCTGAAATCAATGACTTTATTGGTGATAGTGACTTAGGAGGCTATAATGCTTTATTCTTTGATGTACCTTTCTTATGTGAAGAATTTATGAGATGTGGTATTGTATTTAATCATAGAGGTAGAGCTGTAATGGATCCATTCCTTATTTACAGTAACTATGAAAAAAGAGATTTAACAAATACTTATAAAAAATTTACAGGTAAAGATTTAGAAGGTGCACATAGAGCCGAAGCTGATGTTAGAGCTACTATGGAAATATTTCAAAAACAAAGAGAAGTATATGATATGCCACAAACTGCTGAAGAAATTGATAAGGTCGTAAATACTCGCCGTGCAGATCAGGTTGATTTAGGAGGTAAGCTAAAATTTGATGAAGTAAACGGAAAGAGAACAATAGTATTTAATTTTGGTAAAAATAAAGGTAAACCGTTTAAAGAAGTATTTGAAATGGATGCTAGGTATATTGATTGGATTATTGATAAAGGAGAATTTTCAACAGAGCTAAAAGTTATTTGTAGAAAACTTGTTGCAAAGTTTAAATCCGAAGAAAATAAAAATATAGAAATGCCATATTAAACTTTCAGAAAGAGAGAAAGTTTGTTATTATTATAATATACTAAACATATACATAAGATGATAAAAAGATTAGAAAATTCAACTATACATGATTCAAGGTTTCATGGTCATTACTTTGAAACCACTAAAGAAGATTTAGAAAAAGTATGTGGAAAAGTAATGTATTATGATAATGATATAAATGAAAAAACTCAGAATGAATGGGAAATGGTTACTGAAGATGGTACTCCTTTTACTATTTATGATTATAAAGAATATCGAGATTATGAAGATTATGAAAAGATTGAGTGGCATATAGGAACAGAAAATAGGTTTGGTTCTAAAAAAGCTTATGAGGCAATCAAAAGAGCATTTCATTTACATCCTAAAATTACTTACAATATATAATACTGATCTTTGAAATTATGGGGGTGCCTGGCTTTGACATTTTGATTGAAGTTTTAAACACAGCACTGGGTGATGACCTACATCAACGCTTAAGTGGCAACACTGAGCTCGCGATGGCTGCCTAAGAGGTAAGTAACGCACGTCACCGTTCCGAGTATACTTGTAGGAATTGATTGGGCTTTAATTAGTACCAGGACGTAAAAGGAAGTAGAACGTGTGAAAGGATATTAATAACTAACTCCGTGAACCACACCACCCAAAGAGTTCTAACAGTTGTTATTCATTTTGGAAGTTTAAGAAAACTTATCCTAAGCTGTAAAAATGTTTACTATGAATACTTAATGGACGTGGGTTCGATTCCCACCACCTCCACAAAATAAAAAATATGAATATATTAGAAACACTCTTAATACTCCTTTGCTTACCAATATCTTTTTTATTTCATTTAGTCGTTTATGAAAATCACTGGGAGCAAAAACCTTTAACTAGAATCATACTAGGATTAGTCTTAGTAGCCTTACCTTTTATTTTAATATTATCATGAAACAAGATTATGAATTTGTATACCGAGTATTGACTAATAAAAAGAATACTCGTAAACATTATCCAGCATTAACAACATTATTAGATTTATTTAAATCTAAATGGAAAGAAAATAAAGACACAAGATTATATAAAGTTTATTTACGATCTCTTCAAACTGCTTTAAGAGTTAGTATATTTTAAACAAAAAACAAAATTTAGCATATAAAAATAAAATACATGGCAGTAAATATTGAAAAGAAATATCAAAAGTTAACAGATACGGAACATGTTCTGTTAAGACCTGGTATGTATGTAGGATCTATTAAGCCATATACTGAAGAAGTATTTTTACCTATTAAAGGAAAGGATCAATTTCAATTAACAGAAGTAACTTATAATCCAGGGTTCTTAAAACTATTTGATGAAATAGTTTCTAACTCTGTTGATGAACATAAAAGAAATCCTAAATTAAATAAAGTTAAAGTAGAAATTAATCAAGAAACTGGATTAATATCTATATGGGATAATGGAGGTATACCTGTAGAGGTTCATAAAGAATATGATGAATGGGTACCTGAGATGATATTTTCTAACCTTAAAACAGGAAGTAATTTTGATGATAGTGAAGATCGTATTGTTGTAGGAACTAACGGTGTAGGTAGTACTCTTACAAATATCTTCAGTAAAAAGTTTACAATACAAACATGTGATGGTAAAAAACAATTTAATCAAACTTTTACTAATAACATGTCTGATAGGACCAAGCCAAAAATTACAAGAAAGAAAACTAAACATACAGAGATAACTTATCTAACCGATTTTGAAAGGTTTGGTTTAAAAGGCATTGATAGGAATCATTATCTAATGATAACAAAAAGGCTTATTGATATTGCTGCATGTAATCCTTCTCTAAAAATATTTTTAAATAATAATCCTGTTTCTTTTAGAACATTTAAAGATTATGCAAGTAGGTATGTAACTCCAGTATTCTATGAACAATCAGAACATTGGAAAATAGGTATAGGACATTCTACAACTGGCTTTAAGGCTATATCATTTGTTAACTCTGTTGAAACTAAAGATGGCGGTACTCATGTTAATGATATAGACTGGCAAATAACTTCATTTCTTAGAGAAAAGATAAAAAGAAAATATAGAGTTGATGTAAAGCCTTCTGAATTAAGACAGCATTTATATTTGTTTATAAATTGTACAATTATTAATCCTGCATTCTCATCACAAACAAAAGAAAAGTTAATTACATCACCTAAAGATTTTGGTACTAAACATATTTTAAGTGATAAGGTTTTAAGACAAGTTTTAAATTCTGAAATTATACAATCAGTATTAGATTGGATTGAGAGAAAAAAGGATGCTGAGGAAAGAAAGAAATTAAGAAGGCTCAATAAAGGTTTAGATAAAACAAAAGTTTTAAAATTAATTGATGCAAAGAAAAGAGGTATTAGGGAAAAATGTACCTTGGCTATTTTTGAAGGAGACTCTGCATCATCTGCATTTAGAAGATATAGAGAACCTCAATATCAAGGAGCATTTCCATTAAGAGGTAAATTTATTAATGTAAGAGAACTCTCTGCATCTAAAGTTGTACAAAATAAAGAAGTACAATCTTTAATGGCTGCTATAGGATTAAAAATAGGCCATGAACCTAAAGATCTAAGATATGGTAAAATTTTACTTTATACTGATGCAGATGTTGATGGTAATTCTATTTCAGCATTATTAATAAATTTCTTAGGTAAGTATTGGCCAGAATTATTTAGTGAAGGTAGAGTACTTAAAGTAGAAACACCTTTAATGGTTGCAAAGAAAGGAAATGAATCTTTAAATTTTTATACAGAAGAAGATTATAAAGAATGGGAATCTAAACAGAGAAGTTTAAGTAAATGGTCTATTGAATACAAAAAAGGTTTAGCTGCACTAGAAGATGCAGAATACAAAGAGATCATTAGAAGCCCGAAAACATTCATCTTAACTAAGGATAAAGAATTTAACAGTACATTAGATATATGGTTTTCTAAGAACTCTGAACCTCGTAAAAGAAAGATATTAGGTCAAGCCGTAGAAATTAAAAACAAAAAATCATTATTTTAATGAATAGAACAGTAACTTCATTTTTTGATAAAGAATATTTAGAATATGCTAAATATGTTGTAGAGAACAGAGCAATACCGAGTTGTATTGATGGTCTTAAACCTACACAAAGAAAGGTTGTTTATATCGCAAATAAGATATGGAAAACTGGTAATGAAAAGCCAATGAAATTATTTCAACTTGCAGGTAGAGTAGCGGCTGAGGCATTTTATCATCATGGTAATACTTCATTAGAATCTTCAATGGTTGGTATGGCTCAAAAGTTTAAAAACTCATTACCATTATTAGAAGGTATAGGTCAGTTTGGATCCTTAAGATCTCCGGCTGCTGGTGCTCCTCGTTACATAAGTGCTAAGTTACATCCTAATTTTAGATTGCTTTACAAAGATTTTGAATTGCTTGGTAATAAAATAGAAGAAGGAGAAAAAATTGAACCAGAGTATTTCTTACCTATTGTTCCTACCGTTATTTTAAATGGTACCTCAGGTATTGCTGTAGGTTTTGCTACAAATATTTTAAATAGAAATCCAATGGATGTGGTTAATGCATGTATCTCTGAAGTTAATGGAAGGAGAATTAAAACATTAACTCCTTGGGTTAAAGAATTTAAAGGAACTTTTATAAGAGATGCTGAAAATCCTAAAACATGGAAGATAAGTGGTTCATATGAAATTGTAAATTCAAATACTATAAAAATAACTTCTATTCCTCCAAATTACACATATGAAAGATATGAAGAAATTTTAAATCTTTTAATGGAGAAAGGTATTATTATTGCTTATGATGATAACTCTTCAGAAACTATTGAATATGTTTTAAAATTTAAAAGAGCTGTTTTAAAAGATTTACTTTCAAAAGATAGATTAGAAAGAGTATTAAGATTAAATACTCAAGAAACTGAAAACCTAACAACTATTGATGAGAACGGTGAATTAAAGATTTTTAATAAAGCTGAGGAAATTGTAAAACATTTTGTACAAATTAGGTTAGGTTGGTATCAAACCCGAAAAGATTATTTAATTGATAAAACGAAAAAGCAATTAGCATTAGTTACAAATAAAGCTAGATTCATTAAAGATATTATTGAAGGCAAATTAAAAGTTAATAA
>Ga0315330_10000025_pt1 | contig 66696 bp, 58 predicted proteins | sample M140m34915metaG_FD_203453 | JGI IMG/M metagenome (GOLD analysis project Ga0315330, IMG submission 203453) | Ammonia-oxidizing marine archaeal communities from Monterey Bay, California, United States - M1 40m 34915 | ecosystem: Environmental > Aquatic > Marine > Intertidal zone | place: USA...
ACTGACGACACAATTCTGCCTATCGCTGCCAGCGAAATGGTTCAAATGATCCTCGGAGGTGGCGAACTGGTGCGGCTACCCGATGTTGGGCACCTTCTCGCCGAAGCCGGCGAACAACTACGCGAACGTTTACGCGAATGGATTCCAAGCCAGTTCGCGAATCACACAAAACAATGAAGATTTCACTCCCCCTGCAACCCATTAACTTAACGCCCGAGACATTAAGTTTCTATATCAAAGATGGTGGTTATGCTCACGGTCACGAAACGGCTGAAGTTGAGAATCTCAGCATCGAACCGCTAGCTTCCGGAACAGCTTTTCTTGGTTCGTTAGCTCGATTAGATATCACTTGGACTGATCCCAGCTGCGATCTACCGACCCGCCTAGTTGCTAAAACGCCCACGACAGACCCAGGAGGGTTATCAGTCGGCAAAATGTTAAACGTGTGGGAACGCGAAGCAATGTTCTATGCACGACTCGCTCATCAAATAGCAACTCCAGTGCCCGCTTGTCGAGCCAATTTTGTTGATGGTGATCGAGCTCTACTCATCCTTGATGACCTTTCGCCCTCAACTCCGGGTAACCAAGTTGCTGGCGCTACGCTTGACCAAGCTCGTACCGCTGTAATCGCGTTGGCTCAACTGCATGCACCTTTTTGGGGTAAGGTGCGAACCCCAGACCTTATGTGGGTGCCCGGTATTGATAACCACCAAACAGCGTTTGGGTTGCAATCAGCTATTTCTGAGTCGCTTCCACGCTTTCTTAAACGATTCGGCGATGGACTTCCTTCAAAGGGTATTGAATGGCTCCAAAAGTTTGTGCCATTGCTCGGGTCTTGGCGAGATGACGTCGTTAGCAAGCCTTTGACTATCGCCCACGCAGATTACCGAGTAGAGAACATGCTGTTCGCCGCAGATAGCGCCGTTTCGGTTATAGATTGGCAGACCGCTATGTATACCGGAGGGCCCACTGATCTATCGTTTTTTGTTGCTACTAACCTTGAAGTGCAACTACGCCGAGACTACGAAACTGAACTCATTCGACTTTATGTCGAGACCTTGAACCAAGAAGGCATCTCCGAAGTTACTTTCGCTGAAATCAAAAATGACTACGAGCACGCCCATCTGTGGTGGATGAGCATGCTCGCCAATAACTTGTCATCTATCGAAACACCAGATCCGAGAAGCGCAGCACTTTTTGATGCAATACTTACGCGTCTTTACTCTGCAGCTATCGATGCAGAATCGGGACGTTTCGTGCTTTAACGCAGGCCGCTATTTCGTGGCTTCGCGTCGACCAAAGTTTTTGAAAGTATCACCGATTGACGTTGTAACTGAAGCGAGTTTGCCAGTTCCTTCGAGAAGGCGAGGCGCCTTGTCTTGGAGATCTGCAACTTCCCAGCGTCCATCTGTGGCGATAATTTTATCGTCGTCTAATGACCAACCGCCGTAGAGGCCTACTTCATTGCCGCCTACATGGAAAACGCCGCCGGTAAATGGGCAACCTTCAGTTGATAGGTAAGCAACCAGGGGACTTATATTCGCCGGATCATAAAGATCAAATTTCGATGGGTCGTCAGGGGCTTTAACCACATCCTCAAGGCCTGGCGTCTGAAGAGTTAGCCGAGTTCGCGCTATCGGCGCTAAGCAATTCACTCTTACTCCGTAGCGAGCTAGTTCCCCAGCAGCGACAAGGGTCATCGAAGCGATACCGGCTTTGGCGCCCGAGTAGTTGAATTGCCCCAGATTTCCAAGCATGGCGCCCGAAGCAGTATTGATAATCGCAGCATCGACTTCACGACCCGCTTTAGCTTGTTCACGCCAATACGCAGCAGCCCATCGGGTTGGGCAGAAGTGCCCTTTCATATGGACGTCGATTACTGCATCCCACTCGCCTTCTGTCATGTTCACCACAACTCGGTCACGCAGAATTCCAGCGTTATTAACGAGAACGTGAAGATCACCGAACGCTTCAACTGCAGCATTGATCATCCGCTGCGAGCCTTCCCAGTCAGTGACTGAGTCATTGTTCGATACTGCTTCGCCGCCCATGTCTCTGATCTCTTGAGCAGTTTCTTCAGCTGGACCGGTATCAGCGCCGGTTCCATCGATGCTTCCACCTAAATCGTTGACTACTAGTTTGGCCCCTTCAGATGCCAACAGTAAAGCGTGTTCGCGACCGATGCCTCTGCCTGCTCCTGTTACTAGTACTACGCGTCCGTCTAGTGCGCCCATTAGTTTTCTCCTGTGCTAGCTGCTCGGTCAAGATTGACACATGCTATTTGTTTGCTCAACGTAGAACAGCAATTTTGGTTAATTTGTCCAACGAGATGATTTAGATCCCAACCAGAGCCTCGCTGGGACTGGATGCAAATCGTACGCTAATCCAAGCTTTTTTAGTGTGCGAATAACTAAGTGGGTGAAATCTAGCTGCCGGCGTCGAAAGCCATGACGCGATGTTCCCGGAAAACTGTGATGGTTGTTGTGCCACCCTTCCCCGAGAGCCAACAGTCCTATAACCCAATTATTACGGCTGTCGTCTGTTGTTTGGTGTTCGCGAGTGCCCCATTTATGGCATACGGAATTGACAGCGAATGTGACATGCCAGAGAACTACGGTGTTGATAACAAATGCCCATATCAGCAGTTGTGGGCCGTTTGTGCCGGTCCAACTAAATGCTCTACCAATAACTATTCCACCGAAGAACAATCCAACTGCTGTGGCAAGGATCGGCACCCACTGAAATTTGTCAAGCCATCTAAGTTCTGGGAATTTAGCTAAATCCTGAACTTGGTCAAGGTGGCATGGGTCAGCTGATTCTCTTGTTAGCCAGCCATAGTGAGCGACTTTAAGACCTTCAACCTTTGGGGAATGCAGATCGCCTTCTTCATCGGAAATATGATGGTGTTTCCTGTGGTGGGCTACCCACCACAGAGGGCCGCCTTGCGCTGCGCTAGTGCCTAACCAGGCACCAATAAACTGAACTGTCCTACCAGTTTTGAAAGCATGATGACTAAATTTACGGTGATAGAAGCCCGTAATTCCGACACCACGCAGCAAGTACACGACTACCGTTACAGCTATTGCGAACCAACTGAAACCTACGACGAAAACCAAAAGGCAAGCTAGGTGAACTGCGACAAACGGCAGGGAAAATTTAAGGAAACGACCTACTGTCTGCTTGTCTGAAGACTCAATCTGAGCTGTCTCTGACATAGGTCTCCTTAGGGGTTCTGTTACGAACAGCACTCAGTTCTGACCCTACAGGCATTATCTGAAATTTCTTAGTGACTAGGTCAAGTTAATTAGTCGAAAATTTCATTAGACAGACGTTATTGGTCCGTCACTTGTCGTGGAGCGGATGACCGGATTCGAACCGGCGACCTCAACCTTGGCAAGGTTGCGCTCTAGCCAACTGAGCTACATCCGCGGAGGGTTGTTACTGTATCAACTTAGGATGCTCACACGACACCATTTCTATTCCTCTGGCCTGTTTCTCGTTTCTTATTCTTCTACTGGACGCAAGTCGATCGTCAAAGTCAAGATCCCATTATCCAATGTTGGTACAGCATCTGCTATCAGCCCGTAATCCAGAAAATCCAGTTCCGCTTGTTGAATAAAATGTTTACGCTCTTCACCGCCTACAGCGGGAAGATTTCGTTTCCGCACTGCTTCTGCGCGCTCTTTGAAACGGTCAACAAGGTCCTGCGGTTCAAACACATCTGACATAAGTTTGGCTACTCCTTAACGAAAGTGGAAATATTAGTAGGCTCATCCTCTGGTGGAATCAATGCACCTAGATATCTTTGTTTCGCTGGCGGAGTCGTCCGGCGCCATTTCCACACAAATCCGAAACCGCTAGAAACTGTGCATATTCCTAAAGCTAAAACAAGCAACCACCATTTAAGGGCACCTTGATTAGCCGCATTCTGAGTTTCCTCAGCGACTAGGGCAAGAGATTGGATGATTTGTTGCACATCTCAAAGATTACCGCCTGATTATCACACCTGGTGCGTAGGACACCACCAGGTCGTTCTTCCAGCAAGACTTTCGCAAACCAGAACGCTTTTTTCAATTGGGCATACCCCATTTTTTTGTCTATTTTTTTGCAGGTCGCCCAGATGTGAGCCACCTCGTTCTTCTAAGTTTTTGATCGTATCCCTGATTACTTTTGCCAAGCCTTCAACCTGCTTTTTTGACAGTAACCGAGCTTCTTTTTTCGGAGATATTCCTGACCTCCACAGAATCTCATCACACAGCAGATTCCCTATACCCGCAATTTTTGTTTGATTCAGTAGCTGGCTCTTTATCGTTGCTCTGGAGCTAGTGAGCGCCCTGGCCAGATCAGCTGACGTGATTGTGTATGCATCTGGTCCCAATTTTTTTTCATTCGGGTTGAGTTCGACGTTACCGAAACGCCGGGGGTCGCTAACACCAAGCGCCAAGCCATTGGCAAAATGCAAAACAAATCTTTCATATTTGCTGTCCAACAAATTAGTTGTATACAGCAAAGCCTCAATGGCAGGTACACCATTCGCCACCAACCGACCAGTCATACCAAAACGTATACCCAAAGTTGATTTATCAAAATCCAGCAAGAGGAGCTTGCCATGCCGTCGAACTTGCAGAACCTGCTTATTAACAATTTCAAGTCTAAGGTACTTTTCTGTACCTTCTCCACGCAAGTAGTTGTCGTCCAGGATCTCTACGCCTGCGACTTTCTGCCCCGCCGCGCGTTCCGCTATTTTTTTGTAAATCTCAACTTCTATCGCCTCAGGCACATCATGAAACTACCGTACAGCTCTAGTATTCATTAAGTGAAGCAACGAAGCATTGGCGCGTTAGAAGTATCAATAGTCGGTTTAGGGTGCAACAACTTCGGAAGCCGAGTTGACAAAGATGGAGTTTCTTCTCTGTTCACGGCATGTCTTGACAATGGCGTCAACTTTTTTGATACTGCCGATGTGTATGGCGACGGGGCGTCAGAAGAACTCTTAGGAGACGCCGTTAGAGCTAACCGCGATGAAGTTTTTATTGCCACAAAGTTTGGTCTTCGTGGTATGGATCCTGGAGTTACGGGCGGAAGCGCTAACTGGATTCGCTCTGCTGTCGATCGTAGTTTGCGTCGGCTAGGCACAGACTGGATTGATCTATATCAAATCCATACCCCCGATAACGTCGTTCATGAGAGTGAAACTCTTGGGGCCTTAAATGACCTTGTTGTAGCTGGAAAAGTACGTGAAATAGGATGTTCAAACTATGATGCCGAGCTACTTGACAATTCTCTAGACATTTCAGCGCGGGAATCGTTTGCAGCATATAGCACTATTCAAAATAGGTACTCATTGCTTCATCGAGAGCCGGAATCAGAAGTTTTAGAGGTTTGCGAAGACCGAAAAGTTGGCTTTCTTCCTTACTTTCCCCTTGAATCTGGTTTGTTGACGGGCAAAGTTAGCGAGTCAGGACCTCTTCCCGGAACCCGACTGGCTGAATGGCCGGCAGACCGACTAGATCTTTTTTTATCTGATTCTAAAATCGCTACTGTCAAACGGCTTGAAAACTGGGTCAATGGTAGAGATCGTAGCCTGCTGGAACTGGCTATTTCATGGCTCCTGATGAACCCGTCGGTGCCAAGTGTTATCGCCGGAGCGACTAGCGTTCAACAGATTTTAGCTAATGCCCAGGCCGCTGATTGGGTTCTTTCCGATATTGAAATGGCTGAAGTGAACGATATTTTGACCGACGTAACTACTCACCCATCAGGTGAGTGAGTCTTTTTCGACCCTAGTTATGAATTCTTTCATTGGCTCGCCGGTTTGTTCTGGCTCCGTGAGAAATCCATCGTGCCCATTGTCACTATCGATATCTACATGTTCGACATGTACTTGGTTTTTCAAAGCATCAACTATGCGCATTTGCTGATCTCTTGGGTATAGGAAATCTGTTCTTACACTCATTATCAGCGCCGGTGATTCAATCCTGGTGAGGGCTTTCTCGACGCCACCTCTTCCTCGGCCAACATCGTGAAGATCCATCATCTTGTTCAGCAGCAGGTATGTGTTCGCGTCAAATCTCCACGGCATTTTTAATGCTTGATAGTCAAGATAGCTTTCGATATCAAATCGGTGATCTAATCGAAATGGCTCCAGGGATTCGTTGCTGAAACGATCAAAACGACGATTGAACTCCTCATCGCTTCGATAATGAATAAAAGCTATGCGGCGAGCGTTCGCTAGGCCAACTGCCGGGCCTTCTCCAGGTTCAGAGTCGTAGTACTGTCCGAGTTGCCATCCGGGATCATCTATTATCGCGTGTCGTCCCGCTGAACTCCAAGCTATTTGTTGCGCTGAGGCAGCGGCTGTCGAAGCTATGACGACCAGAGAACGAACCGAAGAGGGAAAACTAGTGGTCCATTCCAATGCTTGCATTCCTCCCATCGATCCACCCACTACGCTCAGCCATTTCGAAATTCCGAGGCTTAGGCCCAGCGCCCGTTGGGAACGGACGACGTCGCGTACAGTTAGCGTTGGGAAGTCAATGCCATATCGTTTTCCTGATACGGGATCAATCGAAGATGGCCCTGAACTGCCTTGGCAGCCGCCGAGCACATTTGCGCAAACAATAAAGTGTCTATCGGTATCTAACGGTTTCCCAGGTCCAATGAAATCATTCCACCACCCAGGAGTAGGTTGGCCGGGTCCCTCTGTGCCATAAGCATGAGCGTCTCCAGTGAGAGCGTGACACAACAAGATAGCATTCGATGCTGTGGCATCTAAGGTGCCCCAAGTTTCATAAGCCACCACGGGTCGATGGACAACGCCACCGCCTTCAAATATGTATGGCCTGTCTGGCGAGAGCTCAAAAAAATTTCGGTCGCCTGCCGGGAGTCCTATATGCCACGCGCCGGACGCAGGCGGAAGCTGTTTAGCTTTATCCTCGTTCGTCGATGTCATCTTCAGTACCTATTCTCCTGCTCTTCTTAAAAGGCTACAAGAGGAACAGTGGTCAAGGCCAAGCCAATTTCTAAGGAAGTCTATTTATCCACCATTCGAGAAGGTCATCATCTTCGATTCCATAGGCACTATTGATAACCAGTCCGAAGTCCCTGAAAGCCTTTCCTGACCCTCCTTCGGTCTGAATCGAGTGCGCTAAATCAGCTGCTCTATCCCATTCTGAAGTTCTTGCAGGAAGGGGAAAAAAGTTTAACTGACTCGCTCTTAAACGCACAGTATTAGCTCCGAGGCCGGTACCTGCTGCCTCGCTCGCAGCCCAAGCGGCACCGACAGGGGAACTTAGTGCCGCCGCTAAGTGCCAAATCTTATTGGGGTTCGTTGGTTGGATAATTATCAGCGGGGTCGATGGAATAAGGTCGCCGACTGCGTCTACGACGCATTCGATTACCTTAGTTTGCGTTGCCACTAGAATTTTTGGAACTCGACGCCGTTGCAACCATCCAGAAAAATTATTGGGCGGGTTATTTTCTGTGACCACGACTGGTTGTGAATATTTTGTTTTAGCGAATCGGACTTCTTTTTTTCCATGATTGAACGTCAACGGATCTACCAGTCCGACAGTCGCAAGTTTTCCTATTTTTTTTCTATCTGTTTGAAATCCCTCTTCTTCGACTCTTTCGCTTAACCAATAATAGGCATCTCGAAAATCTGCAGTGATAGTAGCTTCGCTTTGTAAGTCTTTTTCGATAGCTGCATCTATTGTCGGAACACCTAATGCGTTCGCCAAGATGGCTCCCCACGAACCGTTATTTTCTCGTTTAACTTCGGTGGGAGGCATCTCTGATTTTTGAAAGTAGATGTCCACGGACGTCTTTCGCTCCGCGGAAAGAATTGGAGCTAGCACATCAACTTTTGCGGCAGTAAATACGTCGCGACCGCCAACCCATAGGCCCTTCATCGGCATTACTCCGTCAATGTGTTCCCTAATCGGTCGAGCTGAGGCAGCACCGAAAACTGAAGTGGGAATAATCAAACATACGGTGCCTTTTTTTCTCACCATATTGAGCGAAGCAAGCAGAAACAGTGCGCTTTCATCCACGTACTGGGTGGCTAAGTTTCCATATCTTTGTTTTAATTTTTGTGCCCGATTTTTGTGGCGAGTAGTACGCGATTTGAGCTGGCCTAAAAATGGTGGGTTCCCGATGATAACGTCAAAGCTTTTTACCCAATTAGTTGGGGGATTAATCAATGGGTCTACACATACCAGGCCATCGAAACTAACTACGGTGGTTCCTCTCAGCCACGACCAAAGCTGCATAGATAATTTTGCTACCTCTACGCTGACCGTATCGATATCTGCACCTGCAGTTTGTTTTGCTATCGATTCAACGCTTTGCCCTAAATGAAATCTTTTTTCTGCTGCCGCTATGAGGAAGACCCCGGCTCCCATCGCTGGATCGCACACAGATTGACCCGCCTGCAGATTAATATGGTTCACTAGTTTCTCGGCTACGGGATAGGGAGTGTAAACCGCTCCATCGCCTACTGGATCTGCTAGCTCTTTTTCACGGCTGCGCCCCAAGCTCAGTATCGACTCCAGAATCAGTTCGGAATCTTGCGTCCTGTTTAAGAGGTCGGTAGCAATTTTTTCTGCTTCCACCCGAACAGTGCTAGGCAGAGCAGGCCAGTTAATTTTCAGTTTTGGTTCTGTGCCCATGAAGCAAGCTCGTCAAGACGGTCATCGTTTGAGAAGACATCATGAAACGGGAGTTTTATACCTAATCGACGTTGAAGTTGTCTTACTTGGAGTTCTTCATCCCACAAAAACATTGTGACTGCAGTTCCAGATTTTCCAGCTCGAGCTGTCCGTCCTGACCTGTGTAGATAAGTTTTATGGTCTTCAGGCGGGTTGTAGTGAATTACTACATCGACGTCATCTACATGAATACCGCGAGCAGCTACGTCAGTAGCAACTAGTGCTTTCAATTTCCCTGATGTGAAATCTTTAAGTGCTTTTTCTCGTTGATTCTGCCTGAGGTCTCCGTGTATAGCAGCGACGTCCACGCCTTCTTCGCGTAGTTCTTTTTCAAGCTGGTCAGCACCTCGTTTAGTCCGAGTGAAAAGCATCGTTTTTGTTGAATTCCTGATTATGCGAGCCGCTACCTGGACCCGATTCATTTTGTGCACGGTCATAAACAAATGGCCCATCTCATTTACTGTTACTTCTTGCTCCTCCACAGCATGAAATACAGGATCTTTGAGGTGACGTTTTATTACCGTGTCGACTGCTCCATCAAGGGTCGCTGAGAAGAGCATTGTTTGATGGTCTGCTTTGATATGGCGGAGAATCCATTCAACTTGAGGCAGAAAACCCATGTCTGCCATTCGGTCTGCTTCATCGACGACCACTCTTTTGATACTTGAAATATCAATGGCTTCGCGGTCTATCAAATCAATTAACCGTCCTGGCGTTGCAATGATGATGTCTATTCCAGCCGCAATTGTTTCTATCTGCTTGTCGATATTTGTTCCGCCGTATACAGCTATGGGTCGAAGTTTCTGAGAAATAGCTAATGGCTCCACAACCCCAGTTATCTGATTCGCTAATTCGCGAGTAGGGGTTAGCATCAATGTGCTTGGTTTTCCGTCAGCGCTACGTTCGGCGTGTGCCACACTCGGCAGACTGAACGCCAAAGTTTTTCCCGAACCTGTTTTAGCTTTACCGCAAACATCTCTGCCTGCCATCGCATCGGCAATCGTTAATTCTTGAATTGCGAACGGTGCGTCGATTCCCTGCTGAGCAAGGGTTTGACAAAGGGCGTTTGGGACGCCTAGATCGGCGAAAGTTATAGTCAAGGGGGGTCTCTTCCAGCTGCTTGGTTTAGGGAACCTAAACCGAATGTGGCCGCCTGCGGGCAGCCGGTCTGCGCTTCGCTAGCCGGAGTAAGGGGCATAAGCGGAGCTTTGTATTGCTTACCCTACCGCAGCGGCACCTAATGGACCGTATTTAGGCGACGTTGTAACGAAGAACTCGACCTCCGCCGATCCCTGTGTGGCGACCGTTTTCGTAAACCGAGCGTCCGTTTACCCATACTCTCTGCACTCCAACTGCTTCTTGTTGAGGCTCTTCATATGTTGCTGTATCGACTATCTGATTTGGGTTGAAGAGCACAAGATCAGCCCACCCTCCGACCGCTACACGGCCGCGATCTTTTAAGCCATGCACATCGCACGATAGTGAGGTCATTCTCCTGACCGCTTCCTCTAAGTGCACAATTTTTTGTTCCCGTACGTATTTTCCCAGGACGCGCGGAAAGGTTCCGTAGAGACGGGGATGGGGCCTACCTTCGAGGTCTGGGAGACCATCTGATCCAATCATCACTAACGAATGCTCAAGGTTTGTGATGACATCTGCTTCATTCATCACATGCTGAATGCATATCGTCTTTGCGCCTTCTGCTGCAGTCAAAATAAGCACTACCGCGTCTTCTGGAGATATTCCTAACTCATCAGCTATATCAATCAGCATCCTGCCTTCGTACTCTCGAAAAGCTGGACATGACGCTAGCTGTATTGCTTCTGCTAACTCTCTATCGGGATTCGCAAGATTGAAGTACTGGATCATTGGGCCGCTGCCGGCCGTGTAGGGATACACGTCCAAGGTAACTTTTATGCCCGCAGCAACTGCTGCATCAATTTTGCTAAGCGAAGCGCCAACTTTGCCCCAATTAGCCTTACCTGCAGCTTTGTGGTGGCTAATTTGAACCGCTACTTGTGCGTCTTTGCCTATAAGCAGGGCTTCATCGACTGCTTCCAATAGCTGATCATTTTCGTTACGCATATGTGTCGCATAGATACCCTCAAAAGGGCTAACTACTTTAGCAAGTTCGATTATCTCCTCAGTCTGAGACCAGCGTCCTGGTTTGTACACAAGCCCCGTAGACAATCCGCATGCTCCCTGCTCCATGCCTTTTTGTACATGTTGACGCATACTCTCAAGTTGTTTGTCTGTGGGTTGGTCACGTAAATCTTTCATTTCTAACGAACGAATTGTGTTATGACCCATAAGCATCATTGAGTTAATAGCCACGTTTCCATCTTCTACAACGCGTCGATAACCCTCAAGGTCTTGCCATTGAGACTCGATGTTCGAAAGGTCAAGAGTTTTTTCACCGTTAACCGCAGGAACCGCAGAAAAGCCGCAATTGCCGACTACTACGCTGGTGCAGCCCTGAGAAACTTTGAAAGCCATTCCTGGGTGTTGGATTAGAGCCCCATCATCATGAGTGTGGACATCTACGAACCCAGGAGCCAGCACAAGCCCAGAACCGTCAACTTCCTCATTACACTTTGAAGTAGCAGAACCTACTTCAATAATCCGTCCCTCATCGATGACCACGTCCCCACCAAACATTTTGGATCCAGTACCATCCACAATAGAAACGTTTCGAATCACAGTATCTGCCATCTCCAAATAGTAGAGCCTTCTAACGTTTCATTCCTGATTCCGCGGCTACCGTTACATTCGTGAGCGATGGTGAGCAATACGATGTCATTGTTGTAGGGGCAGGAGCTTCCGGCGCTCCACTAGCTTCGCGTGTGTCCGAGAACCCAAACCTACGAGTGCTGCTGCTAGAAGCCGGGCCGGACTATTCCGCTATCGAAACAACTCCAGATGATCTTCGAAATGGCCATCACAACAGTGAATATGACCACGATTGGGGGCTAGCTTATTCCCCAACCCAGTCAAGACCCGGACAGCCACTTCCGCGTGGGAAAGTTACCGGTGGTTCTAGCGCAGTTAATACTTGTATATTCCTAAGAGGTATTCCTGAGGACTATGACCATTGGGCTGAGTTAGGGAATTCAGAGTGGGCTTGGAAAGACGTCCTTCCGACCTTTCGCCGTCTCGAACGCGACCTCGACTACGGGGATCAAGCTCACCATGGTAATGCTGGACCCATGACGGTCAGGAGATACCCTCACAATGAGCTGACCGACTTGCACCAAGCTTTTTTGTCCACTGCCGACGAATTAGACTACCCCTTCGCTCCTGACCAAAACGATCCTGATGCTTGGGGTGCGGGGCCTCAGCCCATGAACAAATTGGGGCAATTACGAGTTTCTACGGCTTCCTCCTACCTGGCTCCTATCAGGCTGCGGCCGAACTTTGACATCATTTCCAGAGCATCTACTACTCGCGTCATTCTCAAGCACAAAAAAGCAGCAGGAGTTGAAATAATCCAATCTGATGGAAGCACTAAAACTATACGAGGAAGACTCGTAGTGCTTTGCGCTGGGGCAATTCACACTCCCGGGATACTTTTAAGGTCGGGAATAGGTCCAATCGCAGATCTGAATCGAATCAAAGTAGATCCAGTAGTCGATGTGCCGGGTGTCGGCAATTACCTAGCTGATCATCCTGCTTTGTTTGTGATGTGCCAGCCAAGCCACAACGAACTCGTACAACGGAATCAGCCAATAATCCAAACTATTCTTCGTTACACAAGCGCAGAAAACATTTCGCGCCTCGACATGCAGATTGAGCAGCTTACTTACGTGGGTCGAGACGACAATCCCTATTTTGGTATTGCCGCAGTCCTCGAGCAAGTAGATGGACGCGGCAAGCTTGTATATCCCTCATCCGACCCATTCGCGATTCCAGAGATACATAGTTATTTTTGCGAAAATACACGAGATGCCAACCGGCTAGCTGACGGGTTGCTGGAAGCAATCCGGTTCGCCTCAAATGGCCCGCTAAGTGATTTAGTGCAAAAAATCGTCTTCCCGGATTTGTCGCGTATGACTGATCGAGACGACCTCCTCTCATTCATTCGCCGTTTTGCTTCCTCGGGATACCACCCATGCGGAACAGCGCATATGGGTCCCGAAAGCGATCCAGGTGCCGTTGTCGACCAGTATGGTCGATGTTTTACTATTGACGGCCTCGCTATCGCCGACGCTTCGATTATGCCTACTGTTCCAAGAGCTAACACCAATCCGACTTCTATAATGATCGGTGAAAAAATCGGAGAATGGATCCGAACTCAACCAAGTCAATACGGATTATGAATCGCCTACCTAATATCGAAGATATCCGTCTGATCGCAACAGATTTTGATGGAACTTTGGCCAACTCAAATGGCAAGGTTTCAGAGCGCACGCGTGCAGCCCTCGCAGTTTTAGAAAAAACCAATATCGAATTTGTAGTAATCACTGGTCGACCACCCAGATACTGCAATTCCATTGTCGACGAAACTCAAATCCCGACCCGCCTCATCTGCGCAAATGGAGCTCTCTCCTATGACCCTCTCCTAGGCACAATTGAGCAATTTGCGACCATTAAGTTATTAGTTGCTATTGATTTGATAGAGGAAACTCGACGACACAGTCCAAATGCTGCTTTTAGCGCCGAAATGGGCACTGAGTTTGTGGCGGAAGGCAAATGGCTGGAACTAGCCGGAAGACCTCTCGAGGAGAACATTAGCGATATAGTTCCGTATTTAAATCACCACGTCCACAAGCTTCTGGTGAATATTCCAGGTCAGTCTCCGGATTCAACTATTAATTCGTTATCAAAAATTTGGGGACCGAGAATCAATCCCACACACGCCGGGCTTCCCTTCGTTGAACTGATGCCGCCCGGAATTGACAAGGCATTTGGACTGCAACGGTTATGCAACGAAAAGGGAATTGAATCATCATCGGTTATTGCTTTTGGGGATATGCCTAATGACAACGCAATGCTCGACTGGGCTGGCTGGGGAATCGCTATGGCTAATGCTCATGCGGAAACACGACTGATAGCCAACGAGACCACGATGTCTAATATTGATGACGGAGTCGCCGTTATCCTGGAAAAGCTTTTTTCATAGGGTCCACGACTCCTTCAGCCATGCACAGCGCAATAATCCTGTTTCCGCTTTCTAAAATTTTGCCGTCTAAGCTTAAGTTTCCGATGTAATGAGGTTCTGGAGCGCCATGTAAACCTGTTCAATTTCTCTGCGCTCCACGAATTCATCCTTAGTGTGAGCAATCGAAGCGTCACCGGGACCAAAGTTAGACGCAGGAATACCATGCTCAGCGAAACGCGCAACGTCAGTCCACCCGAGCTTTGCTTTCACCATAAGTTCATTGTCATTGATTAAATTGCTGATAATTGGGTGTTTTAAATCTGGAGCAGCTGCTACCGAATGATCAGTAATCACAACTTCGTCAAAATCTCCAACTTGTTCCAGCAGATATTTTTCTGCTTCATCGGATGACCTGTCTGGAGCGTAACGCAAGTTAACGGTCAGAAAAGCTCTATCGGGCACCACGTTTCCCGCTACCCCACCTTCCACAAAAACTGATTGAATAGCTTCTCTATATTCGCAGCCGTCAATAACCGGCCGACGGCCTTCGAAACTATCTAAACGACTCAGTACAATCCCCAGCCTATGTATCGCATTGGCACCTTTCCAAGGACGAGCGGTGTGTGCACGCTTACCGTGGTATGCAAACCGAGCTCTTAGAGTTCCTTGACACCCAGCCTCAATTTGAGCCGACGTGGGCTCGCCAAGCAATGCTGTATCGCCTTCAAGGAGATCTGGTCTCAGCTCATACAATTGTTTCAGTCCGTTGTACTCAGCAGCTACTTCTTCACCAGCATAAAATACATAAGTTACATCAATCTTCGGGTTCTCGATGCTCAACGAAGAGGCTAGCTGAGCAGCTAAACCACCCTTCATGTCACACGCACCCAACCCGTACAGTCGGTTACCTTCGATACGGGCTCCATGATTCCCATTAGCAGGAACAGTGTCTAAGTGACCGGCGATTATCAGTCTGTGCTTACACCCAAGCTGAGTTCGAGCTACGACATTGTCGCCGATGCGCTCAGTGTCTAAGTAGGGGGCAGTTCTTAAACACTTTTCGAAATAGTCAGCTAATGCTGTTTCATCGTGGCTTTCTGATGGAATATCGACTAGCTCAGCTGCTAAATCCAATAGATCAATCACGACCTTCAGTCTAGGGACCGCAAGCGCCGGTCAACATTAAAGACCTAACCGGCGTTCAATTACCTCGATCTGCGAATTTGGCTGAACCATAGCCAACCGGACGTGGCCCTTACCCTGCTCACCATAAAATTCTCCAGGCGAAACCAGAACACCCGCTTCTCTCACTAACCGCCGAGTGAAACTCCAAGCATCACCATCAGGGGCCGCTACCCAAAGATAAAATCCGCCGCGCGGCATTTGAACCTCTACGCCGAAAGACTCTAAAACCTGAGCCATTCGTTGAAGGCGAGAGTAATAGCGATCACGTTGCTCCTCAACATGGACCTGGTCACCGAGCGCTTCTAACGCTGCGACCTGCGCCGGGCCTGGCACCATAAAACCCGCATGCTTACGAATCTCTCTCAAGTAATGCACTATCTCAGCATCACCCGCATACAAACCCACTCTTAAACCAGCGAGGTTTGATCTCTTGGAAAGCGAATGCACAGCAACCACTCCCTCAGTCCCATTACTTAAAATTGTGCGAGGAGCACCATCCCAAGTGAATTCGATGTAGCACTCGTCGCTAAACACCGGAACTCTATTGGAGCGACCCCACTCTGCGATTGCTGGCAAATCATCAAGACCACCCGCAGGATTGCCAGGAGTGTTCACCCATAAAAGCAACGCTCGATCTGCATCTTCTTTAGATATCGCGTCGAGTCTTATCGACCAGTTTTCATCGACAGGAACAGGAACTGATCGACATCCTGCGAATGTTGCACCCATGTCATAACTCGGATAGCTCACTGCCGGATAGAGGACGGTGTCTTTTCCAGGCCTACGAAGCCGCATCCAATGAGGGAGTCCAGCAACAAATTCCTTTGTACCAATCGCTGCAGCAACTTCAGTTTCTGGATCGACCTCAGCTCCTGTGCGCTCGGCCAACCAAGATGCAAAGGCATGGCGAAGTTCAGGACGCCCGATGGAAGGAGGGTAACCTTTTTCTGATCCTGAACTAGCCAAGGCTCTAACAACTGCGGGAGGGGTCGGGTCCATTGGTGTACCAATAGAAAAATCTATAAGACCACCTTCATGATGCTGACCTAAAGGCTTTAACTCATTCAGGCGGTCATAGGGATAAGGAGGTGGAACAAACCCATCAGGCTTATCTGTCATAACCGTGGTTTCCCTTCGCCGCTATCTCACTATTACTCTGCATCTTATTTTGAACATTCAAATTTCTAAAACCCAAAATCAAACCTGCGTATCCAGCGATATAAATTCTTCGAGAAGATTCGTCGCAACTTCGTCTAGCCGCGCTCTTACCTTCGTTCCTGTCTCCTCATGAACTTCTATTAGCACTTCGCCTTCTCTGTGAACAGTTGCCAAAACATCTCCACGAGAATACGGAATATTCAACTCCACAACCTTAGTTAGCCGGCGAAGCCGCCCTGCCATAACCTCCAACAATTCAGTTACGCCTTCCCCGGTATAAGCTGAAGCAGCGACTGCATTTTCATAGCGTCTCAGAAGAGGACCTAAATCTCCATCTTCGATTTGATCTGTTTTATTGAAAACAATCAACTCAGGTACGTCTCCAGCCCCTATCTCACTTAAGACACTGTGAACAGCGCCCATATGCATTTCGGGATCATGACTAGATGCATCCACAACATGCACCAATAGATCAGCTTCTTTCACTTCCTCTAAAGTTGATTTAAAGGCTTCCACAAGACCTGTGGGAAGCTTTTGGATAAAGCCGACTGTGTCGCTCAGTAGAACCGTCTCCCCACCTGGAAGATAAAGCCGCCGAGTCGTTGCATCAAGAGTTGCGAACAATCGATTTTCGACTAATACATTTGCTCCAGTTAATCGATTCAACAGAGTGGATTTTCCAGCATTGGTATAGCCCACTATCGCAGCGGTGTGAAAGCGAGAGCGGCGGCGCGACTTTCTTTGATTGCTTCGTGTCTGACGCAAATTTGCCAAATCTTTTTCGAGTTTCGTTAGTCGCCTCTGTATCCGCCGCCGATCTACTTCGAGCTGAGTTTCTCCCGGACCACGAGTTCCTATTCCGCCAGCTTGCTGGCTCATGTCGTCTCCCCGTCCCCTGAGACGAGGCAACAAATAGCGAAGCTGCGCTAATTCAACTTGAGCTTTTCCCTCTAACGTCGTCGCATTCTGAGCAAAAATATCCAAAATAACTGCCGTTCTATCCAAAGCAGTTCGTTTAAAAATTTTTTCAAGGTTGAACTGCTGAGCAGGACTCAATTCATCATCAAAAATAACCGTATCGGCATCATATTCAAGTGAATAATCACGAATCTCTTCCGCCTTTCCCTTACCTATGAAGGTGGCTGGGTCAGGACTAATCCGTTTCTGCACAACTCTTAGCACAGGATCCGCTCCCGCGGTATCAACTAACTGGGCCAGTTCATCAAGATTCTGATCAACCTCTTCACTTGAGTTTCCCGGAAACTGAACACCAACGAGCAGGATTTGTTCGCGAAACGCACGATCAATCAGGCCACTAGCTTCACCACCGAACTCACCAAAAGCCCCTCTATGGGTTTCTTGGGTAGCCTTTATTACCTTGCCGTTCTTCTCATCGCCCATTAAGGCACTTCAATTGTCGCAACGAAAATCGATGGGCCGATGAGTAAAGCGCTGTCACCAACGTGAACATTAACTTCGCCTCCCGGCATGCGTACCGTAACTTGTTTGCCAACAAGACCCCAGTCATAAGCGCGAGTAGCAGCAGCCACAGCACCTGTGCCACAAGCCTGCGTTGCTCCTACCCCTCGCTCCCAAACGAGAAGGTCAATAACATCCACGTTTTCTTGTGACTTGCAGATGAACTCAACGTTCATTCCCTCAGAGTAATGCGCTTCATAGGCAGAACCCCCAGCTACAACATCAACTTTCGAAAGATCAGGTACACAAACAACGAGATGAGGATTTCCTACATCCGCTGTCGCAGCTAACAAACCAGAAAGTGAATCTTGTAACCCTTCGGCGATACCAGGTCCATCACCGACAGTCCCCATATCGACCGATGCTAATACCGCATCGCCATCGTCATCTATTTCTACTTCACGCAATCCCCCATCCGTTTCGATTTGAATTTTCACTCCGCCGAGAAGGAGTCTCCTTGAATGGGCGTGAGCTAAACAGCGAATACCGTTCCCACTCATTTCAGGTCTCGATCCATCAGCATTAAAAAGAACCATCTTTAAGTCATTACCACCAGATCCAGGTAACCCAAACAGCAAACCGTCAGCTCCTACTCCAGTTCGGCGATCGCATAGCCGCCGGGCGAGAGCATCAGGACTACCTGGTAAATCGTCAACAAACGTCACTAAGAAATCGTTTCCTAGTCCATGGTGTTTATATAGACGCATCATAACCTCCAGATTCTATTCTCTCAGAAGTCAGGTCATTAACTCGATTGCGACGCTCATCTAAGAAAGAACCAACATCTGAAAAATCAATCCAGTGGATACGCGGATCACGACGAAACCATCTCTGCTGACGCCTAGCAAAACGCTTTGTCCGCTGAATAGCTATAGCTAGCGCTTCCTCCAAAGATGTTTCTTTGCGAAGGTACGCTAATAGTTCTTTATACCCCAGCGCCTGCCGTGCGGTCGCAGACATTTCACCGTCAGACAACCGCCGGACTTCATCAAGAAAACCCATATCCATTTGCATCTCGTATCGTTCAACAATGCGTAAGTCCAGAAGGCTTCGATCAATCTCTATTCCGATCAACTCATACGGAGCTTCTTTATATTTATCAAGACCCGGGCCGAAGGAAGAGAAAGGTTTACCAGATCCAAGAGTAACTTCAAGGGCTCTTGCTATTCGCCGACGATTTTTTGAATCCATTTTTGCTGCTGCTACTGGGTCTAACTCAACTAACCGGCGATGAAGTAACTCAGTATCAATCTCAGTTTCTATCTGAGCCATAACCTCTGGGAACTGCGGCGGCGGAGTTAAACCGTCTATTGCCGCTCTGAGGTACAAACCAGTGCCACCGACTAACAATGGTTTTGCTTCCCGGGATTTAAGTTCTATTAATAATTTTTTGTATTCATTCTGATATTCCACGAAGGTGAACGAATCTATGGGCTGCACCATGTCAATTAAATGATGCCTAATCTCTTGCTGCTCTGAAATTGTTGGTTTTGCAGTTCCTATGTCCATCCCCCGGTACACCTGCATCGAATCAACTGACAACAACTCAACCGAATGGTCTATGCGTGCTAGCTCCATAGCAAGCGCAGATTTCCCTGAAGCAGTCGGGCCTACTATTGCTATCGGCCTCTCCATAGACAGATTGTGAATAGTCAGGATGACACCACCGGAATCCGGGTTCGATGTTTCGAGATAGCTGTCACTTCGATAAGTTCACCCTGCAGGCTGAATGTCTTCGCTGAAATAATTCTTACTAAGGCGTAAGAACCTTCCCGGATAGGATTCGGTGAAGGAAAATGCACTAAACGATTGTGGCGCGTTCTCCCAGTTAAAACATTGGGATCTTTCTTCGATGGGCCTTCGACCACAACCTCTTCAATCTGTCCAACTCTACTTTCGTTACCAAGACGGCTACTTCGCTCGATAACCGCTCGTAAACGCTGCATTCTTTCTGCTGAAACAGCAGACGGCACGAATCGGTCACCGAACTCTGCAGCTTCTGTTCCAGGCCGTGGTGAATAAACATAGGTAAACGCGTAGTCAAATCCCACTTCGGCGGCGACTTCCAAAGTCGCCTCAAAATCACCCTCTGTTTCACCAGGAAAACCGATGATGATGTCGGTACTAACTGCGAGTTCGGGGATTGCTAACCTAGCGGCCTCTACTTTTTCTAAGTAACGACTCGCGGTATACCCACGATGCATCGAAGAAAGAATTCGGTTGCTACCCGACTGCAGGGGCAGATGCAGATGCTCACATATCTCATCCACATCTGCCATCGCCTTGATAGTTTCCGGTCGAAGATCTTTAGGGTGAGGGCTTGTATATCGAACTCTTCGTATCCCTTCCACAGCGCTCACAGCGCGAAGAAGGTCCGTGAACAACGGGCGCGCCGTCTGTTTACTATTGATCCATTTTTCTCCAACTAGCAGGGAGGCTTCGCCCGATAAATCTTTCTGCGCTCGCAGCGCTCGCGTTAAGTCTCTGCCATAACTGTTGACGTTTTGGCCTAACAATGTGATTTCACTTAATCCATCTTTTGCTAGAGACTCCACTTCCTCTAAAAGCTCACCGAATGGACGTGATATTTCTCGTCCACGGACCGCCGGGACTATACAAAACGCGCAACTGTTGTCGCATCCAATCTGAATGGTTACCCATGCACAGTGCTTTGCGTCACGTTTGACTGGCAGGGCGGATGGAAATGCCTCTGACTCTTCAAGTATTTCTGTTATCGGGCCGTTCACTTTAGCTTCCTGAAGAAGCTCTGAAGTTCTACCGACGTTGTGAGTTCCTAACACAACGTCTACATGAGGTGCTCTTTCGCGAATCAAGTCACGATCTTTTTGAGCCAAACAACCAGCAACAGCGATTTGCACGTCAGGCCGTTCCTCTTTAAGGCGCTTAAGATTACCGAGTTGTCCATACAGCTTATTATCCGCGTTCTCACGAATACAGCAGGTATTCAGAACTATGACATCAGCTTCTTCTACCGAATCGGTCTCTTGCATTCCGTCGGTCTCTAATAGTCCAGAAATGCGTTCAGAGTCATGGACGTTCATTTGGCACCCATAGGTGCGCACCAGATATTTGCCGGTCACAACTCATATAGTATTGCCCCAGACCACTTGTTATGGACTTGTTTACCTAACATGACACATGTGATGGAAAATTTTGAAGAATGGTCACTTAATGTGCCCGAAGGAAAACTCGCAAGTCCTGGCCTTGCACCGTTCGATCTTCTCGAGATTGAAAGATGGAATATCCTTCGAGATATTGAGGGCGAACTAGACGTAGAGTGCCACCTACCAGCCTGTGCGCTAAACCCTCTCGGACAACTTTTTGGTGGTTTCACAGCTGCTTATGTAGATATTATTTCCCTGTACACAGCAAAAAGAGACTGCGGTGACAGACTGGGTTTCCAATCTACAATTAACATGCGTATCGATTATTTTGAGCCAATTCTCGACAAACCATTCATCGCAGAAGGCAGAATAGTGAATCGTCGTGGCGACAACCGGCTAATTTCGACCCGCCTTCTTCAAGATGGCAACAGTTGTGCCTTTGCTCTGACAACAATGCGACATATGCGCACCTGATTCTTGTTAGTCGCCACGTTCGAGCAACACAACCGAACAGGCAGCTTCTTCAAGTCCTATCACTCCGCCGCCATTTTCTTGTAAAGCAACTCGAGCATTCTCTACCTGCCGCTGTCCAGCCTCACCGCGCAATTGTGTTGTCAGTTCATAGATCATCGAAAGGCCAGTAGCTCCAACTGGGTGACCTTTACTTACCAACCCACCTGATGTGTTGATTGGGACAACCCCATTAGGCCCTGTTGCACCACTTTCAACAAACGCCCCACCTTCACCCTCGGGACATAACCGCATCATTTCGGCCTGGTAAATCTCACAAAAACTGGTTGCATCATGAACTTCAGCGACGTCCACGTCCTTTGGTTGAATCCCGGAAGCTTTATAGGCTTTATCAACAGCAATTCGAGAAAGTCCGGGCTCGTTCACTGAACGATATTTTCCACCGCTCATAGAATTTGCTGCGATTCTTACCGACCGCGCTCGCACACTCTCTGGAAGGCCAGCAAAAACATCTTCAGAAACCACTAACGCCGAAGCCGCTCCGTCGCCGATTGGTGCGCACATAGCACGAGTCAGAGGATAAGAAATCTCTCGATCCTCCATCACAGCATCTATCGAAGTTTCGAAACGATACTGAGCGAGCGGATTAAGAGCTCCGTAGTTATGATTTTTGGCTGCCCCAGCAGCGATCTGACGTTGGGTCGTCCCATACCGTTGCATATGAACCGCTGCTTGCATTGCATAGGTGTCCATGAACAAAGTGCGTCCTGGTCCTGTCTCAAAAGGCACCCCAGAACTTTCGCTTACCTGCCGATAATGCTGTTCTAACCTAGGAAGGTCCTCTTGGTCTACGGCTCTAGCGAATAGGTCAAACATCTGCGCTTTAATTTCAGGGTCCTGGTCAGCACCCGGGAGATACGTTTTCTCAACGCCGACTGCAAGAACAATGTCCGACTCACCTGACTTAATATCTTTAAAGGCCGAATGCAACGCCATCGAAGCTGTTGCACAGGCACCTTCAACGTTCATTACAGGCACTCGTTCAGGAAAATGCCCTTCGTCGACTAACTCAATCATCCAAGCTTGCCCGCGTATCATCTCTTGCCCGAAGCCCGCACCTGCTAAACAATTACCGACATAAGCGAAGTCAACGTCAGCTAAGTCAACAAATCCATCCGCAGCAACTCCAAGAACCGTTTCGCGAGTCAGATCTTTAAAAGTCTTATCAGGGTATTTTCCGAAAGCAGTGGAATGACTTCCAACTATCCACACATCTCCACCAGGAGTTCCCATAAGTAAATCAGCTCCGCTAATAGTTATCTTTATCTGGTCATCTAACTAAAACTAAGGTCTACTCAACGGCGAGTGAAGACAAAATTATCTGCCATATTGCTCCGAATATCAGACATATGGTCAAGATACTCCTTCATAGTGCCGTTGTAATTCCCATCTTGTCGCCTGTTATCTGCACCTTCAAAATTATAGTAGCCCGGCGTGCAATCTTTGTTCCGGCTTGTTGTACCCCGATGCTCAATAACTTGCTGCACCCACCATTCCTCTGCTTTCTCATTGCAGTCAAGACTGTGAATTTCCGCTTTACGAACAAAGTCAATACATTCAGCTATATGTTCGCCCTGACTATTTAAAACATCAGTCAGGTTGAACGCAAAAAAAGCCTGATAACCGCCCATGATGAACAGGTTTGGATAACCCTGAGAATGAATTCCTAGAAGAGTTCTAATTCCATCAGAGTACTTATCATTCAAATCTAAATCGTTATCACCTTTAATTTCGTTATAGATACCAGTTTTTTGCACTTCGAATCCGGTGGCATATATGAGCACATCAACCTCATATTGCGTGCCCTCAAAGATCGGCCCCTTTTCATTGATCTCAGTAATACCCTCACCATGAGTATCTACCAAATGCACCGACGGAAGGTTAAAAGTCGGCAAGTAATCGTTGTGGAAACATGGACGTTTACACATCAGCATGTACCACGGCTTTAGAGATTCAGCAGTTACGGAGTCTTCAACCACCTCGTCAATACGTTTGTGAATCCTCATCATCGCATCGATATTTGCATTTTCTTGTCGCCGAACTTTCTCTTCTTTAGGCATCGCAGCTCGACGGGCTTTAACGGCATCACTTACTTGTGGTCCCTCAATCGCGCGTCGACGCCGATCTCCCTGCCAACCGGGTTGAAGAGTTGAAGCCCACTCCGGGTCTGTTTCCCAGTCGTCACGAACATCGATCGATGACGGTGTCCGCTGAAAAACGAAAAGTTCTTTTGCTGCTGCACCAAGATTTGGAATTGCTTGCACGGCAGTAGCACCAGTGCCAATAATGCCCACTCGTTTGTCTTTGAGGTTCTCAAGTTCAGCACCTGTGAAGTCATAATCCCATCGCGACGTGTGGAAAGAGTGACCTTCGAATTTCTCCAGACCTTGAATCCGGGCAAGCTTCGGCTTAGATAAAGTTCCGTTGGCGCATACGACGAAACGGGCTTTCATCAGATCGCCTTGATCAGTTCCTACGTGCCACATCTCCTCATTTTCATCCCAGACAGTCGAGGTAACGGTCGTGCCGAATACCGCTAGGTCATACAAATCAAATCGTTCGGCAATAGATTTGCAATAATTAAAGATTTCATTACCGCCTGCATAATGACGGGTGGGCACATACCCAGTCTCATCTAAAAGGGGCAAGTAATCGTAGGCAACGACATCGCATGCCACTCCCGGATAACGATTCCAGTACCAGGTACCTCCGACATCAGCACCTCGTTCAACAATACGGATGCTGTCTACTCCTTTTTCGCGAAGTCGTGCCGAAGTTAGGAGAGCAGAGAACCCTCCACCAATGAACAGCACTTCAACAACATCGTTCAGCTTTTCACGTGGCTCGACATCATCTGAGTACGGGTCGACTGCGTATTTAGCCAAGTCACCAGTCAAGTCAGACGTGTAATAGTCTTCCCCAGGAGGTCTATAGGCCAGACGCAAATCTCGCTCTTCCGAAAATTTGTCTTTGATGCCTTCGTAATACTCCTGTGGAGGACGCTCTCCGCTTTCATTGCTGTAGTCAAAATTAAAGACGTTTTGTGGCTTAGCTTGATTGTCGCCCATAGAAGCTGATCTCTTTCCGTAACCCAATTTTCTCAATTAACGAGCACACTGAGACTACGTCAGGTTTCACGCAAATGCCGTTAAATTCTTGATTCAAGTTAACGTTTTTAGGACGCAACATGAAATTTACGCTGCCTAGCCATGGACTTAATGTAAAACTGTCGCAAAAATAGTCGGAAAAGAATTCTTAGAGCATGAGGAGAGGGAACTCCATAAATAGCAGAGACACCTTTCATTTGGGACTATTTACAATTCACGAAAATTCTCTATTTGATTTATTAACGACTGCTGGCCAACTTCTTTACTCAACCCATCAATAGCTCCTTGGACATCAGGTGTAGATCTATTCTGGCTAAGTTTTGCCTTTCCTTCAATACGTTCAATTAGAACCTCAACCCCAACGATTCCGTTCAGTTGTTTCTCAATAAACTCTCTCGGTGCATCGCTTACTTGCCATGGAGCCTTCTGATCAGCTTCATTTAAAATCGTAAGTTCAGTGACAAGGTTCTCTACCCATTGCGAATTGTCGATAAGAGATACTGTTCCGTGGACGTGGACCGTCAGGTAGTTCCAAGTCGGCACTACCTTTTGGTCAATTTGTTTCGATGGATACCAATTTGGACTGATGTAACCGTCGACAAGGTCAAAAATGACAAGGCCGGGCACCTCATCTTTGACTAACTCAACTATTGGGTTTGCCTTCGAGACGTGACCACGTAACGATGCCGCGCCCACAGCGCCCCTCAGAAGCTTCCAAGGTAAAAAACTCGCCTCGAAAAACGATCCAGATGCAACTATAATGTTGCCTACTTGGCGCTGTTCAATAACATCAAATGCCGCTGAAACTTTCTCCACATCAAAGTGCTTCGGAAGGTACATAGTGGTCATCTTTTTAGCACTTATAACCTAGGACGTGATCGAACCAACAATAATCACGCCCTTATCCGAGATTCGCTGGACGAACTCTTTACGCCAAACTAGATGCGATTCGGACCGACTACCACACGTTCGACAATCCAACCGAAGCCATAAATTAGCGCCGACCGGTTTTAACTTTCGACAGCCGAAGCACTATCCGCCGCTTCATCTTCAACGGCTTCATCGTCAACTACATCAGATTCTACGAGTTGCGAACGGATACGCCCATCAATCTCAACCATCATTTCTGGGTGCTCCATCAAGAACGTCTTAGCATTTTCGCGGCCTTGCCCTAGCTGCTCACCTTCATAGGTGTACCAAGCACCCGATTTCTTGACAATGCCTTCTTCTACACCAACATCAAGAACAGAACCTTCACGACTGATGCCCTTCCCATACATAATGTCAAATTCTGCTTGTCTGAAGGGTGGCGCAACTTTGTTTTTGACAACCTTTACTCTGGTCCTACTACCGGTAATCTCACCATCGGATTTAATCGCTTCTATTCGACGAATATCAAGTCGAACTGAGGAATAAAATTTCAGAGCGCGACCACCAGGAGTTGTCTCAGGGCTTCCAAACATAACGCCAATTTTTTCGCGCAGCTGATTGATAAAGATGCAAATAGTGTTGGTCTTATTTAAGTTTGCTGTGATTTTTCGAAGTGCCTGAGACATCAGACGTGCTTGAAGGCCAACATGCGATTGACCCATTTCTCCTTCAATCTCAGCGCGCGGCGTTAGGGCCGCTACCGAGTCGATAACCAAGACATCAATTGCTCCTGATCTAATGAGCATGTCCGTGATCTCTAACGCTTGTTCGCCTGTATCCGGTTGCGAGATAAGGAGTTCATCGACGTCAACACCAATGTTTCTTGCATATTCTGGGTCCATAGCATGTTCCGCATCAATGTAAGCACAGGTCCCGCCTATGCGCTGTGCTTCAGCCACTACATGCATAGCTAATGTAGATTTACCTGAGGCTTCCGGCCCAAAAACTTCACAGACTCGGCCTTTAGGTAAGCCTCCGATACCTAGCGCTATGTCGATAGCAAGGCTGCCAGTGGAAACCGCCTCGGTTTTCATTTGCCCGCGATCACCCATCTTCATAACTGATCCTGCACCGAACTGTCGTTCAATTTGAGATAGTGCCATGTCTAGAGCTTTTTCTCGTTCCACGATATGTCCTCCTAGGACTTGCCGTAAGGCTTTGCGTTGCCGGGCGGTAGCCCAATGTCGTTGGTGGAATCGTAAAACACGGGTGGGACACCCATACCATGCCGACACCCTTAGAGTATCTACGAACACCTGTTCGGTCAAGCACCGAACAGGTGTTTGTATATAGATTTGACGACATCTACTAAAAAGATGCGCGATGCTCTGGTCATGAGCCCTATCGATGAAGACAACACTTACGATCTTTTGCACATCACCCGCGAACGCGGAGTTGCGTTCGCCACCATAGACGCGCCGCCTATAAACGTCATGACCCCAAGCTTGTTCAAAGAACTAGCTAAGTTTGGTACAAGCGCCGCAGCCGACAATTCAGTTCGCGCAGTCGTCTTACGCAGCGCGGATCCAGATTTTTTTATTGCGCACTTTGATGTTTCTGCAATTCTTCAGTTCCCCGTCGAAGGAGAAGCAGTACGGCCAGCAGAAATTGCTGGCTTTCACGCCATGTGCGAAACGTACAGATTGATGCCTAAGCCGACGATTGTCGAGCTAGCGGGAAGAGTCGGGGGTGGCGGCAGCGAATTGGCTATGTCCTGCGACATGCGCTTCGGAGCAATAGGCAAAACAACTATCAACCAAATGGAAGTGCCTTTGGGGATCTTGCCGGGCGGCACAGGAACCCAGCGACTTCCTCGTCTAGTAGGACGAAATCGCGCTATGGAGATCATCCTCGGAGGCGTCGACATCGACTCGCAAACAGCCGAATCTTGGGGGTATCTAAATAGAGCGATAGCTCCGGAGGATTTGAGTCAATTCGTTAGCGAACTTGCCTACCGAATTGCGAGCTTTCCACCAACTGCGGTTGCCCTCGCCAAAGAGTCAGTTAACAATGCTGACACGCTACCGCTGCGCGAAGGAATGCTCGAAGAGCAATATCTTTTCCAGCAGCTTCTAAGAACTGACGAAGCAAAACCGAGCATGGAAAGATTCCTAGAAATCGGTGGGCAAACTCGCTCCGGAGAAAAAAGAATGGGTGACCTCGCAACAGAAATCTCTACTACTTAAGGCGACGAGATAGTGAGAATAGAATCGCTCTAGCGAAAAGATGGTGCTACTTTTTCGATGAACAAATCCATCGAATGTTTTTTCTTGGACATTTCACCGAACGTAAAATCCGGAACTATCAATTCGTTCACGCCATGGGATTCATACTCAGCAACTACCTCAATAACTTCTGATGGCGTTCCTACGATGGTTGCTCTTCCAAAATCGCGATCACGCAGCTTCGCTAAAGATTTTTCGTCCTCTGAAATGAACATCAAAGCCACCGCAGATCGACTGATTTCCTTTGGGTCCCGGCCAAGGTCAGAGCAATGAGCATCGAGAACCCCGCAGAGTTCTCGAATGTCTTGAGGCATTCCCCAATAATTCCATTCATCGGCAAATCGAGCTGTGGTTTTCAAAGTCCGCTTACGACCTCCACCGCCTATCAACAGAGGCACTTTTTTTTGAATTGGCTTAGGGTCAAGAGGCGCATCAACAATTTGATAATGCTTGCCCTCGAAATTAGTACGGCGCTCGGCCAGCAAAGAAGTAATAATTTCCACCGACTCATCCAACATATCCAAACGGCCCTTCAACGTGGAAAAGTCGAAGTCGTATTTGTCATGCTCATTCTCCTGCCAGCCAGCACCGATCCCCAAAACCACTCGGCCACCGGAAATATGGTCAATCGTCGTAGCTATTTTTGCGGTTAACGCCGGGTTCCTGTAGGTGTTGCCTGCTACCAGTGGCCCAATCCGCACACGCGGAACCAACGCTGCCACAGCAGCAAGAATCGACCACGCTTCATGGATCGGCTCGTCAACATTATCCGCGTTCGGCATGAAATGATCCGCGTACCAGATTCCATCCCATCCAGTCGCTTCAGCGTGCAAGCAACCCTCAATCGTGTCATCCCAAGATTGCCCGTTACCAGTCCAGAAACTAAATCTCATAAAGAGGAGCCTGCCAGAAAGAAGTTGCACTTGCTCATTTAATGAACTCGAAGCAAGTAATTAGAACGTGTCGAATCTGCACAAAAATTCTCTAGCTAGATGCGAATTACTAAAATAGATTTCTACTTTGGACTTTTCTCTTGCCGCAAACTTGAGAGCCAACTTCAAATTATTTTGTTGTTAAACGGTCAGAAAATATTATTCCTAACGCTTTCACTCCAAGATTCTCTAATCAGCGACACCTCTAAATCGGCTACCGAAACTAGGAATGGTCTTGCAAATAACGGCGGAGCAAGTTGAGCATCGATATACAACTATTCTGGCGGATTCGTTCCATATCTCCAGGCAAGCGTACCTCTTCAACATGCTCGAATCCCTCTTTCGATATCGCCAACCATGCAGTCCCAAAAGGAAACATTTGACTCGAAGTATTCGGATCTTCCACACCTGTCACGGCAATACCAACATCAGCAACTAACACATCTCGGGCCTTTTTGGCTAGTTGCAGAGCCTTCTGAGGGCCCGGATAGCTATCGGGTTCACCCTGAACCAGATAAGAAAGAATGCCAGGACCATGCGCTACTACGCCACCAACAAAAGCATTGCTAGACGTCGCCGCCGCAGATAAACGGTTTGTTATGAATCCGCCGGTAATTGTTTCGACAACACCAAGAGTCAAACCTGACGCTTCAAGCAAATTCAATACTGTTGACTCCATAGTGGATTCGTCCACGGCGAACACAAGATCTCCCAAAATCTTTCTCAGCTGGAGTTCTTCCTCATCCAGCATCGCCTCAACTAACTCTCCATCACTCGCTTTTGCCGTTACTCGGACTTTTATTCCTTCGACCCCACTCGCCAAAAAAGCTAACGTTGGGTTCCCAACATCATCAAGCTCTTTCATTCGGCTAGCTAACATTTCAGCTAAGCCAGACTCGCTTTGCCCCCAAGTGCGCAGCACTCTGCTGTCGATAACCGCCGTTTCACCCGATCTCTGCTGCAGGTCGGGAATAATTGTCCCCAAAAACATCTCTTTCATCTCATAGGGAACACCTGGCACCGCATATAACACTTTCTCTGATTCGCCCTCCCGAGCGAATGGCACAACTAGGCCAGGTGCAGTGCCCGGTTGCTGAGATATAGCTACGGCGCCTGCAGGAACCATCGCTTGACGAAGGTTGTTCGCTGGCATTTCTCTGCCGCGCATTCTGAACATCTCTTCTATTCGAGCAGCGATTACCTCATCCATAACCAGCTCAACACCCATGACTTTTGCGATAACTTCACGTGTAATATCATCTTGGGTTGGCCCAAGCCCCCCACACATTATGACAGCATCACTACGATCAAGAGCAAGATTCACAGCAGCTTCTATTCGATCCCAATTGTCACCAACTTTTGTTTGGTAGTGACTGTCGATTCCCGCTAGGGCCAAATGTTCACCCATCCAAGATGAATTGGTGTCAACTATTTGACCTAAAAGCAACTCTGTTCCAACTGCAATGATTTCACACTTCATAACAAGACTTTAATACGGCAAGTCATAACGGTGTGGACTATTACGAGGGCCAGCAGCGGTCAGGCTTACAACCTTAGGGCGAGGTAGCTGGACCTAATTGCTCAGCCGCTAGCTTCCGGGCGCTAATCCAATATCCGACCCCTGTTTGCAAGGTTAGTAATGTTGCTAGCCACAAAAGAGCAGTTGCAACCCAATGCGCAGAGGACTCAATCGGTGGTATTACCGCAAATCCAATGGCCCAAAGCTGAACGAAAGTTTTCCACTTAGCAAGACGAGTTGCCGGCACTGTTATACCTTTTCGTCCCGCTTTTGATCGATATATGCTCACCAATAATTCACGCAGCATAATAATGCTCACTGGCAGCCAGTGAAACTGGCCGATACTAACTAGCGCACACATTCCACCTAGGACCAGAACTTTGTCAGCTAGCGGGTCAAGGAAAGCTCCCGATCTCGTTTCCCCGTGCTTTCGCGCCAGCCATCCATCTAAAGAGTCCGTTATTCCTATGGCGAAGCCAACAAGGAACGTGAGCCACATCGGTTCTTTCGTGATGACTAGCAAAACAAAAATTGGCGTTGCCATAATCCGAGCAACGGTCACAAAATTTGCAGGAGTAGCTATGGCCGTAGGGCCATAGGTTCGGTTATTCCCGAGCCACTTCATTTTGACTTTGCTTGTCCGCTCAAAGACTCAGTAGTTGCACCCAAATCAGGGCCATCAGACCATGTTAATTTGACGTCGTGAAATTCTCCGACAGCTAAGTCCTCCGAAACGTGCACTACACCGTCAATTTCAGGCGCCTCGCGATGGCTTCTACCGATACCTGGTGAATCAACTAGAATTCGTACCCTGGAACCAACCATTTCATCATTATGCGCCGCCGTTATACCATCCTGAATTTCGCTTAATTCTGCGTGCCGTTCCAACATTAAGTTACGAGGCACTTCGTTATCTAAGTCAGCGGCGTAGGTTCCTTCTTCCTTAGAGTAGGTAAACAAACCACACCAATCGAGTTGCGCATCCTGAAGCCATTCAACTAGTCGAGCCTGATCATCTTCAGTTTCTCCAGGATACCCAACTATAAAGTTGGACCTGAAAGCTGCATCTGGCGCTAATTCGCGTATTCGAGATATTCGTTCTAGAAAACGATCTCCGTCTCCCCAACGGCGCATCCGCCTTAGATGAGGCTTAGACACATGCTGCAACGACAAATCAAAATATGGCACACCGGTCGCTAAAACAGCTTCAATCAGATTCTCCGTCAGATCAGATGGATATAGGTATAACAACCGCACGCGATCTACGACAGCAGCGACCTTGTCCACTAGCGGAACTATCGAACCACCCTCACCGCGATCCTTGCCATAGCTCGCCAGGTCTTGAGCCACTAGAACGACTTCCCGTACGTCTAGTTCCTCGACTTCTCGCAAAATTGACTCAGCTTCGCGACTGTTTTGAGGCCCTCTGAAAGAAGGAATAGCGCAAAACCCGCAGCTCCGATCACAGCCTTCAGCAATTTTCACGTAAGCCCATGGAAGCGCCGATGGAGGCCGCCGGAGGTTTAACAAATCTAGTTTTGGCAATAGCGGTGCAGCCTCAGCATGAAGACCTATCGGTTTCAAAGTTAAGTTAACTGGCACACCAAAACCCGCTACTTGGTCTACTTCCGGGAGCGCATCCGCCAATTCATCGCCATAACGCTCAGCCATACACCCAGTCACTACAAGTTGAGCATCTGGAGAACGTTCATCTTCTATTGCCAAAATAGTGTTTATAGATTCTTCTCGCGCTTCCTCAATAAACGCACATGTGTTGACCACAATGAGATCAGCAGCATCAGCACTGACGACAGGCTCCATCCCGTCGTCAAGAAGCGTCCCAACAATTTTGTCAGAATCAACTTGGTTTTTAGGACAACCCAAAGTGTGAATGAAAAAGCGTTTCGCCGGTTCGGCCATGAAAAAACAAGGTTACGCCTCTCAGAGCACAAGTTGGCAACATCCCAATGAATCCATGTTCGATTAGCCTAGAGGTGTGCCAATAAACCAGTCTTCGGCTAACACAAAAACAGAAATTTTAGTAGAAGGCATGAGCTGCAGCGCCTGCGCAGCGCGAATCGAAAACGCTCTCAAAGAAGTTCCGGGAGTTTTTGAGGCACACGTCAATTTCGCAACTGCTAGATCCACTATCAGTCACAACCCTGAAACCACAAAAAATCTGCTAGTTAAAACAATTTCTGACTTGGGATACACAACACCAAAACACATAGACGGAACCGAAATTCATTCCCGCCAAGAAAAATTTTTGAAAATTCGGCTAATACCTGCGATCTCCGCAGCCGTTATCTCAATGGTTTTGACCATGGCTATTTCATCCAGACTGGGTGACATCGCAACAGCGACTCTTGCAACAATTTCTGTGTTCTGGTGCGGATCAAAGTTTCACCGGGCCGCTCGCATTCAGCTACTGCAAGCATCGCTCGGCATGGATTTTTTAGTGTCTTTGGGCACTCTCGCATCATGGCTCTGGTCATCCATAGCGTTACTTTCAGGCAGTCAAAACCATCTGTATTTCGATGCTGCATCCGTTATCACCGCATTCGTCCTCCTAGGCAAATGGTGGGAGGCCAGAGCAACTCTGTATTCAGGAGCTGCCCTTCATGACCTAGCTGCTTCTCGGAACCAAAAGATTCGACTTATCGATGGATCAGATGTCACTCTTGATTCTTTGCAAATCGGAGCCGAATTCATTGTTCGACCAGGTGAGACAGTTGCGACCGATGGAACAGTCGTAACAGGCATCTCTGATGTAGATACAGCAATGCTCACCGGGGAATCGCAACCGCGCTCCATGACTACGGGTGACCTAATTCTCGGTGGGTCTATAAATGGCGATGGAACTCTAACTATCAGAGCTACAGCGATCGGAGCAGACACAGCCGCCGCAAAAATTGTTCGTTTGGTTGAAGAGGCCCAAGGCAGCAAAGCTCCAGTTCAAAAAATGGCGGACCGAATAGCTCAATTTTTTATTCCATGCATCATAGTATTAGCTATCGGGACCCTGACAGTTCGTCTTCTGATTGGCCATCAATCCGAAGACGCCTTCACTGCAGCGGTAGCAATATTGATAGTCTCCTGCCCTTGCGCCCTCGGCTTAGCAACTCCGTTAGCCGTTTTAGTAGGCACTGGTAAAGCTGCGAAGCTCGGCATAATTATTCGAAGTGCCGCCGTATTAGAAGATACTCGCCGTGTCACTCACATCGTTCTGGACAAAACAGGAACGATCACTAACGGTGACCTGTGCGTCGCAAAAATCGTCACCCCAAATGGCAACAAAGAATTACTCATGGATTTGGCTGCAGCCCTCGAATCTCGATCTGAACACCCCATCGCACGAGCAATCAGCAGTTGTGCATCTAACGTCCTCGAGATTAAGAACTTCAAAAATTTTCCAGGCCTTGGAATTGAGGGCGAAGTCGCAGGGGTTTACGCAAGAGTAGGTAAAGCAAATTTCTTTGAAGATATGTTGCCAGAACTTCGCAGCGAAATTGAACACACGGATTCTACTCATGTTCTGGTCGGTCGTGACCAAACAGCAGAAGCCATAATTCTGTTAAGCGACGAGATCCGACCAACAGCCAAAGTGGCTGTAGCAAAACTTAAAAAAATGGGCATCAAGGTAACTCTTCTATCCGGTGACAATAAAAATTCTTGTAACCGGGTTGCTAATAAAATCAACATTTCCAGAGTAATTTCTGAGGTGCTACCAGACGCTAAACAAACCGAAATTTCTCGGCTTCAAGCAACAGGCGACAGAGTCGCCATGGTCGGCGACGGCATAAACGATGCCCCAGCCTTAGCTAAAGCAGACCTAGGCATAGTGATGGGTTCTGGATCAGACTTAGCACACAAATCTGCTTCTCTCATTGTTGTGAATAATGACCTACTAAGCGTCGTAGATGGAATCGCACTTTCTCGGCAGACCATGAAGACCATTAGGGTCAATCTTTTTTGGGCATTTCTCTACAATGTTTTGGCAATTCCCTTAGCAATGTCAGGAATGCTCCACCCGATGCATGCATCGGCTGCAATGGCTCTATCTTCAATTTTCGTAGTCAGCAACAGCCTTCGACTCCGAAGATATGCAGCCTCAAGGTCTTCGACCTTTCACGTGCCAGGGCACAAATCGAACTGACTTCAAGAGAAGCAACCCGCTGCTAGCTCTGGACAACATCAGAAGCTAAAACAAGACGAAAAACCCACTCAATACCCACAGGGCTAGTTCTGAGTCGTAACCTCATTTGTGTGAAGCGCATCACTCAGCAGATTCTCAGCGAAAACGAAGTTCTTGAGAAACTTCGTTCGAAACGAGCCGAACTTGGTTACAGAGCCATGTTCAGTTCATACCTCGGCGGCGTCGTCACCGACCCAGCCTTAATGCAAATACCTATAGATGATCATTTAGTACATCGTGGTCATGGCGTTTTCGACACTTGCACACTGGGAAATGGCTACCTATACCGACTAAGCATTCACTTGGACCGGCTTTTGCAAAGCGCAAAACTCGCACGAATAGACCACCCTTGGTCTAAAGCTGAGCTAGCTGAGATCATTACCGAAACCGCTTCTATTTCTGGTGCACAGAACGGTTCAATACGTTATTGGTTAAGCGTCGGACCAGGCGGATTCTCGCCTAGCCCCAAAGAGTGCAAAGAGGCATGCTTCTACTGTATTGTTTTCGATCCCGTTCCCCTAAGCGGCGCATCTGATTCAAAACTGAAAGGAATTCCAGAAGCGACAGTTCGAGGAGTTCCCATGAAACCACCTCTCCTGGCCAAAATTAAATCAAATAACTATTTACTCAATGTGCTCACGCACATGGAAGCAGTCGACTCGGGAGGAACCTTCGGAATTCTGGTAGACGACGACGGTTACGTCGCCGAATCTTGCGTTCTTAACACAGCCTTCGTAGATAAACGGGGGGTACTACGAACACCGCCCTTCGAGGGAATTCTCACTGGCACAACTATCCAGCGTTGTATGGACTTGGCGCAAAAACAATTGATTCCTGAAGGCCTGCTCACAGGATTAGAACAAGCTCCAGTCAAAGCTTCTGACGTAACCGGAGATCAAATTTCAGAAATGTTCGTCTGCGGCGGCGATACCCATATCTACCCGGTCACGTCATGGGATGGAATTCAGGTTGGACAAGGAAAAGTCGGGCCGGCGACACAACGCCTAATCGACTTGGTTGAAGGAGAAGCCGACGGGTCCGTTCAGGGTGACCACAGCGATTACACCAAAATCTATTACAAAGCTTAATATGTGGCTAGAAATAACCTCAGTCCAAAACCTCTCGTCCGACATGCTCACATACCCGCCCCTCAGAATCTCACCTGTATCTGATATCACCGGGCACACGTCAGTGGTTCGTCACCGATCTAAGATTAATTCGTGACAGCTATAAGTGATCCTCGACCTCAGCCTGAAAAATTTCCGACTGATATTCCGATCGTTCGCGTGCGTCAAAAGGAGATAGAAGATTTCACGAAAGCGCTTCGGAATTCAACGGCTCGGGCTATAGACACAGAGACGGTCTACCACCCTGATGCTTTCACTGAAGGCCCTGGGCAGCTCCGAGTAATATCTGCTGCAACAAAATTTGCTGATGGCACTGAAACCGCCTGGGTAATTGACGCAAACGAAATTTCAGTTGAAAGTCTTGCTAACGCTCTCTCAGGTATCACCGCAGATGCATGGAACGCGAATTTCGATTCGCGTGTAATCGACCGAGACATATTTGCGCCAGCTAAAGAATTAGGTCTTCACGTCGAGCCGTTACATTGGTGGGATGCCCAACTAGCGGACGCGTTGCTCTATCAGGGTCTAAGCGGCTTTAACTTCTACCACGGTCTTGCTTGGGCATCAGAATCGTACTTAGGGATTCACGCAGAAGGTAAAGGCACCACACAACTTTCTTACACCGCTGATTCAGCTCTTACCGAACAACAAGTTATGTATGCCGCGTCTGACGCTATCCAAACCATGTGGGTCGCTGAAAAAATCAGGGGTAGGATCAGCCACTCTTCGTTAGATACTATTTGCGAGCTCGAGCAACGGGCTAGACCCTTCCTTGATCAAATGGAACGAGCAGGGTTACCTTTCAACTGGGAAACTTGGCAAGAAGAGCTAACCGCAATGGAGTTGGATCGAAAGGGCGTAGTCACCCAGCTCGCCCAAATGAGCGGAGGTGGCCAAGCCTCACTATTCTCGGAGGCGCTCGAACCATCTTGGAATCCTTCTAGCGAAGCGCAAACAAAAGAAGCACTTAACATCTGGGCTACGCACTATGTGCGACAGTGGGCTAAGGAGCACCTCGGCGAAGATCGTACTCTCCTCCCCAGCGATTCTCTAAATGCTTCAACTCTTGAACAAATTGGTGGTGCAATGTGCGAACTTCTGCTCAGGCATCGTGAGTTAAGCAAAATATTGTCGACTTATGGCGACAACATCAAAACCCATCTCAGATCAGATGGACGACTTCATCCTGAATATTTGCAAGTAGTAGGAACTAACACAGGTCGATTAGCAAGCAGGAACCCGAACGCCCAAAACTTAACACCCAAAATGAAAAGCCATATCCGACCTAAAGAACATGACCGCGTTTTCATACATACTGACCTGTCACAAGCGGAACTAAGGTTCGTAACCCAAGTAGCTTCAGATACTAGTATGCGAGCAGCCTTTCAAAAGGGCGTCGATATTCACGAAGCTACAGCAGAGAGAATGTTTCAAGTTGATATGGCCGAGTTGACCAATACCGATTCTCTGGCTCATGCTGAATTCCGAAATAAAGCTAAGAAAATTAACTTTGGAATTGTTTACGGACAACGCGGAGCCGGGCTAGCTCGAAGCCTTACCCAATCAGGTGTACCCACTTCCACAGAAGAAGGCACAACACTGCTAGATGCCTACTTAACTGCATATCCAGATATCGCAAGTTGGCTAAAGGTTCGCGACCAATTCATCGAACAGCTAGCTTCTTCAACACTTGAAATAGATTGGGAATTGACTTTCAAACTCCATTCTATGTTTGGACCCGTCCGCGCCGCACGAAGACAATTCCGAGATAGCTACCGGCGTTGGCCTTCGGCCGAAGAGCTGCTAATCGAACTCAGAGATGACTGGAAACTCGATGAAATAGCTTGGACTCTTTCATTCCACGCTCCGGTCGTCTTAAACCTAGAAGCAGAGCCATATCAATTTTCTTCTCATACTCTCGCCGGCCGCCGTCAACAATTCACTCTCCACACCGAAGGGGTAATAGAAAGATCGGCAACCCGACTTATGCAATCTGACAAAAGTGGGCCGAAACAGGTAAAAGACAAAATCTTATCTCAATACCAAATTTCGCATGCCTCTTCAGCCTCTGAGTATTCCGAAATAGAAACAAAGAGACTCCTAGAAAATCGTTCTTTCAGACGTTCACTAGTCGAGGAAGTTCGCGAGTCAATGGGTGCCGACGCATGGACGCTGCTCCTTGATCAAGCATTGAGAGATGGCATCCGACGATTAGCCAATGCCTACAGAAACGCACCTATACAAGGCGGCGTAGCAGACATAATGCTTGATGCTTACGGGCAACTTTATGAGAAACTGCAAATATTCGATAGAGCAGTCGGAGTGCAAACCGTGCATGACAGCGTAGTAATCGAATGTTCTAGGTCTGAATCTGTTGAGGTTGGACAACTTGTCAAATCAACTCTCGAACAATCCATGGCTCGGTGGTGCCCCGATGTCACTCCATTAGCTGACACTGATATACGTGTCAGCCTTTCTGAGAAAGACATTATTTTTGAGATTGTCTCTTAATTTTTAGTTACTTTTTCTATTAACAAAATTTCTGACAAACAAATTCAAACCGGCCTATTCTCTCAACATGACAATAGAAACTCAAGACCGTCTCGAACTACACGAACTGCCCGGCCGATACGGCGATGCCATTGATGACCGCAACTGGGATTCGCTCAGAAACATATTCACTCAAGACGCTGTCTTTGATCTCACTGACCTTGGAGCCCCTCGACTAGAAGGAATCGATCAGATCGTCAAATTCATGGATGAAGAAGCGGCTCATCCCAAGACACACATGATGACAAACATTTATGTAGACGAGGTAGGTGAGCAGACAAACATGTTCTTCAGGATCGTCGCTCTCCTCGGCAAAGGTTTTGTCGGCACAGCTTCTTATTACGATGAAGTCGTAAAGACACCATCCGGCTGGCGCGTCAAAAATCGAACTGTCACGATCAAACGTAGAGATAAACGCGACGCAAAAGTTGATCTAAATTCCTAGAGGCACCAGTAAATCAGACTCAGAAATTTGAGTTTCGGCGCAACAATTCCACCTCTAACATTCCCCAAATAGCTACAAATCGACAGTAGCCAAAGACTTCACCGGGGTTTCACCCCGGCCAAAGTAACTCGTTCCATTCGCCGATGGTAACCGCCATGATCAGGCACAGCATAGTGCTGGGTTATTCGGTTATCCCACTGGGCAACACTTCCTGGAGCCCAACGGAACCGGCACTGAAACTCAGGGATGTTCACTTGTTCATACAGCTGGTGACGCAACGGCCTGCTCTCCGCAGCCGTCATACCGTCAATCGTTAGAGTAAAAACTTTGTTAATAAAAATACCCTTTGCCCCTGTCACTGGATGAGTTCGCACAACTGGATGTTTCTGATCCGGATACTTCTCATAAGCTTCATCTTTTTTGTCATCTGAAATCGATGAACCGAATGCCTTCATGTAGGAATGGATAGCGACCTTACCCTCAATTTCATCTTTTATTTTATCTGAGAGCCTCTCGTATGCCATTTCCATATTTGCCCAACATGTGTCTCCACCCCAAGGGGGTAAATGCCTGCCAGCAAGGATAGAACCGGTCGGTGGGCACTCACGAAAAGTAACATCACTGTGCCATTGCTCAGCTGCCTGGAATTTTTCTGGCGTTGACTGCAAAACCAGTATTTCTGGATAATCCGAGTCTTGCGGACTAAATGGATGCACTTCCAACTGTCCAAAAGCTTTTCCGTAGTCAACGTGCTGTGCCTTCGTTAATTCTTGCTCCCTAAAAAATAGAACTTTGTGAGCCATCCAGGCATCATGAACTTCGGCAATAATCTCATCATCAAAGTCACGTAAATCAATACCTAAAACCTCAGCACCAATAGAGCCTGTCACTGGCAGCACCTTGATTCGGTTGTAATCACTAACCGCAGCTGCTTGAACTCGCATCGTCATCTTCTTTAGTTTGAGGTCATCATTCACATCAGTGGCGTCATCTTAGGTCACGATAATCATGGAACCAAAACATTAACTAGCACGGGCCAGTCAGGGCATCAGGACGAAGTGCGACTACGCCCCATCATCTCTTCTCGCGAAGTGAACCAATAAGTTGCCACAGCTAGAAGAGTGACTATTCCCATTAGCACGATCGTGACACGCAATCCAATAACCTCGGCTAAGGCTCCTAACGGAGCCGCCGCTATACCGAATCCTGCCCAAGAAAGCTGCATCATAGACTGGACACGCCCTTGGTGAACAGAATCTGTTTCTGACATGGAGATACTGCTACTAAGCGTTTGGAAGCCTGTAGTGCAAGCTCCAAGTGCAGCTACGACAATGAGTGCAACCCAGTACGACGGACTTAAACCGAAAATTATTACTCCAATGCCAAATCCGATTCCACAAATTACCATGATCTGGCGAGCAACTAAACCCTGCGCTCGAGACGCCACTATCGCTGAAATGGCAACCGCTCCAATAGCCGAAGCGGTGCTCATAAAGCCCACTTCACTATCACCAAGACCAAATACTCCTTCGACTAACGCTGGCATAAAGGCTGTGTAGTTAAAACCGAACATGATCGAGACAACGCTTGTCAGCACTAAACGTTTCAGGTGAGGGCGTTCTCTAACGTATCTGATGCCATCAATAATTTCTTTTATTGGATTTCGTTTCTGTTTAGATACCGGTGGCGATGATGGTAAGCGCAATGCCAAGGCCACGCTTCCCAACGAAAACAAAGCAGCAATAAGATACGCTCCACCGATACCAAATAGTGCTACCCCAGCAAGAACGCCAGCCAACGAAGGAGCAAAAATTCGAGTTGTACTCATCGAAAGCGATGTGAGACTGATCGCGTTTCCGAGCTGTTCTCGACCCACGAGTTCAGCAGCAAACGAAATTCGAGCCGGACCAAATAATCCGAACATTGCTCCCTGTACTGCGCTCGAAACTAGCAGCATCCAAAATTTACCATTACCAGAAATGACTGCTATCCCCATGAACAAAGCGCTCAGGGCTATGAATGCCTGAGCACCTGCTATCAAACTTTTTTTGTTAAATCGATCTGCAGCAACTCCCCCAAGGGGCGTGAATATCAAAAGAGCTAGACCAAACATCAGATAAACCGCACCCAAAGCTCCTTCGCGTTCAGTTAAATCCCAAGCAAGTAAACCCCGCAACAAAAATTGCATTTGGATGCCCATGAACGAACAAACTCCGCTCCACCACAACATCCGAAAAGCAGGCACTCTCAGCGACGCAAAAGTATCTCTATTCGCATCAGATTTAGGTCCGGATTTTCGCATTAGATACGTCACAATACCTCCCGACTAGACCAACCGTGGCAGATCGGCCTACGATCTAGTAGCTACACACCTCTAGGATGTGTAGAAAACAGAACTGGCCAAATAAGAGGAGTAAACCTATGAGAGAAGCTGTCATCGTAGACGCCGTCCGTACACCTGGAGGCAAACGAAACGGCAAGTTACAAGATTGGCACGCAGTCGATCTTGCAGCACACGTACTTAAAGCCATAGAAGAACGAAACGGGCTCAACCCAGAACTTATCGATGACGTTATTATGGGTTGTGTAATGCAAGTAGGTGAACAATCTCTTAATATTGGACGAAATGCAGTCCTGGCGGCCGGATGGCCAGAGTCAGTTCCAGCCACTACGGTCGATCGTCAATGCGGGTCAAGCCAGCAGGCTTTACATTTCGCTGCTCAAGGCGTTATCGCCGGCGCTTATGACATAGTTATCGCAGCAGGCGTTGAAGTGATGACTCGGACCCCTATGGGAGCAAGCGTTGTTAAAGGAATGGGGTTTCCTTTCAGCGACACTATGCAAGGGCGTTACGAAGAAACCGGTCTGCCACCTCAAGGAATAGGCGCGGAAATGATCGCCGATGAGTACGGATTTACTCGGGAAGATTTGGATGCCTTTGGCGCTGAAAGCCAACGCCGAGCAGCTGTCGCTACTTCAGAAGGCCGTTTTGAAAACGAAATCGTTCCTGTACCTGTCGTAGTTGATGGGGAAACAATCATGATGGCCAGAGACGAGGGAATCCGCGATGGCACAACATCCACTACTCTTGGTGCTCTAAAACCGGCATTTAAGGAAGACGGGAAAGTAACTGCCGGAAACTCCTCCCAAATAAGCGATGGTGCATCTGCCGTTCTAGTTATGAGTGCAGAAAAAGCTGCAGAGCTTGGGCTAAAACCGCGAGCTCGATTCCACAGCTTCGCGGTGGCAGGAGCAGATCCAGTAACCATGCTTAAAGGCCCCATACCAGCAACTGAAAAAATTATTGAACGTTCAGGCCTTTCGATCGAAGACATAGACCTTTTCGAAGTTAATGAGGCTTTTGCGTCAGTAGTCCTTGCTTGGCAAAAAGAACATGACACCGATCTATCCAGAACTAACGTAAACGGCGGAGCAATAGCGCTTGGTCATCCACTCGGTTCTTCTGGAACCAAACTTATGGCTACTCTTCTTAATGAACTAGAACGAACCGGCGGTCGCTACGGATTGCAAACAATGTGCGAAGGCGGCGGAATGGCGAACGCAACAATTATCGAAAGGATCGAGTCCTGATGCCCCGAATGAACCTAGAAGAAAGCTCTTCAATAGTAACTGGCGGAGCTTCAGGAATCGGAGAAGCTGCGGCTCGCCAGCTAGCTGCCGCAGGCTCGCGAGTGGTCATTGCTGATTTACAAGAAGAGAAGGGCCAACAAGTTGCATCAGAACTTGGTGGCCTTTTCGTTAGATGCGATGTTTCCAGCCCTGAAGATGCTATGGCTTCAGTTGCAGCTGCCGCAGAAATGGGTCCTCTTAGAGCACTAGTGAACTCAGCTGGTCTTGGTCGAGCATCAAGAACAATCGACCGAAACAATGTGCCTCATGATCTCACCCAATTCGAATTTGTCATTAAAATAAATTTGATTGGATCGTTTAACATGCTTAGTCAAGCAGCAGCAGTGATGGCACAAACCGAGCCCCTGGATGCAGATGGAAGTCGCGGTGCCATAGTCAATATGGCTTCTGCAGCAGCATTCGATGGCCAAATAGGTCAAGCGGCGTACTCCGCGTCAAAAGGTGGCGTAGTAGGCATGACATTGCCTGTCGCTCGTGACTTGGCGGCGACCGGGATTCGTGTTAACACCATCGCTCCTGGTTTAATTGACACTCCTATCTATGGCGAAGGTGAACAAAGCGACCAGTTCAAAGCCCATCTAGGGCAAAGCGTTCTATTTCCAAAGCGACTCGGTTACGGCGAAGAGTTGGCGTTTATGGTGATGGAGTGTCTGACCAATCCATACATGAATGGTGAAACCATTCGTTGTGATGGTGGGATAAGAATGCCGCCGCGTTAAAAACTAAGACTTTGGGCTCAAAATATGCTCAAAGCGAATTCAAAAATGATTTTACAGTTTCATTGAATGCCGCAGGTTGTTCCTGGTTCGCTAGGTGGCCTGCGGCATTTATTTCTTTCAAGACTGATCTACTTATTCCATCCGCCAAAATTCTCGATGCTTCGGGTGGAGTGACGATGTCATGAGCGCCGTAGACCACAAGTGTCGGAGCCTTCACGTTCTTTAACATATCGCTATGGTCAGTATCTGCCATGGAGTCACAAGCCCAGGCGTAACCTGGCATCCGAATCGAATCAGCAAATAACTGTTCAACTCTCTTCAAGACCTCGACGTCCGTTCCTGGAGCAACCAATAAGTGCGAGCGCTCTTCCGCGAATGCTGTTGCGCCCTTCTCCTCTAGGACTAAGGCTCGGCCCCGCATCAACTTTGCCTGCGAACTTGTAGTTCCTGACCCAACGCTTGAATCTGCCAATATCAACCCAGAAACCAATTCCGGATATCGCATCGCTAGACGGGTGGCAGTCACACCACCCCATGAGACGCCAAGGACAATGGCTTTTGAATAACCAAGTTCCCGTATTAATTCTGCGGCTGAGTCTGCCCAACCTGACAAACCAGGCGCATCTGACGGATCTGGAGAATACCGATACCCCGGCGCATCCCACGCAACCAAACGATATCCCGCTTCGTCGGCTAATATTCGCTGGTCCAGAAACGCATCGGCACAAGATCCGATTCCATGTAGGCATAAAAGTAACGGCCGATCTTCTGAACCGTGAGACCAATAAAAAAGTTTTCTAGCAGGAAGACCCACTGTCACACTCTCGCCTTAGGGGTCGGCAATCCAGCAATTTCAGAACGTGTTTTATAGATACAGCCGCCTAGATCTGTGGCTCCCCCAGTGACGACGTATAAGTCTCGCATATCAGACCCACCAAAACATAAACTTGTCACCATAGGGTCCGGAATACTTATAGAAACATCAGGAGTGCCATCAGGAAGGTACCGTTGGACTCTTCCACCTTCCGCCAACGCCACCCAAACGCCACCCTGAACATCAATTGCTAAACCGTCTGGTACGGCGCCACGCTCTTCAACAAAAGACCGTTTATTTACCACTGAATCCCCTTCAACATCCGACATCCAGACCCGTCCGGGGATACTGTCTGAGTGGTAGAGCGTCATTCCATCTGGAGAAAAACCGATACCGTTCGTAAGCTGAACTCCATCATAGATTTCAGTCGCGTCTCCATTTAATTCGAGCCTCCAAAGCTCACCTGCCTGCCGCTCTTTCGCGTCGCTGAAAGGATCAGAGCGCAGCGAGCCAACATAGACACGCCCTACAGCATCGGTGTGGAGGTCATTAAACCCAGGGAACCCTGGATCAAATAATATTCGCGAGTCTCCATCTTTAACTAGTTGAATGTTTCGCCCACCAACGACAAGGCCTCCATTCTCATGAAATACCATTCCGCCGACTCCGCGTCGTTTAGGAATGACCACCTCAATTTCACCTGAGGGCTTTCTCAGCCGCACTCCCCCATTTGGAACATCAGAAAAGTACAAATTATCATTTTCGTCTACACGTGGACCTTCTATTAAACCCCAACCAGATGAGAGTAACTCTAGATCTGCACTCAACGTTGCCCCTTTTCTCTATCTCGACTTCATTAATGTTCACGATCTACAAAATATTTACAAAATTCAGCTAGACCACAAGTGGCGTCTCCTTCTCTTTCGGAGAACAACCGCTATTAGCCCTGTTCACTCATCTATTTGCCACCAACGTAAAACCATCATAATTTTCGCTCGCGACCTTATTGCAACGTCTCACATAACCTGGAAAACCGAGCAACGGCATAAAAACGCGCGTTTTTCCGGGAACATTCGCCCCTAGGTACCAAGAATTACAAGACGGGAAAAGCGTTTTATGAGCTATCGCATTGACATGTTCTACCCAATTAGCTTCTGCCGGTACAGTCGCTTCAATTGTCTTATGAGCTGTTTCGTCCATCCAGGCGATACAGTCGCTGATCCATTCAACATGTTGTTGGATAGACACAATCATATTTGTTAGCACTGACGGGCTTCCTGGACCCGAAACCATGAACATATTTGGGAAGCCGGGCACGCTAAGGCCAAGATAAGTTCTCGGTCCAGCCGACCATTTATCTCGTATCGATAAGTTTGAGCGTCCTCTAATATCAACTTTTAAGATCGACCCAGTCATCGCATCGAAACCAGTAGCAAAGATTAAGACATCAACTTCGTAAGCATTGTTAGTAGTTTTTAAACCTTCTGACGTCACTCGTTCAATATTGTCTTCCGAGACGTCAACCAAATGAACATTGGGCCGATTAAAAGTCTCGTAGTAACCACTATCGATAACGAGTCTTTTGCAGCCAATAATGTGCTCAGGGCTAAGTTTTTTAGCTGTCTCAGGATCGGTTACGATATTTTCAATTTTGCTTCGTACGAACTCAGCTGCGTAGACATTAGCACTTTCATCAAGTATCAGGTCAGCGTACGATCTCATAAAAGAAGTCCCACCGCTTTCCCACCAGCTCTCAAAGCTGGCTGCACGGTCCTCCTCTGATGCTTCGTGAACTGACTCTTTGCTTTGCGGTAAATTTGCACCCAACGCTGCAGGCATGGCAAAATTTTCGTCCCGAAACTCCTTGTATCTGTCTTTAGTCTCTCGCACCTTCGCAGGATCCAGTTTCTCATTTCGTGCTGGCACCGTGTACTGGGCTGTTCGTTGAAAAACAGTTAGCTCAGCGCATTCTTGAGCAATAACTGGTATCGCCTGCACCGCCGATGACCCAGTTCCAATTATCCCAACGCGTTTTCCAGCTAAATCAACGCCCTCTTTCGGCCACTGCCCCGTATGCACAACTTCACCACGGAAATCTTCTATGCCATCCATGTCTGGCGTGTTCGTAGACGAAAGGCAGCCAGTAGCCATCACAAAAAATCTGGCTGTTACTAACTCGCCGCTATCGCTTTCAACCACCCACTTGTCTGTTGTCTCATCGAAAACAGCCGACAAGACGCGCGTGTTAAAAGAAATATCTTTCCTTAAGTCAAACCTGTCAGCTACATGGTTTGCATATTTCAGAATTTCTGGTTGTCCTGAATACCGTTCTGTCCATTCCCATTCCTGTTGCAACGCTTCATCAAAACTGTAACTGTACTCAAGGCTTTCTACATCACATCGAGCACCCGGATAGCGGTTCCAATACCAGGTACCACCGACTCCTGAACCGGCCTCGATAACGCGAACCCCGTAGCCCATTTTACGAAGGCGGTGAAGCATGTACATTCCAGCAAACCCCGCGCCGACAACGACAACATCTTTTTCTTGTTCGTCTTGCAAAACTTTTTCGGCCATGGTGATAAACCATAACCACCGATTTGCTCTTCAGTTCGTTTTTATCGAAGTTTCAAGGGAAAGCCAACCCGGTCGAACAAGTCCTCAACCATCCGTAAAGTAAGGCCCCAAACGACTCTTTCAGAATCAATCTGGATACCGGGCCACAACTGATTACCCAACGGCGGGTAGGCATATTGGATATGCCGAGATCGATCAAACAAATTTTCTACCGGAACCCAAACAATTGCAGCTACTTCATGATTCAAGCTCGTAGTGAAATCTTGTTGGTCGTACCAGTATAGATACGGAGTCACTAATAATTTTTGGGAGCTACCTTTTGGGCCGCCTTCTTGGTCGCTTAAACAACCTAAAGTCATTGTTTGATTTAGGTCGAATCCTATTTCCTCTAGTGTTTCTCGTCGTGCCGTATCTAAGGAACTTTTATCTTTTAATTCGGTTCTCCCACCAGGGAAAGCCATCTGACCTGACCATGGATCACCGTCCTTAATAGCTCTCTCAATAAACAACACTTCAGGTCCTTTTTCACCTAAACGCAACACAGCTGCCACGGCCGCAGTTGGTCCCAAATGATTATCGTCGCGCCGCTCATCGAGAAAAGTTTTCAACATTAAAGGATTGAAGACGCTTTGCACAAGTATTTAGGGTACGTGGGCATCTATGGTCAAGATATGCCTGGTTTAGAAAAAAACGAATTTGATTTATTTCTCACAAAAGTCATTCGCTTCCGCGATGAGGCAATTACGCCTCATGTTCTCGAATGGGAAAATAACAGAGTATTCCCCAGTTCAGCTCTCACACAAGCAGCCACTGAACTTGGGCTTCTTGGAATGGAGATAGAAACAAACTCTGGTGGCCTCGGCCTCACGTTCGAACAAAAATTACGCGTCCTCGACGAGATATCAGAAACCTCTATGCCCTTCGCTTTTAGCCTTGTGAATACCCATAACGTGGCAGCGCGAATAGCCCGACAGGGTTCAGACAAGCACAGAGAATTATTTCTCAATGATCTAATTACGGGTACTCGATTTGGTTCGACTGCTCTCACAGAGCCATCCGCGGGAAGCGATTTTGGTGCGATAAAGACGTTAGCTACGCGCACCAACGGTGGCTGGCTTCTAAGTGGCGAGAAAGCTTGGATCACAAATGCAGCTGCGTCAGATGTGATAATCATTTACGCCCAAACCGAGAAAGATGCTGGTGCCCGCGGAATAGCATCGTTTTTGGTTGATGGAACCCAACAGGGCTTTAGCCGGACAGAGCCTTTCGCTTTAATTGGTGGCCATGCAATCGGAACTGGGGGATTCCGTTTAGATAACTATTTCTGTCCAGATGAGGATACTTTAGCTCCGGCAGGAGAAGGATTTCTGGCAGCACTCTCAAGTATCAACGAAGCTCGAACCTACGTCGCTTCGATGTGTTGCTCTATGGTTAGGTTCGCGTTACGAAAAGCTGTCATTTACGCTTCTACACGCAAAACTTTCGGACACACTCTGCTCGAGCACCAGGGTGTCGCTTGGTCTCTCGCCAACGTAGCTAACCGACTCGAGGCTGCATCGTTACTCACGGAGAAAGCCATTTCAACAATTTCTACTGGTAACTCTAAGCAAGCTATTCTTGCCGCGTCACACGCCAAGAAGTTCACATCTGAGATGGTCGAGCCTGCCCTCGTAGCTTGCATCCAGTCAATGGGAGCAGAGGGACTGCGAGAGGAGCATCTTTTGGGACACCATATGTCAGCCGCCCGGATAGCTAACTACGTAGATGGTTCAACTGAAATACAAACTGAACGAATCTCCAAATCTCTTCTCCAAACATACGGAACTTAGATTTCGTAACCAGAGAGCACCCTAATGAGTTTCAAAAATAATGCCGATCAGTCCGAGCTTCGATAATAATGTAATAAGGCGTATCGCCCCTCTTTCCAAATAGTGCCCATTAGTCAAACTTTCTGCGAGGATGTACGGATGAGCGACCCCAAGCCGGCGACAGAAAAATCAGCTTATTTAAACCGATTAGCTCAGGGGAAGCTTTCTTTCGATGACACAGCGGACTTCGCTAGAGCTCGTCAAGGGTTTATTACTTCGATACCTGGTGGACGGATCGAATCAGATAATCAAACTATTTGGGACTCTTCAGCTTACGACTTCCTTAATGAAGACACTCACGCTCCGAACTCAGTGCACCCAGGTTTATGGAGACAAGCGCAACTCAACACGATTCATGGCCTTTTCGAAGTCTGCGAGGGTGTCTGGCAAGTTAGGGGCTACGACATTTCAAACTTGACCCTGATAGCAGGAAAGTCTGGTTGGATTCTGGTCGATGTGCTCACTACGGCGGCGACTGCTTCAGCTTGTCTCGCTCTAGCCAATCAAACCCTTGGAGAGCGACCAGTTGTCGCAGTCATTTACACGCACTCTCACGCAGACCACTTCGGAGGAATAAAAGGCGTCACAACTGCTGAAGAAGTGGCGACTGGAAAAGTAAGGATTATCGCACCAGAAGGTTTCCTTACTGAAGTCGTTAACGAAAACGTAATAGCTGGACCCGCGATGACACGTCGGGCGCTCTATCAATTCGGGCTATTCTTGCCTCCTGGCGAACGCGGACACATCGACAATGGTCTCGGTAAGGCAATACCTTTCTCTCCTTCGGGCCTTATAGCACCAACCGAAACGATCGCTTCAACCGGTACTGAGTTAACTGTCGACGGAGTTCGAATAGTTTTCCAAAACACTCCTGACGCCGAAGCCCCAGCTGAAATGAATTTTTGGTTTCCTGATTTGCGCCTCTTATGCATGGCCGAAAACTGCACCCATAACATGCATAACCTCTACCCCATTAGAGGGGCACAGACCCGAGATGCCTTAGCTTGGTCGAAATATATTGATGAGGCACTCAACCTCTGGGGAGATAACAGCGATATTTTGTTCGCTACACATCATTGGCCAAGATTCGGTAACCAAGACGTAAAAGAATTTCTTACTTTGCAACGCGATTTATACCGTTGGATCCATGACCAGACAATGCGGCTAGCCAACCTTGGCTTTACTCCGACCGAAATAGCAGAGCGCATGAGCCTACCGAGTTGTTTCTCTAACGAGTCTCACGTGCAGGGCTACTACGGCACTCTCTCACACAACGCAAAATCTGTGTACAACAAATACCTCGGATGGTACGACGGCAACCCAGCAAACTTAAATCCTCATCCACCAGAAGAAAGCGGTAGCCGATACGTAGAGTTCATGGGAGGTCCCAAAAAGTTACTGGAACAAGCACATTTATCATTTGCATCGGGTGACTATCGTTGGGTAGCTCAAGTAGTGAATCACTTGGTCTTTGCAGACCCAAATAATCTCGAGGCTCGAAGCCTTCAAGCGGATGCTCTCGAACAGCTGGGTTATCAATCAGAATCGGGGACATGGCGCAACGCATACCTGTATGGTGCCCAGGAACTAAGAACTGGTTCCCTAAAAAGCGGAAGTGCCGCAGGCCGTCAGCTAGCGCATGCGATGACTGCTGAACAATTATTTGACAGCCTCGGCGTTCGCATCGACGGAGAACACTTAGCTGGCCTCGATGAGCGAATTAACTGGTACTTCACGGACCTAGATGAGAATCACGTCCTCGGGCTTAAGAATTGCACAATTAATCATTCTTCACACACAACGGAGATCAAAGCAAGCGTCTCAATCGACATTAGTCGCGAGGTATTTGCCAACATTTTGGGAGGGATCGCATCATTCGAGTCTGAAAGCTCCAGCGGAAACATAAAAACCTCTGGAAAAATTGACGTCCTTCAACAATTATTCGACTCACTCACAACGTTCGAACTTTTTGCAATTATCGAGCCTTAGTTCCACCTGATGCAGGTGTTGCTATAACTGTAGCGACGGCTCCAAGAACTACCAAGCCCCCTATTCCTTGAGTTATGGTAATCGCTTCATCGTGGATCGGCCAGGCTAAACCGATAGCCACTAGGTGCATAGTAAGCACATACAAAGAAGATCGCGCAACCTCCATGTGCCCATGCACCCATGTCATGAGGACATGACCGAAGACGCCAGTTACAAAAGCCACGATTGCTATCCATAGCCAGTCGTTTCCACCAAACTCAGCCCAATCTTTTCTACCAGCTAACAAAATAACCGGTAGAACCGTTGCCAGAAAAGCCCATATGTTTATTCCTGCCATCCACTCAATCGGGTCAATATCAGAAGCGGAGTCCGACCTCGCTTTTCGTGTGAGCACGAAATAGGCGCTGAAGGTGACTAAAGAAAGAGAGCTAAAGATAACTCCCAGCCAGGAACTCCTGAGTTCGGAACCCGCGCCCAAAATGACTACTACCGAACCACCGACACCAACTAAAGTAAATATTAATTGACGCAGGGAAGCACGCTCACCTAATAAAGGCACTGAAATCATTAGCAACAATGCCGGATTCATTGCGCCTATTACAGCTAGCACCGAAACCGTGGCCTCTTGCAAAGTCGCCACTACGAAGATGAGATTGATCCCGAAACATATTCCCGGTAACGCCGTCTTTTTGAGAATCGAAAGCCTCAGCGAAGATCCTTTTAACCACATCAAAGCAACTAGGAACGGAGCGGAGAGCCCAAACCGAATGAACGTAACAATCAACGGTGATGCAGTAATTAGCTTCGTAGTGGGTGGACCGACTCCCCATACGATCACTACGATGCCCATAGCTAGGATCGGAAGCCATTGAAAGCTCCGCTCAGGGCGCGTTTGAAGAGATGCTGAGGCTCTAACTTCGAAAACAGAAGGCTTAGAATAACCTTCGGGAGTTAAGACCACTCAACTCCGAACGCATCGTCAAAGGCCAACACTTCAGGCGATTGTCGAGTGATAGACCCATGACCAGATCCAACTGGATAGCCAAGTGGCACAAGCGCCAGGGTTGCCCAATCATTTGGAATATCCAATGCTTTTTTTACCTTATCTTCTTCGAGGCAATGCAAGGTAGTCAGTGTGCAACCGAGACCTTCTGTTCTCGCAGCGAGCATCGCGTTCTGCACAGCTGTATATACCGACCCGCCCCCTACCATGCTGATCCGGTCCAATTTGGCGTCCGTGATGGCCATCTGCTTTGGGTCAGCAACAAACATCAAAATCGCAGGTGCTTCGTGCAAGTGATCAGCCAGATAGTCTCCTGCGCTTCGAGCGCGTTGACCCTTCTCACGTTCTTCAGCAGGAAGCGCATTCAGACGAGCGTCATAGCCCTTCGCATACTTGTACCAAGCCGGACGGTATATGTCAGCCAGAGCCTTTTTACGATCCGGTGAAGAAACTACTATAACCCGCCATGGCTGCATATTTCCGCCCGTCGGAGCCCAACAAGCTGCTTGTAGCACCGTTTCCAGCACATCACGCGGAATTGGATCTGCTTTGAGTCGTCTTACCGCTCTCAAAGTGCTCATCATCTCATAGATATCGCTCATACGAATTTTCCCCAGTCGCCAAACGGCATTCTTTCGCTTCTTAGCGTGTTAACTTTTTTCGTTTCATCTCGCTTACCAATCGCCATGCCACAAAACAACATTTCGTTATCAGGAGCTTGCACAAAGTTTTGCACTGCTTTCCAGTGATTTGCCCATGCTTCTTGTGGACATGTATCTAAACCAGCTTCTACGGCAAGTAACATAAACGTTTGCAGAAACATTCCTAGGTCCGACCATTGGGCAGATCCCATTTTTCGATCAACGAAACAAAAGAACGCTGCGGGCGCATCAAAGAAATCAAAGTTTCTCGCTAGATGGGCGTATCTCGCCGCCTTGTCTTCTCTTCCGACACCCATTTTTTCATACATTGCTTCGCCTAATGCATACCGGTTGGTCCGATATGGCTCATGAAGTCCCTCTGGGTACACGGGGTACTCCGATTCGCTAGTGCTCTGGTCTTTCATGAAAGTTCGGAAACGCTCCATTGACTGGCCATTGATTACGTAAATTCTCCAGGGCTGCACGTTTCCGCCCGATGGAGCTCGTGCCGAAACTTCAAGCAGACGTTGAATCGTTTCATCACTCACTGGGTCTTGCAAAAACCCTCTTATAGTAGCTCGATGCTGAACTGCTTCAGTAACTTTCACGATTACCCCTCAAAATCTTGTTCAAACCTTGATTGTGCCGGACTTTCGAGCAACATGTCTTCTAAACAGGTGAAAGTCTCTAATGTTTCGAAACTTCTTCTTCAAGAAGCAACCCATTTAACGCAACAGAGACATTACTTATCTCAACTTTACCCATTTCGGACAAATTTTCTTAAGTAGATTACGAGCGTAGATTTAGTAACTGATTCTTCAATAAATTTCATCATCTAAGTTTTCGCCGCTTTACATCACTAAAAATTGACCCACATTGGAGTACGAATGTCTGTAAGCCCGAATTTCTCTATTGATCTATCTGGCCAAGTGGCATTAGTAACTGGCACTACTTCAGGGCTAGGGAAAAGATTTGCAACAGTATTAGCAGCTTGTGGAGCCAAAGTAGCTATCGCTGGCAGAAGAGCCGAACGCTTAGAAGAACTCGCTGCGGAACTGCGCCTAACGGGTGCTGAGATCATGACCGTGCCGTTAGACGTCACCGACACCGATGCTCTATTCGCCGCTGTTGCAGCTGTAGAAGACGAACTCGGAACTATTCAGATTCTGGTGAACAATGCTGGGAAGCCAGATGCAAAATTAGCGTTGAAAATGGACCCAGCGTTTGTAGATGAAATGGTAGCAACAAATCTAACTTCGCTTTTCCACCTGGCAAGCGAAGTCACGCGCCGTCTCATCGCAGCTGAGCTTCCAGGAAGAATAGTTAATATTGCTTCAATGGCTGCGTTCACTGCTGGTATCGGCACTTCTTGGTATGCCATAACTAAAAGTGCTGTCACGCGCATGACTGAAATGTTGGCTCTTGAATTCGCCCGAAATAATGTCAACGTTAACTGCATAGCTCCGGGGGCATTCGAGAGCGAAATGATGGATGGAATGTTGACCCGTATGGGAGACATCACCAAGGGCTTTCCGCGTCATCGACTTGGTACTCCCTCTCAACTCGATAGCACTCTTCTATTCCTCGTCTCCCCTTCTTCAGATTTCGTTACTGGCACAACGATTAAAGTCCACGACGCTCAAGGCGCTGGCTAGGCATGAGCACTTCGATCGGTAGATTGTAGAGAGATGACGAATCTTCAGGCAGCAGCAAAACAATGGCAAACTCAAGGTTGGGTTTTGGTCCACGATCTAGTCCCAGTTGACGATATCGACTTAGCTGTTAACGAGCTTTGGGAGCTTTTCCCTACTCCAGATGAATATCACTCAGGTAGTTCGGCAGCCTCAACACGTTTCGAAACTGATAGCACCGATGACCGTTATCGACCAACCGATAATCGTGCAGCTTTCGAAGAAGCACCCTCAGGTGAACTTAGTTTTCGCGCTCGTCAATTTTTGGGGCTAGTAATGTTTCCGTACTCCTCGATGCTCCTTAATCGACTTCACATTCATCCCAACGTAGTTAGCTTCGCTCAGCTTGCGATGGAAGAAACAGATCTCCGGCTCTATCAGGCAAGAACGTGGGGAAAATATACCGGTGTGACTGATTACGGTCAACCTTTTCACCAAGATCGAAATCACAGTATTGTTCCTGACCGGCTTGAAAAAGGTTGGTGGAACATGGAAGGTTTTCTCTACCTAAGCGATGTCGAGGACGACGTTGGAGCAACTGAAATTTTAGGTGGTGGGCCAACTTTGCCTAAAGGAAAACCTATTTCCGCTTCTGGAAAACGAGGCTCTTTTTTGGCCTATCGGCCCGACATTTGGCATCGAGGAGTCAACCTAACCAAACCAAGGGGGGCTCGATTCATCATGAGTACTTCCTTTAGACACGCTGGACATGAATGGATCGGATTTGATAGCTTCCAGCAACACTCAAATCGAGGGCCTTGGTCTAAATTTGCTGCGAGTTGTTCACCCGAGGAGCTCGCCTTGTTCGGAGCCCCACTTCCAGGTCACCCTTATTGGACTCCGGAGCTTGTTGATGCTTTCGAAGAGCGCTACCGAGGCATAGATGCATCGCCTTGGCGAAAAAACTTGCCTCTATGAGCAAGTTTTCGCTCACCACAGAGAAGCTTAATTAATGAAAGCTGCACAAGAAAGCAGCCGTTATAAAGAGTTCATTGCGTTCACGGCGCTTCTGACAAGCGCCGTCGCGTTATCGATCGATATGCTCTTGCCAGCTTTTTCAGACTTACGTCTGGATTTTTCTCTAGCAGAAGACTCCAACCTGCCAGCCTTAACTATCACTTGCTTGTTCATAGGTATGGCAATCGGCACTCCGATCTACGGGCCGCTTGCCGACACCTTTGGTCGGATACGAATCCTACAAATAGGGATCTTTCTTTTCGCTATCGGGGCAATCGGTTCAACGTTTGCCCCGAATTTCAGTTTTTTGCTCATTTCGCGAGTGATCTGGGGGTTCGGCTGCGCTGCTCCTAGAAGTCTTGCTCAAGCCATGGTTCGTGATCGATTCGAAGGTGATGACATGGCGCGAGTCATGGGCATTATCCAAACCGTGTTCTTTGCTGGACCTGTACTCGCTCCTTTAATCGGCCATCTTCTTCTTCGAATTGGTTCCTGGCGCCTCACTATGGCATTTGGCCTCGCTACAGCGATAGCCATGTGGGCATGGTCATTTCGTATTCCAGAATCTCTACCCGAACACAGAAAAAGGCCCCTAACTTTTAACAGCATACGGACTGGAGCTAACGCAGTCTGTCGTAACCGAACCACGGTTGGCTACAGCTTGACCTTAATGTTTGCTGCGGGAGCGTTCTACAGTTTTCTCAGTAGCTCAGAACTGATCGTGACTCAGGTACTCAGCCGACCCGGTTGGTTTGTCCCTTATTTCAGTGTAACTATGGTGGTGATGGCTGCTGTCGCTTTGCTCGGGAGCAAGTTAGTCGGACGAATAGGCGCTCGCTCCATGGCTCGCCGGGCAATTATTGCTCAGTTTGTTTTCAGCTCAATTTCTCTGATAGTTGCCTTATCAACTTCAGGAGTGCCGCCTGCCATTCTGTGGATGTTCTTAACCTCAGCACAGATTGCTTCAATGGTTCTCATGATGCCAACCATGACCACCTTGAGCCTCGAGCCGATGGGTGACCTTGCAGGCACTGCTACTTCCATTATCGGTTTCTTGTCTCTTGCTGGTGGAGCGTTACTCGGAGCTAGTATCGACCATCAGATCACAAACACCGTCACTCCTTTAAGCATTGGGTATGTTCTCTTTACTGGCATCGGACTTCTCGTCTTAGCGTTCGTAGTACCAAAGGCTCCATAGAAACTTCGTGGTTAATGAATTACGGTTGGAACAAAACGTGGACCTCTAATTTGAGTACCACCCCATGAGACTTCTTTATTCTCGGCAACACTAAAGTTTGGAAATCTCTCTAACCATTCTTCGATTGCCACCACAAGCTCCATACGGGCCAAGTTGGAGCCCAGACAGCGATGAATCCCAATCCCAAAAGCAAAGTGGCGATTTTCCTGGCGGTCAATCACAATGTGATCCGGATCATCAAACATTTCAGGATCACGATTGCTAGCACCGAAGGGCAAAAAAACTTTATCTCCAGCCTTTACGGCTCGCCCTCCAATCTCGGCGTCCTCAGTGACAACACGAGCCATAGTCACCGGAGCATATGCGCGAAGAAACTCCTCAGTCGCAGTCGGTATTAGCGAAGGGTCGACAAGCAAGCGTTCACGATCATCCGAATATTTAGCTAGATGCAACAAACTGGAACTGATAGAACTCCATGTCGTATCCATCCCGGCTAACAAAAGTAGAAAACACGTTCCGATTACGTGCTTGTCACTCAAAGAATCACCATTTGGCAAGACCTCCGCATGAAGTTTACTCACGAGATCCTCTTGCGGCTCCAAACGCCTCGCTCGAGACAAGTCAGTAAAATACTCGAGAGTATTTTTAGTAGCTCGATTCCTGCGATCCCATTGATCGGGGTGTGATTGCAAGATGTCAACAGCCCATTCGGTAAACATCTGCGAATCTTCTTTAGGTAAACCGAGCATTGACCCAATAACGCGTACAGGAATATGCCGCGCATACTCTTCCGCAATGTCCACGACAGAAGTTGGGTCTATCTGGTCAAGTAATTCTCTGGCGATCTCACGAGTTCCATCGGCCATCTCAGCGACAGCTTTAGGGCTAAAAAAAGGCAAAAGCATACGTCTGGCATCAGCATGAAATGGGGGATCAGAAGTAATTGGCGGTGCAACTAGTATTGACGTCCCTTCTGGAGTCGAAGCAACTCCAACATCTCTCGAAGAGAAACTTTTGGTGTCATAAGCAACGGCTGCTATGTCCTCATATTTAGTTGGAAGCCATCCACCTCCATCAGATACCGATCGAGCTACTGGGCACTGCTCTCGGAGCTCTTTCCATATTTCTGGAGCACCTTGAACATAGGCCTGACTGAATAGATCTAAATCATCAAGATTGAAATTTCCATTCATATCAAGCTCCTTTATCTCACCGAACTAGCCCACTGCGTATGCTTCACCTATGTCATTAGCCCACAACGTATCAGAAACTCCCCAAGGCAATCTCAAAGAGATAGCTCCAAACGTGTTCAGCTATATTCAACCAGACGGAACATGGTTCATTAACAACATGGGTCTGATAGTCGGAAAAACCGAATCCATCAGCATCGACACGACATCAACAGAGCGTCGCAACCGCAGCTACATCAACGCCATTGAAGCCCTTACCCCAAACCCAGTTAAGCTGGTCGTAAATACTCACCATCATGCTGACCACACACACGGGAACTTCATGTTTCCAGATGCGACTATTATCGCTCATTCTGAATGCCGTAGAGTCATGGTCGAAACTGGAATCCCAAATTATCGATCAGCTTTCCCTGACGTAGAATGGGGCGAGCTTAAGTTCAGAGCTCCTGATATTACTTTCTCCGGTCTCACTGCTCTGCATCTTGACGATTTAACGATAGAGCTAGCCGGCCTCGGTTATGTGGCTCACACGGAAGGAGACTTGCTCGTATGGATTCCTGGCAGGCGGGTGCTCTTCACTGGAGATCTAATCTTTAACGGAGGCACTCCATTTGCACTCTTTGGTTCAATCGAAGGAACCTTAAGGGCATTAGACGTAATCGAAAATTATGATGCTGAGGTCATCGTTCCGGGCCACGGACCTGCATTTAACAAACAACAAACTAGTGAAGTTCTCGATAGCCAACGAGAATATCTTCGTTTTGTTCAAGCGACTGCACTGCTAGGAGTACGTGAGAACCGAAGCCCACTTGAGCAAGCAATAGCGACTGATCTAGGAATTTTTAGTTCCCTAACCGATTCAGAACGATTAGCTGGCAATCTTCATGTGGCTTACCGAGAGATTTCCGCTTCAGGCTATGTCTGGCAGGGAACTGCGCATGCTATTAGTGACATGATTGTTTATAACAAAGGAGAATTACCTCACTGCGTTGCTTAAAAGATTTTTATACTACTCATCTTTTTTTTCGAGTTCTTCGAGCTCTTCTTTAGTCATGAGCACATCCCTAGCTCTAGAACCAATTGAAGGACCAACTACACCCCGCTGTTCCAGCAAGTCCATTAAACGTCCAGCGCGCGCAAAGCCTACTTTTAATTTTCGCTGGAGCATCGAAGTTGACCCAAGCTGATTCTCAACTACGATTGCCATCGCTTTCACCATGAGCTCGTCATCGCTATCATCGCCAGAAGTTCCTCCCGGAATAGCTTTCTTTACTTCTTCTGAACCCTCAACTCCTTCGACATATGAGACCCCACGTGATTGCCTACGCCAATGCGCAACTATCTGGTGAACTTCAGCTTCGCTGACCCAACAGCCCTGTATCCGCTGAGCTATTCCACTGCTAGCACCAACGAGAAGCATGTCACCTTTACCAATTAAGCGCTCGGCACCTGCTTGGTCTAGGATCACGCGACTATCCGCAAGACTTGAAACAGCGAAAGCCATTCGACTAGGAATATTAGCTTTGATTACTCCCGTAATTACGTTTACTGATGGTCGTTGAGTAGCTATGACCAGGTGGATTCCCACCGCTCTAGCCATTTGGGCTAGCCGAGTAATCGACTCTTCTACATCTCTAGCAGCAACCATCATTAGGTCGTTAAGCTCATCTACAACAACGACGATGAATGGCATTCGTTCGAACTCGCGCTCTTCGTTTAGATCCGACGCAAGGCGCCCTTCGTCATACGCATCGTTATAGCCTGTAATATCTCTGAACCCAATTTCTGAGAGCACGTCGTATCGACGTTCCATTTCTTTAACGGCCCATGAGAGAGCATTGGCAGCTTTCTTAGGGCTAGTCACTACTTGAGTCAGCAAATGAGGCAGTCTGTCATATTGTCCTAGTTCCACTCTCTTCGGATCAATAAGAATCATCTTGACCTCATCAGGAGTAGACCTGACCAGCAAAGAACTAATAATCGAGTTGATACAAGAAGATTTTCCGGCTCCAGTAGCGCCGGCAATTAGAACATGTGGCATCTCAGCAAGGTTCGCCATCACAGCATTTCCGGAAATGTCTTGGCCCAAAGCAACATGAAGCGGATGTTTAACTTCAGCAGCTCTTCGACTTAAAAGTATGTCGCCTAAAGCCACGAGTTGCCGCTCGGAATTGGGCACCTCAATACCGATTGCTGATCGCCCCGGAATGGGGGCGAGAATTCGCACATCTGCTGAAGCCATCGCGTACGCGATATCTTTGTGAAGGCTAGTCACTCTTGAAACTTTGACGCCTTTACCCAACGACAGTTCGTACCTGGTAACCGTGGGGCCTACTTCCATCCCTGTCACGCGCGTTTCGACACCATGGCTTGCTAAAGCAGCCTCAAGGTTTCGCGCCCCAGATTGCAGTAACCGCTCGTCTACTTCATGGTGACTACTTCTCTCCAACAAGCTGAGACTTGGGATCTGCCAAGTCTCACCATCATTGGCAGCCAAGTCGATTGTCATTTGCTCGGGAATTACATCTAACTCTTCGTCAGTAGCTTGCTCAACGTTAGCTTCAAAAGATTCTCGTAAACCGGGTTCGCCGCTATCTACGTCTTCTCGATCCCAATCTGACTGTTCATCTCGTTCAGGCAGCGAAACTGGTATTTCAATTTCTGGTTCCGAAAATGAATCCAACAAAATTTCGCTTCTGCTAGCACCGCTCTCATTGCTAACTTTTCTCTCCCTCGTGGCTACTTCTCCGTCAGATCCTAAGCGCTGCAGATTGGCGGCAACTTTTCGAACGCTTCGAGATAGATACTTAAGTCCGATGCCCGTCCACGACAATATCTGGCGTACTCTAATATCGGCGATAACAAGCAATCCAAAGGCAGTAGCGAAAAGTAGAAGACACCAAGCGCCAGCATCATCAATCAGGCCACGTATCGGTTCTGCAGCGAGTGCACCAACGACTCCACCACTTGCTCGTAAGTCATCAAGACCCGAACCCCAACCAGATGCATCACCAGCTAAGTGAACTAACCCTGATATTGACAAACTCGATAGCAGGGCCCCAAACCCTATCCGCCATGTTCTTTCTGCCTCTTTGTCTCTAAAAATCTCATAGGCACACCATAAAAGGGCTGCAGGCACCACAAATCGGAATACACCTACGAGAACGCTCATTGCGTCTTGCAACAGGCGGCCTACGACCCCAGCTCTGTCTCCAAATAGCGCCAGAACACATATGACCGTTAACGCCACCAAACCTAATCCCGCTAGATCACTGCTTCTGCCTTTGAGCCCAGCCCGCGCTACGGCCTTGAAGCTGAACCCCACACGACTTTTTTTGATCTCTTCGGCTAGCGCTTGAGATTTTTCACTACTTGATGAAGGAGATTCAGTCGAAGTCTTTTTCATGCGAGAAGAGCGAGAGCGAGCCACACCCTCGAGAGTACCGAACTCTGCGTTACATAACGTTGAGGCGAGGCGTGTATCTTCTTAGAACCCACTTGCCGAAAACCTCTTGTGCCTCTCAGTCAACGATGAAAACAGTTGAAAGGATCGGAGGGCGACGTCGAGTACGATCGCCCACAAACCGACCAGTCGTTCTTCTTAGCAGCCTTTCCAAATCGCTTAAGGCTACGCCACTGCCAAGAGCTCGTTCTAGCGCTTCAGTCACCTCGACTTCTAAAGACGCAAGAATGTCGACACTTTTAGTTTGATCAATCCACCCCTTAGTCGCAATCTCCGGTCGACTCACTAAAATTCTTTCTCTTGAGACAACCACAGAAACATGAACAAAACCGCTTTGAGACAAGCTACGCCGCTGTTCTAACACGTCGTAACTCACATCATCTACTAGTCCATCGATGAATCTATATGGCGCAGGAATACCACCGGTAACTGAAACTCCCGTTTCATCAATTGTTAGCTCAGCACCATCTGTAACTACTATGACTCGATCTTCCGACATCCCAGCCTCAATAGCCAAGTCTGCATGTCGTTGAAGCATTCTAAATTCACCTTCAATTGGGACAAACCATTCAGGCTTAACTATGGACTGCAATAAACTCAATTCTTCGCGTTTCGCGTGCCCGGTTGTATGCACGAGCTCATGACCATCATGTACAACTTCACAACCCATTCGCGTTAGTCGGTCGATTATTCGATAGACCGCACGCTCATTACCTGGTATCGGGTGCGAAGACAGTATCACAACGTCTTCGCTCGTCACTCTCAAATCTCTATGATTATTGTTCGCCAAGAGCGATAAGGCAGCGTTTGGCTCACCTTGCGACCCTGTGCATACAATACAAATTTCACCAGGCGCGAATTGGTCAATATCTTCGATCGAATACACATCTTTGCTAGATAAATTCAAGATTCCTAGTTGCTGAGCTATCCGAACGTTGTTCACCATCGAGCGACCTAACGGAAAAATTTTTCGCCCTTCACTGATGGCCACATCAACAATCTGTTGAACCCGATGCAAATGACTAGCGAAACAACCAATTATCATCCGTTTCCCACTGTAAACAGGGAAAATTCTTTCAAATGTGCGTCCGATTGATGATTCTGATTCGCTGTGACCAGGACTATCTGCATTCGTTGAGTCCGCCATAAGGAGCCGCACTCCTGGTCCACTGGCTAACTCCCTCAAACGATCCGTGTTTGTTAGACGATTATCAACCGGAGTCTCATCTAGCTTGAAGTCTCCTGTGTGAACTATTACTCCCTCAGATGTATGCACCACGACACAAAAGCTTTGAGGTACCGAATGAGTGATCGGAATCACTTCTATATCGAATGGTCCAATTTTCAACCGTTCATTGTCAGCCAGTACATGCAGAGATGTTCGATGCGATAATCGGTCCCACTCTATTTTGCTATTGGCAATTGCTATAGCCAAACTCGAACCATATATTGGTGCCTCGAACTCGCGCAAAAAGTGGGCGACCCCACCGACATGGTCTTCATGAGCATGAGTGATCACAAGACCTAAAACATCGTCTGCGCGAGTTTTCAACCAAGCGGTATCGGGCAGTATTACGTCAACTCCAGGCATAGTCGCATCAGGGAACATCAAACCAAAATCGATGAGCAGTAACTTCCCATCCACCTCTATACAGGTGCAGTTTCTCCCCACCTCGCCCAGACCACCTAAAAAACGTATTACTACAGGTGTCGTCATATTTATTTTTTAAGGCGTGCGTATACTTCTCGTGCTCGATCTTCGAGCCCTTCAGGAGTCGGGCCCATCGGTAGTCTTGGTTCACCCACCCGAAGCCCAATTGTCCTTAACATTGCTTTTGTCGGAACCGGGTTAGGAGCGTCATCACCAGACTCAAAGTCAAAACTTTCTAGCAACTTTGTGTTTATCTTCTGCGCTAGTGCAGCATCGCCTGCCTCCCAAGCATCAAACATTGCAACATGTTCACCGGCGCACCAATGAGCTGCAACACTGATCACTCCGACAGCACCCAATGCCAACAACGGGAGAGTTAGACCGTCGTCGCCGCTATAGACCTCAAAACCAGCAGGCGCATCACGTATTACTTTGGCTGTTTCAGCTGGATTTCCAGCGGCGTCTTTGACTGCAACAATATTTGATGTTTCTGTTGCCAAACGCAAAAGCACTTCTGAATCAATTTTGCGGCCTGAGCGTACAGGAATATCATATAAAATAACTGGCAGGCTAGTGTTTTGGGCGACTGCTCTGAAGTGCTCAAAAAGCCCTGCCTGAGATGGCCGATTGTAATACGGCGTCACGGCCAAGATCCCATCACAGCCCATCTCTTCTGCTTTTATAGTTTGTTCGATGGAATGCGCTGTGTCATTAGTTGTTGTTCCCGCTATTACCGGCACAGTAACTGCTTCTGAGACAGCCCGCCAGAGTTCCCAGTCCTCATTATCAGTAATTGTAGGACCTTCACCAGTGGTGCCGGTAAGAACTAATCCTTCACTCCCTTGGGCTATTAACCATTTAGCTAGCTCCACTGATGCATCTACATCAAGGGAGCCATCTTCTCCGAATGGTGTGACCATTGCTGGGATTACCCTGCCAAATCTTGCGCTCATGTTGCTGAGGGTAGCTGCCAGGTGCTGTCCTCACTAGCGCGATTGATACCTAAGGTCGCTAAAAGGTCTTCGTGGAACTCGAACCAGAGGGTGCTGTAGCTGCCAATCAGAGGTTTCATCAAGTATTGCATGTCACCATTTTTCATTAGATCTAGGGCTTTAGTGAACCTACTCCCATAGTTTTGATACCGCGAAAACATAGTTGCTAGCGGTTTCAGAATTTTCTGAAGATTCACGTCAATGTTATATAATCTCTCCAAAATTTCCTGATCATACAGATGGTCATCATGTTTGTTTATCCTCTGATGAACGCTGGTCCCGTCAATTACTTGCCAGTCTGCCAGCACCTGGAACAGGCCTTTCTCAAGGCCACGAAACTCGTTGTAAGCTTGCTGAATTTTCTGTTTCTTAGATGGATCGTCAATTTCTCGCCAAAGCGCTTGCTCACCGAATTCGCGACCTGATGGAGTCAACAAATATTTCATCACACCGTCTACTGGCCGGTAAACGCACTTACCACTTTCGATCAGCTCGGCCAATGCCCATTCGGTCTCATCAACATCAAGCGCATGGACGTCCGCTACTGCATCAACTTCTCCCAATCCTTTTAGACGCAACGCTAATAACAGCATTAGTTCTGTTGAGGAATCTGCAGGTGTCATCGTTACAGGTAAATCTCTAACCTAAGGCCGACTCAGCCTCTAACTCACGCGTGATTGCGAAAGCATCTACTTCTTCTTCAATATCGACCCAATTTTCATATTGGATGACACCAATTTCACCAAATTTTTCTCTCAACCAACCATCGCCAGCATCCAACAAACCTAACTTTTTGCAATTGGGAACAATCTTACTGAAAAGTAAGTGCTGAAATTCAAGCCGTTCAGGGTTCTGAGCGACTATTGGAAGAACCTTGGATACATCTGCACCCATACGATTCCAAACTTCCTGTTGAAGGAAACGATCTCGCATCCGCAAGGCAGCCTCGAAAGCAAACTCCTGACGCTCTCTCAATTCACTCTGGTTCATCCCTGCATAAGCTTCCTTCAACGAGAGCACGCCAAAAGCTACGTGCCTAGCCTCATCGCTCATTACGTAGCGCAGAAGCTGTTTTAAGAGCGGTTCCCGAGTCTGCTGGTAGAGGAAACCAAAAGCTGCTAGAGCGAGGCCCTCAACCATTATTTGCATTCCGAGGTACGTCATATCCCACCGAGAGTCACTTACGATTTCATCAAGCAACATTCTTAAGTGGATATTGATCGGATATGAATCTGATAGTTTCGACTCTAAATATTTCGAGAATACTTCTACGTGCCTAGCCTCATCTACCACCTGCGTAGCCGCATAATATTTTGCGTCAATCCATGGCACAGTTTCTACTATTTTTGCGGTACACACTAACGCACCTTGTTCACCATGCATGAACTGACTTAGAGCCCAATTCTGCGATTCCATGTTGAACTTAATCCAGTCTTTACGCCCCCACTTTTCGACTCCAGTCCCGCTGAAATCGATAAACGCATCCAGAGCACCTGCTTCATCATATTCTTGGGTAGCTAACTTTTCTTGATCGACATCAGTGTCCCAAGGAAGATCGGTTTCGCCATTCCATTGACCTTTTTTTGCTTTTTCGTAAAGCTTCTCGAGCTGAGGCCGTGCTCCTTTTTCGTAATCCCAGGTATAAATGCAGTCTGCATTATCTTCCACGTAATGAATAGTCTCTTCGACATCGGTATTGGTCATACCTAGAATCGCGTCGAAGTCGTTGGGGTCAGTGCGGCCAATGATTTCTTCAACTGAACTCATATAGAGACTCCTCTGACCTTTGAAGATTGAAACACGTCAATTAACGCCCGACTATAAGCGTTATCTTTACCGCTGGTCAATCGATCATTCATAATTGTTACCCTTTAGTAACTTACTGGCTATCAGCCTAATCTGAGCTACTGGTCAATCGTTCAGTTAATTAGATTTTGTCCTAGTTCTAATAATCCAATCAAATAATCGACTCGGCAACACCGACTGCATAGCCCAGGCCAAACGAGCATCCTTGCCAACTAACAAATGTGCCGGCGGTCTCGATGATGCAGCGCACAAAATAATTTTCTTAGCGACAGCTTCCGGGGAACATACCTGATTCTTCTGTTTAGCCACTTTTCTGCGCTGTGCGGCTATGACAGCTCCGTACCTTCCCATTTCTTCGACACCCATCGATGCCACCATCGAAGCTGCCATCTCACTAGCTTTTCCCCACAATGGTGTATCCACTGCTCCAGGTTCTATAACACTGACCCTAGGCCCGTCCGATCCTAGCTCACGACGAAAACAGTCAGCCAGCCCCGACAACGCATGTTTACTGGCAGCGTATGGACCCAACAATGGCATTCCTATCCGGGAGTTAATTGACCCAATTATGATAATCCGAGGGTCACTCGCGCGGCGCATCAACGGCATGCTTGCTCGTAGCAATCGAACCACACCAAAGACGTTAGTTTCAAATTGCTCCCGCCAATCCTCAATACTGGCAAACTCAATCGGGCCTGCCTTAACAATTCCTGCGTTAGCTACGAGCACATCCAAATCACAAGCTTCATGACTCTCCGAAATTTGTTCTATTGCTAATGCGACTTGTTCATCACTTCTCACATCAAGCACTAAAGGTTCTATTCCTTTAAATTGCTTCAGCCGAAAATAGTCATCTTTATTTCGAACTCCCGCCCAAACGCGCCAATTACTTTCCGCAAATAAATGAGCAGCCGCTTCACCGATCCCAGAACTCGCACCGGTAATAAGAACTGACCTAGTCGGTCTTTGGAAATTCACCTAGCGCTACTCCACCACTAAATCAGCGAACTTATCTCGAAGCGTTCGCTTCGAGAATTTCCCTGTTGAGGTTTTTGGCACCTCATCAATGAATCGCGTTAGGCTAGGAAGCCACCATTTAGCCATACGCGGAGTAAGAAACTCAAGAAGTTCCTCGTGAGTCATAACCTCATCTTTCTTCAAAACGACACAAGCCATAGGGCTTTCCATCCAGCGTTTAGAAGCGACTGCAATAACAGCAGCCTCGGCTACTTTGGGGTGACTCATTATCTCGTTTTCAATGTCGACTGAACTAATCCACTCGCCACCAGACTTAATTAGATCTTTAGTCCGGTCCACCAAGCTGATGTAACCGCTCTCACTGCAGGTAGCCACGTCACCGGTTCTTAGCCACCCATCTGAGGTGAACGAGTCAGTTGCATCGGGACGCTTATAATACCGTGCCGTCACAAACGGGCCGCGAACTTGCAACTCACCACTCGATTCCCCATCCCACTGCATCTCATTTGTCGAGCCAGGATCGCAGATACGAAATTCAACCGATGGGACAATAGTTCCAACTGAAGAACGAATGTCGGCCTTTGATTCTTCATCAAGGTCGTTATCCGAAGACTTAACATGAGCTATCGCCGCTAAAGGACTAGTCTCAGTCATTCCCCATGCTTGGAGTAACGGTAACCCAACCTTATTCCTAAATTCCTCCGACAAGGACTTCGGTACAGCTGAGCCACCGCACGCGATTGCTCTCAAGTCTGGTAGGTCTCTTCCAATTAACTCAGGCAGCACGCCCATCCAAATAGTCGGAACACCTGCTGTGACCGTAACTTTTTCAGACTCCAAAAGCCGAGCAATTGGTTCAGCTTGAAGATTAGGGCCAGGGTTAACTAATGTTGCTCCTACTGCTACTGCTGCGTGCTGAAGCCCCCACGAATTGACGTGGAACATTGGAACGACTGGCAAGATAACATCAGATTCCCTTATTCCAAGAACATCCGCCGTCATCGTGCTCAAGGTATGAAGATAAGTGGAACGATGGCTATAGACAACTCCCTTTGGGTTGCCAGTAGTTCCACTCGTGTAACACATTGATGCCGCCTGACGCTCATCACGAACGCTAAATTCGACGCCGTTGGCATCTGACAAAAGATCTTCATAATCCAAAATCTGAGAGCTTTCAGGAACGTCACCTGCCCC
>Ga0315330_10000027_pt1 | contig 64986 bp, 64 predicted proteins | sample M140m34915metaG_FD_203453 | JGI IMG/M metagenome (GOLD analysis project Ga0315330, IMG submission 203453) | Ammonia-oxidizing marine archaeal communities from Monterey Bay, California, United States - M1 40m 34915 | ecosystem: Environmental > Aquatic > Marine > Intertidal zone | place: USA...
TACTTTTCCCTAATCGGTTCATGGCGTATCCCATCGCTAGTCCAATATCTGGGTCTGCGAAGCCTATTGAGCCACCCATTCCAACGTGCCCGAAGGCACGGTCGCCAATAAGCACAGAATCATGGTCGCCGAGTTGGTTCCCAGTGTTGTCCATTCGTTTCATAAAGCCTTCCGAAAAGGATGTCGGGAGCAACAACATCGCATCAGACTCAGTCGCTACAGACACTCGCGACATTCGAGCGGCTTGGACAGAACCTACAAACTCTCCAAGAGCCGGAGCATTATAGACACGCGCTAGACCCCTCGCGTTTCCGATCCCGCCGCCACCACCTAATTCCGCTTCCCAGCTAGCGGGATCATTAGATTCAGCTCCACCTCGGTGATACCATGCCTTAGCTTGCATAGATTCTTTATCAGCTAAAAACGCTTCCGTGTAGGAACTAAATTTTTCTCCACGAACTGGCTTGTATCGAATGAGGTTTGAGACACGGTGATGTTCACTTTTTGGTAAACCAATCCAAAAATCCGCATTCGCCGGCTCAGCCACTTCACTTCGAAAAAATGAACCGAGTGACTGACCAGAGCTTCTTCGCACTAACTCTCCAGCTGTCCACCCAAAAGTTGCCATGTGGTAACCATTACGACTACCGGGCTCCCACCAGGGTTCCTCGGCTGCCAAGCGGTCACATACATAGTCCCAATCAAGGGCAGACTTCCCCGGCAATGCCTCTCGAAATGCAGCCACTCCAGCTGTGTGATTTAACATCATTCGGTTCGTAACTTTTTCTTTACCCCTAGTAGCAAACTCAGGCCAGACTTCCGAGACCGGCGCGTCCAGATCGAGATATCCGCGATCAGATAATAAATGCGCTGCCAAAGCAACCCCGCCCTTAGTCGCCGAATGAAACACAACCATGGTGTCTTCTTGCCAAGGAGTATCGTCGTAGTCGACGACTCCCGCCCAAAGATCCACTTTCGTTTCACCTTCGTGCATCACACAGACTGAGGCGCCAACTTCATTCTGGTTCTCAAAATTGTGGATGAAGGCTCTCAGAACTGGTTCCCAGCCTTCTTCTACTTGCCCATTAATTTGAATAGTCACGATTAAAGGTTCGCGCATATTTTTTCAAAAAGCTCCCCTAGTTAGCCGGGTTTTCAAATACCTCGCTAAATTGTGGACCGAATGCAGCGAATCGCTCATTCCTTCCTGAAAGAGAAATCTATGGCAGAGCTCGGCTTTGATGGAAAAGTAGCAATTGTTACCGGCGCTGGGGGTGGGCTCGGACGCGAACATGCACTGCTGTTAGCAGATCGCGGAGCACGCTTATTAGTTAATGATCTTGGAGGCGCTATCGACGGAACGGGCGGCGATGAGGGGCCTGCCCAAAAAGTAGCTGATGAGATAAATACTGCTGGCGGTATTGCTATTGCCGATGGAAATTCAGTTAGCGACCCTGCTGGCGGGGCCGCTATCGTCCAAACTGCAATGAGTGAATTCGGGCGCATCGATATTGTCGTCAATAACGCCGGCATTCTAAGAGACAAGACTTTTCATAACCTCGAAGACGACGAACTGTCAGACGTAATCGACGTTCATCTTAAGGGCGCTTTCTATGTGACTCGGCCAGCATGGGTGCACATGCGAGATCAAGGCTACGGACGGGTTATTAACACAGCGTCCGCTTCAGGAATAATCGGCAACTTTGGGCAAAGCAATTATGGTGCGGCAAAAATGGGGTTAGTTGGGTTCACGAACGTACTCGCCATGGAGGGCGCTAAACACAACATCAGGGCGAACGCTATTGCCCCTATTGCCCGAACTCGAATGACTGAAGAGCTGTTGGGGCCTCTAGCAGACTCACTACAACCCGGAGAAGTAGCTCCTCTGGTCGCTTTTCTTGCACATGAAGATTGTCCAGTAAACGGCGAAACATTTAGTGTTGGCGGTGGTCGGGTAGCTCGATTCTTTGTTGGCCTAACACAAGGCTGGTGCTCCCCCGGACATTCTGTCGAAGACGTCAGGGATCAATGGGAAGCTATTGAAGACCAAGATGGGTACATAGTACCTAAGACGACCCTTGAAGAATTCCGTCTGCTTGCGAAGATGCTCAAAGAAGCTCGGTGAGCTTCTTCAGTTCTACCGCCTTCAACAAAGTAGACATTCACCCAATCCGATAGCGTGAACAACAATGATCAAGCGCAAAAAACGTGTTCCAGCGGCGCGTCCTAAATCAATCAACAAAAATCCGATAATCGCCGGTGACCTCACGCCTACCCGAGCGGTGCCCCAGTCGATTGTCAGACCCGACTATGCCGAAAGTGGCTACCCCATTGCCAAAGCTCCAAAGGATCTCCGTAAAGACGAAGAGACCCTGGAGCGTATGAGGTTCGCGGGCTCCGCTGCTCGAACAGTTCTGCGTGCCGTTGCGGCAGAAATTCAGCCAGGTATCACGACAGATTATCTCGACCAAGTCTGCCATGAGGCGTGCCTCGACTTAGGTGGCTACCCAAGCCCGCTAAACTACAACGGGTACCCGAAATCTCTTTGTACCTCAGTTAACGAAGTAATCTGCCATGGAATTCCTGATAGTCGAAGGCTAAAAAATGGCGACATCATTAACTGCGACGTAACGATTTTTATTAATGGTGTACATGGCGACCACAGCGAAACATTCATGGTAGGCGAAGTAGACGAGGCCTCAAAAAAGCTCATTAAAGTAACACGAGAGGCCATGTACCTAGGAATCGGCGCTGTCGAATCTGGTGGCCCAGTCAACGCCATAGGACGAGCAATCCAACAGCACGCCGAGGCCGCCGGGTATGGAGTCGTTAGAGAATTCATTGGGCATGGTGTGGGCGAAATTTTCCATCACCAACCGAATATTCCACATTACTACGAGCCCTCTGCCACATTTGAGTTTCAAGCCGGCATGACATTCACGATAGAACCAATGATTACCCTGGGATCATACAAAGCCCAAATGTGGGATGACGGTTGGACAGCTACGACAATTGACTTGAGCCGAACTGCTCAATTCGAACACACTATTCTTGTCCACGAGCACGGAGTTGAACTACTCACCGTAGACGAGGGAGAACCTCAACCATTCATGCCTGGGAATGACAAGACTATTTGGCCGATGCAGGTTGATCTTAAAGCCATAGGCCAATAGAAATGTCGCAGTTCCTTCCCAACGTGGTCAAAAGTTACTCTAAGGGCTCATTCGCCACGTGCCTGATACTGGCCTTTTTTGTTGTTTTCGCTACATCCGGATGCAACGATTCGGACTCAGTCACGGTAGTCCCAACGACTACACCAGTATTGACAACTTTACGTCCAGAGATGACTACTACGACCACAGAAAAAGTACGCCAACGGAAAGTCTACGTCGTTCAGCCTGGCGACACTTTAAGCATCATCGCAAAGGGTTTTGAAGTTACTGTAGAGGCGCTAATGGCTGAGAACGGCAAGGAAACAACAATTCTCAGCATTGGCGAGCAGCTAGTAATTCCACCATCCGACAACGAAAAAGTCGATTAAGATGAGGTCGGCAGGGCCCCGATTCATCACTTTAGTAGGCGCCTTTATGATTGCTTTAAGCCCCATAATTTCCAGTTGTACGCCTCAAAAAAACTCTGATAATTCTAGCGTAATCATAAACATCACTCGAACAAGTAGTACCTCCGTCGCAACTAAAATTCCTATTAACCAGGTCAGATATACAGTCGCAAGTGGCGACACACTTATAGCGATTGCTAACCGATTCGAAATCCATTTAAACCATCTAGTCAGAGCAAACAATATCGCAGACCCGACATTAATCTATGTCGGACAGGTACTAATAATTCCACCGCCACCGGACCAAAGTCTTGAACCAATGCTAACAGTCGCACCGCCCACCAATCCATCCTTGCCTCCCATAGAGACAACTACGACTTTGAGAAACAATTGATAGTTTTAATAGCTGTACCAAAGATTTCTCAACCGAGTAACCAACGTCTAATGCCCGAATTTTTACAACTATTATGAACTTCAATCAAATAGACGAGCTGATAGACCAGTGGTGGGATCAGTGGCGCGGACACCCTACGCTCGACAAACTTTTTTATGCATCCTCTAATCTCGGAGATTTCAGTCTCATTTGGCACATAGTCGGCGGCCTAGCCGCACTACCACCCGGCAAGAAGGCCAACCAGGCGCTCCGATTTAGCGCTCTCATGGGGGTTGAATCACTTATTGTCAATCAGCTAATAAAACGCCAATTCAACCGATCGCGACCAGGAAGCGCACATGACAATGTTTCCAAGTATCAACTCAGAGAACCGATAACGTCAAGTTTTCCTTCCGGCCATGCTTCAGCAGCTTTTTGTGCCGCAACTGTGTTGGCGCGACAAACAAGAATTGGCAACATCTGGTTCGTACCTGCCGCTTTCATTTCAATGTCGCGAGTACACGTTCGTCTGCACCACGCCTCAGACTTAGCCGGCGGAGCCTTAATTGGGTCGATTCTCGGAAAGCTAACTCACCGATTTATCGGTAAATAAGAAACGAAATTTAGTTACGTAACTCAAGAACCCTTAAGCCTGAGCTGAAACCTGATCCTCTAACACAAGCTCAAGGCCTGATATGTCTTCAACTGATTTCGTCGAACTTTTGCTCAAAACGCTCCGAACATCTAGCAAGAGATCCGTAACTTCATTTGAAGACACAAGTTCACGGTGAAGAAAATCGTTCAGCGCACCGTCAATGACTCCAAGGGCTTCTGAGATGATTGGTAGATCTTGTGTTTCGGTCACCTTCTGCTCCTTGTCTGCCGGAGGACTTCCAGCACCCATGGCCTTACCCTAGCGTCTAATAACAGGTAAATAGGGGGATATTTACGACACTTCGTCAACAAACGATTTCAGCGGCTACCGTCAGGCAGATGAGTAGTGAGAAAAACCCCCTCGGAGTTACTTTTGGAAGCCTGGGAGTACTTGGCCCACGAGCAGTAACCGAAATAGCACAAATCGCCCAATCACTCGATTACAAATCTTTTTGGACAGTGGAAGCTACTGGCACAGATGCATTCACTCTCCTTGGGTCTGTTGCTAACGCCGTTTCGCCCATGGACCTTGGCACTGGAATCATTCCTATTCAAATCAGGACTCCGGCACTGACTGCAATGACCGCAGCCACTCTTCAATCTCTTGCACCAACTCAAAACATTTGGCTAGGAATAGGAACTTCAGCACCAGGAATCTTGAGTCAGCATGGGCTAGAGATGACTGATCGACCAATCGCCATGATGCGCGAATACGTAGCATTACTTCGTGCTTGTTTTAGCGGCGAATCAGTTACCTTTGAAGGTGATTTTTGGCAAGTTAAACGCTTCCGCCTCGGCCTCAAAAAAACTGAACGAGAACCGAAAATTGTGCTTGCCGCCCTGAATCCCCAGATGCTGAAACTAGCCGGCGAAATAGCAGACGGGGTTCTTCTCAATTATATTCCAGCTTCATACATTCCTACTGCCATCAAAGAAGTTCGCTCTGGAGGACCCGCCACAATTATGAGCTACGTCCATGCAGCAGTTGGGGATTTAGAGCAATCTGCAACCTCTGCTCGCAAAGACCTTTTCAACTATGCCATGGCTGACGGGTACGCACGAATGTTCAGATCGGCAGGCTTTGAAACCGAAATACAGGAGCTTCGCTTAAAGCAATCCGAACGCGATCGCGACGGGGCCCTAGCCGCTATATCTGAAAACATGATTCAATCAATTGACTTCATTGGTAGCTCCAAGGAAGTAACACAATTTGTCCAAAGCTATATTGAGGCCGGAGTAGAATACCCAATCCTGATGCCTCTTCCATGGGGAGAGAACCGCCATAGTGTCGCCGTCCAAACAATGGAAGCAGCCGCTAACGCGACACAGGCCTAACAACTCTGCTCAGATTTCTCTATGTATTCAAACCCACAGGACAGGTCAAACCTGTGCCGCCCATACCACAGTATCCATTAGGCACCTTGTGTAAGTACTGCTGATGGTAATGCTCTGCGTAGTAGAACGCGCCGAGGTCTTCCACCTCGGTTGTGATCGGTCCATAGCCAGCTGCGTCTATGACTCGCTGGAATCGGCGCAATGAGCTTTGCGCTTCCTCTTTTTGGGAATCACTTGTGACGTAGATACCCGATCTATATTGCGTCCCTAAATCATTTCCCTGTCGCATCCCTTGCGTAGGATCATGATTCTCCCAGAACAATCTCATCAAGTCACTAAAAGTCGTTTTTTCCGGATCGAAGGCCACAAGCACAACCTCATTGTGACCTGTCAGTCCCGAACAGACTTCTTCATAAGATGGGTTTTCAGTAAACCCTCCCACGTACCCAACGGCGGTAGTTTTAACACCGTCTGCCTCCCAAAAAACTCTCTCAGCTCCCCAGAAACAGCCCATTCCCACCACAAATATTTCAGTGCCGAGATCAAAAGGCGGAGTCATCGAAACTCCTAAAACCTCATGAAACTCAGGCACGGGAACCTTAGCTAAACGCCCAGGAAGCGCTGATTTCTCATCTGGCATTTCAATTTTTCTATTCCACATCACCATGTGACTTACTCCCTCTTATTGGCAACAGTACTAGGTCGCTCAAACTTCTTCGGCTCAGATGGCGTAACATCTTCAAATGTCAACTTCACTCATTCCACCTGAGTCACTCGCGCGTATCGGTGAAATTCTATACGGTCCTATCACCGTCGCAATAAATGAACGCGAAGCCCAGAGATATGCTCTCGCTGTGGGCGACGAAAATCCCATTTATTTCGATGAGTCTGCCGCCAAAGCCGCAGGCTACAAAACCATAACCGTGCCTCCAACGTTTGTTACCCATGCGATGGTAATCCCAAAGCCCCTTTCAACGCTTCGCACAGATGGTCTTTACAGAGACGGAACAGGGGTTCGTCTTGAGGTGGCTCGAATGATGTTCGGAGGTGAAGAATGGGACTTCCTTGAGCCTGTCTACATCGGAGACGAAATAACAGCCACAGCTCGCCTCGCCGCACTTGATCAAAAAAGTGGCAGCAAAGGGCCATTCGTTCGTCAGGTAAGAGAAACAACTTTCGTTAACCAAGAAATGACCACAGTTGCTCGTTCACGTCAGATCGGTATAGCTCGATGAAACAACAAACAATAGAAAGCATTTCAGTTGGAGATCAACTGCCCGTGCTCCACAAATCAGCCGACGAAGCCCAACTTTTTTTATACAGCGCTGCCAGCTTCAACCCACATAGGATTCACTACGATCGCACATACGCTGAGTTTGAAGGCCATACAGACATTATCGTCCATGGACCCCTCCAAGGTTCCTGGCTTACCCAGTTTGTAACCGATTGGGCCGGGCCGGCATCTCGGCTTTTAAACATAACTTGGCAAAATCGGGCTAGCGCACTAGTCGGCGAGAATCTCGAGTTCCATGGTTCTGTGACCGAGGTCAACCAGACCGAAAGAACCGCATTGCTTTCGCTTGAAGAAAGAAACAAAAGTGGTGCGATCTTGATGCCCGCTACAGCTCTTATAAAGCTTCCGTCAGAAAACACACTCAAATGAAAATTGCTGTCGATTTTCCATCAGTTGCGTATCGAGAAGGCCATAAAAAAGTATTGGAATTAGCGGAAGCCATCGAGGCTATAGGCTACGACGAAATCGCAGCCTTCGACCATGTGGTAATGGGTTACCCTAGCGAAACTCGAACCACTATCTACCCTGCTGAGATGCCGGTTCTCGAGGCACTTATGCTGTTAGCTAATCTTGCGGCTGTCACTACAACAATTTCGCTGTCAACCGAAGTTTTAGTGCTCCCTCAGCGGCAGCCAGTCTTAGTCGCTAAACAAATAAGCACTCTGGATACCCTTTCCAATGGGCGCGTTCGTCTAGGAATAGGCGTTGGCTGGCAGGACTCGGAGTATGACGCTCTAGAAGAAGACTTCCATACTCGCGGTAAGAGAATGGATGAGGCTATCGACCTGCTACGTGCCTACTGGGCAGGCGGCCAAATCAGTTTTCAAGGGAATTTTTATCAATCAAACGACATGGGCATGGAGCCAGTTTCGCCTCAAGGAATCAACTTACCGATATGGGTAGGTGGCGTTGGAAAAGCTGCTGTTCGCAGAACCGCACAGAAAGGAAATGGATGGATGGCGTCTGGCGTCTCCGATGAACAAGCCCTCACAACTGTTGCAGACATTCGTGAGCAAGCGGAACAATTCGGCAGGAACCCATCTGATATCGGCACACAATTAATGTTGCAACCACCACCTCGTCGTAAAGAGGACAAGTTTTTCTATGCTGATTTAGATCAAGTCTCAGAGCGAGCAGCAATAGTCAACGCAATGAACTTTGACTGGATTTCTATCAATGCAACAGCTGTGTTCCAATCAGGTGCTCGTTCTGTCGATGCGATGATCGAACAGCTAGGGGCCATATATGGTCGGCTGAGCAACGAAATTCCACTCGAACAATCGAAAATAACGTGAGATTTATTTTTTGCATACCGTAATTCTTAAGGCCACAATAGCGATATCTTCATAGATCAAATTGAATATTTCCATATGAACTAAAGTTGATAAACCACTGAAGGATCAGAGTCCAATGAGTGATCGAGAACTAATTACTTCTAACTTAGATAAATGTTGGAGTTCAGCTATTAACTTTTTTGAGTCGTTGACTGAAGAACATTGGCAGGTCCAATCTTTATGCTCAGAATGGTCTATTAAAGATGTCGCCAGTCATCTTTTTTCAGTTGAGCAAGCTCTCACAGACTGGATTCCTACTGGGCTAAAAGTACCACCTCCCTTTGAACTCGTTTCTGGCTATTTTGCAGCTGCATTACAAATGGAGACCTCTACTTTAGTCAACGAGTTCCGCCAGACTTTGAACCGGCGGAGAGACAATCTTGCCAATATGACAGATACAGAATTTTCAACACCGACAATGACGCCGGTTGGTCCCGGCACATACGACCGTTTTATGGCGGTTCGAGAGTTCGATTTTTGGATGCACACGAGAGACTGCGCCGCTCCGCTCAACATCGCGACTGATAACAGTGGCCCAACCGCAGAAATGGCTTTAAACGAAGTTCGTCTTTCGATCGGATACATCGTTGGTAAGAAAATTGGATTAAAGCAAAACCAAACAATTCATTTCAATATCTACGGGGCTGTCGAACGCGATATTTTCGTGGCTTTCGAAGATAGAGCAGTCGAGGTGCCTCATATAGAAAATCCAACCGTGGTGCTTCACTGCGACTCTATGGCATTCATGAACCAAGCATGTGGAAGAGTAAACCCTGAGATTCCTATTGAGCAGGGATTAATTCACTGGGTTGGAGACGAAATACTCGGAAACCACGCGGCTCGTAACCTTAAATTCACTATGTAATTGTTCTGAATAACTCGCTTCTCATTCAAACCAAAATTAGCAATAGTTGGTGAAGCAATACTCCAAGTTCAGCTTCCCTCTACTCACCAAAAGTTGAAATCAGCGTCGGATTTTCTAAGTTGGCTAGCTGTTGGTTACGGTGGTTAATCTCCTCTAAATGCTCTGGATGAGACAAAATCCAGAACTGGTTATCGATCATCGCATCAATTACTTTTTGTGCAACATGATCAGGGTTCATTCCGCCTTCGAGCATCGCAGCTATAGCTGCGTTGCGTTTTCTGGCTTCCTCAGGTGCCCTTGTTTTAGCTAATTCAACATTTTTTTTGTTGCGCTTCAATTCCTCTGGGCGATTCCGTTGTGCCGTCGCTATGTTAGTGCGAACAGTTCCTGGACAAAGCACCGATACACCTACGTCAGAATCAGGGTCTCGTTCCATTTCATGATGCAGCGTTTCCATTATCGCAACCACTCCATACTTCGCCGCATTATACGGAGCTAAGCCAGGAACAGCCATAAGCCCAGCAACCGAAGCCGTGCTCATAATATGCGATTCTTCCGCTTTCATCAGTTCCGGCAAGAAATGATGTATTCCGTGGATCACACCCCAAAGCGATACGTCTATGACCCACTTCCAATCAACTAGCTCCTGATTTTTGATGAAACCGCCGCCACCAACTCCCGCATTATTACAGAGAATATGCACTGCACCAAAGTGGTCGAGAGTCAAAGAACTAAGGCGAGCTACTGAGTCAGAATCAGTGACATCTGTTAGAACTCCGATTGCTTGCGCTCCGGTTGCACGGACGTCCCTAACAGCCGCCTCGAGCGCATCTTCTTGCACGTCAGCCAAAACTACTTTTGCATGCTCGCGAGCGAAGCCCATTGCCAAAGCTTTACCTATGCCGGATCCCGCCCCGGTTACAACAGCCACACGATCTTCAATTTGCTTCATTGATAACCCTCTACTGATTTTCTCTATCCGCCGTTACAGGTCGTTAAGAGACTCCAACCGGTCCATTACATCTACATATTCGCTAATCATGTTTTCGACTACTCGGGTAGCAGAAATCGATTCATTCATCTGTCCGACTATCTGCCCGACAAAATAATTAGATAGTTCTACGGCTCCAACGTTTTCTTCATTTAGAGCAGCTCTGTCTACCCTGCGACTAGCTTTGCTAATTAACATTGGCTGCAATGGCATTGGAAGCGTTCCTGGTGAATCCGCACCTTCCCATTCATCGGTCCAAGCTGAACGCAGCTGGCGAGCTGGTTTCCCTGTTCGCGACCTAGATCTAAGCGTGTCAGATGAAGTCGCCTCCAAAAACTTGTCTTTTACTGCCGGATGTGTCTCCGCTTCTAGAGTCGTCAACCATACTGACCCGCACCAAACTCCCTGGGCCCCTAAAGCGAGCGAAGCAGCTACTTGCCTTCCAGTTCCTATTCCGCCTGCCGCCAAAACTGGAATTGGGTGAACTGCATCAACTATTTCCGGCACTAAAACCATCGTGCCTATCTCTCCGGTATGTCCGCCGGCTTCATGGCCTTGCGCAATTATGATGTCAACTCCTGAAGCCACATGTCTGACCGCATGGGACTTTTTGCCAGCCAAAGCTCCCACTAGGATTCCTTGCTCGTGAGCCCGAGCGATCATGTCCGGAGGAGGAGGTCCTAACGCATTTACGATTAACTTAATCGGATATGAAAAGGCTACGTCCATTAAAGGCACTGCCTGGGAATAAGTCATTGGGGGTTCAGCATCGCCTGCCATTACGTTCAGACCATCTGATTCCGGCATCTCCGGAACACCATAACGATTCATCATATTTTCAAGGAAATCTCGGTGCCCTTGAGGAATCATGGCACGGAGATCAGCAGCGGATTTACCGCCTTCATCCGAACCCTCGTACTTTGCCGGAACAATAATATCTACACCGAACGGTTTCCCGGCGACCTCGTCAGTAATCCACTTCAGGTCTACATCTAGTTGTTCCGGGGTGTGTCCTGCCGCGCCTAGCACCCCAAAGCCTCCTGCTTTCGTCACTGCCGCAACGACATCTCGGCAATGAGTAAAGGCAAGAATCGGAACATCCACACCAAGAATCTCGCAAACATTTGTCTTCATAATCATAAAACTAGACTGTGGCTGCAAAAATTGCCTGTGCTTCGTAAAATCCTCCGGCAAAATCATCAAAGGCCAAGCCGAAGCGGCATCCAATATTTCTGTTTGGATCGACGCCACCGTCAATATCAACGGATTGTTCTGCCTTACGATTAAGGATTTATCTATTATTTCTGCGCGACAGTTGGAGCCCCGAGTTTGGGCTGCAATGCTCTAACTATGAATTTCACTTCGATAGGTCACAGCTACATCGATAGCGAGTCAGGCACACCACTCGACGTCTGGTATCCAATATCAGGCAACGATGCATCTCGATCATGTCTTGCTGAGAAAGTAGGAATTATTCGAAGTATCACAGTTGAATCTGAGCTTTCCGATACCGACAGCCCTCCTAAAGACTTCAATGAGGCATACCTTCGCCTTCACCTGTTGAGCAGAAGAGAAATAAAACCCCACGAAACCAACCTTGATGGTTTGTTTGGTCTCCTTACAAATTGTGCTTGGACGAACCTAGGACCAGTTCTGCCCGAAAACGTCGACTCTCTCCGGTCCGCCGCAGCTAAAGAAAACCAAAACCTAAACGTCACCTCAGTTGACAAGTTTCCCAGGATGACCGATTACGTAATCCCATCAGGTGTTCGCATCGCAGATGCCGATCGTGTCAGGCTCGGCGCCCACCTGGCTGATGGAACGACTGTCATGCACGAAGGTTTTTGCAACTTCAATGCTGGAACCCTAGGTCCAGCGATGGTCGAAGGCAGAATTAGCGCAGGGGTGATTGTCGGAGCCCATAGTGATATCGGAGGCAGTGCTTCAATTATGGGAACTCTTTCAGGTGGTGGGAAAGAAATAATTTCAATCGGGGAACACTGCCTACTAGGCGCTAACTCAGGGATCGGCATCTCTCTCGGCGACTATTGCACAGTCGAAGCAGGCTGCTACGTAACAGCTGGAAGTCGCGTCACTCTGCCCAACGGAACGGTCGTTAAAGGAAGCGACTTATCTGGCAAATCGGGCATGCTCTTTATACGAAATAGCCTAAGCGGAGCCATAGAAATGCGGATATTAGATCCTGATCGTTGGTCAGGAATTAATCAGGAGCTCCACACGAACTGAAGTTTTTAGAATTTTAGTTTTCGGACCAGAGCGACGCACACATTCCCTCGCCTAAGGTTCGGTTACAAAGAAAGGATATTTTATGCCGTACGTTCAGGATCGAGTCATACACGACGCAGACGCCCACACTATGGAACCTCCTGAGTGGTTAAATGAATTCGCTCCTAAACCGGTTATCGAATACTTCGCTGAACATTTTTCAAAAAGCAGCACTGAACTTTTCGCAGATATCGAACGCTGCCGAGATTTACAAGCCGACAAAGATTTTCGCGAAACTGCTGAACAAGAAATAATGAGCCGAAAAAATTTCCAAGCTAAAGGAGCATGGGATAGTTCCGATCGTAGCCAGGCCCTTGACTATTTAGGTTTCTCTAGTCAACTCGTTTTTCCTACTATGCCGAACACCGTTTTAGAAGCAATGGAGCATGAGGCTCCAGCAAAACTTACATACGCAACAGCAGACGCTGCGAATCAGGCCCAAACTGCTTTTTGCAAAAATGACCCACGCCTTCTGCCGGTTGCATACATTCCTCTTCAAGATTTAGAATTAGCCCCAGCCTGCGCTGAGCGAGCTTTAAATCTTGGGGCATCCGCTCTGCTTATTCCAAACCGGATGCCCAAAAATCATGCCCATAGCCACATTAAATTTGACCGGGTCTGGGCATTAGCTCAAGAAGCCAAGGTCCCAATAGTTATGCATGTGGCTGAGCCAAATTTAGTTATGCCCCCACAGCATCGCAACAATGGATTGCCACCCGAACCTGATTTTCACGGAGGAGGCGAGAACTTTAGGTCAGTTTCTTATATGGCTATTTCTTCAGCACCAGCGCAGGCATTATCTATGCTTATATTTGATGGCGTTCTAGAACGTTTCCCAGACTTACGAGTTGGAATAATTGAATTAGGAGCTGCATGGGTGCCTTCATTTATTCGTCAGCTTGATGCAGCTTTTCTAGCGTTCAAACGACATGAGAATCGACTTCAGTCACTCAGCCTTCAGCCTTCTGAGTACGTGCAAAGACAAGTTCGAGTTACACCTTTTCCAACCGAACCAACCGGATGGATTATAGAAAACTCTTCACCAGAAATTTGTATGTTTAGCTCGGATTTTCCTCACGTAGAAGGTGGAAGAAACCCTCTTAAACATTTTGATCAGGAAGTCCAGCAAATGGACGAGTTAACAAAAGACAAATTTTTTCGACTTAATTTTGAAGATCTAATGGGCGCAGCTTTCTAGTCTCGCGAGAACATCGAAAGGACTCAATGGGTATTCGACTCGAAAAGAATTGGGAAATACTGAACAGTACTAGTATCGAAGCTCTCCCTGGACAACTCGGGGTGTATCAAATAGCTGACAAAGACGGACAAATTATCTCTGTTGGTTATGCCGGTGCGAAAGAACCTTTTGGCATCAGGTCTGCGTTGGAGAGAGAGATACTTTTACATGGAAATGTCGCCACACAATTTCGTTATGAGTTCACTTCCAACTATCGAAGTAGGTGGGATGAACTGCTGATGCTCCACATTTATGACTATGGCGAACTCCCCGAACATCAACGAAATGAATCCAGTCGCGTTGGCCGACTCCATCCAATCTAGCTAAGAGGAAACATGAATTTTGATCTCACCGATGAACAGCAAATGATCGTCGATACAACTCGTAAATTCGTAGAAAGTGAAATAGTTCCAGCTGAAGAGGATCTCGATCCTGATGCTGGATCACTGGAGCCTCATGACTTTGAGCGATTAGTCGCCAAAACTAAAGAGATGGGTTTCTACGGATTAGATATTCCTGCAGAATATGGCGGCCCTGGTCTAGACACGACAACCAGGGCCCTGATGGCGATTGAAATGTCTCAGCATCGCGCTGGTTTATATAACCCTTGTTATGGAGTTTTTGGCGGTGCCGGGTTGGCTCAACTTTATGAGGCGACCGATGCTCAAAAAGAACGTTGGTTGTATCCAACTCTGCGCGGAGAAAAAAAAGGGTGCTTCGCTCTCACTGAACCTTCTGGGGGTTCAGATCCTGCGAGAGCTGTGCAAACTAAGGGATACAAGGATGGCACTGAGTGGGTACTTAATGGCTCGAAACTTTACATTTCAGGCGCAGACAAGGCCGACTATGCTCTTCTTTTCGCACGAACATCGGATGACCCTGGCCGAAACGGGGTCACCGCATTTATCGTAGACACCGATTCTCCTGGGTTCTTTGTAAGACGCGTAGTCCACACATTACGCGCAACTCACTACGCCACTGAACTCCAGTTCGAGGATTTAAGAGTCCCCGAGGACCAGATATTAGGCGAAGTAAATGGCGGGTTCGCTATTGCTAATGACCGACTCAGCCGGCAAAGAATTCCTTATGCCGCTGGTTGTATAGGTCCCGCAATTAAAGCTCAAGCAATGTCTATTGAATGGGCCAAAAGTCGAGAAACTTTCGGTTCGGTCCTGGCCGAAAAGCAAGCTATCCAGTGGATGTTGGTTGATAACGAAATTGATATTCGCCACGCACGATACTGTGTGCTCGAAGCAGCGCAAAAAGCTGACAAAGGGCTGCGTTTTAGAACTGAAGCAGCTATGGCTAAGTTGGTAGCGACCGAAGCAGCTGGAAGAGTTGTAGACCGTTGCATACAAATCCATGGCGGAATTGGTGTAACAAAAGATCTTCCATTGGAACGCTGGTACCGAGAGCTCAGAATTCGTCGTGTTGGGGAGGGGCCCAGTGAGGTGCAAAAACTAATTATGGCTCGAGACATAATCGGCGGCAGCTTTAAGTGAGTGAGGTCTCGGATACACATGACGACACAGATCGACCTTTGCCCTTGGCCGGGATAACAGTCCTCGATCTAGGACAAATATATCAAGGTCCCTACGCAGGGTTTCTTCTAGCAATGGCCGGCGCACGTGTAATTAAGGTTGAGCAAACGCTCGGTGAACCATTACGGGCCCGAGGTAATTCTCTTCCATTCGCGATGCTGAACTCTTCGAAAGAAAGCGTGACACTCAATCTCAAGTCCCCAGAAGGGCATGAGATGTTTCTTGGGCTAGCACAAAACGCAGACGTAGTACTAGTCAATTTCGCTCCGGGCGTGCCCGAAAAATTAAAAATCGATGCAGATTCTCTCTGGAAAATTAACCCAAGGCTTGTTTTTGCTCATGCTTCTGGATTTGGTTTAAGTGGACCATCGGCTGACCAAACCGCAATGGATATAACGGTGCAAGCTCATATGGGCTCGATGAGCGTAACCGGACATCCCGGAGAGTTACCTGTGAAAGCCGGGGTGCCTTTTGTGGATTTTCTTGGCGGCTCGCACCTATACGGTGGCATCGTCACTGCATTATTTGAAGTCCAGCGGACTGGTCGCGGACGAATGGTCGAAACCTCAATGGCGGAAGCCGCTTACCACACCCTTTCTACCAACATGCTTTCTTGGCATCAAAGCGGAGCGACACAACGAACCGGAAACAAGCATGCAGCACTCGGAATGGCGCCTTACGACCTTTATGAATGCCAAGACGGTCACATTGCGCTCATCGCAGTCACCAACCGGCACTGGAGATCTGTCTTAAGCGTGATTGGACGAGAAGATCTTATATCAGACAGCCGCTATACGGAAAATTCTGACCGCGCACTTCACATGGGAGAAGTAGATCAACTAGTTGGCAGCTGGACTCGACGCCATTCGCGAGAAGAGGCCAATCAGCTGTTGAGCGATGCCGGTGTTCCGGTAGCAATAGTGCGCGAAGTCAGCGAAGTTGTAACTGATAAGCATCTCACGCAGCGAGGATTTATCGAGTGGCTGGAGCATGAAGAATTAGGTTCGATACCCGTTCCTCATTCGCCTATACGGTGGACAGGATCTCCTCTTCGACCCTTAGAACTTTTTCATGATCTCGGAGCAGATAACAGCAAAATTTTTAGCGAGATGCTTGGACTCTCAGAAGAACAGTTACAAGACCTTAAAAAGCGCAAAATCATTTAGTGCTTTAAGGTCGTGACTGTTCGACCAGCCATCGAAAAATTAAGTCAACACCTGTTTGCATCTCAGGGTGCCACTGCACTCCGACTACACGACCGTTTTCATGTTCCAAACTTTCAATTGTCCCATCTGGTGACCAGCCCGTTGATTTCAGCCCCGCTCCTAAGTTCTTAACTGCCTGATGGTGAAATGAATTAACCTCAATTGTCGACTCGTACACCTTGGAAAGAATACTTTTTGATTCAAACTGGACGGTATGGCGACGCTCATTCCGATCACTGGAGCGCAAACAATGCTGGTCTCCTCCATCCCACGGTAAATGTGGCTCCAAGCTTCCACCTAAAGCCACATTCAGCAACTGTGCTCCTCGACAAATACCCAACACTGGTATTTGTTTTTCTAACGCCGCTTTTAATAGACCCATCTCAAATTCATCGCGCTCTCGCGAAACCCCATGGCTATAAACTGAAGGACCGTTCCAAAGAACCGGGTCAACATCACCACCACCGGTCAAGATAAGCGCATCAAGACAATCGATATAATTAGCTGGCATATCAACCATCGGGATCATCAACGGAAGACCACCAGCGAGCGCAACTTTACGCGCATATTCTGCGAAGAAAAGATCCACAGGACTTTCAGCCAAATGCAGGTTCTGGCCTGAAAATATATCACCTTTCACGGAACGCCCCGTGATACCAATTAGAGGAGCCATCCCTTAGATCGTATGCGATAGTCACACAAGTATGTTAATGCGCCGCTAGTAAGCCACAATGAACCCTATGATCCGCTCGCTACACCTTGCTTCAAGATTCGAAGCAATCAGTTGGCTGTTTTTAATAGCTGCAACACTCGTTAAATACCTTTACAGCTATGAACTGGGTGTCAGCGTTATAGGCCCTATACACGGCGTGCTCTATTTGGTCTACATCGCCGCAATCGCTCGATGGTTCAGGGAACTCAATTGGAATGTCCAAAAAGCCATTCTCGCAGCAATCCTTGGAGTACTTCCCCTAGGAGGTTTTATCGTCGACAAATGGGTTACCTCTAGCGAACAATAACCTTGTCACCAGCTATCTACCAAGAAATTTCGGCGGACGCTTTTCAACAAAAGCCGCTATGCCTTCTTTCCCATCATGAGTTCCCATTGATTCCGCAATGGTTACCCCTTCAAGTTCTCCTGCCTGCTCTAGAGGTGTGTCAAAACCGGAATAAACAATTTTCTTTGCTTGGCCAAGTGCCCATGCGGGCCCATCCGCCAATGTTTGCGCCAGCTCAGCAGTTGCCGCATCTACCTCATTGTCTGGGACCACGCGGTTCACTAACCCCCACGCTTCGGCCTCTTGGGCTGACAAAACTCTATTCGTGAGAGTAAGGTCAAGCATCCGACGCAAGCCGATGTGTCTCGCCATGAAATAAGTCGAAGTTCCATCGGGAGTTACACCAGCTCGGGTATATGCCATCGTAAATTTCGCTGACTCGCCACAAACAACCATATCGAAAGCACTCACAATTGAAAGACCTGCTCCGCCTGCAGCGCCATTAACACCAGCCACAAAAGGTTTCGCCATGCGATTCATTTTGTAAATGGCTCCATGGAAATCCGTCAACATTTCACTCACTAGTTTGGGCAAATTGTCTCCGGCAGAGTGAAATTCCTTAAGATCACCGCCGGCGCAAAAAACCTTTCCTTCAGAAGTTAACGAAACTGCCTTCACTGCATCATCCCATTCGATATCAAGCATGACTTGGCGAAGGTCACGCGATAATGCAGGGTTCAAAGCATTCGCTCGTTCTGGTTCAGTAAGGCGTATATGAGCTACTCCGTCTCGCACCTCATAGGCTAAATTTTCAAAATTCATTTAGGACTCCAAATTTTTTGGGCGGTAAATACTTTATTTTAACGAGATTCAGGAGATAGATCACGAGCTGCTTGAAGAGGGTTTATCCCGGCGAAAGGCATGATTGAAATCGCAGACGTAGTCACACCGTTTTCGTGGTACCTATCAATATGCTCCCGGCAAGATTCAGGAGATCCATGCACAAATAATTCGTCTACGACACTGTTAGGAATTGCTTCCAAAGCCGCCTTGCGGTCGCCGCTTTCCCAGGCGTTCCACATACCATTTAGATCATCTGATCGCCCCAGCCATTTATGGAACTCGGCATACACTGGCACATTGAGATACGCAGCGATTTGTCTTTTCGCAGCTGCTCTTACAGCATCTGTATCCTCACTAGGACAACAAAATATGCGAGCAACTATTTCCTTATCTGGGCCTCCTGCATCCACATACGGACGAACTTTCGCTACATCCTCTGCTGACAACCAATTGATGATGGCTCCATCACCTTCTCGCCCAGCCAACTTCAGCATGCCTGGCCGCAATGCTGCTATCAGAATCGGCGGTTGTTCCTGCGGCGGCCGGCGTAATGTGAATCCTTTTATCTCAAAGCCCTCGTAAGCGCCGGAAACTTTCTGCCCAGTTAACGCCGACCGTAAAAAACGAGCAGTATCTCGCGTGCGCTTATAAGGCTCCACAAAAGGAATACCATTCCAGTTTTCAACTATCACATTCGAAGACGATCCGATTCCCATAACGAACCGGCCTGGAGCAGCCTCACAAATGGAAGCTATATTTTGTGCTAACAAAGCAGGACCACGTGTGTAAGCCGGGATAATGGCTATACCTAATCGCACTTCAGGCACCCACTGCGAGGCCAACACAAGCGGCGTGAACCCATCGGTTCCATCAGCTTCTGAACTCCAAAAATCCGTATATCCAAGGTCTGCAAGCTCACGGTATACATCCGCCTGCTCATGGAGTGGCATGTCAAACGGAATACTCATACCAAACCGGTTTTTCATAGAAATCCCACAACTCCCATAATCAGATATCGCCTGCTACTTCTAACTTCCACGACGTTATCTATCGTGCGAAGATTCTGCTTGGCTTAACGTGACACTTTCTGGAATTTTACAGAAATACCGCTGTCCCACCCCCTGTTGATAATGGTTCCATGACTACACAGCTTCAACTGGTTGAAACCGGCACTTACAACTGGAGAATTAATCGAGAAACCAAAGAACTCGGGCGACAAGGTATCGCAAATGCTAGAGCAGCGCTTCAGAACGCCCACCAACTGCGTTTCGAAGACTCACAAGCCGCATAACCTCACTAAAGTCAATAAATTTTGGTAAGTAGTTACACAATTACCTGAAAACACAAGCAATATGAAACTAAGATGCCTGTTCATGACAGACATAGTGATCGTCGAAGCAGTCCGTTCTCCAGTAGGTAGGCGTGGAGGCGAATTATCCACAATGCACCCTTCGGATCTTCTCAGCGAGGTGCAAACGGCGCTAATCGAACGAAGCGGCGTAGACCCCGCATCAGTTGGGCAAATAGTAGGTGGGTGCGTAAGCCAAGCAGGCGAGCAAACAGCCAATATCGCTCGAACAGCATGGCTCGGAGCTGGAATGCCTCTGAATGTCGCGGCTACAACAGTAGACGCCCAATGCGGCTCAAGCCAGCAAGCAGTGACTCTTGCCTACGGGTTAGTTGCATCAGGAGTCGTTGATAGCGCCATCGGATGTGGCGTTGAATCCATGACACGTAACCCAATGGGCTCCTCCTATCGCAAGGGTCAGCTAACAGCGACATCAAGATATAAAGAAAACTATGAGTACACCAGTCAATTTCAAGGAGCAGAGCTACTAGCAAAAAAGTGGGGTATCTCTCGAGAAGAGTGCGATGAGTTCGGGCTTCGAAGCCAAGAAAATGCAGCTCGAGCATGGGAAGAAGACAGGTTTTCAACTCAAGTCGTTCAAATTCAGACCCCAGTCCTAGGTGAAGATGGCAAACCTACAGGAGAAACAAAAACAGTTTCAGCAGATGGCGGACTTCGACCAACGACACTTGAAACTTTATCTCAATTGAGTCCTGTTCTGGAAGGTGGTGTCCACACTGCCGGAGCATCATCTCAAATTAGTGATGGTTCAGGTGCAGTGCTTCTGATGACAGCCGAGGCTGCTGCTGAACAAGGACTTAAACCACTTGCCAGAATCGTAGACACTTGCTTAGTCGGCAGCGACCCCGTCTTGATGCTCACAGGACCTATCGAGGCCACAAATCACCTCCTGAGGCGCAACTCTATGAGCATGAGCGACATAGACATCGTCGAAATCAATGAAGCATTTGCGTCGGTTGTACTAGCTTGGGCAAAAGAACTGAAACCAGACATGGACTCAGTGAACCCAAATGGAGGGGCTATTGCCTTAGGTCATCCTCTCGGAGGTACAGGGTCCATTCTCCTCACCAAAGCGATTCATGAACTTCATCGAGCAGATAAACAATTCGGTTTAGTAACTATGTGCTGCGGTGGTGGCTTGGGAACCGGAACAATTATCGAACGTATCTAGAGAATTCAAAACTTTTCTAGACCTTCGCTCCTTTAACGACAACAAGGACTTTGACCGTTACTGTGCACGCCAATCTGTGCTTCCTCACATTAATCTAAAACGTTTTAATAGCTAAGCACTAACAGAGTGGCGCGGCCAAACGAAACTTTCTGTTAAGCAGACTGGAGTGACTTAGATACAACTGCAACTAGCAAGGAATTCCCAAGACCTTCGAGTCATTATCCGCAACTGGTCATCATGGCTCGAAGGTTTACAACTTGCCACAGATAATGATGAAGTTAAAGATCTCCCAATTTAGCCTGAGCGCACGACTAGCCCGATACGCCCCTCTTAGAGACCTTCAAAGATTGACCTAAAAAATTAGTTCTCCAGGCACCAACATAAAATGCTGTGAAACAAAACGCTCTCTCCATACAGGCAAAAGTTTCAGCCAAAGCGCCATTTCGCCATCTACCTTTATTTCACCTTTCATATACTCAACTGCCGGATCAACCTCTCCTCTATAGAGAGATGCAGCGAGTTCGTAGGTCATTTTGAGTTCAAGATTGCGGCCCCTGACCGAGCCCAGCTCGGCAGACACCACTCGACCATCGATCATCACAATACTTACAACTAGTTTGCCATCTGGACCACCATCTATTTTGATGCAAATGATTCCAGCCGCATCCTCAATTTTTGGACGATCCACGTGGGCCCAGCTACTAAGAAAGTCTGCTGACAAAAACCTCATGAAACCTCATCTTCAACGCTTACTATCTGGTCTCTGATTCCTGCAAAAAGGTCATCTTCTTCTGGCTCCGTTGAGATTCGTGAGCGCAGAATCATATAGTCTTCATATGGATGTATCGAGTCTTGCACGTCATCAGGCAGACCAAACCAGAATGGCGATTTGGGATCGACTTGAGTCTCATGCGCTAACAGAGCACGTCGGCGAACAGAATTATCTACTTTCACCATGGCAGTAATGCGATCATCGCGATCATTTCCTGATAGCCACTTCTCGTCGTAAGGTGACTCAAGCCCACGGTCGAGGAAAGCCTGATGAGTAAGCAATATTCTTTTTTTAGACCAAACCGGAGCGTAAAGTTTCAGCGGTTCATATGGATCACCTGCTTCCGGGTACCATTCGGGATCTCCTGCACGATCAAAAGCAGGAAGGCTAATAGCAGTGACCTGTAAATGGTCCGGATGTGGGTATCGATTCTGAATTTCCGGGTAAGTAACAATTACCTGAGGTCTGACGCGCCTAATAATCGCTACTAGCCGTCCTACCGCAACATCTAAGTCAGCGTTCGCAAATGCATCCGGGTGAGAATTCGGTTCAGTTTCAGGCATCCCTGAGTCTCGATACCCGAGCATTACGACTTCGTTATACCCAATAATCGATGCAGCTTTCTCAAGTTCTGTTCGCCGAACTTCTTCCAGATTATTTTTTACCTCATCTCGATCCATCGCTGGATTAAGGATGTCGCCCGCTTCGCCTCCGGTGCAACAAACTAAGGTCGAATAAATTCCTTGGCTTCTGTACAACTTTATAGTTCCGGGACCCTTAGACGACTCATCGTCCGGGTGGGCATGGATAGTAAGAATCGATAATGACATCAAACTCAAGCTACCAAGATCACATGAAATAATCGGATCAACTAGCTGTTGGTGTGAGATCCACCATCCCGGTCTCATCATCAAATTCTAAGACATATCCACAAATTTCAGCGAAACGCTCGCGACCTTCTTCTGGTCCTGATGCCAAAAGCTCATCGCCAGAGCGCAGAACAATATTTTTTTGAGGGTTATAAAGGTAGCTACCAGCTCTCCTTATCGCCAACACGTGATATCCAGGATCTACCGACAAACCCAATGAACCTAAACTCATATTTTCTGCAGCGGACTCCGAACCAATTGGAACTTGGACGACAACATCGCTGGTATCGCCTAACGCAAGCGCTAATACAGGGTGGATATCTTCTTGATCCAATACGAGAGTTACCATCTGAAGAGCCTGGTCTCCTATATCTTCGGCAGCTTCAGCCAAGTGCAGCAGCCCACGAAGTTGCGATGGGTCTATGTCGCTTGCTGCTGCTCTAAGCACCCAGGTCTGCAAGGAAACTTTCATCCCATCAAGTCGTTCTTCAAGCGATCGGACCTCACGAGCTAGCGAAAGATCACGAAGTACCAGTGCAGAATAAGCAAGCCCTATCGAAGTCTCAGAAAGATTTTTCATTTCGACAAGGGTGTCAACCGCCCGATCTAAATCAGTGAGCCCCTGAGCTGGGTCGAACTGGGGCGGAACCCACACCGAAGCGGAAGCTAATTCACGGAGCCGCACTATCCCAGCAGGCTCTCCGCGAACAAACAACACATCGCTGGGCTCTAGAACGCTTTCCCCACCTATGTTTGTTAACCATCTGCGCCCACGCTGAATCGCAACTACTCGCATGCCCACCACAACAGGTAGTTCCAAATCAGCAAGTGAGCGACTAACCAAATGACTGCCATGGGCAACTACTAGACGGTGAGACACTTCTGCCGCCTCAGCCATATCCACTAATAATGCTTGAGGAATTCCGATGTTCCGTAAAACTATTTTTGAGATATCTACAGCAGCGTTAGCAATTTGTTCGATCGAGGAGACAACCAACAAGACAGAACTCATTCCATCTACTTCACGTGGGTGGCGAACCGCCAACATCGTGAGTGATCTCATCTCATGAACAAGATCAGACATTTCATTCTCAAGATCTAATACGGCTTCGGCCATGCCTTCATCATCAAAATACAACGCGGCATAAGCTAAATCGACCATCAGCTCCGAAGCATCTTTAGCTTCTGCGAGCATGGCTTTAAGGTTCCTGGGTTTATCATCCATGAGCTTTCCCGAAGGCTAGGCAAAAAAACGGCCAAGAGTTGGCAAAAACAGTAGAACTTCTAAAATTTTTACGCCCCCGGATTAACAAAATATTCATCAAACACCAACCCAAGAGATAGCCAGAACTAAACCCGCAGCTCCTGCTAGGTCAACGGTGCTCGTAACCAAGGGAATCCCGTAGGTATCAGGGTCTACTCCAATACGAAGCGCCAAGACAGTCCCGTAATAAGCGATCACCCCAGCTAAACCTGTGGCGATTAAACCTCCAATTAAAGAAATCAAGATTACCTTAATCATCCCAGGAGATGAGAATGAAAAAATAGATCCTATTGACTGAGCTAATAAACCATTGAGAACAAAAATGGGAATTGCTAAGAAAAATCCAAACCACAAGTCACGTCGCGCGCTTTTACCTGGAATAGTCACAGGCTCTATGACTCCAAGGTGCAGCTTGCTAGAAAGCCGGCCAGATAAAATCCCACCAATCGCTCCCGCAGCCGCCAGACAAGCAGGAACGAGCACCAACAATGTTCGATACGAAGCAAAATCATTTATCCGATGCTCGATTACAACTCCAGCAATGATCAGCACAACTCCAGTTCCCAGTAGCACCGGAACGGACTCTCTTATGATTTGTGCCACTAGAGCTGGGGCTCTCCGCAGCACCCAAATTAAGGATGCCAAGCTAGCAATCCCGAAAAATACAGCAAAAACTACTGTTAGAGCTCCTGAAGCGACTACCAAACTCCCAACAAAGAGTGCGGGTAGAGTCACCAAATCGCCGACAGCAGAAACTAACGGAGCATTTACATTGTCTAAATCCCAGCTATGACTCGCCGAGGATGAAGCTAAGAAAAGCGCCACGAACATCACGACCACTGATGACAGCAAGGCTCCCACTCCTGAAACCACTACTAGGTCTGACATACCAATAACTGCATCCAAACCGAACATAGGGGCTAGCACTTTGGTGAGTAGCCCAAGAGCCACAGCGGTTACCAGCGATAAAATCGAAGCTGCTAAAATATTTTGACCAACAATCGTGTCAAATCGTCTAGAAAGTCTAAAAGTTCCAGCGTGAATGCTGGTGGACAAGCGGCTACCCAAAGCACCGAATATGTTTCCGCGCATACCAATAGCAGCAGGTACCAAAACCAAAAGCCCTGGCAATTTTTCAAGTGTTCCAGTGATCCCAGCTAAGAGGGCACCAGCCATTGTTGCAGTCAGACTACTAATAACTAAGGCAAGGAGACTTTGCCGAACCCCAATGGCGTCCGGCCCAAGAAATCCTCTCAGCAAATTATTTTTATTTGATTGTCGGCTGGTCCGATATCCACTGTTCACAGAGCTATCGCCAGAGCGATGTCTAAGGATCGGTTTCCGGGCCATGTGCCAAGGGTGGCACTTATCGCGCTAACTCGCTATCTTTCGGCACAAAACGGATCTCAGTGACCTAAATATCTCGACCCAAGTTAAATCGAGGTACCGGTTAAATCTTCTATCAATTGCAGCAAAAGAATGGGCCCAATATTTCCGCTTGTTCGTTTGGCCACGACACCGTCAGCGTTTATGAACACAAAAAATGGCACCGAAATAGCTCCGTACGCCTCAGCTACTGCAACACTCGGAGTGTCGGCTATAACAGGAAATGGCCAGTTATGAGAAGCAAGCCATTCTGAAGGCGGATAGTTTCCGCGACTCGCATCTTCAAACGTGGAAACGGCAATCAAATCAGCATTGTCCGGAAATTTATTCGATGCCAACCATTCCGTTATCTCTGCCACCTCGCGCTGACAGTGCGGGCACCAATGAGCGAAAAAGGCAACGACTAACGGCTTTCCGGAGGGAGCTACTGAGACCTCAGCACCACTTAACAAATCTAACCCAACTGCCGTCGGCGCAATCATACCGAGCGCCAAATCATTTAATGGGTCTTCATAAAGCGGAAGAGATTCACCAATCACTTCAGTTACCGGCGCAGTACTTAAGCTGGGCCCCTCTTCTAAATTATTTGTTTGAGCTAGAGAAGACTCTACGCCTGCGTTACCAGAACACGAAGCCACCAGAATACCTAGCAAAATTAATGAGTAGGTTCGCACGTGCCGCATATTTTTTGAAACGTTACTCGTTATACGGCTTCGGACAGCAAATAGCGTATCCACCTTATAAAACCATCCTCTATTAGCCGGACTCCAACGCAACACGTTAATTATCCTAAGGCGCCACATAATGTCTCGATGCCACTGGCAGGCCTTTTCCTTCCACCAGCAATGCAATTTGCCTACTTGTAGCTATAAGCCTTCCATCTGGCGACCAGATTTCACCAGTATCATCTACAAACCCTTGGCTTCCGATCAGTTGTCTAAAGACTACAAAGCAATGGTCTTCTGGAGATAGCCCTGTTTCTCTTGGATCAACCAAAAAGTGAACTGTTAGCTCAATTGTTGGAAGATGCACTGCTTCGTCTATATGCACCATTGCTGACGGAACCCAACTATCTGCCATCGCCAATATAACTGCCTCGTCGTAGGGCTCAGGGTCAGCTAATCGTGTCCACCCCCCTACCTCATATGCGCCATCGTTAATGGAGGTCTCAGGATGTCCTGGAATTCCAATTGTCCACCGATCATCCCATCGATCACGAAAAGCAACATGTACATCCGACAACATTTTAAAGCCTTGCTCCAGGGGCATAGATTTCGGCATGGACATCTGCTGCCATGATCGATCAGGCATCATAGGAACTCCGACAGCGACCAAAGCAGTAGCAATGCATCGATCTCCTTGAGTCAACCTCACGGTGACAAAAGATAAATTCTTCCCATTTTTGTCGACCGCCACCATAATTTCCGCTTCGCCTTCAACAGGAGCCGATAAGTAGTGCACTGTGATAGTTCGAGCAGTTCTATTTTCAGGTAGTGCCGCCATTGCCGCCTTCAAAATAGCTGCAGCAATTATCCCACCGTTAGGACCAGCAATCACCCACCAAGACCGGTCAAACTCTACCCGATAGCGATTATCACCCGTTTTAGTTAAGTTCGTTGCTTCAGAAAAGTTAGTTAACACAGATGACAACATAGCGGGGTTGAATTAAATCTCGCCTCACTCACCTACGACAATTACGAATAACAAGATGCCCTCCAAAAGTACTGAAACCATCACCTATACAGAAAATTTCATGAGGTGTTTTGATTCCAACCATGACCTAGGTAACAAGAGGTGACAGACTACAGAATGTGGAAACCAGAAAACTAGAATCAACAACCGGCTTTGTTCTTTACGACCTCCCCGGTGCAGATACTTATGTGGGGCCAGCGCGGCTAGGAGCCAAGCTTCAACCTGATAACGCTGTCATGCTCATACGAGCTTTAACGTACACCTTCGCTGTCCTTGAACAGAAAAAAAGTGGCGCCACGATCGGCCTAAAAGTTGATCCTGACCAAACCGAAATAGCGGTAATGTCCGCAGCTAAAGAGCTATCTGAAGAATTGCAATCCAAAAAAATTACCTTTAACCCTGGATTACGGTTACAAAGAGAGCAAATTCTCCCTCTCCTCGAACACGACACAAGAAACAAAATCGGCCTCGACGACCGCAACGGAATTAGCTTCGAAGATGAACTAACTGGACTCGGAGCTTGTGCCGCAGTTCAAGCAGTAACTGGAGAAATCGAAGGGCAATCTTTTGCTATCGAAGGGTTCAACTCAACTGGTTTAGGAATCGCTCGAGAAGTTGTTTCTCGTGGTGGAATAATCAAACGAATTTCTACAGCTAAGGGCTGCGTCACAGGGTCCTTCGAACCAGACACTCTGGCTGATGCTTGGATGTCACACGGCCCTGGCTGCACGGAGCAACTCGGCAACATCGGCAAACCATGGGATATCTGGAAAGCTGACGTTGACGGAATTTTTGTAGGCTCGAAACCAGGGGCAATGGCTGCCCAAGGGGCTAACAGCTTAGAATCTAAGGTCGTTGTGGGTACTTCTCCTGCAGCTATCTCTTCGAAAGCCTTAGCAATTCTTCGCCAGAATGATGCTCCTGCTGTTGCTGATTTTATTGTAAATATCGGTCCTGTTCTCTCTTGGTTTTCTCAAGCCGATACCACTCATGACCAACTTAGATCTTTAACAGAAACAACAATTAGCGCTCTCATGGCAGACACAATCAACCATGATGATGGTCCGTTTCTCGGCGCCTGCTACAAAGCTGAATCATTTTTAAAAACCTGGCAAGACCCAATGCCATTCGGCCGACCGCTGGGATAAGAATCAATAAAAATTCCTACTATGGATACCTTCGGCTAATTCAAGCACTTCAATTTTTTCAGCAACTACATTAACTACTCCTTCATGGCGCTCAAGTCTGCCGCTAACGAGAAGCGCTGGCGCAGACCTCGCAGCACTCCGAAATCTGAGCCAACAGCCTTTCGAAACGACGACGTTAATTAACCCTGTCTCATCTTCGAGATTTATAAATAAAGTTCCATTCGCTGTAGATGGTCTCTGTCGATGAGTGACTACCCCAGCAACTTTGACTTTACCCTGAGCGCATGTTTTCAAAGACTCCGAAGTTTCTATTCCTAACATATTTAAGTTATCTCGAATAAACTTAGTCGGATGACCCTCAGGAGCTACGCCTGTCGCCCACAAGTCAGCAATCGAAACTTCATACTCTGACATTCCAGGCAATGTTGGAGCAACCGCTCCAGTAACAATTCCTTGTAAACAGCTAGAGCTCGACTGTGCAACTGCTCCAGCAGTCCATAAAGCATCTCGTCTACTAAGCCCCAGAGAAGTAAAAGCCCCTGCGGTAGCTAATGCTTCAAGCTGCTTAAGATCTAACGAAACTCGGCGTGCAAGCTGCTCCATATTTTTATAAGGGCCAGCTTCAGCAATTTCCAAAGCGAGAGAATTCCCAATTCCTCGCACTGAAGAAAGTCCAAGCCTAACTCCGAAACCTGAACGTGATTCGGGAGACAACTCAAGAATCGCATCATCCATAGAAGCATTCACATCAGGGGTCCTGACTACAACTCCATGTCGTCGTGCATCTTGCACCAATGAATGCGGAGAATAAAAACCCATCGGCTGAGAGTTAACGAGTGAAGCACAAAAGGCTGCAGGATAATGAAGCTTAATCCAGGAAGAAGAATAGACAAGGTTGGCGAATGAGACTGAATGACTTTCTGGGAATCCATAATTTGCAAAAGCAGACATTTTATTCCAGATTTGTTCTCCAATCTCATATGAAATCCCATGATCGAACATGCCTGCGAACAAGCGCTGCTGGATTTCTTTCATTTTTTCCTCAGACCGTTTTGATCCCATCGCCTGACGCAATTGATCTGCTTCAGATGCACTAAAACCTGCAACATCAATAGCCATCTGCATCAGTTGTTCCTGAAATAGTGGGACGCCTAAGGTTTTTGATAATGATTTTTTGAGAAGTGGATGGAGATACGTTACTGCTTCAGTTCCATTGCGTCGACGAATATAGGGGTGAACAGAACCGCCTTGAATTGGCCCTGGTCTAATTAACGCTATTTCAACAACTAAGTCATAGAAACAACGAGGCTTCAAACGAGGCAATGTCGCCATTTGTGCACGAGACTCAACTTGGAAAACTCCAATCGAATCCGCTGCGCATAACATTTCGTACACCTCATCTTCTTGAGGCAGCGTAGATAAATCAAGATCAACCCCGTATGAATTAGCAATCAAATCGACTGAGCGGTGCAAAGCAGACAACATACCTAAACCAAGCAAATCAAACTTTACGAGTCCTACCGCAGCGCAGTCATCTTTATCCCATTGCAGCACCGAACGCTTGGCCATTCTTCCCCACTCAACTGGGCAGACTTCAACTATTGGGCGGTCGCATATAACCATTCCTCCCGAATGGATTCCTAAGTGCCGAGGAGAGTTCTCTATTTCAGAAGCTAACCGAAGAACATCGATAGGAATCTGATAATTATTTTCGTTCCCATCATTTTGTTGAGTCTTGATAGACAAATTATTTTGTTTATCACTTACTTCTACAAAAGTAGTCTTTGGAGATAGCTGCTCACGATTTTTTACAGCTAGATCCAAGGAGCTATTCCGGTCTAGCGACTTTGCCCAAGTATCCTGTTGACCTGTGGAATACCCGAGAGCTCTTGCCATATCTCGCACAGCAGAGCGCGGGCGATAAGTAATCACATTCGCCACTTGAGCGGTATGAGAACGCCCATACCGCTCAAAAATATATTGGATAACTTCCTCTCTCCGGTCACTTTCAATATCAAGATCTATATCCGGCGGGCCATTTCGCTCAGCAGATAAAAATCTTTCAAATAAAAGTCCTAGAGACACCGAATCAACATTGGTGATTCTTAGGGCGTAACAAACAGCTGAATTTGCAGCAGAACCTCTACCTTGACAATAAATATCTCGGGTCCGGCAAAATGAGACTATGTCCCAAACAACAAGAAAGTACCCAGCGAACCCAAGCTGTTCGATAAGCCCTAGTTCATGATCAACCTGGGCCCAAGCACCGACAACTCGTTCATGCAAACGCCGTCCATAACACCTGATAGACCTCTCCTCAACTAGCTCTTTTAAATAGGCAATCTCATCAAGCCCATCAGGGCATGGGTACGGTGGTAAACTCGGCGCTACAAGCGATAGATCGAAAGAACAATCTTTACCTAAAGAATCAGCTACCTCGACAACACCCGGGTAACGAGAGAATCGCTGTGCCTGCTCATCTCCTGAACGAAGATAAGCAGAACCTGCCGAAGGAAGCCACCCATTAATTTCTTCAAGCGATCTGCGGCTGCGAACAGCTGCCATAGCAGCGGCTAAGTAACGACGTTTAGGGGTGGCATAGTGAACTCCATTTGTGCAGAGTGACTTAACTTTGCTGCTCGTCGCTAGTTCATATAGCGCCTCGTTCCGTGAACTGTCATGAGGATCACCATGATCCCATAGCTCGACAAAAACATTAGAGCGCCCAGCAGCATCTACTAAAAGATCTAGTTTTCTGCTGGCCTGAGTAAGCCCTCCAGACGCTAAAGCTGCTGGCACAATTCCTTTCCGCCCTCCAGTAAGAATTGCCCAATCATCTCTATTGCTATCAAGAGCAGATAAAAGTTCATCGCTTGATAGCAATGGGGAGCCTTTAGCCCCATTCATCTGAGCTTTCGAAATCAATGTAGCTAACGAACTGTAGCCTTGAGGCCCGCGGGAAAGAACTACCAGATGTTGTCCTGCTGGATCAGCAACACCATTGCGAGAAGAGCTAAGTTTAGAACTTTCTGTAGATTGCCAGGAGTCAATAGTTAACTCCGCACCAAAAACTGTCGGTAGCTCAACTTTTTTCGCCGCTTCTGCAAATCGTACGACACCATAAAATCCGCCATGGTCGGTAAGTGCCAACGCGCTAAGCCCAATATCAGCAGCAACCGCCGCTAACTCTTCTGGACTAGAAGCACCATCAAGAAAACTAAAATAGGAATGTGCATGTAGCTCCGCATAGGAAGTTTGATTTTCGCGTCCAAATATCAGCTTTTGAGAAATGTATTTGTTACTTGGGTTTTGCTCATAACTGTTAGGTTCTGAAGTAATGAAAGATTTACTTCCCTTACTGTCAGAGAGTTGTTGCTCGAGGTCACGCCAAGGCATGGAAGAAGAATTAAAGCCCATACCTTCCAGCATCGAACATATGTTCGGTTCTAGTCAAGTGCAGACCACTACTTCTACTAACGTGGCACCATGAACATTCCTTTAGATGGCGTTGCTCTTGCTCAGCTAGTAGCAAAAAAAGAAGCTTCTCCTATCGAACTGGTAGATGATGCTCTAGCTAGAATCAATAACGTTAACGGTGATCTAAATGCTGTCATTCACCACCTTGATGCCTCTGCTCGAGAACGCGCTACGACAATGACTAAAACCGAAGCTCCTGAATCGGCAACTCTTTGGGGTGTCCCATTCCTTACTAAAGATCTAACCTGCACGACTGCTGGCGATCCTTATCATGCAGGAAACGTTGCTTTACGTGACGCTAATTACCATGCTGATCATGACTCTTATCTAGCTATTATGTTTCGCGATCTTGGACTTGTAAATTTAGGAAAGACCAATACTCCCGAATTTGGCGGAACCGTAACCACTGAGCCGGTCGCATACGGAGCTAGCCGCAACCCCTGGAACCTTGAACATTCCACAGGAGGATCAAGTGGCGGTTCAGCCGCAGCTGTTGCTGCTGGAATTGTCCCTATTGCACATGCCAATGACGGCGGCGGGTCTATCCGGATTCCAGCGTCAGAGTGTGGATTGTTCGGACTGAAACCTAGTCGGGGTAGAGTCTCTTTCGGGCCTCTTCTTGGTGAACTTTGGGGAGGAGCCGCGATAGATGGTGTAGTTAGCCGCAGCGTCCGTGACTCAGCACGTGTACTCGATGGCATCAGCCGTTCATGGCCCGGAGACCCTTACTCGGCACCAAAACCTAAAATTTCATTCGAAGATTCTCTTGCTGACAACCCACAAGGCCTGCGAATCGGCATATGCCCTCAATCAAATTGGGGAGCTGTGCACTCGGAGTGCACACAAGGTGTGGAATCAGCTGCCAAGCTTCTCGAAGAGCTAGGACATAAGGTAGAAATAGCATTTCCAAAAGATTTGTTCAATGACCAATTTTTTAAACATTTTAGAGTGGTGTTAGCTGTCGCAAATGCAGTAACAGCTAATGATTTAGGCAATGCGATAGGTCGGCCTTTAACGAAAAATAATATGGAAGCTGACACAGCAGCGCTTGTCTCAATCGGCCAATCCTTATCCGGAATGGAATATTTGAATTCAATAGAATGGTTTCATTCTTACACCAGACAAATGGTGAGCTGGTGGAATGAATACGACGTTTTAATTACCCCGATTCTCACAGAACCACCTCCTCTTATCGGAGAGCTTCGTCACCCTCGAACAGGGAGCCAGCGGCTAGGAGAGCTTCTGCATTACACAGCCCAATTCAACGTAACTGGCCAACCTGCAATGTCGATGCCTCTACATGAGACACATGACGGCCTTCCAGTCGGAGTTCAATTCATAGGACCTCCATATGGCGAAGATTTACTTTTGGCTTTAGCAAAGCAGATAGAAACAGCTTCACCTTGGGCTCATCGACTGCCTTCGATTTGGTCACAATGAACGACATCCGACAACAGGATGCGACGGCTCTGCGAACAGAACTATTAGCTGGCACTATCTCACCACTAGAAGCACTAGGCAGGACAATTGAACGATTCAATGCCTGGAATCCAATCATTAACGCAATTATTCACCCCCGACTAGATCAAGCATTACACCAAGCTACGCAGGTTGACTTAAACCAAGGAGCTCTTGCTGGCGTTCCAATTGCAGTCAAAGACCTTGGGTGCGAACAAGCCGGTGAACCATTTCATTGCGGTACATCTTTTCTCCGCAACTTAAACTGGAAAAGCTCCTACAACAGCTACTTATGGTCGTCCTTGGAAACAGCGGGAGCTATTTCTATTGGGAGAACAAACACCCCAGAGTTTGGCTCAACTATCACCACAGAGCCCACAGCGTATGGAGCAACCAGAAATCCTCATGAGATTAAATATTCTGCTGGCGGTTCTAGCGGTGGCTCAGCAGCAGCTGTAGCAGCTGGAATAGTTCCAATCGCACATGGAAACGATGGAGGCGGTTCGCTCCGAATCCCTGCTAGCGCATGTGGCTTAATTGGTTTGAAACCAAGCCGAGGCACAGTATCTGCAGGGCCAACGAAATCAGAGCACAGACATGGCCTGGGAATTGATGGTGTCCTGACCAAGACAGTGCGAGATACGGGTCTGGCTTTAGACGTAATCTCAGGTTTACGTTATGGAGATTACGTAACAACAGAATTGCCTATTGCTAGTTACAGTAAACTTTTAGCGGCAGACCCAGGGTCGCAAAAAATAGCTATCGCAACTTTTTCTGCCCATCCTGCTTGCGTTGACGCTGTGAACAAAACTGCTTCCCTTCTCGAAAGCCTTGGTCATCAAATAACAGCAGACAAAAATCCTCCAGAATGGTTCAGCGATGATGTGACAGATCAGACGATCGTCCTTCGGACTATTGGTATGGCTCAGGAGCTATACCGATGGGGCGAAGAGATTGGCAGACCTATCACACAAGAAGACGTTGAACCTTCGAACTGGTGGTCAGCTGAATTAGGGAACACCCTGCCGGGTACCATGTACGTAGCAGCTCAGAACTGGCTCCATCATTGGTCACGCCGCACCTCATCTTTTTGGAACGACTTCGATTTACTCATAACACCAGTCCTTGGAAGTTTAACTCCCACAATCGGTTTGCTTTCTAACCCAGAGACAGGCCAGCAGCAGTTGAGAGAACTAATTGGGTTCGTCGATCAAGCCAACGTTACAGGTCAACCAGCAATTTCTGTTCCAGTCGGTGAACACAAAGGACTCCCTATCGGAGTTCAAATCATTGCGGCACGCGGTCACGATGCTCTACTCCTACAAATAGCACAGCAGCTAGAGGACTCAGAGGCTTTCACCACACTCTCAAACGAGTTATGACAATGCAAAAACATTTCAGCCCGCTAGCAGTGATTCAACAGACTATTGGCTCAGTTCCACGGTCTCTATCATCGGTATCAGACTTCGAAAACCGGACTAAGCGCCGTCGCTCAGCAGCGATTCGAATTTTGGTATTCAGCATCGGGATCTTCCTGGGTCTATCAGGCGCCTTTCTATTTTATCTAATTTGCGTCCTGGCTATCATTCATCATTTACGTAATCAACAACGACAGTTTTTGATTGCAACTGAAAATGGGTTAACACTCGGAGAGTTCAATACGAAAAAAGGGTACATAATCAAAAGCTGGCCGCCAGACACAGAAGTGTCTCTTCATCTAACAGTGGGAGAGCCTGTCATCTCAGTCGTTCTCCCTGACTGGACCGGATTCGCTCAAGGGACAGACTTGACGCTTATCGAAACAACAATAAGAGCTGGAGCAGGAGAGCCGCTACGAGTTTTCAAAAAAAATTAGACCATAGCTAAAACTTCACGAACGAGAGCTTCGTAATCATCTGTAACTAGAACGGCATGAAGTCCAAAAGTTCTAGCTGCATCGACATTTCCAGGATGGTCGTCAAGAAACAAGCAAGAGTCGGCGGGTAACAACAACCTCCTACAGGCTAGTTGAAAGATCTCAGGGTCAGGTTTTCGAATACCAACCTCACATGAATCAACAACGTCTTCAAAATTTTCGATAGGAACAACCGAACGCCACTCACTCCATTCCACAACATTATTAGTAAGAATCGACACACGTAAACCCTGGTCTCGAAGCCGGTGCACCAAACCCAATACGTCTTGATTCAACTCGGCACCTCTAAAAGGATTAAAATCGGAGGCCTCCATTCGAAGCGCCCGATGGTTTTTGGGTAAGTCACGTGCCAAGTTTCTCTTCATATTTTCTATAAAGCTCGTTAACGGAACACGGCCACACTCAACTTCATGCCATATCGGCGGTTCCTGACCCAATACTGGGACCCGACTATATTCACCAAAAAGAGTAGCTAAGGCAGAATCTGGCAAATCCCAATCTTTCGCCCAACGCATAGCAGCCACAAACGGCGACTCAACTAAAACTCCACCAACATCGAATATCACCGCTTCAATAGACATATATGAAAGATTAGCCACACCGCAGAAACTCCAGCTATCAGTGGCTACTGTTATCCATGTGAGACTCCTAAGTTTTAGTATCGATAATAAATCAAAGTTCGGAATCGCCACAGTAGATGGTGTAATCGACCTGACAGCAGTAACTCCTTACAAACATTTAGGAGATCTGCTCGAAGACCTCGAAAGCCTTTCTAGCTTTAGTAATCGTGATCACGACTACACCTGGGAACAAATCAAATTTGATATTCCAATTACCGACAACCGAAGACTTCTCTGCGCTGGACTCAACTATCACAAAAAGTACCCTCTCGGAGGCGAGGTCAAGGCACCCAAACAACCTGTCTATTTCAATAAACCTCCTGGGACCTTAATCGCCCATCAAGATTTCCTTATTCGACCTACAGTCTCTGAGCAACTGGATTATGAAGTTGAACTTGCTATCGTCATCGGAAAGCCGGGACGACATATTAGCGAATCTTCCGCACTTGAGCATGTGGCAGGATACACCATTCTAAATGATGGTTCAGTTCGTAATTGGCAACGCCACAGCGTTGCTGCAGGCAAAAATTTCTATCGATCTGGATCATGTGGCCCATGGATCACCACATTCGATGAGCTTCCGCCACCAGCAGATTTACGAGTAATTTCTCGAGTAAACGGTGAAGAGCGACAGAACGAGCAACTATCTAAAATGATCTTCAGCGTCGAAGAATTAATTTCATACTTGTCAATGGTTATGCCCTTAGAACCGGGAGACATAATAGCTACCGGCTCACCTGAAGGCACAGGTGGTTCAATGGAGCCACAGAGATGGCTATCAGATGGCGATCAAGTCGAGTTCGAGATTCCTGGAATAGGAATTCTAAATAACACAGTGGTAAATGAAAGCTAACAATCTCTTCATACGCGACATAAATTAAGTGGAACTTGTCGCTACTGTTGTAATCGATGTCGCGATTTACCAAAGTAGTTTTCTGTGCGTAAAACTATTCAGCTAATGTGGCTTTCGATAGCCGCACTCCTCTCAAGCTTCATGTGGCTCACGCCGGCCGTTAACGCCGCAACTTCTAAATCAAGCGCCCAGCTACGTAAAGAAAAAGCGGCACTCAACTCTGCCACGACCAAACTTCGTCAGGAGCGAGACGCTTTCCAGACACAAGTCTTAGAAAAAAACAGACTAATCAGCATCGCTACCGCAGAAGTTAGCGAAGTAGAAGACGCTCTGAACGATCTCGACAAATTAGTCGAGGAGCAACGCGAAGATAGCGATGAAGCAGAATACTTTTTGCTCGCTGCTGAGGCTGCAGTTGATGCGGCAAAGCTAAAAAACCAAAAACTAAAAGAAACTCATGAAGCCCTAAACCTAAGGGTCCAAGATTTAGCCGTGCAAACTTACATAGGAAGAGATTCTACTGTTGAGGGATCATTCGGGCTTGCGACAACCGGCGATATTTACAAAGCAGCTCGAATACAAACTATCATCGGCGCAGCATTCGGCAATATCAAAAACACTGGCGATCAAGTAAGAGCTCTTCGTATCGACATGGACCAGGCAACAGTTGGTTTGCAAATCGCTAAAGATGAACAACAAGCCAAACAAGAAGAAGTAGATCAGCAACTCGACGAGCTATTCGAAGCCCTGTTACTTCAAGATCAGATGGTCGCATCTGCAAAAAGTAAACTTGCCCAACAGGTCTCAGAAGGTGCTCTTGTAGATGATGCTGATGCCCAATTAGCCGCAAAAATTAAAGAGAGCGAGCGAAAAGTAGCTCAGGTGACACGCGCAGAAAAAGCAGCGCGAGCTAGAGAAGAGAGAATCGTTAGAGAAGCAGAAGAAGCTGCAAGGCGAGCTGCGGGTGGGGTTGCCCCAATGCCAACTAACAACAATATAAAACTTTCAGAGCTCACAACTGTCTGGGGCATCCGTGTACACGAATCCATAGCAGATAATCTTCTCAAACTATTACAGCATGCCTTAAGAGATGGAATACGATTCGGCGGCGGAGGATACAGAGGCCCCGCTAGCCAGATAGCGCTGCGTAAAGCTCACTGTGGAACAAGCCAATGGGCTATCTACCAAAAGCCTTCATACCAATGCCGGCCGCCTACAGCAAGACCTGGGTCTTCTATGCATGAACGAGGACTCGCAATCGACTTTACTCAAAATGGCAGGGCTCTATGGAGCAGCACTTCTGGCTATAAATGGTTACGAAGAAACGCTCATAAGTATGGCTTCAAAAATTTACCGAGTGAGCCCTGGCATTGGTCAACAAATGGACGCTGATTAGGCGCTGCAAATTAATTGAAGCTCTAAGAATAAGTAGCTTGCAGCCACCATCTGCTTCGTTCGACTACACATAGATGCGCCGAACCATCCTCAAGCACAAATTGAAACCTCGCTTGACGATAATGCTTACTTAGATCCCACCAATACTCTTCCACAGGCCATGGACCAGCCCAATTAGCAATAGAACGGGCCTTCACTCCCATCCCTACAAGAGTTGCTGGTTGGCCTGTCATATTGCCCCGCCCGCTAACTTGAACTGGTTTCCCTCCTACATCAAATACTTCTAAAGGCTTAGGAGTAGAGAACACTACTGCAGGAGAAGGCGATGGAAGCCTTCCTGGCCATGGAGTGCATAACCCATCAAAGAACCCCTTACTTCGCTCTGATGAAAGCAGCGCTTCTTGAGTGAAAGAAACTCTTATTCCAAACTCGGTCAGTTGCCGCCCGCTACCCTCAGCCACAAGAGTGACCTCGTTTTGCCCAAGAATCTTCTGAACTTTTTCGAATGCCTGAGAAGCACGAAAATCTTCATCGGTCTGGCCTCCCCAAAATCTAAGCTGCTTACCTGTATGTGGAACTATTTCTTCAGGACGAATTCGCAACAAGATGATTCCTCCGGTAAGTGTAGAATCTGATTGAAGCCAATTCTGCAGTTGCCAGCGAACACGCTCGCCAACATTCGCCGCAATAAATTGGTGTTCATGCCGCCAATATCGGAAGCTTTTTTCGCCATGCTCAGTTTCAATTTCTATAGATACTTGTAAACAGGTAAGTCCCTCTCTGGAAAAGTCAGAACTTAGCTGATGTCCTAAAGACTTTGCAGCCCTCACAACATCTTCAACTCGTTCTAACGGTGGTTCAAATTCTATTTTTTTTTCTAAACCAGGGGGAACAGATCTGGTGGTTATAGGAAAATTTCCTAACCCATTGATGAAACGATGAATCAATTCCCCCGAAATTCCGAAACGGCCTAAAACATCTGAAGCTTGCAAAGATCCAATATCGCCTAATGAGTGAAGTCCTAAGCGTAAAAATGTATTGATTAAACCAGAATCAAAGGAGAAAGAACCAACCCCGCTGAAAAGCACAGAAGTAGGAAGAGACTTAACAAATTGAAGGGTTTCGCCAACATCAATTATTTTAGATAATCGACTCTCAGTGAAATAAGCAGCAAGGCTTGCTCCGAACAAATCATCGGCTACTCCAATATGTGGACGCAAACCCTTGGACAATTTCAGGTCAGCGAAAGCATTTTTCAAGATGCTGATTACTTTTTCTACTAATCTCTCATCTCCCCCGAAATATCCTGAAGGTCCACGAGTCATGAAACTGCAAAAACCTGGATCAAGAACTTCAATTCTTGGGGTTATATCACCAAGGGCTAAAACAATTTGATCAAACCTCTGAGCGCTTTGAATCATGTTGTTTTCAATGACACTCAAAGAGGGACATAATGACTGGGCCTTACGTAAATTCAGACCAGGAACTACGCCAAAGCTTGTTGCTGTGGGTGTGGCTTCAGCCACCCGACCATTATTTAAAGAAACAGCAGCTCCATCAAGAGAAGTCCCGGCAACAGCAATATTCCAGCAAGGAATTTTCACAACAAGTGTACGAGTTTCGCTCACCGCTAGCTCGCCTGTGGAATATCTATTGTCTCCTCTAATTCAGAGCCAGATACCACTGAAGGTCTTCCCTGAATTACTTTTTTCTCACGACTGACGGAGTGCGTGATTCTCTGAATTTCACCTTGGGAGTTCGGAAGCCAAAAAGCAATTTTCTGAGATCTTGATGCAGCACCACGTCCTGAAACAGAGACCTCCACACGACGAGAAGATAACCGCCCATGGCCCATGCCAAGGCCTAACCATTTACTTGATTTTACTGATAAGGACAAATCAAGCCCGAAAGTCAACTGACTTGAATTTTTGTCTGTTACAAAAATTACAGAACTTCCTTGAGCACGTATACGAGCAACAAATCGCCGAGTCTGACTTGGCGCAATCTTAGTTTCCTCCCCTAACAGAATGAGGTCAACCCCAGCCGCTAGGACAGCTATAGATTCCTCAATCTGGACCTTGGGCTGATCTATGAATACCCACCGTTGAAGAGGAATGCCCATTTCAGAAACAGCAGAAAGTCCCAGCGAAGGAAGACCTACTACCCCTATCCAGTTTCCGCCCCTCGAAATTTCTGCTGTCAAAGCTATAGCTAAGCTAACGGAAGCACCTCCAGAAACCGAAACAATAGACCCTCTACGGATGCCCTTTGCAGGAAACAATGCAGCTAGTTCCTTATCGACGGGTAAAATCTTTTCGTTTGCTAAAGACGTTGGTGCAACGAAATCAGCAATTTCTTTAATAGCTTCTGAGACAGGTGTCCCTGCGTTTACCTCTGTAGAGTGATCGAACATACGTTCGATCACTCTACAGAGAGTTTTCACCAACCCCCAGGAAAACTCTCTTTACCTATAGCTACCTAGAAACCATTTGCTTTGAATTATTCACCGTAGTGCGTGAAGAGACTCGTAACGATTTCTACTATGCCTTTCGAATCATGCCCTTTCGCAATATCAACGGTGGCGACATTTCCGTAGACATGCAAAAAATCAACCCCTCCGCGATCGAAAAGACGACTCGCAAGAACATCAGCCGGATCTTCAACATTTTTGACATCTTCCACACTTCGATAATAACGATGTCCCATACCTGTCAAAGGTCGGTTGGTTTCATAGCGAACCGTCCCTGGACTAGTAGCAGAAATTTTTTCAGAAACGCGAACTGGTTGGCCCATAATTTACAAGCGTAGCCGTGAAACAGGCTAGTTTGAGAACTATCACATAACCATCTGAATCATTGCAAAGAGTTTAACCATGTCTGAAACAACAGAAGAGCAGTTCACAAAAGACGCAACAAGCTTTCTAGAAGAATCTGGCTTACCTCAAAAGGCAGAGCGCGACGCTTTTGTTTGGGGTAAGGGCCCTGACAATGCAGCAATGTTTGAAGAAGTCGACAAAGAACAAGAACAAATTGACCTAGACAATGCGAAAGCATGGAGGGCGAAGAAATATCGTGCTGGGTTCGGATGGATATCTGGGCCAAAGTCATTAGGCGGCGGTGGACACCCTCGAAGATTTGAGCGTGTCTGGGCTCAATTAGAAGCTCAATACGATATTCCTGATAACGGTTTCTTTGGAATCGGCCTAGGTATGGTCGCTCCTACGATTCTTGCCCACGGTCAAACCGAAGTTTCATCAGAATTATTACCAAAACTGTACGGAGCAGACTTGATAGCTTGCCAACTATTTTCAGAGCCTGGTGCTGGTTCCGATCTAGCTAGTTTGCAAATGCGTGCCGACAAAGATGGTGATGAATGGGTCCTCAACGGCCAGAAAGTTTGGACCTCGGGAGCTCATTACAGCGATGTTGGAGAAGTAATAGCTCGATCAGACTTTGATTTACCTAAGCATCAAGGTCTAACTGGTTTTGTAGTCGACATGCATGCAGAAGGCGTGGAGGTAAGGCCACTTCGCCAGATGACAGGCGGCACTAATTTTAATGAGGTTTACTTTACCGATGTGCGTATCCCTGATACTCATCGGCTTGGTGACATTAACAAAGGTTGGGGCGTCGCCCTCACTACCTTAATGAACGAGAGAGCCTCAATTGGGTCTGGTAGCGGCGGCACTGGTGGCAGCTACACCAAATTAAGCGCTATGTTACGTCACTACGGCAAAACCCAAGATGCGCTCGCTCGACAACAATTAATGAACATTTACACTTACGGTAAGGTACTTGCTTGGTCCAACACCCGCACGATGGATGCTCTGAAGGCCGGTAAAACTCCAGGTGCGGAAATGTCTTTATCCAAAATGGGCCTAACGAAACAGATGCAAGCAACATGTGACTTTGTAAGTGACGTGCTGGAGACAAAATTAGTTGCCGACACGGGCGAGTGGGGCACATACTCTTGGGCTGGCTACGTCCTTGGACACCCTGCCATGAGAATCGCGGGCGGTTCCGATGAAGTTATGCGCAATATCGTTGGCGAGCGTGTGCTCGGGCTTCCAAAAGAACCCGGTATCGACACAACTAGCCCATTCAAAGAAATCAAAGTCGGGACTCAAAAATCTTAGCCACCACAAACTAGCTTTGAGAACAAGCCGAGATTGAGTCTGGTACATTCATATTTTTGGAATGGTTAACTCCACAAAAATTAGTATCTACGTGTTGTTTCTAACGTGTTCAGAAAAATCAACATGCTCACATTAGACAACAGTGGTCATCACTTTTCAGGGGTTCAAAGCATCCAACCTAAATATCTAGCTGCTTGTCAATTCGCTATTGACATAAAATCTAAACGTCGACTCTATTTCCCTAAAGACTCTGCTCAAAATTAGATTATTTATCTGTTGGAGTTTCCCAGTCTAAAAGATGTTCTTGATTCGAAGTTCAAGTTCTAATTTCTGATGACCAAACCATATTATTCATATAGGACCAACTGCGGCGATGAATAGCACTTGGACCATATCCCGCTAACGCTACAAGGTGGCGAGGAGCTGGATATCCCTTATTGTTACAAAAATCATATTGGGGATAATTATCACTGGATGCAATCATGATTCGATCTCTCGTTACTTTGGCCATCACAGATGCAGCGGCGATAGACAAAGACCTTGCATCTCCTCCAACCAAGGTTGTGCACGGAACCCAATCTACGTAGTTCCACTTACCATCTAAAAGAACTCGATCCGGCTCGATCGCTAGTAGCTCAAATGCGCGTTTAGTAGCTAGGATTTGTGCCTGCGACATCCCCAACTCATCGCATTCTCGCGCCGAGGCATGACCAACGGACCAGGTTAGCGCCCATTTATCTATGCGTTCATATAGTTTTTCACGCTGCTCAGCGCTAAGCATTTTTGAGTCACGAATACCATTCAGACGGTGATCGGAAGGTACCACGACTGCTCCTACGCTCAGAGGACCTGCCCATGCTCCTTTCCCAACTTCGTCAACGCCAACGACTACTTTTTCACCGAGAGCCCAACATTTACGCTCCTCAATTAAAGTTGGCGCAGAAACTTTCTTAACCATTAACCCAGGTTAAACTTTTAAGTCGCTACATCATGTTTTTTCTACTCAGGCACTAGGTAAAACTGTCATTGACTGGATTCACAAACGTAACTTGAGTAGCAGGATCTATATCATTTTTTGTTCCAACTGGGTTATCGAAAGTTAACAAAGCTTCCCCACGAGGACCTGATCCACGGAAAGCTGGATCAAGCCCAGGGCTCATTATCACCAAATCTTCTGAACCATTCTCAACCTCCCAAAGCAAGGCAGGCCGGTCGCCATGCCAACGTACTGCCCAGGACACTTTTCCGTTCCTAGTTGGCATACCGTGTACTTCTACTCCATGACCTATCCAGCTATCAGGCCAAACTGTTGCTAGACGTAGGAGTTTCGCTTCACTATCAAAATCATCTACGAGCATTCTCCTAATGGTCCGAACTAGCCAAGCTGAAACTCGTAAATCATGACCAGTGCCAGCAGTTCCTGTTCTTAGCTTCGGGTGAGCAAAGGTTGGCCAAGACCATGTCGGCGAAGCGTAATCTAGAACTGTTTCCAACTGTCTTAAGGCCAGTTCCGGAGCGCTGACCACATTATTGAAAGCTGCCTTCGAAGTTCGAAGCAGGTCAATTCCTAGCGATCGGTCATCTTCGATGGGGGCACCTGGCTGTTCTATTTCATTATTTTGTTGAGGGTGTTTATCTAATAACTTATTGATAATTTTGTTTAACTCAAAGGCCGCTGAATCGGCTTTGAGGAGTAGAAGAAGGGCTAAGGCTGCCTCTAAACCTCTAATTGCTTTTGCAGCATCAGGCTGGGCTATGAGCCATCGCGCTCCATCAGTAGCAAGATCCGAAAGTGCGTACATAAGTGCTTCGTCCGCAGAGAGTGCGAATGCTCGCTCCATCGCTATCAATGTTTCGGCTGTAAAGTCTTTATTCCTTAGCCTCACCGAACCCAGTTGGTTCTGTTGCTGAGCGCGACCAATTAACACGTTTTGGGCCATGGATTCGTATCCAGCTTCAGCTATCGCTATCAACGTGTCACAATCGTCTTCGGCAGATATTTCAGGGCCGAATGGAGCTGGGCTCAAATCATTACCAATACCAGCCAGCAACAGACTTTGGCGGCCAGCATCAAAAGCATCGGCAAAACGACCAGCCGGAATTACCGCTCGACAGGCGCTTACTGCGTGTTGGCCCCATCCACTCGCAACTTGCTGAGCCGAGGGCAATCGATCGATTGCCCTCTTATTGCCTAACGATTCTCGTGGGAGCACTCCCCTGAACGTAGCCCCGTGTACCAGCGGGAATACCGCTGCGGCATTCGCTCTACCTTTGAGGCACACTACTCCAGTAGAACCGGTTAGTTCATCGGACAATAATGCAGCGCAATCGGTGCCTTCTTTACCTACGACTAGCTCGCCCGGGTTCCGACTAAAGCGAACCGCTGCGACACCATCGACTGTAACTACGTCTTCGTCTAGTTCGATCGACTTGATCATTCCTCCGCCTTGAAGATCATAAGGCCTTATAGCTAAAGCAAGTGCTACTGGTCCAGTAGTTTGATTTTCAATCTCAAAGACCACAGATTCGGCTTCTACCTTTGCCATATATACGCGATGGACTACATCGCCGCCCGCAACACGCAAAGTCGTCTCAATAACAGGTGACCCATCCACTATCCGCTGCCGTGTACCCGCTTGAGTTGACGGAAACACCCATTGCTCTGAAGCACGGACCCACCAGTCCAAAGACCAAGAACCTGGCCGGGCAGCTATCAACCCTCGTCTATCAACGGCTACCCGATAGTCACTATCAAGATTACCAATCAGAGTCCATGATCTGCCTACAGCATTTTTGACACCGGAAACGCTTGGATAATACGCGCCTGAATCAGGATCTCGTTGTCGAGCTAACCACCACGGCTGAACCCAATCAGGTGGAGGAATGTGAGCTTCAGTTATCTCTTGGACTCGGTTTCGTTGAGTTAAAAAACGCAAATTAGCTCATTCACAAAAATTGTTGAGGTGGGTCTTCATTTTAGTCACAAAAAATCTAGACCGGATGAAGTCACCGTAACACTATGAGTGCTTCCTTCCCTCAATAGACTCCTTAAGATGAATCAATCCGGCACGGTTTTAGATAACCCAACTGTTCCTGTTGTTCTGATACCAATAAAAGATTTTCGCAGAGCCAAACGTCGCCTTGCCCCAGAACTCACACCAGACAAACGTGAAGCTCTAGCTAAGAGAATGGCATCTCAAGTTATAAAAGCAGCGAGGCCACTTGATATTTACATTGTCTGCAATGACCATGAGGTGGCGAAATGGGCAGAATCAAATAATGTCAATGTATTATGGGTCAATCAAGAAGGCTTAAACCACTCGATATCAGGCGCTGTCAAGGAGCTCGATACTAATATCGGCCATGTTCTGATCGCTCATTCTGACTTGCCTCTCGCAAAATCATTTGCTGGTATCGGCAGGCCCAACACAGTCAGTATCGTGCCGGACCGTCATTTACTTGGAACTAATGTTTTATCTCTACCACTTGGGAGCAACTTTAATTTTAGATACGGTCAGAATTCGCTTTCAGCACATATTGATGAAACAAAGAAACACGGGTTAAATCTAGAGATTCTTCAAATTCCTGAACTGCAATGGGATGTTGATACACCAGAGGACCTCTTGACTTTCCTTAAACCAAGGACGCCATGAATATCGACTTACCTGCACCTACTTCAGCACTTGTTGTGGTCGCCCATCCAGATGACGCTGAATTTCAATGCGGTGCCACTCTTGCAAAATGGGCCAATTTAGGCACTGAAGTGAACTATTTGATCTGCACCGACGGTTCCAAGGGCACCTGGAATCCGAACTGTGATCAAAACCAATTAATCCAGGATCGTGAGAGAGAACAACGTAATGCAGCTCAATCGCTCGGGGCCACTGGGCAAATAGTTTTTTTAGGACACACAGATGGCGAACTATCGAGTGACATAGAGACAAGGAGTGAGGTCGCATTCGTCATTCGCAACATACAACCTGAAGTAATTTTGGCTCACGACCCCTGGAAGCGCTATCGACTACACCCTGACCATCGCCATGCAGGCCTCTTGGCAATCGAAGGAATTGTCGGTGCTCGCGACCCATTTTTTTTTCAAGAACACGGCCTTGAGCCACACCGCCCAGATGCCCTTCTCTTGTTTGAAGCTGACGAGCCAGATCACGCAGAAAACGTACAAGGATGGCACAAGGCTAAAGTGGACGCGCTACTTGAGCATAAGAGTCAGTTCGAGACGACACACAAAATTAATGGTGATGATGACGATGCTGCGATAGCAAAATTTTCTGCTGCTATCGCATCTGATTTGAATAAAAATGGTTCTATGTGTGACCTAGAAGCCGCAGAACTATTCAAATTAATTACAGATCTATAAGCTATGTTTCAATGCCCGTTAGTCGAATAGCTCTGCAAAAAATTTTAAGGACTGAGGCCTAAACCTCAATCCTTAAAATCATTAAAATCATTATCTACAAACTTCAGCCGTTCATTGTGTCTTTCAAAGCTTTCGCAGCTGAAAATTTAACACTTCGACTTGCAGATATTTGGATCTGCTCCCCTGTTTGGGGATTTCGTCCAGTTCGCGCTGCTCGTTCAGAAAGCGAGAATTTACCAATTCCTGGCCACGCGACGGAATCTCCACCTTGAGCAGCATTGACTACCGCCCCAAAGAAAGCTTCAATGGCAGCTTCTGCTTCGGTCTTGCTGCAGCCGGCTGCGTCTGCTACCGCACTAAGCACGTCTGACTTTGACATGTTGGCCATGCGAGTCTCCTCATAATTACGATCCGTGACTTACACGAATTCCATAAATGTAATTCGACTACTGAAACGGCCCCAGGTCAAGGATCTAAAGCATTTCTTTACGTTTTTTATTTTCTACTACATGGTCTTAAATGAGCCAACTCGCCGAGTTATTCTTCATCAACCGCGAACAGATTGAATAGAGATGCCAGAACCTGAGCTACTGGTCATTGGCCTATCAGCATTTTTTGGGTCCACAATCGCTGCCATCGCCGGCCTGGGCGGGGGTATTCTTCTTCTCTCCGTGCTTTTACAGTTCCTTGACCCAACGGATGCTATCCCGGTGCACGCGCTGATTCAGGTCGCATCCAACTCCTCTCGCGCTGTCATGCGCCGAAAACACATTAGGTGGAGCATAGTTTGGCGATTCGCCTTATTTTTGATACCGGCTGGCGTTTTGGGCCTACTTGCCGCCGATTTGTTTCCACGTTCTGGAGGGAGAGTGGCTATTGCGGTATTTGCTCTAATAGTGGTCTGGAAGCCAACTGTTCTCGAAGGCCTTAGCCGACTTCTTGGGCATGGGCTCAACGCGTTCATCCCTTTAGGGGCATGCGCTGGCTTTTTAAATATTCCGTTCGGCGTGACAGGGCCAGCGATCGCTCCTGTATTCCGGAGTCATCTCGCAGTCAAAGCAGCGACTATCGCTACTTTTGCTTGCGCTCAAACACTCGGGCACTTAGTCAAAGTTGGCTTATTCGCAAGTACAAGCTTTAGCTACAGGCCCTACGCATCGTTGATCTGTATCGGCTTTGCTGCTGTGGTGTGCGGGAGCTGGGCAGGCACAAAGATTTCAGACAAAGTCAGCGAAGAAAAATTCGCCGTAATTTTCAAAATGACTCTTACGGCTATTGCTCTAAGAGTCATCTACATGACATTTCGATAACCAAATCAACCTGTAATTTGCTTGAAACTTTACTACTGAAAGAGTGGAGAAAACTGAATTTGAGCACCAATCAAATCGGGCGGCAAATCTTCGCTGCTGTAGACATGAAGGTGAGTGTATACATCAACTTCTATGCCAGAACATGCTATCCACCTCGAAACTGCGTCACCCCACCTTTCCTCTAATAACGCTTCTCGTAACTCAGTTAACTCATTTATATCAAAAGTTCCAGATGCAGCTCGAGCAACTAACTCAGCTGCAAGAACCCGGTGAAGAACTTCGACATCTGTAGCAAGGAAGACTTCGGGAGGCTCGCTTCGAACTACTGCATAAGCAACTCCAAGCATCAGGCCAGTCCATTAACTATCTCAGTCGATTTCCAAAAACCAGGCAACGGGACTGTCGCTCCTCCGGCCGCATAGCTACGCAGGCGTTCTTGAGCCTCATCATCAAACATCGGAATAGCATCAAAAATAGTAAACGGACTGACTGCTCTCATAGCCTTATCGCCTTCACTTCCGCTACGCGGAAGGTGCGAAGTTAAAATAAGTATTTTCGCTGCAGGGTCATATGCCTTCAGAACAGATGCTCTTCCCAATGTTTTCCAAATAGTATCTATTCTGAGCAAACCGGGCCGAACAGTAGTGAATGCTCCCGAAACATCTATCCACCATTCACCGCCAGCTTCGTCCTCAACTTTAAAATTATATTGCACACCGGCGCGAGGAACTTTCGCGTTTTTTTGCAACATAACAAAACCGCAATTTTCGATCACACCCATTGCGATATCTTGGGCTTTCTTACCCTCGCGAGTAGCTTGTCGTTGAAAACTATCAGCCGCTATCTCTTCATCTGTTACTGCACTTAAGGCCTCAGCAATTTCTGGAAATGGTGGCTGTTGTCCGGCAGGCTGCCGGTGAGCCCAAGCTCTCGCTCTCGCTGTCATTACCCGATTTCGCGCTACATCAACATAATTAGAATCAAGATCGTATCCGATTCCTCGACGATCAGTAAGTACTGATGCCACCAGAGTTGTGCCCGAACCCATAAAGGGATCAAGCACCACATCACCTTCAAACGTATATAAGTCAATTAGGCGTCTTGGCAACTCAACTGGAAATGGCGCTGGGTGTTGCACCCGACGCGCACTTTCAGCATGCATGTCCCAAACATCTAATGTCGCTTCCATGAATTCGTCGGTTGGCAGAGTGCTCGAGTTCGGTAAGCCTAATTTTAATCTTTCTGCTGGAGACTTTGCCCGATCGAAGCGTCCCTTGCTAGCTATTATTATTCGTTCCGTAGTATCTCTCAATGATGGATTCGCAGCGCTACGAAATGATCCCCAGGCGCATGAACCGCTGCTGCCTTTGCTCTTCTGCCAAATGATTTCTCCTCGAAGCAGCAACCCAAGATCTTCAAGAATTCGAATTACGTCAGCCGATAAGCTCCGATACGGCTTTCTTCCTAGGTTCGCTACATTGATTGCGAATCGTCCACCAGGCTCTAGGACCCGCACACATTCAGCGAACACAGATTCAAGCATCGAAAGGTACTCAAAATAGCTATTTGGAATTCGAGAATCACCAGTAGCGGCTATAGAATCTTCGTATTCTTTTCCCACAAAATATGGCGGTGAGGTGACGACTAAAGCTACGCAAGCGTCTGGCAATTGGTGCATATCGCGGGAATCACCGACTAAACACCCGTCGCCTAAATCTGGGGCTTGGTTTATTAAATCATCATCAGAAAGAATAGGTGGAGTGAACCTGGCGTAGAAAGCAGATGAATCATGTCCTTCTCTGCGAGAAACTCCAAAAGAGGAGGTTGCTGTTCTTTGGCGATCATCGCTCATTAAAATTCTTCCAACCTAGCTAACGCGTATGCCCTCAATGGAACGGTGGAGTTCTTAGAACTAAACCCATAGGAATATAGAAGCACCTCAGTGAGTGTAGAACGGTCATGGGACACCGGCGGTGTTAGTTATTACTTAATGCCTCAATTGCTATATCTCTCAACCGGACTTTTTGTATTTTGGTTCCATTCGCACTTTCGGTAGTGGGAAATTCTTTCAACTGGATAATTAAAGCTGGAACTTTGAAACTCGCTAACCTACTACGGCATTCAGTACGAAGTTTTTGCGCATCAATAGTTTGTTCTGACACAACAAATGCGACAGCTTTTGGGCCACTCGACAAATCTACGCCAACAACCTGAACTGCATTTACGCCTTCCTGACTCAGAAGACACTCTTCTATCTCCGCCGGGTTTACCAAAAATCCTCCGAGCCGTAGGACATCTCCCAGTCGCGCTAGATACTCAAAGGTAACTTCATCTTCCATTCTCGCAAGATCACCTGTCTTGAACCAGTCATAATCAAAATGCTTAGATGTTAAAGTGCTATCTATGTCTTCCCCTCCGTTAGCAAGGTAGCCAGCGAAGAGCGAGGGGCCCCTCAGCTGCAGTTCTCCTTCTTCTCCAATTCCTAAGACCTTGTTGGTATCAGGGTCGACTACTCTGGCAGAAGCTTCAACAGAGGCGAGACTCCCTCCCGGAATAGACATTTTTTCCTTGGGTTGAAGACTCCGGCGTGAATAAAGTGCATGTACTTCGCTCATGCCATATAGCCCAATAGCGTTTAGCCCAGCTTTGGCAGCATCTTCAGGAACATTCTCCAACGCATTATTAAAACGCGCATAACCGACCGCATCTAATGAACTTAGGTCGGTTCCTACCTGAATAATCCGAGCGAGCATTTCATCTGAACCATGGAAAGTGTTTACTCCATATTTCTCGATAGCCGTTCCGGTTAGATCAGCATCAAAAATTGGCATTGTTATCAAATCTGAGCCAGCTCCCATAGCTCCAAGAAGCATCGAATAACCAAATACACCGCACATTGGGACCGCTGCCATTGCGACTTGCCCAAAAGTAGGTGCTAAATCTCGGGCATGATCAGCTGGTCCAGATTGGTTGTGAAGGACCAGCTTTGGTTGGCTCGTTGTACCCGAGGTACTAAAAACAATCCAAGGTAAATCTCGATCTGAACGGTCAATCGAGGACCGCTCAGATCTGATTAGATCACTCCATCTGATCGTCGGCCATGTCAACTCAATATTGTCATCAAGGCTTATTACGCCCTCAAGCAATAAATCACTCTGCTTGATCTCAGCAAGAATTCCTCGAAAGTTTATTCCCAGGAAGCCTGGGTCAACAACCAGGAGTCGAGCTCCTGAGCGTCCAACTATGTCCGCCACCTCACTACTTCGATATCGAGTATTAATAGAGACAAGGACTAATCCTAAACGAGATGTTGCCCACATTAAAGCTATATAAGGCACACCATTAGGTAACCAGACCGCAATACGATCACCGGGCTTAGCACCCCACTCTTCTAATCCTTGGCAGAGTCGGTCAACGATTTCTTCCAAATCGGCAATATCCATTGCCAAATCGCCATCTTGTTTACACACCACTACTTGCCCTAAATTCTGAAAAAGTTCAGGCAAGCTACCAAGACTGTAATTTGAATCCACCATCGATTCCAAGATACGACCATCCTTGGCCTTTCAGCTAGACCTAGCTACTAGATTTAATAACGTGAGAGTAGTTACTTGGAATCTTTGGTGGCGATTTGGCCCATGGGAAGAGCGTCAACCAGCCATTTTGACAACATTGAAAAACATTGACGCAGACATTATTTGTTTGCAAGAAATTTGGAGTGAAGAAAGCGGAGTTGATCAAGCCGCAGAAATTGCTGCAAAACTCCACATGCATCACGTGCGAACTCCAGAACACTGGTACAAAGGACATTCTTTCGGAAATGCCATTCTCTCAAAATTTCCGATTCAAGAATCTTCTAGCCACCATCTTCCGCCGCTTGATGGTCCAGGACGAAGATATGCTCTGACCGCTAAAATATTGCGGGAAGAGAAGCTTATACCAGTTGTCTGCACTCATCTTGATCACCGTTTCGATCTAAGCTCAGTGCGCCAAACTCAAGTAAAAGCCGTTCTAGAACTCGTCGATGAATTACGAGATCTAAATGGTTTTCCAGTTGTACTCGCCGGAGACTTTAACTCAATCCCAACTTCAGACGAGATAAGGCTTCTAACTGGAGAAGCCCCACCACCTATACCAGGGCTAGTTATGTCCGACGCGTGGCCGCAATGTCAGGAAAGCCCCGGCTACACCTGGGACCGCAACAACCCCTACGTCGTGAACCCAGCATGGCCACAAAGAAGACTTGACTATATTTTCGTTTCTTGGCCACGACCTAAACCATTAGGAAATCCTACTGCAACTTATTTAGCCGGGGATAAACCCGTTAACGGAGTTATTGCCTCTGATCATTACGCAGTAGTCTCCGATCTTCATTGGGAGTAGCACACCCTAAATAAATTCAATACTTCCCGGGAGTCTTAGGGACGTGTCCAGCGTTCTCCATTATGAAAACGTATAACCTTCGCCGGAACTCCAGCAACAACCGAAAAATCTGGCACCTCTCCTCGGACAACCGAATTCGCCCCGATAACACAGTGTCGCCCTATCCTCGCGCCGGGCAATATAACAGCGCCAGACCCAATCCAACTGCCTGACCCTATGACTACAGGATCATCATTTGGCGATTGGATACCAATAGGTATATTCAGTTCTTCATAGCCATGATTTTGATCAGTTATATACACATTCATGCCAGTAAACACATCATCACCAATATCGATGCGGTAATGGCCCACTATCGCTGTTCCTCGGCCAATTAAGCACCTATCTCCGATTATGACGACTGGGTCTGTAAGCATCTCTTGACCAGGCATCATTCCCGCCGAGAGCGTCACGTGTGAAGAAATTAAGGTGTCTTTGCCTATATGAATCCAACGCTCTCCATACTGATTCCCAGCGGGCCAACCGATGATGCTGCCATGACCAAACAAGCCATATCGCTTTGCCGGACCATCGTAAGGCCCAATTGCCGCAGCGCTACTAAGAGTTCGAGACAATGCTCGAACAGCTGCGCCAAACACTGACCTGACTCTGGCACGTGTAGAGATCATCTGCAATTACCAATCTTCTCTGCTGACAAGTGCTCCAATTGGAACTGCCTGCAATTCCTCAACTACCTAAGATATTTAGAAAGAAGACGATTAGCCGCCTCCACTGCAACGTTTCCATATCCTCCATCATCAATTAGTCGAGCGCTAGAACCAAGCCTCAGCATTAAAGTCTCCAGAAACATTTTTCCTGTAACAGCGATAGAAATAATCAGCTCATCATTATTCTCTACGACTGACTCAAGCGGGTAGGCTTCAAGGATCCATGCGTTATCAGCCGCAACCGCGATCTTCACGATCACCGAATCGCTTCCCGGTACAAACGCTTCGTGTCCAGGATCAATACTTTCATGAGTCTCGCCCGTCTCAGCAACATTATCAATTCTGTCTATCCTGAAAGTTCGATGGCCTTTAGCTACTAGACAATAAGCCCGCAGATACCAACGACCATCACGCGCAACAAGTTCAAATGGATCTATAACCCGCGTGCTAATTTCATCACGATATTTACTGTAGTAATCAATCTGAAGTCTGTTTTTAGCTTCTGTAGCAATTTGAAGCTGCTCAAAAATATCAGGTGCATTTAAGTCGATGGCGAGTGAAGTTCTTTGACCAATTACGTTCTCTAATTTTTCTATAGCGCTGGCTAAAGCACCGTCTGAGTCAGCACCTGGTATTTCTAGCGCAGCTTTCCCCGTAGCTAATAGGCCGAACCCTTCCTGTGGTGAGAACCGTCGGGCTCGAGTGAACAACGGTGCTTCGACCCCTACCCACCCATCCTCATCTACTATTATGCCTAACATGTTGTCGGGCCCGTATGGAGGAATTTCATAAAGCTGCACCGCTAGCAACTCAGCTGCGACTTGCTCCTCGTTGAGGTTAAAGCGTGCAGCTACCTCTTCAATAGAAGCCCCATTTCGTTCAACTATCCATGGCACCATGGCCAAGATCCTCGGCAAACGGCTCTCAACGGTTTCGCGCTGCACTAGTGGCCTTTAATTTCAGTTAACCATTGGATAGTGTCTTCAAGAACTTCTTTCGGTTCAACTACTACAGCATGATCTCTGAGCCCAAGTAGCCAAGATCGAAAAGCCATCGGGTTGCGAACCGGGATCTCTAGGAGAATGGATCCATCTGGATTTGTTTTTACAATCCTGCCGCGGGTCCTTGCGACACGTTTCGCCATAAACGCGTCAACTTTAACCGTTGCGAGAATTTCTGTTTCTTCACCTATAAGCAATGGGTCAGATGACATTGCATTAGCAGCATCAAAATCAGCCGGGGCGAGGAAGCCACCTTTTTCCCCCAATTTAACTTCGCCTTGTATTCGAATGACTTTGAAGTTTTTCCGCTCTTCTGAGTCCGAACCATGTAGGTACCAATTACCTCCTCTGTGGAGAAGGCCGTAGGGTTCCACCTCTCGCGAAACGCCTCGATAGTCAAAGTAGACCTTAGCTCTGCTTCTTACTGCCTCATAAAGTTTTTCGATACCCGCGCTTGCAGCTAGTTGAGCAACTGCTGGAGAGGGAGGCAATGGCTCCCCATCAGCTATTTTGATAAGAGCTTGCTCATCCCATGCTGTATCTAGTTGAACCATTGATGCAGCTACCTCCAGCGCTAGCTGCTCTTTCACGCTAAGTCCTAGATCAGGAAGAAAATAATCTTCCTCCAGAATTTCATACAGTGTTGATCCAGCTTGTTCCCCAAGTCCCACCTCAGTTCTGATTTCTATGCCTGCACTTTCAAGCGTCTCACGGTCACGTCGAAATTTTTTTCTTTCCGATTCATTACTTGGGCCATATAACTCTGATCGCTCTAGTATCTCATCCCTGGTCATCGGGCGCGAAGAACTCAGTAAGAACATTAATAGCTTTGTTACTCTTTCCATTCGATCCACAACACCTACAGCCTAGATTGTGTTTTCCTCAAAAAGCAGGGCTTTCCTAAATTCAGTCCTAGCCTTATAAATGTGGCAAGTGACCGGTTAGGGCCAGAACAACGAGCTGTGTCTCTCGATGCTATTGATGGTAATCACGTTGATCTGATTATCATAGGCGGCGGCATCACAGGAGTAGGATGTGCTCTTGACGCAGCCAGTCGAGGTCTAACTGTTGCTCTGTTCGAACAGCGAGATTTAGCTTCTGGTACCTCCAGTCGCTCTTCAAAACTGATTCACGGCGGAGTCAGATATCTCGAACAGCTCAATTTCAGGCTCGTTCTTGAAGCTTTACGAGAACGGAACTTGCTGACTAAAGAAATCGCTCCACATCTCGTGAAGTCGGTTTCTTTTTTATACCCGCTTAAACACCGGTTCTGGGAACGCATCTACGTCGGGTTCGGGATTGGCCTATATGATCTATTCGCCGCTGGTACTCGTAATTCATTACCACGCCATCGACACGTCGGACCAAAAGCGGTGAAACATTTATCTCCAGACATAAAAATGGTGAAGGGCTGCGGCGCGATTATCTATTCGGATGCTCTCACCGATGATTCTCGTTACACAATCTCTGTAGCTCGCACGGCCGCAGGGTATGGATCCCACATCCTGACTTCTACACAAGTAGTAGACTTTTTAAAAGACGGTGACAAAGTCGTTGGAGTTAAAGCTGTTTGCACAGAATCTGGTCGCCGTATAGAAGTCAGATCTAGCTGTGTTATAAATGCTACGGGAGTCTGGACTGACGATGTCGAGCAGTTAGCGCATGACAATACCACCGAGACTAGCCCAAAAAAGGTCCGCTCATCTAAAGGCGTGCATCTCGTAGTTCCCAGAGACCGAATAAAATCGTCAACTGGTCTGGTATCTCGAACAGAGAAAAGTGTTTTGTTTATTATTCCATGGAGTGATCACTGGATTATTGGCACCACAGACACTGATTGGGACCTAGACCGAGCTCATCCAGCTGCAACTAGCAATGATATTAGTTACCTGTTGAAGCGTGTGAATGAGCTCTTAGAGAACAAGCTCGACACAAACGACATTCAGGGTGTTTATGTCGGCCTCAGACCGCTGCTTACTGGAGAGTCAAACGACACCGCAAAGCTGAGTCGCGAGCATCATGTGTTTCATCCCACACCAGGGGTTGTTTCAATAGCTGGCGGCAAATATACGACATACCGGGTAATGGCAAGTGATGCAGTCAATGCCGCTGTTACCGAAGTTCCTCGCTGGGTTTCTCCGAGTAAGACAAAGGAAATACGGCTTATCGGAGCAGCGAATTTTCTTAAGTTAGAAGAAAAAATTATCTCTCTAGCTACAGAGAACAACATCGACGTTGCCACTGCAAGACACCTCCTTGATCGGCACGGAGATCGGATACATGAAGTATTCGACATCATTGCCGAATCGCCCGAGTTAATAGAGCAACTATCGCCTGGTTATCCGTATCTACGAGCCGAAGTAGTTCATGCTGCCCGATTTGAATGTGCGCTCCATTTAGAGGATGTATTAACTCGAAGAACCCGTCTATCAATCGAGTCTTGGGATCGTGCGTCTGATGCGGCTCCTGATGCGGCTTCTTTGATGGCTGCAGAACTTGGCTGGACTAGCGAATATCGAGATTTAGAAATCCAGACGTACAACGAGAGAGTCGTTGCCGAGCGTAAAAGTCAAACCTATTTCGATGATGAGACAGCACAGTCATCAAGGCTCGCTGCTATGGACAGCCGGCACAGCGTTTAATCAGTCACCTTTCCCCCTACTAGTCGATGTTTTTGAACCTTTCCTAAAGCGTTACGAGGGAGAGCATCTACTCTGTATGTAACTCTGGGCCTCTTAAAGTCCGCCAGATAAGTACCAGCAAATAGTTTGAGTTCTTCATCATCAAATTGTCGGTGAGAAACAATATATGCCACTACGGTTTCTCCCCATTCATCGCTCATTTCGCCAACAACAGCACATTCCATTACATCTGAATGCTGATTCAAAACGTCTTCTACTTCTCTTGGGTATACGTTGTACCCACCAGAAATAATCAACTCTTTAGCACGACCAACTATAGATAAGTAACCATCATCATCTAGTTGTCCAATGTCGCCAGTCTTAAACCAGCCATCATTAAACGCTTCGCTATTCGCGTCAGGGTTTTCCCAGTAGCCTTCAAAAATATTAAGACCGCTCACTTCTATTTCGGAAAGTTCTTTAGACAATCTCACTTCTACTCCAGGTAATGGAAATCCAACGGAACCAGGGCGACGCTCTAGGTCATATGGGTTCGATACGAGCATGACAGTTTCTGTCATGCCATACCTCTCGATAACTTTTTGGCCAGTTATTTCTTCAAACTTCATATGCAGATCAGCTGGTAACGGAGCGGACCCAGAAACGCACAAACGTAGCCGTTTCAGTTCGTGAGCACGAGGGGACTCAACAAGCCGACTATACATAGTTGGAACACCGAAAAACATCGATGCCTCAAACTGTTCACTCGCTTCGATAACTTTTACCGGATCGAAATTTCTTTGAAGAATAATTTTACAACCGACTGTCAAACCTCCGTGGATACCTACCCCAAGTCCATGCATATGAAACAACGGCAAAGTCAATATGAGGGTGTCATCCTTAACCCATCGCCAGGCTAATTCAAGAGCTCGAACCGAGCTCACTAAATTCTGATGCGATAATAAAGCTCCCTTAGGTCTGCCAGTTGTCCCGGAGGTATATCCAATATACGCAGGATCCCCAGCATCAACTTGGTCCAGCGGAATAGGCGGGCCGTCAGGCAAAGACATCTTCGAGCTAGTTACGATTATCGCGGAATTGATATTCTTGATCCAAGGCTCCCACGCAGAATTATCCACAATCGCAGCTGATGGTCGAGAGTCCTGGATTACATGTTTGATTTCTTCTTCTCTGTAGGCACCGTTAGCAGGAACGACAACACAACCGAGCCGCAATATCGCTACATGACAGATAACCAAATCGGTGGAGCTGGGTCCACTCAAAACAACTCTGTCGCCCGGAACAATCCCCGCTGCTGAAAGCTTTCTCGCTGCTAGTTCTGAGCGACGCAACAGGTCACCCCCGGTTATCCAACCAGATTCCTCGTCGTAAAGGACATTTCGCTGCGGACTCTTTCTCCAGACGTTCAGCCACAACGAAGGAAGAGTCTCAGTCGATTCAAGCTCAAAATCTGGAGCATTCATACCTGCTGGTAAGTGCTTGTGCCAAGTAGTCATCTATTTACTGAACCTTTTATAGCGAACTCAGTTGACATTACCCTTAGTAGAAAACCAACGCCTCACGGCGCTCTTAAAAATTTGAGCATAAAGAATTCATAAGCTTTTCGTTTATTCGTAAATCATAGTGAAGCAGCATCTCCACCAACGCTGCAATTTTGCTGAGAGCATACAAAGCTGCTAACACCGTTCGCACCCCCAACGGGATTCGAACCCGTGCCGCCACCTTGAGAGGGTGGTGTCCTAGGCCGCTAGACGATGGGGGCCTTATAGACGATACGCAATCGCCATGGACGACAAGCATAGCGACCACGCCGCTCAGGCAAACATAGGCACCGAACAGATATTTTTAGATATCTCGAAATACGTCCATATCCATGAGTAATTTCGCTGCAAAATAGCTGGGGCCATCAAACATTTGCTCGATGGCCCCCAGTCTTAAAATATTTTTAATTTTAAACAAGATGTCTACATGGCACCCTTAGCGACACCCACCTTGATTTTTATCCCATGTCACTTATCTAATGATCGATTGTTTAGTTACGAAAGTATTACAACTAAGTGGTCAATCAGTTTTTACCTGATTAATCGTTTTCTTAAAATAGCAACCGCATGACGTTGCTATTTAGTTACCCGTTTGCTGCTTATTTTTTGTTCCAATGCCAGCTAAACCCCGGGGGAAGATGAAGGTCAAAGCGATCAAGCCAACGCCGAAAACAAAAGCTTGCTCATCAAGAAGCTCAAAAAATTCGCTCACGAAGCCAAAGCCATCTACTCCAGAGAGACGTTCGCCTAAAGCTCCGAACCCGGTTCTCGCTATGACACCAAGGACTGATCCCCAAATCGAACCTAAACCGCCTATCACCGCCGTTGCATATACGACCAGTGATTCTTGCACCGTGTAATTATCCTGAGAAACGTAGGGAACCAGAACCACTTGCAGCGCTCCGGCCAAACCGGCGAGCCCAGCGCTGATAGAAAACGTGATGACCCGTGTACGAACTAAATTGACTCCATATATTGCTGCGGCAGTATCATTGTCCCGCAGAGCTCTCATCGCTCTGCCGGCTCGACTGTTGACCAAGTTCCACGTCAAGCCAAGGGCAAACAGAACTACCAAGATACAAAAGACATATCGGTAAACAGCTGAGGCCATCCTGCTATCCCCAAGCCATAGGGGAGCCTCAAAGCGAGCCTCGATCGCCTTACCGCTAACTCCTCCTGTAAACGCCGGGAATCTTTTACTTAACGGCTGGAAAACTATCGCCATGCAAAGGGTTAAAAGAGCTAGGTGAATCCCCTTAATGCGCAGCGCGGGGATGCCTACAAGCGCGCCCGAAAGCGATGCCGTGACTATGCCCATACATATCGCCAGAATCCATGGAAGTGACATCTCGTCAACAAAATAGCCGGTAGCAAAAGCTCCAATACCAACGAAGACGCCGTGTCCTAGGCTAATCATTCCCCCGTACCCGGTCGCAATATTGACTCCCAGCACAGCCAACACAGCGATGATCACTTGCGTGTGTTGCCTGAGTTCCGTGGTGGTGCTGACAAAAGGTAAGCAAACTAACCAAGTCGTAATTAGAACTACGGCGATGCTTTGCAGCGGCTTTATTCTGACACTTCCGCGCATCAGACGCGCTCTATTCGTTTTGTGCCGTATAAACCAGCTGGTCTGACGAGGAGTACCGCTGTCATTGCTATCAGCACCGGCAGAACGCTTAACTCGAACCCGATAAATGGCACGTAAGCCGGTATTAAAGTCTGGCTCATGCCAACTATCACTCCGCCTACAAGCGCTCCTTTAGGAGAATCCAGTCCACCCAATGTTGCAGCTGCGAAGGCATAAACAAGGACCCGTAGCATCATGCTCGGCTCCAGTAGGACTGAGTTTGCACAGATACATGCCGCTAAAGCACCGAAACCCGCCGCCAAAGCCCAGCCATACATCAGGATTCTTCCCACGGGGATTCCCACAAGTTCTGAGTTGGTTTGGTTTACAGATACAGCTCTAAATGCAAGCCCAATCCGTGTTTTCTTTAATAAAAAAATCAGGCAAATGAGGACTACAAATAATAAAGCCCACACGCCGATAGTCGAGTACCTCAGTCGTGCTCCAAAAATGTCAAAGTTCTGCCCAGCTCCAGTCGGAAATAGTGCCGGGAAAACACGTGGACCAGTTCCCCACCATTGCGCCATGAGCGAGTTTATAACCAGCAATAATCCTATGCTGACATTGACCAGAGATAGCTCTGGGGCGTTCCTTAGGGGCCTTATGAGTACTCTCTCCGTAGCAGCTCCTACGGCCATACCAGCTAGGACTGCACCCATAATTGCGAGCGGAACAGACAAAGGCACGCCGGGAATAAGTCCGGCCAACCCACCACCCTTTAACCTTGGTTGGGGACCAACTAGAAATACAAAAGCAATGTAGCCACTAAACGTAGCCATTTCGCCTTGTGCAAAATTCAATAATCCCGTCGCTCTGAAAATAATTACAAGGGCTAATGCCAGAGAGGAATATATGGCGCTGTTAAACAACGCATCAAAAATTCGTTGCAGGAGAAGTACGTAATCCATAGATGCTTTTCAGATAGTAGTACGATTCAGGAATCAAAGAGCGGGAGAAAGCATTTGCTCACTCCCGCTCTTTTTAATTTATCTAAACGATGCTGAATTAGTTATTAGCTGTATTGAGTTATAAACAACCAAAGACCGTAAAGCACCACAAAAAGGAAGCCTAGACCGCCGATAAGTCTCGCCATACCAGCTTGTCCCTTTATCGATTCAGGTCGCTTACCAGCAGCAAGTGCCTTCAGCTCATTCGAGCCAACGAGCATAGCGACTGGCGCCGTGACAAGAATCGAGAATCTTAAGCCGAATGCTAAACAGCCAACTATCAGGTTATTCACATTCATTAACAACCAGCCAATTGTGACGAGGACAGGTCCTACTATCGCAAGTTTCATAGCTGATTGCGCTCTGTCAGATTCCATACCTGGATCGAAACTATCCAAATCCTCGGCAGGAGTTCCATCAGGACGAATTGGAACAATCTTTATCAACCTATTCTGAACTGACTTTGCCAAAGACACAATTCCGCCTGGTGCAAAGAACGTGAAAAGAATCAAGATCAAGCCAAAGATTGCCTTTGCCAGAGGTCCGTCACCATTCAGAGTGTAAAGACCCAACGGAATCGAAATTCTTTTTGTTAAGTCATTTACCCAAACGACGAAGAGCCCACCAAGAAGTGATCCTTGAAGAGTTCCAACACCGCCAATAACGAGGCCGATAATGAGGTCAACAGCTAGCAGGAACGTGAAGTCCTGACCGGCAACGAACCCCTTATCAAGGCACCACATTAATCCAGCTAGAGAGCCGAGACCTGCGCTGATCGCGAAGTTCACAGTTTTAACAATAGGTAGATTCACGCCATAAACAGCTGCGCCAGCTTCGTTATCACGAATTGCTAACACGGCCCGTCCTGGGCGACTGCGAATGTAGTTGGTTACTAACATAAGAGTGATGCCAAGGATTAAGACAATGCACCAGTAACGGTAAGCAGAGCCACCTCGGGCACCATCAACTCCAGGAAGCCATTCGAAGTAGCTCGGAGCAATTACCTCTTCGGATACGCCTTTTCCGTTAGGGCCGCCAGTTCTCTTAGCAATTCCTAATTCGTCGATATTGACGAGTGTCGGGAAAACGGTCGCTTGCGCGATAGTTATTAATGCCAGATAGAGGCCCTTGACTCTCAAAGCCGGTAATCCAACGAGGATACCTAGAGCGAAACCAACCGTAACCACGACTGGTAGCGCCATCCAGAAATCCCAGTTTTCATCTTGGACAAGGGAGGCAGTTACGAACGCCCCCACTCCCATGAAAGCGGAGTGACCAAGAGCCAACATTCCGTTGAAACCTACAACGAGGTTGACAGCTAGAATCGCCACACTGAGCACCAGTGCACGGTTCATTTTCCCAATTTCGAATGGCTGCAAGACCACGGGAATTAACAGCACAAATGCTGCTAGGTATAGATACTGGACATATTGCCAGCGTTTATGTTCTGCGCCGCCTTTAGCAACGACAACAAGTGGTGAACTCATTTACAATCTCCTCCAGTTGTCTCAGACGCGCTCTACGCGGCGGGATCCGAAGAGACCCGACGGGCGGAAGAGCAGGACAATAAGAATAAGTACGAACGCCGCAGCAAGCTGCAGAATTGACATGTAAGCCTGACCAAAGACAACTACCCCTAGCCACATGACTAGAACCGCTTGGATCAAACCAATTAGGATACCGCCCATTACAGCGCCTCCCAGGCTATCAAGACCACCAAGGGCCGCTCCAGCGAGAGCATAGATAAGGATAGTCGCCATCATGTTTGGGTTAACACCGCCTAGTTGCGGTGCAACAAGAACTGCTCCAAGTGTTCCGAAAGCAGAAGCGATAGCCCAACCGAATCCAAGAGTTCTACCTGTATGAACTCCAACTAGTCGAGCTGACTCCACATTCGATGAAACTGCACGGAAAGCCAAGCCCATTTTGGTCTTATTGAGAATAAGACCAAGTAAGAAGAGCGCCAAAGCTAATGTCAGCCAAATACCAATGGATTGATATTTAAGCCGGCTACCCAAAATCATTACGAATCTATCGCCACCAAGACCAGGAACCCAGGACGGGAACTTGCCAAATGGGTTGGTAAGAATTCGGACCTGATAGTTCCAGATATCGCCCGCCAATGCGTTGAATATCAGGAACAGACCAAGTGTAATGAGCACCACCGGAAGGTGATCAGCAGGATCAAACGGTCGCGTTAGCGTTCTTTCAATAAGAGCACCTAGACCGGCGCTTATAATCATGGCGATCAGAATTGATAGCCAGAGCCAAAGGCCCTGCTCCATGTGTAATACATAGACCATGAAAGCGCCGATCATAGCCAACTCGCCTGTAGCGAAGTTGATCAGAGTCGTTGCTTTGAAAATAAGCACTAGCGAAAGTGCTACCGTCCCATAAATTGCTCCGAGACTTAAGCCGTTAAAAACAAAGTCTGGAAGAATATCAAAATTCCAAGTCATATCTTCTGGTCCTCCTCAGGCGCCTAAGTACGCTTCCTGCACTGCAGGATCGCTCTTAAGTTGGTCGGCGGGTCCGGAAAGAGTTATCTCGCCACTTTCGATGACGTAACCATAGTCAGCCATGTCGAGAGCAAGATTGGCATTTTGTTCCACGACTAACATGGTCAAACCAGTCTCTTTGTTTAAGTTTGTGAAGCGTGTAAATAAATCTTCAATAATAAGTGGAGCGAGTCCAAGCGAAGGCTCATCTAAGAGGAGCAGCTTGGGGCGAGACATTAAGGCACGAGCTACAGCAAGCATCTGCTGCTCTCCGCCTGAAAGCGAGCCAGCCAGCTGCTCTCGCCTCTCAGCAAGCCTCGGGAAAATCTCAAACCAGCGGTCTATATCCTCGTTGATTTCCTTGTCTTTACGCACGTATGCGCCTACAAGAAGATTATCGTTGACAGAGAGTTCTGGGAAAGTACCCCGGCCTTGCGGCACGTGCGCTACGCCTTTTCGAACAATTTCTGCAGTGCCAAGCCGACTAATATCCACTCCGCCTAGCGACACATCTCCAGAAGAGTTACACATGTTGCAGATAGCTCGAAGCGTCGTAGTCTTTCCGGCTCCATTAGCGCCCAGGATTACAGACACCTTGCCTTGAGCAACTTCGAAATCTAGACCTCGAAGAACCTCAACAGCCCCGTACGAAGCATGAAGATTCTTTGCAACTAGTCCTACGTCATCAATTACATCGTCGCTCATTATGAACTCCCCAAGTAAGCCTCGATAACTTCCGGGTCGTTACGCACGACATCCGGGTCACCGTCAGCAATTTTGCGTCCAAAGTTAAGCACAACCAGCTTTTCGCTGATCCCGAGCACCATCTTCATATGATGCTCAACGAGCAGCACACTCAAGTTATGGCGATCACGCAGACCTTTTATGTCTGCAGCGAGCGAGTCAACTTCAGCGTGTGTCAAGCCCGACGCTGGCTCATCAAGCATGATGAGGCGAGGGTTAGCTATAAGTGCCCTGGCTAATTCGATTCTTTTCAAAGTACCGAACGGGAGCCCAGCAGCAGGATGAAACGCCACTTCTTCGAGGCCAATTTCTTCTAAAGCGGCCCATGCACGATTACGGAGATCTTTTTCTTCTCTTCTCATGCTTGGAAGTCTTAAAGCGGCTGAAACCACATTAGATTTTGTGTTGGTGTGATCACCAACCATCACGTTTTCTATAACCGTCATGCCTGGCCATAATGCCAGGTTTTGGAAAGTTCGGTACACACCAACTTCACTGATCTGGTGAGCCGACATGGCCGTTAGATCTTTCCCATCAAAAGTGACCGAACCAGCTGTTGGGTCATAAATTCGGCTGACAACATTAAACAACGTTGTCTTACCTGCACCATTCGGACCTATCAGGCCAAGGATCTGGCCTTCTTCTAAAGTAAACGACAGGTCGTCGAGCGCACGAATTCCGCCGAATTGGACAGAGATATCTGCAACTTCAAGCAACGCCACGCGCCGCACCCCCTTTCAATTAACTACACAAAAGCACTTTGCCCAGCGTGAGCGAAAGCTACCAGGCTCTCAGCCACACGCAAGTTTCCTGGGCAATTATCTTACTTTTCCTCAAATCGCCCCTCAAATTAATTTCAATATTTTTGTTCGGGGAGGAGGACTCGAACCCCCAATGACTGGACCAGAACCAGTTGTGTTACCAATTACACCATCCCCGATCAAGATGGTTTTGCGTTTACTTATCTTGAGTATTGTACCTAACCTTTCGCTGACCACAAATCAGTAAAATTCCTAATAACTATAAGGTTCTAGAGTCATTATCTTAATGCAATGCTCTTTAAAGCTTTATCTAAACGACTTGTAACGACATCTCTTCCAAGTATCAACATCGATTCAAACAAAGGTGGTCCTATAGACCGGCCCGTTAACGCCATCCGCACCGGTGCT
>Ga0315330_10000028_pt1 | contig 63926 bp, 85 predicted proteins | sample M140m34915metaG_FD_203453 | JGI IMG/M metagenome (GOLD analysis project Ga0315330, IMG submission 203453) | Ammonia-oxidizing marine archaeal communities from Monterey Bay, California, United States - M1 40m 34915 | ecosystem: Environmental > Aquatic > Marine > Intertidal zone | place: USA...
ATGACCCATAACAATACCAGCTGGGCTATAGGGTTGTGCATCCCATATAGCTTCCATGACTCTTATATAACCACCTTGATCGAATAACTCACAAGGATCTTTAGCAGTACTACTGGCTATCTTTACCTTATCTATACCGATTATATTGGCGGCTTCTCTTATAGCCTTATTACCTGCCTCATCATTATCAAAGAATAGTATTACTTCTTCGAACGATCTAATCCAAGTACGATTGAGTAGTAAACTCTTGAGGTTAGTTGACGAAGCCACACTAATAACTGGGTATATCTTCTTATACTTATTGAGTGAGGCTTGTGCGACTGCCATCGCATCGAATTCTCCTTCCGTGATGACAAGTCTTTTGCCACCATTTCCAAAGCTCGTGCTCCCAAAAGGCTGAACATCTTTAAATTCTCCTACAGTTCTAAACTCTTTAGGTAGCTTTCTTATCTTATAGGCTACCAGATTATTATTACTGTCATAGTAAGGGTAGTTATATGACTCGATATTTCTGTCTGCATCATATGTAACTCGTACACCATAGTGTTCTGCTATAGCTTTAGTTATACCTCTTTCTTGACAACCTCTTATATCACCTAGCCCTGTCTCAAACAGTTCTAAGGTAGTCTTACCAATATCTAATGGCATAGTTATTTCCTTTCTATTTCCTACGTCTTGTATATGCACTCCACATACAAAACAGTAACCGTGATTATCATCGTAGAGTGCGAACCCATCTGAGCTACCACAATCTTCACAGTTAGTTTTACCTATCTCTTTACTTTCCGAATAATCTTTTTTCTTTAGCATAACGGTTTTCCTTTCGTTTACGTCTTGCTCTTGTTGAACGAGCTTGTCGTTCTCCTCTCTTATTACCAAACAATTCATCCCAATCCTTTTCAGGTCGTGTATTGTCTGGTCGTGTAATCGTCTGTTGCATTGTATTCATTGTATTCCTCTATAAAAGATTTAGTTAACATCCATTTCTCACTACCAAGTGTCTTATTATAAAAGACTTTCTCTCCATTATCATCTAATAGTGTGAGAACCTTGTGCTCAATTTGTAATTCTATTTCTAAATAATTTAAAGCAGACTTATCTGGTGCTTCGTGTAGCATAACGAATTGATAGTCATCTTTATTCTCAGCTACTCTAGTGGCTATATCTGAACTAGATGAAGCATAAGTCTTCCAATTAGATTGTCTTACTCGCTTACCTTTACTGTAATTCCAGTAAGACTTCTTGCCTATATATCTCTTACCAGTACTTTTCTCAATGATAAGGTATACAAAGCCTTCTGCCTCATAAGGATTATTAGCGAATGTGACTTCCCATTGACCATTAGGTCTTGCATCATCACCAGTAGCCTTATAAGCTTTCTGATCGAAGGCAACACACACTGTACTGTTACTAGGATTAACCCATACAGTCAAGTCACCTTCCCATTCCTTCTTGAGACCTAGCTTAGTCCTAAGATTAGACTTACACCTTATCTCACCATGTTCTTCTGTCTTTATTCCAACCCAACCTTTACTGTCTACCTTAGTAACATCAGTAATGATTACATCTTCATAGCGTTGATGATCAGTTATATTAGACATCATATTTCCTTTCTATATCTTAAAGAAATCTTCTGGAGTTCTTAGTATATGTATACCGTTAGCTGTCTCCATAAGTTTCTCTTTCCAATTTACTATACCGAACTTAGCTCGATACGCTGCTAGGACTCTAGCCTTACGTCTATTCATAGGTATACCTTTGAGCATCTTCTCAGCAGTCTTTGGACCAACCTTAGGTAGTCCAGGAAGATTGTCTGTTGGATCGCCCTTAAGCATTTGTAACCAGTAGTGTCTATCAGCACTATCCTCATCTACCTTGTAGAACTGTTCTCTGCGAGGGTTATAGTGATCACCGACAATACAGTCAAGGTCTTTATCTATATGTACCACACAGAATTCCTCTTTCTTTTCAAGGAGTTCTACAGATTTTATTCGTACCATATCATCTGCTTCCATACCATGTGATGGGATAGCAAGCTCTTTCTCTATGATACGATCCATAAGAGGTCTAAAGAGTTGTGCATCTTTAGGTGGCTCTTTTCTATTTGACTTATACTGTGGACACAACTTATATCTAAAGTTATCTTTACCACCACAGTATACTATCACTTCGTCAGCCCATATAGGACCAACCCAGTTCTTCTCTAATAAATACTTATAGTTATCTAAAGCATTATCTACAGTCTCCATCTGCCATGCGGCTTGATAGATACAACTGTCTGCATCGACTACTGCTATCATTACTGATTCTCCTCTGCATAGTCTCTTTGATGGTCATTCCACCACATCTTAAGATCACCCTCAACTTCTTCGTAGTCAAGATGAACAATCAATTCCTTCTGATTTCTCATGTGGTCTCTGTACTCAGCCCAAGTCTCTGCTATGTACATATACTCCTGTGCTATCTCATAGAATTGATCTTCCAATTCCATAGCATATCTTTTCATTTGTCCCATAGTATTTCCTTTCTAATGAACATCTGCGTAACAGTTACCAATGACGCCATCGCCATCCATACATGTTACATTAAAGTCTTTTGGTGCTTCTCTGAATGACTCAATACAAATCTCTTTGACTCGTTCTGCATCACTCTCTTTAGCTACCCATGCCATCTCATCGTGATAGAAGATGACTGGATAAGCATCTAGCTTCTCTTCGTTTATCTTATTCATGGCATAACCTACTGCGGCTTTGCATGTGATAGCTTCAGCTGATTGTAGTAAATAGTTTAGTGATTGATGAGCACTATTGACATATACCCTACGACCATCCAAGGCAGGAACAAAAGCACTGCCATAACCGTTCTTTGTCTTTTGAAAGATGGTATCAAGCTTTGCCTTGATCTTTCCGAGTCCTGGAATAGCTGACTGATACTTTGCTTTACTCGCATTACCAGCTTTATCATCTGGTTTACCTGTAAGTATCGTACCCAGCTTCTTACCTCCTCCACCGAATAGGTAAGCATAGAGCCATCTCTTAGCATCACCACGAGAGCTCCCAAGAATATTAGCGTTATAAGAATGTATATCTCCACTTGTAACCTCCTCTGTAAAGTTATCGTCACCTATGTAGTGGCATAAGGCTCTCATCTGATTACCTGCTGAGTCAGCTCCGACTACTCGATAGCCTTCTTCACATATAAACAATGACCTCATCTCTTTACCCCATGCGGCTTCAACACTAGGTAAGTTAGTTATTACCTCGTGTCTAGCTCTGAATGTAGGTGTTCCGATTACCCACATCTTACCATGAAGTCTTTTATCTTTGAGTGCTTCTATCCAGCCTTCTAGTATAGACTTCCTAGACCTAGTTGTATAGTATCTATCAATGTCTTTACCGATATCTCCTAATAGTTCTAAGCTAGTTGTAGTAAGCTTTGGACTTGTCTTATGAAACTCATAGCCGACCTTCTTATAGTTCCAGTCATCAGGCTTCCAACCAATAGTATATAGATACTCTTTTACTTCTTCCATATTCTTTAGCGTGACCTGTGTCTTATAACTACGCTGAAACTCTTGAGTAGGTTTCCACTCCATCTCATCAGGCTCTTCACCATTAAGATACTCGGTGAGTAATCTTCTAGTGACTGCTGTGAATGCCCCTTTCTTAGTATACTTAGCTAACTTAGGTGCTTTATCTACCCATATAGTCATCTCAGGTAGATTAGGGTGTATCCTATCTTCAATAGCATTGAGTTCGTCTGCCATAGTCTCATGTAGCTCGTGGGCTTTATCAACATCGAACAACCAACCCTTCATACGTACCTTAGCCTCAAAGACTGCGGCATCATGCTCTGCACGAAGACCCTTTGTTATCAAGGGCTTAGTGGTAGATTGGTCTTGTAGTTCTTTGATGAGCATATCATAGACTCTAGTATTAAGTGATACATCTCTTGTACAGTACTTCATCATCTCACTTGAGTACTTAGCCCAATCATCGAACTCAAACTTAGCGTAGCCGAGTTGATCTCCCCAGCTACCTAGTCCGTGCTTATGACCTCTATTATAGTTAAGAGTCTGACTCATGATCCATGTATCGTGTAGTTTTCTACCGAACAAATCAACACCAGTAATCTTTTGTATCATAGGTATATCATACCCTATAATGTTATGCCCTATTAAACATGTAGCCTTCTTAAGCATATTCAGACCATCAGCTACGTTCATATACTTATCATCGTAGTCTGTAAAGTTGTATATCTTCTTTGTATCTACATCTTGAATGACAAGACACCATATAAGTGTTGCATCAAGACCATCGGTCTCAATGTCAAATACTAATTTCATTTTAATCCTTTCCGTTATCACACTGAGGACATACTAGATAATCTGATTTATCATCCAGTACCCCAGCGAGATAATCTTTATTACATTTAGGGCAACTTATTAACTCTCTACTGTTGCCCAGAAAATTCTTCTCCATCTCCTTTAAGGAGGTCTTTATATCCATTGTATATTTTTCCTTAGTAAACAAGGAGTTAATCCAATTAAGCAGCATCTAATCCTTCCCATGCTTTACTGTTAAGCATTTTCTGTACAGCATCTTGTCGTCTGACAATTACTCTGTGTGGGTTGGGAACATTCTCAGGGTGTGATGCCCAGTCTGTCGCAGCGTTATAAGCTGCCCACTTATTATTACCGAGCACATTAACTTCTTGACGATAGTTACCCATCAGTCTTGTGAGTTGTTTCCAGTTAACCTTATTAGTTAAGGTAGGTGTAGTAGGTTTAGCTAGTGTTCTTTCAAACACACCTTGCACCACTTCAGTAGTGACTGCAGTCTTTCTCCAAGCATCCCATCTTTCTCTTTGATTAAAGAACACTTCAAGTGCTTCTTTTATCTGGAAAGCTGAGGCTTCTATATTAAACCCTGATGTATGCTTATTCTTCTCTTGAGTTACTGCTTCAGGTGATGTACAACCATTCAAACAGAATAGTCTTTCACCATAAGCGTTGACCATGATAGACCACATACCATCGTATGAATTTAAATAGTCTACCTTGAACCTGATTATATCATTTACTTCAGGGTCTTTATGTACTAAGTCATTGAAAACAAAAGAACCTTTCATCTTAGCTCCGTTCTCATAGACTCTTATATTATGGTCGTAGTTTCTAGAGATGTCTGCAAGAGCAACACCACCCATTATTCCTTCTACTATATCTTCGTGTTTAACCATATTGTATTTACCACTGTGGATACCTAGTATTTCATTAGTATCAGTACGAAGAATAGCCTTAGCCATTTCTTTAGGTACAGGTATCTTAGATTGATGAGCTGCCCTAGCCACTGCTAATTCTACTTCCTTTACTGGGAATCTGTAGTCGTCTTGTATTATAGTTGAACCGTCCATTGCATTAATTCCTTTCTACATATTTATCTTTTAGTTCTTGTTTAATTTCTTCAACTCTATTTTCAAGAGTGCTTATTGTAGTATGTATATGTCCTGTGCATGATGGTCGTATTTTACCTTTAAGTATTTCAATCTCATCTTTTAATGCTAACATATGGTCTAAGCCTTGCATATCAATTCCTTTCTTTTAGTACAAAATCTTCAGCTGAACTCTCAGCTAAGTCTTGTGTGTAATAAGTTACTCTATTAACTATCTCATTGTTTTCAAAGGACTCTACAGCATATACCTTGTGCCATGTTACTGTAGCGTACCTAGTTTTATCATCTGAATAGTAAACACTATCAGGCTCTTTACTCGACGACATCACCTTCCTCCATGTTCTCTATTGCTTCTTGTTCGTTGACTTCTTCTTCTATTGCATCTAAATAATGGTCTACATTCTTAAAGTAAGGTAGTGAACCATAGTTATCTAAGTCCTCTTTAGTACCATCATTCCAATGTATTATTATATCGTAGCCAGTTATTTCTTTTGGCTTAGGCTCTTTAGTCCTATTTAACTTCATGTCTGTGTTCCTTTCCTAGCACACTTGTATTTGAGAGGCATATAGTTAGGCATATAATCCTGTAAGTCACTCGCCATCTCATTTACTCTTACAATACACTCTTCATGTGTATCATACGGACCTTCTATATCCGCTATGGTATGACATATATTTGAGTTACCGATCATACACGCTAACATAAATGCTTCAAACATTTTATCCTCCGTAGTAATTACATACAGCGTCACAAGCACATTCTAAACTGTAGTGAACCTCTGTAGCATAAAAGTTTAAGAATGGATGTTGAACATCACCTCGATCTATCCATACTATTATTATTTTATTTTTCGTATGAGCATGAGCTATCTCTGCCATGCTGCCCCAACGTTTTCCAGGCTGGTTTTCTCTCATATCACATAGTAACACAGTACTATTAGATATATCTTGCAAGTCCATCTTGACTACTCTATTAACATTATTAGTGTTAGTAAAGTTAAGATGATGCTTCCATCTTCTAGTGGGGTCTAAGGTTTCTATCTCATCTTCGGCTAATATTTCTGTAGCGTACTTTCGCCATTCAGTCATATCATCTTTACCATAACCCTCCATACCACCACATAGGTATACATAATCTTTCTTCATCTTATTTCCTTTCTATCTCCCATCTATAAAAGATGTGATCATCTATTCTCATTATATAGGTCTTTGTTTCTGCCCAACTAGGATTAACATAGTAGGCATGGTAGTGTGTAGCTCCATCAACGAACTCGTTTAAGTGTCCGTTGTATACACCATTAGCAACATGCATGGCAGTCTCCCATGCCTCAGTCTCTCTAGGCTTATCGCTTTTACCATCACAATACCAGCTGAATTGACATTGATTCCGAATAGGAAAATCAGGCTTCCACTTATAAGTTAATCCTTGCTTAACAACATCACATACGTTGTTAGGATATCTGGAATCCTCTACTCTATTCATCACAACTTGTGCCACTGCCACTTGCCCTACAAAGCTTTGATTCTTAGCCTCATGGTAGACATTAAGTGCCAGACACATTATCGCTTCGGCTATCATTAGTTTAACTCATTGATTTTATTTATTATTTTATTCCAAGCTTTCTCTATTGCTAAAGCAGATTCTACATCTGTCTTATAGAATTCGTTACAAGCACTCATAAGCTCTGCTTCTATTATAGCTATAGCATTACTTAATTCTTTTTCCATGTTATACCTTTCTAAAAACTATCGTTATAATGTTCAGCACCCTCTTCATCCCATATCTTAATGGAATCAGGTAACTTCCCATCTACCTCATACTCGGTATGTACTGTTATTGGAGGATACTTATCTGCGTCTGTGAAGTGTATTGTGTAAACACCCCATCGACCATGTACCTCATCTATCTCAGCACCAACTGGCATATCGAATATACCAAAGTCAGCCGCCCAGATTATACCTTCTAGTCTCATTTCTACTGTCTCAGGAGCTTCCAAAGCTTCCGAGTCAAAGTTATCTTTATTCTCCATGACTAAACCTTTCTTGATCCATTATAAATCTCTTTATTTTACTCTCTAACTTGATTAAGAACCAGCCATACACATGTTCGTGTAGCCTCATTCCATCTTCCATAGTTTGTCTTTGCATTTTCTCTATAGCCAAGTCTAATTCATTCATCATTGGCTGGAGGAGTTGTCTTAAATCCATTCATAGTTCCTTTCAATCGTTCATGTAGCTCTGGTTTAATAGACAGTGTACCGTTCTCATGTACATTCATGTTCTCATTTTCTAGTTCAGTAAAACATATATCACTGAATGCCATGAAGACCATGAGGTAGGTGAACTCATCTAACTCTAAGTCAAAGCCACCCAATGAATTCCATAAGGTGACTATACAATGTTCTATCTTAGTCTGAGGGTCAACTTCAACGTTAACCCTCAGTTCCTCATTTAGTTTTACTCTTGACCTGAAGTCTATGACATCTCCCATTAGAAGTCTGCCTGAGCTTCAGCTCCTTCTGCACCTTCTATTACATCGAAGTCCACTTCAGAGCTAGGTGTATACTCAATAAGCTCTTTTACTCTCACTGCTGATAGCATAGACGATACACCTTTCTTTCCAGCGACATCATAAGGGTATTGGAATAACTTTAGATCTCCAATACTACCATTACCAATATTACTAGATGGAATAGGTTGATTGTTACGACCAAGAACAACAGGTGGTTGGTTAGACTCTCCTTTACGATTAAGTTCTTTACGCTTGAGATTGGCTTTCCAAAAACCATTGTCATCTTTCTTAGCATTAATGTAGAAATCCTTTGACCAAGTCTTAGCAATATTCTCATCATCAGTTCTTATTTGAACCTCCCATACTTTCTCTCCAGTTTTAAATGGATCTACTGGGCTATCTAATTTTGCCCAATGTAGTTCAACGTCTTTTACTATTACAGTTCTCTTTTCTTTTAACATTTAGTTCTCCTCATTATGTTTGATTAAGTAGTTCAAATACCATTGAGCCTTCTTAAGCTCCTGAGTCTTGTCATCTTTCTTTCCGTACCTCATAAGATACTTATAGACTTGACCCATTAAGTGTGCCTCGACACCATCAAAATCCTTTAACATGTGTACCATCATATCCATGTACTCATAGTTAGGTAGGATTTCTTTGTAGTGTGGTGGGCTTATCTTATCCACAGTATAGTATTCACTTTGCGGTTTCTTCATAGTTACCCTTTCTTTCATGTCGTTTTGTTCATAAAAACTATTGATTGCATCGACACAACTGCCCAATAGTTCAGGACTTACTTTCATTGTCCCTTATCTCCTTCTCTACTTCCCAGCTAGTCATATCAGTTACAAAGCTACCTAGGCTATCAAAAGTTTCTTTAGAAATTTCTTTGTGGAATCCATAGCAACATGCCACTTCTCCACCATTAAATGAGTACCAGTTCTCATCTTCTTCTTCACCATACTCTTCATCATTCCACCATGTTCGAGCTATATCATCACAAAACTTCTCAGCGTTTTGATATGCACACTCTTCAGGTGTATTGAAGAAGTCTTTCTCAGGTTCTCTCATGGCGAATCTGATAGTAGAATTAAAGTTATACTCACCACATCTCTCATCGATAGTTGCTATGTAGTATCTAATCATGCTTGAACATTCCCTTTTCTAGTATTTCGTTTAGCTCATTGAGTAACCAATGTGGATCAGTATCACGCCTAGATACAGGGTTATACTCCATAGTATTACCCTTATCATTAGTCATTTCCTCTGATGTAGTTGGTTGGGTTGTTTCCCTCGATGTACTTTGATGTTGTTCTTCCATCTTGAAATCCTTTCATTTCTTTTGCCAAGACTATCTGTAAGTCTGTCAAGTCACCTATAAGAGAGACATAGACTTCTACATCTCTCCTATGTGTCAGGTGATCTAACACGACAGTGATAGCCTCATCGATACCTTGATGTTCATAGAAGCGTTTCTCATTGTCCATTATGCACATAACCTCTTGATTCTATTTCTGTGTTCTTCGTAGTGCTTGTTATGTGGTCTATACTCGATTAGGTCGTTGGTCATTCCCTCACTATCGATAACGAGAAGAGAGACCTTCTTCTTCCTCTGATTGTATGCCCATATAGCTGAAGCTGTCTTGTAAGTGTGTGTTGTTAATATTTTCCTCATTGTGTTAGTCCTTTCTATTGGTTTGGTTGTAGTTTAGCCATAGTCTTTTCTACTATAGCTTGGTCTTCTGGGTTTAGGTAGACTCTATCTTCAGGTAATTCGACAGGATAGATGTCTATGCAAGCCTTGACGTCTTCTATCACGACTCCATTCTCAAACTCTGTAGGGAAACAAGGTGTATCTACCATGTTTTCTACTTTGTCTTGATCTGCTTGTTCGTCTCCAGTTGAGTCAATAGTGAACTCAAGGACTCTCGTGTAGGTAAGAGTCCAGTCTTGTTCTACCTTATAGGTACGCTTTCGACTATTCTCTACTGATTCTGTTCCATCAGAGTCTGTCCTGAAAGGTAAGAGACCTTCCCTACGTAACTCTACTAGTATATCGTAAGGCATATCGCTTATCAGGAATCCTACTCGTTCATGGTCACCTGTATCTAAAGCATGGTTGACTTCTGTCTTATAGAAAGCGTACATGCCTGGAATTCTTTTCTTCATTGTTAATCCTTTCTATTTACTAAAGGGACACCTTAAGTATCCCTTTAGTATATGGTTAGCTATCCCCCTTTAAGGGCGTGTTTTAAGTAAACGTTAGAGTTATCCATAGTGATGTTCCCCACATTCCGAGTATTATCACCCAATATCCTATCCATTCCTTCCATTCTTTTTCTTTGTTAGTCATATCGGTAATACCACCACTGCTAATAGTGTTAAACCTAATGACCATGCCATGCTTTTCTCTAACGTCTTCATCTCGACTCCTTTGTTGTTATTGTTAATAGAGTATCTTCTACGGATTCTCCTATAAGGGTGTTATATCATGTTCACTCTGTAGTTATCGCAGTCATAGATACAGTACATATCATCATCTATTTCAGCTGACCATTCTACCTCAGCGTATACTACAGGTGTGGACTTCAGAGTAGAAGTTTGACCTACACCCTCAATGTCCATTCGATAGTTTACACATAGACGTATGGGTAGGCTTTGACGATATCCATCAATGGTTACATCAGTCCCACTTGAGCGTATGATGTTAGCTGTACCGTCAACATCATCTGAAGGTGTGTCACGAACTTTATTAATGTACTCCATGAGATCCTCTACAGAGTTACCCCAGAGGTCTTCTAGGACATTTATATCTGTGGTTATGAGTTTCATATCATAGCCAATCTCAATACACTCACTGTCCTTCATCCAAGTACCGAGTAGATTACCTGTAACTGCTGGTGTCTTTATATGCCATTCAGCGTCATTGAATGGTGTTATATCAAAGATAACCTCAGTCTCATACTCTTGCATAGCTGTTCTGCTGTATAATAGTCTCATAGCATATCCTTTCCTGTTAGTTCTCTTAATGTTTCTTGTTCAGTCCACGAAGTTCTACCGAAGTGAGCTTTGAGTATACGCTTGACTTCATCAAGCATTTCTCTTTGGTGAGTGAACGAGTATAGATTGACATCTACTTCAAGTTCTCTTTTCCATGCCCATAGGTATTGCTCTAGGTGGTAGTTCACTCCCTCGTGTTCTATTGTGATGGTATTTCTTAGTGTCATTACTCACTCCTTGCCCAGATGTATATGAGAGTTACTATAAAGGTTAACCACAGTAGACCCATTCCAGTTAATAAAGCTTCCATTTTATCTCCTTAAGCCAGTGAATATCATGTATGCGAAACCTAGTATTAGTAAGGTTGGTATTATGAAGTCAGTAATTGGTGCTGTTGTTTCCATTATTTCTCCTTTACAATGACATTCACAGGTTAATTCCTATGAATGTTGGTATAAAGGTTAGGAAGGATACTACGAATAGTATCCTCCCTAGTTAGATTAGAAGTCAGCTGAAACTGTACCATCAGTAGCTACAGGCTCAAGTATATCAAAGTCAATCTCTGTTTGAGGAACGTACTTGATAAGATTAGTTACCTGTACAGCTATAAGTATAGTCTTAGTACCAGTTCTTCCTGATACTTCCCAATCATATTGGTAGACTATTATATTACCACTGCTACCATTACCAATAAGGTCTTTGATAGGGTTCTTCTCCGTATCAACAACTCTTACAGGTGTCTTCTGCCCTTTAGAGTTCTTAGCCTTTCTAGTAATGTTGATGGCGAAGTTACCATCTTCAACTTCTCTCACTTTGCCATAAGCAGTCATTTCCTTGATTCTCTCTTTAGGAAACCTCACCTGCATATCATAGATTTCTGTACCAAACGGTGATACAGGCTTATCTAACTTAGCATAGTAAAAGTGAACGTCACGGATAACAGTAGTTTTATTTGATGTAGTCATAATAGTTCCTTTCATAGAACATTGTGTTAATGGAATCTGCCATCATCAGGCACTAGGCAATACCCTAGCACGACACTCCTTTCCTTGAGTGTTTCGGCTTGTTAATCTATTTCATAACCGTTCTCGTTTAGGTAACGTATGCACCTACTTTTCCTCATAGCTGTTAGTTTTCTTTTTCTTTTCTGTTCTGAGTCATCAGGAGATAAGCAGTAGCCTTCGTTATATCCTAGTTCATCTTCATAGTCTTTTATAGTTTTTGTAGCTATTCCCATCCTGTGAGATTCGATTTTCTTTAATCCCTTATGCATGTCTCTTTCGGCTGTTAGTTTTCTGTTTTCTTCTTGTAGCTTCTTGATTATTTCAAGAGCAGTGGTTAGTGTTTCTACTGTTTTCTCTAATGTAGTCATGTGACTCTCCGTTGTTTAGTGTTCATTATCAGTACCCTTACAGGACATTCGCAGAGAATTGGCTCTCGTAAATGTCCTCTAAGGGTTCTCTAAGTGTCAATCTAAGAACTGTACAGTTCCATCTTTGAGTACTATATATCTTCTCATTGTAACTTTCCTTTCTCTTTTAAGTATTTAGCGTAAAAAGGCATGAATTCTTCAGAAACCTCATCCAGTTCTACACCCATTGTTAAGGCATCGTCTGCCATTTCTCTAAGTTCTACCTCAGAGTGTTCTTTTCCGTCTGGTCCTATAACCATATCTTTCTTTCCTCCGCTGTTTGTTTACCTAGAAGGTCGTCTTCCTCCACCAGTTGTCGTTCTTGTAGCTCGACACTACAGTGGTGCATGATTATCTCAAGGTCTTTGCTGTTAATCTTAGCAAAGGCTTCGATTCGTTCATCGTCATTAAGTGAGTTTAAAGTCTTCACATCGACTACAGTAGTTATCTTCATAGTGTTCCTTTCGGTTAGTTAGTTAATAGTTCCCAAGTTTTTCGGTCGTACTTGTCTTCACCGTCAGCGTAAGACGAGATGACGTTCTCATCGTCAACGTTTACCTTCTGGTTCTCCAAGAACGCAACGTAGCTCACACGAGACATGAGGTAAGCACGCTCGTGAAAGTCTAGTTTCCAGTCAGGAAGAGAACCAAAGTCACCTCCAAGGTAGTCGAGTAGACCACATTGAATGACCAGAGCGTTGAGCTGACCACGAGGAGAGTTATGGTTCTCAGTTCCACAATGGAAGAAGTGAGCCAAGGAATTCACCATAAGCTCGTCCATCCAGTCTTGCTCCTTGCCTTCCTGAATGTTAAGGTTGTCACGCATCCGTTTATCGTAGTCAGGACCGTTGTTATTGCCCTTGAACCAAAGGTGAAGGTCGTTAAGGCGTTGAGCAGTTTTAGCATAGCTCATGCTGTGATAGTAAGGGTTCATGTGAACACTCCATTGTTAGCTGGCGAACCAGCGGTTAAAGGCAGACGAAACGACTACCCACGAGGCAACTCGGAAGGGGAAACCGAGAAGCCACGAGGGAAGCCGCTCAAAGGAGAGCGACAACCAACGGAACTACCAAGCCCAAGCAGACGAGTTGCAAACAGAAGAAGCAACAGGAGCAGGGGCAGCAGCCACAGGAGCAGGAGCAGGCGGAGCAACCACGACCGCAACAGGAGCAGGCGAGGAAGAAACCGCACAGAACCAGAACGAGCCATCGGCACGAGGCGAGGACCAGCCATGGCGAACGCCAAGGCGAACCGAAGCACCAGAGCGACGAGCAACACGCAAGGCGTCAAAGACCCCACGAGCCAGAGCCTCGGCACGACCGACACGGCAGACGAACGAACGACCACAGACGGAAGAGACAAGGATAGAACGAGAGAAGGCGTCAAACGAAACCGAAGCCACAACAACAGGAGCAGCAAGGAAAGAGTAAGACCCCACAGGGGAAACAGAAAGAACAGCCATAAAGACCTCCATACAAAGAAGACGCTGAAACGCAACGCCACGACAGGGCAAAAACGCCCAAAGGGGGGAGCGAGAACCCAGAAGGAGTACCCAACCCCCCTCCACATCTTTTTTATTCATAAACAAAGACTAAACACCACCTTATAGGACATTACTAGCCAATCGAGGGGGCATCGAATGGATAACAAAAGAAAGCTAGAATTAGCAAAAGAATTATTTAAACGAAAAAAGAAAGGCGAATACAAGAACAACTTCGAACTATTCGCTAAAGAACAAATACGAATTATAACTAAGAACGCCAGTCAAGGCTTTGTACCATTTGTTTTCAATTCAGCTCAAAAAGAAATAAATGAAAAACTAGAAGAGCAACTAAAGAACACTGGTAAAGTCAGAGCTATTGTCTTAAAAGCAAGACAACAAGGCGTATCTACCTATTGTGCAGCAAGGGTGTTCTGGAAGACATACTTCACACCATTCACTCGATCTGTCGTTATGGCACATGACTCGGCAACTTCAGATGCTCTATTCAATATGAGTAGAAACATTATTGATAACATGGAAGAACCCCCAACTCTACAAAAGAGTAACGCTAAGGAGATATTATTTGAACATAATAAGAGTGGTTACAGACTTTATACAGCTGGTGCTAAAGAAGCTGGTAGAGGAACAACTCCGACTATCGCACATTTGTCCGAGGTCGCCTTTTGGCAATTCGATGAACAAATACTTGCTGGACTCTTCCAAGGAATTAGTCAAGAGAACGAAACAGAAGTGATACTAGAAAGTACTGCCAATGGTGCAAGTGGAGAATTCTTTAGATTATTCCAAGGTGCTATGCACGGTGAGAACGAATACATACCTATTTTTCTTCCTTGGTATATAACTCCAGAGTATCGTAGAAAAGCTCCTGAAGAAATGGAACTGACAGAGGAAGAGGAAGCTCTTGTTGAAAACTATTTACTAGATAACGATCAATTATACTGGAGAAGGCTTAAAATAGGAGAATCTGGAGAGAAGAAGTTCATACAAGAATACCCTGCTAGTGCTGAAGAGGCTTTTTTAGTCACAGGTAACAGTGTTTTTGATCAAGAACTAGTACAAATGTATGAAGTACGTACACCAGATTACATAAGAGCCTTTGATTATGAGACCAGTTACTTCGAAGATAATAAAAACGGTCACTTAGACATGTGGACTGCTCCAAAGTTTGAAGATAGATTCATAATAGGTGCAGATGTCTCTCTGGGAGTGGGTCAAGACTATTCAACTGCAGTAGTTCTTAATAAAGAGAGAGAAGTTTGTGCATTATTCAGAGATAATTACATAGATCCTTCAGTATTCGGTGATATTTTATTCTATCTTGGTCGTTACTTTAACAACGCACTATTAGCTGTGGAAAGTAACTCTCTAGGAATCGCTACTTTGAATAGATTAAAGCAAATGAACTATGTGAATCTATACTATCAAACCAAAGCTGCCACACTTCTTAACGATGAAGGTGCAAAACCTGGGTTTAGGACCACAATAAGTACAAAACCTATGATAATTGGTAATCTTAAGAGAGCTATTGAAGAACACGACATAGCCATATACAGCGATATTATAGTAAATGAGCTACGTACCTATGTCAGTGCTGAAAATGGTAGCACGAACGCCCTTGCAGGGAACTACGATGATACAATTATGGCACTTGCTATAGCATTTGAAGCATATAGGACACATCAACACAGATTAACCAGCGATACTGTCTCATGGAAAGATAAGATCGGAGCTATTCAGGAGGATACAACAACATGGCTGTAAAACCCAGTACCAACTCATTAAATAACTTAGAAAAGATACAAAGTTCAGAGATGGCTAATGAATATAGACTAAGAGGACTAGAAACTCGTAGAAAAAACAAAGAACAAAGAGATCTTGCCAAGAATACCATCATGGCTATGAAGAGCATGGGCGATGATGCACCTAATGCTATAGAAGCACTAAACTATGTGCTAGTAAAAGCTATGGAAGACGATGATTCAGAGCAAATTGTAAAGGTGGCTAGTATTCTCGCAGAATATCAAGCACCAAAACTATCTCGACAGGACATTACACAGACAAACGTAGATGCTGGTGACTTATCAGACGAAGAATTACAGGAAGAGCTAGATAAGCTTGGATCTGTACATTAGATCTACCATTGTCCTCACTTTGTCTGGGCTGCAAAGGGTAGGCAAAGCCCATTTTTTAACATTAGGAGAATATCATGGCAGACAAAATAGGTGCTTCACCAGCTGAAAGAAAAAGAATAACAAGTGATCAAATGAGTAAATCTCAAAAACTAAAAAACTTTTATAAAAGAAAAAAGAAAGAATCACCATCACCAAAACAAGCAGGCACACCTCGTTTAATAAAAGGTGGTCAAGGAGAAAGTGATAGTGCTAGATTAGCAAGAATGAAAAAAGAATCAAAAGAATTTAAAAAAACATTAACTGCAAAAAAGAAAACAAGTCAAAAAAAAGCAGAAGCTAGTGATGGTTTTTTTGCAAGCATACGAAAAAGCCTTACAAATGATAAATATAAAGCTGGTTCTGATTCTATGAAAAATGCAAAAAAATCTAAATCTAAAGGAAAACCTAGAATAGGTGCAGATATGAATTCACCTAGATTAAAAAGAATGTCTGGGGGAGGCATGGCTACTTCTAAATACTATTCAAGTGGTGGAAAAGTTATTACAGGGAGATAAAAATGATTATTGAGGCAATCAAAGAATATGCGAGAGGGCATATAGCAAAACACAAAGCAAACGTACATATATACTTAAAGAATCCAGTTGGGATAGGTGAACACAGTGATGTATTAGAGGCTATTGAAGTCGAACTAGATCAAATAGCCAAATACCAAGATCAGCTGGATGTGCTAGATAAGCACTTTAAAAATGAGTAACTCTCCATGCATAGGTCTATGTCGGCTAGACGAGAAAGGAATATGTCTTGGATGCTTTAGAACTATGAAAGAGATAAGAGAAGCCTATGAAAAAACTACAGAAAGGAAGCAAGTATGAAGAATACGATGAGGATGGCGATGGCATTGTGAGTGATAAAGAATTATCTCATGTTAAAGAAATAAAAGCAACTGAAGATGAGTTACGAAAACATTTGGCTCAACTAAGAATGGCTAGATATACTCTTATAGGAATGGGTTTATTTACTGCAGTGATGTTTTTTATACCATTAGAAAGAGTAGAAGCCTTAGCAGACATCAGTAATCTTTTCTATATAAGTGGAGCTGGTATCGTAGGTGCATATATGGGAACAACAGCTTGGATGAGTAAAAAATGATTGAAAGAAATGGTGAAAAATTTAGTGGTTATAATAAACCAAAGAAGACCCCTAACCATAAAACAAAAAGCCATGCCGTTCTAGCTAAACAAGGAGATCAAATAAAATTAATTAGATTTGGTGCTCAAGGTGTTAGTGGTGCAGGTAAAAACCCTACAACTGCTAAACAACAGGCAAGGAAAAAAAGCTACTATGCAAGACATAATGCACAGGATGCTAATCCTTCAAAGCTATCGGCTAGGTATTGGTCACACAAGGTTAAATGGTAAATGGAATGGTGGGAAATGTGGCTGGTTGTAGCCATAACTATAAATACTCTTATTAATACACTAGTATTTTTCGGAGGTCGAAAAATTAAAAGGAGCAGGAGTCTCAAATGAAAACATCAGCAACAAGATACATTCAGAATGTGACTAAGAGTAGTCCAACTAATAACAAGAATAAAAGAAAAACAGAACTCTCCAAACCTGGAAAGTATGAACAGAAAGTTATGGAAAATAGTAAATCTATTTATACTGGGAGAGGAACGTTATGAGTGGTTATAAAGAAGCAGTTACCGATGAAGAGCTAATAAACCAAATCGAAGCTGGAATACAGTCCAGTAGTGGTGATTGGTTAAATAGTTCTGATCTATCTCGTGAGAGATTAAAGAGTACATACGAATACGCTGGTGTACCATTAGATCACCTTGCACCTCAAGGTGTGAGTACAATAGTAGACACAAGCACAACAGAAGTTATAGAAGCATATACAGCAGTCTTATCAGATCTGTTCCTCAGTAATGGTAAACTGGCTCGTTTTGTTCCATATGATGACACTCCTGGAGCTTTTCAAGCTGCAAAGGATGCCAGTAATGTGGTAAACTACTGTATATTTAAAAAGAATAAAGGATGGGAGATCTTACAGACTTGGATGAAAGCCTCTCTTCTTTGGAAGAACGCAGTTATAAGATGGGATTATGTAGAAGACTTTGATTATGTCATCGAAGAGTTTGATGAAATTGATGAAGCTAAGTTAGATGAAATCCTCGCAGATGAAAATATCGAAATCGTCAATGAGCTAACGCTCAATCCAACTTCGGAAACGATCTCTTATATAGACGTTCGACTAAGAAAGAAGATAGATAAGAGCCGAATCAAGCTGGAAGTGATTCCACCTGAATCATTCAGAATATCTAGTGAAGCTAAAGAGATAGAAGACGCTAACTACGTTGGTCTTCAATCTGAAATGACAAGATCAGAAGTGAGACAATATTACCCTGAATGGGGAGATAGTATCTCTGAAGAAGAATGGGAAGAATTAGATACAGGTGACGAATGGCTAGGTACTGGAAATTATAGCGAAGACGTTGCCGCAAGAAAAGAAATAACAGGACAAAGATATTGGCAAGGATATGAAGGAAAGTCAGCTTATCCACTAGAAGCCAATCAGTTAGTAACTCTTACCGAATCATGGATAAGAGTAGATAGAGATGGTGATGGTATAGCAGAATTAAAACATCTCATAACTGTAGGTAATCATGTACTATCCGAGGAAGATTGCGAAAGAATCCCTCTTGCAAGTATTGTACCTATAGATATACCACACGAATTCTTTGGATTATCAATGGCAGACTTCACAAGAAGTAGTACTTTGGCTAGTACTGCAATTCTTAGAGGTTTTGTTGAGAATACATATCTTACTAACTATAGTCCGAAATTAGCCGATCCAAATGTCGTGGATTTTAGTGCATTACAAAATATGAAGCCAAAGCAGATTATCCCAACTAATGGTAATCCCACTGCGGCAGTTGCAGCACTACCACCAGAGGCTATTTCAACAGGTACTGTTCCGTTGCTAGAGCATTTACAAATGATTAAAGAGCAAGCAACTGGAATGTCAAAAGCTGCACAGGGTTTAAACGATACTCTCTACGTTTCTGGAAACTCTGAACAGAAGCTTTCAGCTGTTCAATCAGCTGCTCAAAAGAGAATCCAGCATATCGGGCGTAGATTTGCTGAAACTGGATTTAAGCACTTAATATGTGGTGTTTATGAAACCATGGTAAAGAATATGAAAGCCAGACAAAGTGTATACTATGATGGCGTTTACAGCATGGTTGATATATCTAAGTTACCTAAGAATATGGACGTTGAAATCTTTTTAGATATCGGTGAAAATAGTAATAGTACGAAAATACAAAAGCTAGGCAAAGTAGGAGCAGAGATATTACCTGCATTAAATCAGCAAGGAATGGGTTTAGTCGTTAAACCATCAGCTGCTGCAACTCTTGCAACTCAACTGATAGAGTCAATGCAATTAAATAGTAATGATTATCTTGAAGATTACACTACTGAAGAGTTTCAGAAAAAAGCTGCAGAGGAAATGGAGAAAAACTCTGAACTACAAAATAAAGAAGCACAGCTTAAAAATCGTAAAGCAGAAGCAGATGCAGCACTTGCAGAGTCAAATGTCGCATATACTGATGCACAAAGTAAAAATACAATGGATGATAATGCTAAACAGTTAGCAGTATCTATTGACAAACACTTTCAAGAGTGGGCAGACCTAACCATCAAGGCTACTAAGGAAGGAGCGGAGTTACCTCCTCATCCTAATTATGCCGATGTAATTATGATGGCAAGAGAGCTATTAAACCCTAGTCCTCAGCAAGGACAACAGCCAATGATGGAAGAACAACCACAGGAGATTATATAAAATGGCAACAGTAACACTAACCAGTGCTGGAATTGGAGGCACACAATCAGGTACGATAACAACAGCTGGAGGATCTGGTGGAGGAATCATTATGGTAACTAACCATAGTGACTCACCAATCACATTTGATGTTGCAACTGGAGGTACTACAGTACAGACAGGTGTAAAAGCAGATAAAAAATCCTATAAGATTGTAACAGGTCTTGATAACGGAGCTCAAACACTAGTAAATCTTAAGACAGCACACGGAACTGCAGCACAGAATGCTGAAGTAATATACAATACACTTGTAACTTAACAACAACAGAGCTAATGCTATGATGCCTTATGGGTCTAGTATGATCGCTCACCTCGCTTAATAAAGGAGAAACACAATGAATATGTTTTTAAATAATAGCCCAATACCTTATACAATAGGATTCGAAAGAGTCTTTGATCAATTAGATGAGTTCATTCATCACAGTAAAAAATTACCTTCATACCCACCTTATAATATAAAGAGGGATGGAAATGACTTTACTATTGAAATGGCACTTGCTGGTTTTTCTAAAGATGATATTGAAGTAATTGTTACAGAGGATATACTAACGATTGCTTCCAATAAGGAGAGTTCTAAAAAGGAGGAGCTATATAGAGGTATATCTGATAGGAAATTTACTCGTAATTTTTCTATGGCAGATGATATTATCGTTAAATCTGCTGAATTAAAAGACGGATTATTAACTATTAAATTAGAAAGAGTTATTCCTGAAGATAAAAAACCAAGGAAAATAAAGATTGGATAAATATAAAAAGACAGCCGAGAAGAGGCTGGGAAATAAAAAGTCATATGGAAATCATAAAATCCACCCTGATGAGTTAGCAAGACAAGCCCATGTCAAGGGACATTTTGCTTCTCAAGAAAGGGAGGATTTCTTTGATGAAGTATACGGAGAAGTATTAGTCGATTACTTTTTAGAATGGTTAAAGACTGATTCACATGAAACTAAAACTCGTGAGTTCCTCTACAGTTCTGCTATGGCACTAGGTAGTGTCAAGGAGAAAATGATAAACTTCGAGATGTATGGGAAGAACATACCACACCTACAGGAGGACAATAATGTATGAAATAAATTACCAACAGCTTTTGGATAACTACGATCAGATGATAAATACTCTTGAGTATGACTCAATGCGTAGTGGTGGAAAGGCTAAACTTAACGCAGATACATTGCATCATTTATATTCAATGAAATCTGTATATGAGAAAAAATTAATACCTGCTAAAAAGGAGGTAAAGAAGAATGGATAAAAATACCGAAGCAACAGTAGACTCTACCCCATCAGATGACTCTACAGCAACGGATAGTCGAACAGAAGAACAGATGCTGGCTGACATTGTAGCGAACTCCGAGTTCACTGAATCTCTACCCAATGAGCAAGACGTTCCTGAGTTAGACACGGAAGAACCTGCTGAAGAAGACCCAGAAGCAGAGGAATCCGAAACTGAAGAAGTTGAAGAAGAAGTCGAGACAGAAGAAGAAGAAGCGACAGATGAGGATGATACGTCTACCCAAGAATCTGAAGTGTATTCTACTGAAGACTTAGACTTAGATGCTAAAGTGGCTATCAAAATAGATGGCAAAGACACTGAAGTATCTTTTAGTGACCTGATTAAAGGTTATTCTACTGAACAACATCTTTCTAATGAGGGTCGAAAACTTGGCGATGCAAGAAAACAACTTGATGAAGAATATGGAAAGAAGTTTAAAGAAATAAACGATCTTGGACAAGCTTCTTCGGCAGTGTTGTATCGAGAAGAGCAAGCCTTGGCAAAAGATTATCACGATATAGAAGCTCAAATAGACGAGGCTAGAAAGGATGGTGATGCGTATCGAGTGAATGAACTAAAAGATAAGCGAGAACAAGCTCAAAAGAAATATTGGGATGCCAGAAATGGTAGAGAACAATTAGTAAAGCGAGTTCAAGCCCAAGTTCAAGAACAAAATACTAAACAATGGAATGAGCAATTAGAAAATTTTCAAAAGGCTATTCCAGAAATGATACCTGACTTCAATGAGAAGACAGCTAAAGCAATAAGAGAGTTTGCTATAGCAGAAGGTATACAACCAGAAATTCTAGACACTATTGTAGACCCTGTTATTGTGAAGTTTGTAGATGACTACAGACGATTAAAACAAGGAGTAACTAAAGGCAGTGCTAAAAGAAAGAATACTGTTGTTAAAAAAGCTCCTGTTCGTAAAGCCAAAACTAGGTCTCAAAAAGAAGTAGATCAAGAGACTATGATAAGGCAACGAGCTTTTGCTGAAGATTCATCTAACGATGATCAAATGCTTTTTCTTCGAGGACTTGCAAATAAATCATTAAACTTATAATACCTCGGAGGGTATAATACAATGGCGACTTTAGGCGTAAGAGCTTCTGGTGGACCACAAGGTCCAGCTAGAGCTACCAGTGCAAACGTCTCTCAAAGAGAAGACCTTGCAAACTTTATTACGATGATTACAAGGGATGAAACTCCTTTTATGTCATCTATCGGCAGTGCAAAAGCAACTGCTATCTATCACGAATGGCAAACAGATCAGCTAGAAGCACCTGGAAACTCAAGAGTTGGTGAGGGTACAGACTACCTAGAGCCTTCAGCAAACGGTGGTGGTGGAGTAGGTACTGATGGTGCTTTCTTCAATAAATCAGGTCCAAACAGAACCAGACTAGGTAACTACACACAGATCAACGGTAAAACTATTGCTGTGTCAGGAACTAGAAGGGCTGTAGATCAAGCTGGTGTTGCAGATGAATATGCATATCAGTTAAAGAAAAGAGGCACAGAGCTAAGAAGAGACGTTGAGCATGACATGGTTCATTCTTTTAACGTATCTGCAGCTGTTGCCGCCCAAGCTGGAACTGCAAGAAGTTCAGGTGGATATCAATCATTTATTAATAATACAGCTACAGTTAATTACTTAGGTGGTTGGGAAGCCCCAGCAACTCAAGGTGACGGTACTGGAAAGATTAAATCAAATGCCGCTGCAGCTGGACAACCAGCTAAAGGCTCACTATCACTTTCAGAAATTGATTCTGTTATGCAGAAGATCTATGAAGAGGGTGGTAAGGCAACTAAGGTGATGATGTCACCTAAGTTAAGAAGGGATTTCTCCGACTTAATGATCAGTGATACTGGTGTTGTAAGAAACATCGATGAGAAGGGAAAGTTAAGACAGTCAGTAGATGTATACATGTCAGACTTTGGTGATCTAATGGTAGTACCAAACTACATCATGGGATTAACTAATGCTGTTCAGTTTACTCAAACTAACGGTTCAACTAACCTAGGTGCAACAACTGATGTTGCTAACTTCTCAGCACTTATCTATGATCCACAGTGGTTCGCTATGGCTTCACTAAGACCTTTAAAAGAGGTTGATGTAGGGCAGAAAGGTGACTCTACTGTCGGTATGATGGTTGAAGAATCAACTCTAGAAGTACGCAATCCAAAAGGTTGTGGTGCTATCTACGGTTTAAATTAACTGTTATTTTAAGGGAAGTCAACATGGCTTCCCTTTTTTTATATAGGAGAATACAATATGGTAATGTCACTAGCAGAAGCTAAAAAGAAAACTGATGCTAAAATAAAAAAGAATAGAAAAAAATATTTTGGTACAAAAGAATCAGGACCGCCTAGTTCAGATAAAAGACTTGGAAAAACAATTAAAAATGTTGGAAATAAAATTAAAAACTTTGTAAGTTCTGCAAGCAGTGAACCAAAAACTTTTGGTCAAGCCTTTGCAGCGGCTAGAAAAAAATTAGGTGCTGGAAAAACATTTACTTATAAAGGTAAAAAATATACTACTAATAGAGCAGATGACAAAAAGAAAGTTAATAAGCCTATGTATAGTAACGATACTGCCGATAAGAAAAATCCTAGAGGTCCAAAAGTAAGTGTTCGTCAAGGTACTCCAGATCAAAAACGAGGTTCAAAAACTCAAACAGCTCCTGCCGAAAAGAAATCTATTTTTAGTAAAGTAAAAAATGAATTTGGTAAAATGAAATCTGATTTTAATAAAGCAGTTAAAGAAACTAAAAGAAATTTTGGTCCAGATCGAATGAAAAGTGCAAACAAAAAGAAATTAGATTCTAAAGGTAACTATAAAGGAACTAATATTAAACCTACTAAGTTACAATTAAGTAGAATGAAAATGGCTAAAGGCTACAGTGCTGGTGGAACAGTATTTACAGGGAGATAATAATGAACGAACTTTACATTTTTGATGCTAGCAGTGGTAATATTTTTGCGGCATCACAATCAACAATTCGTATTACAGAAGCGACAGGTGGTGGTTATAAACTAACTCACTTTAAAGCAGGTATTAATGTAACACCTGATGCTGCAGCTACTGGTGATGAGTTAGGTTATATAGGTAAATCAGGTCGATTTGTAGCAATTACAGAACCAGCTTAAGGAGTTTGAGGACATGGCTAAAGAAAATAATTTTGTCTTCTCAAGTGCCACTGTAGATCAAAAAGAGTCTATTAAGGCTGGTTTTGATTTACAGACAGGCGAATGGGAAGCAAAACAAAACATAGATCAATATAAAGAACACGCTAAAAACGAAAGAGACAGACAAGATTACTTTGGAAAGACTAAAGATGGTTATAGAAAGCTAGCTACAATACCAGATATCGTTGCAATAGATATACTACAAAAACATAAGTTAGATCTACATGATCAACACTTTATGAATAATCCAGCTAACCTAACCAAGTTAAGAAGTATTCTTATGACTGAATACCGTGATTTAGTGATCAACACTTAGGAGTAAGATATGGCATTAACATATACTGAGCTTACTACACTCGTTAGAAACTGGTGTAACCGAGACGAAGAGGTTGTGAGTGATGCGATCATTCAAGATTGCTTAAAGTATGCCGCAGATAAGGCTTACCGAACACTTCGTGTTCCTCCTTTAGAAAACGTAGCAATATACGAAAAGTCTTTATTAGAGACAGCAACCGCAACAGGTCAAAGTGGATTAACTATAACAGAATTACAGTTACCTTTTGACTTAATAGAATTTATACAGATAAAAGAATTAGATAGTGATAGTAAGTCGTTAAGAGTGTTTAATGAAAAACTAGATATACGAACATTTAATGATGTTAATGCAGAGAAATATTCCAATATGAACTATTGGACTAGACAAAGGAATGTTGTCCTACTCACTCCTGGATTTAATAGTACAGGAAGTGCCAATAGTATAGAAATGTTATACTATAGAAGACTACCAGCTTTAGATGCATTATATTCAGTTACAGTATTAAACTATAATGCTGGGTTCTTAACCACAACTGGTGGAACTACATACTTATACTTTACCACAACTGGTGGTGTAGCTAATACAACAGCATATGCAACTCAAGCAGAAGCTGTCACAGCAGCTACAGGAAATATAACTGCTAAAGTAAATGTGGCAGTAAATAATAGTACAAGTATAACAAACGATAATAGATCAGGTACAGTTGTTGTTGGACAAGAGCTATCAGGTACAGGAGTTGTAGCAAATGCATCAACAGGTGCTCCTCCAAAGGTAACTAATGTAAGTAATCAAAATAGTATAACAGTAGATACTGCACAGACAATAGCTGATAATGTAGATATAACATTCTCAAATACAACAGCTACAAAATATATAGGAACACTTGTCCCTAACTGGCTTAGAGATCAAAATGAAAGAGTATTACTTATGGGTGCTCTTGCAGAAATATTCTCGTTTACACAAGAAGATGACCAAGCCCAAAAGTATGGTACAATGTTCTTTAATGAAATAAAAGAATTAAATGACGAAGATGGAAAGAGGAATGCATCTGGTGGTAATCTACAAATAAACTTTAATGGAAGAGGGTTAATATAATGACAACTGCAGCAAGACCTGGACAGTTTACAGGTGCAACAGATAACTCTGCCAACGGTGGCTTGTTTGGTGATACTAAAATAGATGGTATTCCTGATCTAGTCGGTGCAGATGTCCTCGCAGCTCAAACGGCTGCAACAAATGCAAAGACTTCGGAAACAAATGCAGCAACAAGTGCAACCAATGCAGCAACAAGTGAAACAAATGCTGGTAATAGTGCCACTAGTGCAAGTACGAGTGCAACAAATGCGAGTACAAGTGCTACAAACGCTAGTAACAGTGCCAGTACAACTGCGGCAGATGCAGCAACAGCAACAGCTAAGGCAACTGCGGCAAGTACAAGTGCAACTAATGCGGCAGCATCTGAAAGTGCAGCAGCAGGTAGTGCAACAAGTGCAAGTACAAGTGCATCTACAGCAACTACACAAGCCAACAATGCAACTACAAATGCATCATTGGCAACAACTGCAAAGAATGCAGCAGTCGTAGCTCAAACAGCGGCAGAAACAGCCGAGACTAATGCAGAGACTGCAGAGACTAATGCAGAAACAGCTGAGGCTAATGCAGTAACTGCTAAAAACACTGCAACAACTCAAGCAACTAATGCATCTAGTAGTGCAACTGCAGCAGCAACTAGTGCAACTGCTAGTGCAACAAGTGCTACTGCAAGTGCCAGTAGTGCAACAGCATCAGGGACTAGTGCAAGTACTGCAAGTGGACATGCAACAACTGCTACAACACAAGCAACCAAGTCACAGAACTACGCTATAAAAGTAGACGGAGCTATCACAGGATCAGAGTTCTCATCTAAAGCATGGGCTGTAGGTGGTACAGGTGTTGATAATGCTTCTGGTGGTGGTAGTGCCAAGGACTGGGCAACAGATACAACTAATACAGTAGATAATACAGAATACAGTGCTAAAGAATATGCAATAGGAATACAGGCAGCTCAATCAAATGGTTCAGCTAAACAGTGGGCGTTAGGTGGCGGTAACTTTGTTATGTCCACAGCAGTCTCTGGTGGTCAATACTCAGCAAAGTATTGGGCAGATCAAGCAGCTTCCTCGGTAGCTAACTTCGATGAGAAGTACTATGGGAACTATGCAAGTGATGCTGCAGCAGAAAATGCCCATGAAGCCGCAGGTAAAACTGTAACTGTTGGTGATCTATACTATAGCACCTCGGTTAATGCAGTTAGATATTGTCAAGTAGCACCTTCAGGCACAGGAGCACCAGTAGGTACATGGCAATCAATAGCACAACAAGATTTATCAAGCTATGCAACAAATGGTTTTGCAATAGCTATGTCAATAGCTTTATAGGAGAATAAGATGGCACAAAATTTTAGAAGATATGCCGAAAAAAATATCGGAACAACGCCAGTTGATATCCCTGACGCAGCTAACTTTGATAGCTTTGATACAATAGTCGGTATTAACTTAGCAAACAGATCAGCTTTAGCTATTAAGGCTTCAGTATTTATAATAGTGAACGTAGGTGTAGGGGGTGTAGATACAAGTGAACAATATCGACATTATTATATTAAAGATGCACCTATCCCAACAGGAGGTACACTGCAGGTTTTAGACGGTGGAGCTAAGTTTGTAGTACAAGCATTAGATAGATTATATGTTGTATCAGATACTGCAAGTAGTCTTGACGTATGGGTATCGGCAGTAGACGCAATTAGCACATAGGAGAATAACATGGGATACGTAGGAAATCAAAGTAGTAGTTCTTTTAGCAGTATGATTAAACAAGATATTACTGGTGATGGTGGAACTAGTTATACTCTATCACATGCAGTGGCTAACTCAAATGAGATAGAAGTGTTTGTGAATAATGTAAGACAAGAGCCTACAGATGCATACAGTGCAAGTGGAACAGCTCTCACTATGACAGGTGCAGTGGCTAATTCAGATAACTTTTACGTTGTCTATATAGGTAAAGCTCTTCAAACAGTTGTACCTCCAGCAAACTCTATAACTGCAGCTATGATGACAGGTGCAGCTGGTGTAGGATCGTTTCTTGGAGATACAGGTACAGCTCTCGGAAATATAATAAGAGTACATGAACAAGAATTAAATACAAGTGTTACAGTCGCAGCAAATACAAATGGTGTTGCAGCTGGACCTTTAACAATAGCTAGTGGTGTTACGTTAACAATTACTGCTGGTGCAAGTTTGGCGGTGGTGTGATGAGTACAATAAAAGTAAATCAAATACAAGACACAAGTACAAACGTTGCAGCAAATATTAGTGGTGGTGTAGTATCTTTAACAACACCTTTAGCAGTATCCAGTGGTGGAACTGGTGTAAGTGCAAAAGATGCTTTTTGTTATGTTTTGATAAACAATGGTAGCACAATGTATATGGACGGAGGAGATTGGGATACTTTCGTAAATAGTGTTACTAATGTTCATGCTTCAACACCTTACTCAAATAATAGTTTTCAGCCAGATGGCATAGGAAGTAACTTTAATGTTGCTACTGGAATATGGACTTGTTCTGTTGCTGGTAGATATTATGTTCATACTCATGCAACTTTATATTACCCAAGTGCTGTATCTACGAGTTATCTCGCTTTGGCTTATAGAGCAAGTTCAAGTGATAGTTGGAACTATGGAGTAAGTGGATATTCTTTATACTACAGCAATGATGCAGCATGGTTAAATGGAGAAGTATCTGGAATATTTGATTTAGCTGTAGGCAATCAACTATGTGTTTATGGATATTCTAGTGGTGCTGGTTCAACAAGTGTTCAGATGAACAATCATAGTTTTATGGGGTATATGATATAATGAGTGAATTAAGATCAAATAGGATTACGGATATCGCTGGAACAGCATCTCCTATAATTCCTGGTGGTGTATTGCAAATTCAATATACTCAATACACATCTACAAGTACTCAAGCTATATCAGCTAATACCAATACTGTTGTACCTGTATTAACAGTAAATATAACACCAAAGTCTACAAGCTCAATAATAAAATTAGATGCACATGTATTCTTTGAATGGCAGACTTCAGCAGCTTCTTTTAATAGTGTTTGGTTTTTTTACAGAGATACAACAAAATTAGCTATCGCCCAAGCTGGCAATAGATTGTGTGGAATAAGTGCTACTTCAATCTCTGAAAATGCAGATGGAGCAAGCACACCTGAAACAGCTAAGTATACATATTTTGATACGCCTAGTACAACTAGTCAAATAACTTATAAGGTAGGTGTAATTACACACTATACCACTAATTTCGGTATCAATAGATGCTATGCAGATTCAGATACTACAGAATATGAAAGAGGGCTTAGCCTTATTTCAGCAACTGAGATAGGAGGATAGCATGAGTACATTAAAAGTCGGTGCTATACAGAGCACAACAGGTAATGCTGCTATTACTGTAGCGAATACAGGAGTGGCTACGTTTACTAGTACACCAGTAGGTGCAGGTAAAATATTGCAAGTCGTTAATACTAGTACAACAACTGCTACAGCAACAATAACTGCAAGTGGACAACATGCTGTTTTAACTGCATCTATTACCCCAAGTTCTACCTCAAGTAAAATCTTTATTACTGCTGGAGCATCATGTACTGTTGTTGGAGGTTCAAGTAGTCTTTTAACTTCTGATATATACAGAGGAACTACGAGTGATACAGTAGTTTCAAGAGAATATACTGGTAATGGAGTCGAAACAAATACCCATACTTGTTATTGGACAGCTAGTCATGTTGTAGTTGATTCTCCAAGTACGACTAGTGCTCAGACCTACACCTTTAGTATAGGAAGAGGTTCTGGTGGAACAACAAGTGTTAAAACAATAGGAAGCTCTGGACACCCAGCAGTTATGTCTTTAATGGAAATAGGAGCTTAAAATGGAAAATGATATAGTCCAAGCAATACTCGCAATTAATTCAAAAGCAGAAGTCCTAGTCAAAGGTGACGATGTAGATACTTGCGATATTCAATGGGTAAATGGAACTAAAGAGATATCAAAGGCAGATATAAAGGCTAAGATAACAGCAATAGCATATATAGGAAAAAGACAAGCAGAATATCCAACAATAATAAATCAATTAGATGACCTATATCATAATGGAATAGATGGTTGGAAAAAGACTATTAAAGCAATTAAAGATAAATACCCAAAGGAGTAGAGCATGGCATTAAGTAAAATATTAAACGCTAGTGTAACAGATAGTACACTGACAACAACTAAGCTAGCAACTCCTAACTTGGGTAGACGTAATATTATTATTAATGGTGCAATGCAATGTTGGCAAAGAGCAACCTCAGCCTCTGCAATAGGTTATACTTCTGTTGATAGGTGGTCTTATTATGCCCCATCAAGTTTAGCTATATCAAGGTCAACAGACGTACCTACTGGTTTTCAGTATGCTACTTCAGTAGGTGGTGGTGGAGACTCGAGTGGTCTTACACAAAAAATAGAAGCATCTACTTGTAAACAATTAGTTGGAGCAACAATAACTGTTAGTTTTTATTTAAAACAAACAACTGGTGCAGGTACAGATAAAATTGCAGTAGCCTTATCAAGAGCAAATTCTGAAGACAACTTTGGTGGTACAACATCTATATCAAGTCAAACAATATCTACAACATCATCTTATGCAAGATATACTTGTACTTTTGCATCTTTACCTGCTGAAGTTGCAAATGGATTACAACTTACTATAAAATCAAATGGCTCTGGTTCTGTAGTTTATTTGATTACTGGAGTTCAAGTAGAAGCAAATTCACAAGCTACACCGTTTGAGTATAGACCATATGCAGAAGAATTAACTCTATGCCATAGATATTTTGTTAAAACAAATCCTGCAGATGATAATAGAGCTAGTGGTGTTACTGGAGTTGTGTATTCAACTACTCAAGCAGTTTTGGATATGGTACTTCCAGTTATAATGAGAGCAGCACCAACTGTGAGTATCGGTGGTAGTAATAATAGCTACTGGATTGCAGGAATACATGGTACTGCGTCAGCTACAATAGCATCATCAATGTATCAACCAAATGTAATTTGGTGGGAGTTAAGTTCTATTAGTGGAGGTTCTCCACAACGAGGTTATCAAATAACATACAGTGGTCAAGTATCAATAGATGCAGAATTATAGGAGTATATGATGAATATAACAAAAGCACAATATATGAAGGGCAGTTTAGATACTTCTAATACCTCTATAAAAGCTACAATAGATAGTCAAGAAATGACTGTACCACTAGACCCTGCCAACAGACACTACGCAGCAATCCTTGAATGGGTTAAGAAAGGAAATAAAATAGAGGAGGCAGAATAATGCCATATATAGGAAAACAACCTCTCACAGGAGAGTTTATAAAGCTAGATGCATTAACAGCTAGTGCCACTGCAACATACGCCTTACAAAGAGGTGGTGCTGCATTTACACCAGCCAGTGCAGAACAGCTTATTGTATCACTCAACGGTGTTACACAAGCACCTATTGATGCATATAGTGTCAGTGGGAGCAATATAGTATTCTCAGAAAACCTCAGCAGTAACGATGTAATAAACTACGTAGTCGCTCTAGGTGAAGTCGGTGATAGTGTTGTACCTACAGATGGATCTGTTACAAGTGCAAAGCTATCGTCTACGTTAGGTCGAGGAACAGCACCGATAAGGGTGAATACAAATAGTCTTACAACGAATCAAACAATAGCATCAGGTGAGAATGCTGGAGTGTTTGGTCCGTTTACAATCCCAAGCAGTGTGACACTCACAGTCAACGGAACTTTTACGGTGGTATAATATGAGTAAATTATATGTAAATGAATTACATCCAAAAACTACAGGGGGAGTAATTACACAACCAAATGTACCAGCGTTTTATGTTAATCCAACTAGCAAACAAGAGAATATTGCAATAAACTCAAATGTTACAATTACATTTAATAATAAAGTTACTGATAACGGTAACAATTTTGCAAACAATTCTTTTACTGCTCCTGTAAACGGATTTTATCATTTTAGCACATATTTAAGATTAGAAAACATAGATTCTGCTGCTGGATACTATTTACTTATGTGGCAGATAGGTGGTACTACTATACAAGGGCATTTGTTTGACCCTGATTTTGGACAAGACAACACTTTCTTTGCTATGAATTCTAGCTTAACCTATTATGTAGCAGCAAATACAGCAGTATCACTTTTAATTAACCAAAGTGGCGGCACAAGCCAAACTGATATTGATGATGACAGTTGGTTTAGCGGTCATTTAGTAGGATAGGAGTATAACATGAGTAGTAAAATAGGCGTGCAGAATATTGCACATACAAACGGAACTGTTGCAGCAACTGTAGCAAGTGACGGAGATATAACTGCAAGTGCAGATCTAAGTGTTACTGGCGACATAAAAAAAATTACAAGTGGCACAAGCAACTTTGCAGCAGGTGTCAATGCAGGTAACTCCATTGCAAATGGTGGTGATTATAATGTTTGTGTTGGCGATGAAGCAGGAACAGCACTAACTACTGGAGATAAAAATACTTTAATTGGTTATACAGCAGGGGATGCATTAATTGATTCAAGTTTTAATACAGCAGTTGGTAATAATGCTTTAGGAGCAGATACAAAAGGTAGTAGGTCGGTTGCGATTGGTCATGGCACATTATCAACACAAAACTTTACAAGTTCTACCGATACTTACAATACGGCAGTTGGATTTGGTGCAGGGAATGCAATAACAACTGGAGATCACAATACTTTAATTGGTGGTCAATCAGGGGCTTCAATGTCAACTGGTACATCTAATACTCTAATTGGTGCTTATTCAGGAACTTCAATTAATACTGCAGTTAGAAACGTAGCGATTGGTCATCAAGCTATGTATAGTCAAACTGATGGAAGTAATAACACATATATTGGTTGGCAGTCAGGCTATGGTAATAATGGTCATAACAATGTTGCTATCGGTTGGCAGGCTTTGTATAGTGGTAATGGTTCTGATAGCTGTGTGGCTATTGGTAGAGGAGCATTAGAAGTTGCTACTGGAGACAGTAATTTAGCAATCGGTTATCAGGCAGGGGGAGGACTAACAACTGGTGTTAACAATATTGAGATTGGGTATCAATCAGGAACATACTCAACACCTTTGCAAACTGGTGGTCAAAATATATTAATTGGTAATTATTCTAAAACAAGTTCAAGTACTATAGATTACGAAATTGTTATCGGCTATAACACATCAGGGCAAGGCACTCAAACATTTACATTCGGTCAAGGTTCGGTAGATACTAGTATAGGTTTCGGAGGAACTAGTTGGAATGCACCATCAGATGAAAGATTAAAAGAAGATATTAAAGATGAAACTGTAGGTCTTGCATTTATTAATGAACTTAGACCAGTAACATTTCAATGGAAAAAAGAAAAAGACATTCCAGAAGAGATGGAAGGTTACGATAAAGATTCCGATGAAAGAGTTATGAATGGTAAATATAATCATGGTTTTATAGCACAAGAAGTTAAAGAGGTTATAGATAAATATGATATCAAAGATGGTCTAGGTCTTTGGATGGAATCAGGGAAAGATAAAAGACAAAGATTAGCAGAAGGTGAGCTTATACCATTCTTAACAAAAGCAATCCAAGAATTATCAGCTAAGAATAATGCACTTGAAGCAAGAATAGCAAAATTAGAAGGAGCATAACATGACAAGTATACTTAAAGTAGACAACCTCCAAAATGCTAGTGGTTCTGGCACTCCTTATATAAAAGATGCTGTGTTGCAAATGCCTTTTACACAATACACAAGCACAACTACTCAATCTATTACAGGACAAACATCTACTGCAATAACTGTATTAACAGTAAATATAACACCAAAAAGTACTTCATCTATAATAAGATTAGACTCTAATATAATGTTTGAATGGGGAGTTGCATCAAATACATATAGTGGTATGTGGTTCTTTTATAGAGATACAACAAAATTAGCTCATGCTCAAGCTGGTAGTCGATTATGTGGTATATCAACTAGCTTATCTTCTCATAGTGCATCTGATGATGATAGTACACCTGAAATGGCTATTGTAACATATTTTGATTCTCCTAATACAACAAGTCAAATAACTTATAAACTTGGAGTTGAGTGTTATAGTAATGACACCTTACATATTAATAGAACTGTTGGAGATACTGATAATAAATCATTTGATAGGGGTCTTAGCTTCATATCAGCCACAGAGATAGGAGGATAGTATGGCACTAACAAAATTAAACTTCGGTGGCAATCAGCAAGCACTCGTTGCGGCTAATATCCCTACTCTCAATCCAACAAGTATGCCTGCTGGTAGTGTTATTCAAACACAAGTAGCACAATTTCAAGAAGGTATAAATGGACATACACGAGTTGAAACATCTTCTCAAAGTCCAACAGCAACTAATATACTTGTAACAATAACACCTAAGCTTTCAACAAGTAAGTTACTAGTTAACTTTAATGCACAAGGTGCTTTTAATAGTGCTGTAACTGGTAATGCGATAGAACTATATCTATATAGAAGTGTTGGTGGTGCTAGTTTTGCTGCAGCAGATTTAGATTCTGGAAAAGTTGCTAATTATAATTCTTATGCTAACGATACTACTGGAGTTATACATAACTCGGCTTTTAGTTGGCTCGATAATCCAGCTACTACAAGTGCAGTTATATATAAAATTTATATTGCTTCAGCGAATGGTGGTGGTCTAGTTAAATTTGGTGCTAATACAAATGATTTAAAATTTATAAGTGTTCAAGAGATTAAACAATAATGAAACAAAAAATGGAGATAACACCTGAGCTTAGAGTTCAGATGGATCTACTGGCACATGAAAAAGAATGTGCAATTAGATACCAAGCAGTAGATGATCGATTAAGAAACCTAGATAAACGTATGTGGAGACTAGAGGCTATGTCAATGGCAAGCACATTCGGAGTAATTGCTTTAGTCGTAGCCATAGTAATGAAGTAATGGAACTAGTCTTCGTTCTCATTACCTATCTAGGAACAGCAAAACTTGATCAATCTTATTTCAAGAGTATAGATGATTGTCTATACTTTGCAAAAAGAATAAACAGTAACGTATCAATACCAACAATACAGCAAGGTACACCGAGGAAATACACCGCTGTTTGTGAACCAAGGAAAGTAAATAATAAAACAAAGGTGTACTAATGATAGATCCAGTGACGATATCGGTAGCAGTGGGAGTCGCAAGTAAAGCATTCTCTGCCATCAAACAAGGATTTGCTATGGGTAGAGACATAGAGCAAATGTCAGGAGACATCGGTAGATGGATGGGAGCAGTATCAGACGTTGATAACGCTGAGAAACAAGCTAAGAATCCCCCTATCTTTGGAAAACTATTTCAGGCAGGCTCTGTCGAAGAGGCAGCGATGGCAGCATATGCAGCAAAAAAGAAACTTGAAGAACAAAGATATGAACTTAAAATGTTTTTAAACATGACACATGGACCACAAGCCTATGATGAGCTACTCCAGATGGAAGGTCAAATAAGAAAACAAAGACAACAAACAATATATAAACAACAACAGCTAAGAAGGCAACTCGGTGAAGGGATTGCTTGGTTATTTTTAGTTGCTGCTATAGGTGGGCTTATCCTATTATTAGTTAGCGTATTTACAAGTAAGTCTTATGCAGACACCTATAAGTATGTACCTAAGCCTTACACTAAACAACAACTATTACAGCAAGGGAAGATACTCGAAAAGAAGTATACAACCTGTAGACTAAAAAAGATAATCAAATCAAAGTATACAAATAAACAAGCCTGTATTTATCTGGGTGGAAATAAAACGTATACTTTAATGTACGAAGCTAACTGCCCTAAACAATATAAGTGTGTTTATAACCCTAATAGTAAAGAGCCTAACATAGATAATGTTATGGAAAGTCTAAGGAGTATAGGGAAGAAATGACGGTATATGAGGATGGTGATTATAGATTAGAATTAGATAGAAAGGGTAAGGTGTATCATAAAGAGCAGTTATGCTTTATTGGAGATACACACTTAGCAATCTCTATGTTTATAAGACACAGTACGAATATAAAAATTAATATGAAATTAAAACGGAGGATAAATTAAGGAGTATGAAATGGTTAAAGAAAAATTATTACAGATTAGGTTTATTAGGTATATCTATAATGTTGCTAAGTTCATGTGGCATGGGTGTTGTAAAAACTGCGAATGTGCCTGTAAGTAAACACTGTCACTTAGGACACATATAATGCTTACTGCACTTATAGGACCAGTCAGTAATCTTCTTGGAAAGTTTATAGAAGACAAAGACATGAAGAATAAACTTGCTCATGAGGTAGCCACAATGGCTGAGACTCATGCACAAGAGTTAGCCAAAGGTCAGCTAGCGATCAATCAAGCAGAAGCTAAACATAAGAGTATATTCGTAGCTGGATGGAGACCCTTTATAGGGTGGACATGTGGTATAGCTTTGTGTTGGCACTTTGTACTCGCACCTGTGACAATGTTCGTATGTGCATATCTATCAGTGGTGATACCAGAGTTACCGACATTTGATATGGGTAGTCTTATGACTGTACTCATGGGTATGTTGGGTCTTGGTGGTCTTAGAACTTATGAAAAGCAGAAAGGATTAACCAAGTGATAAAGTGGTTTCGGAAGTTTAAATCAAAGATTAAATGCCGAATCCATATATTTAGTTTATCGGAACAATTAAAAGGATTCCAACCTTTTGGAAGACGAGATCGGCTAGTAAAAAAATTAGAGGAGCTAAAGCAAACACTTGAGCAACTAAGTTAAGAGGAGAATAAATGAGTAATAAAGCAGTTCCAAAGAAAAAACAAGGATTATTACATAATATTAAACAAAGACAAAAGAAAAATATATCTAGAAGTAAAAAGAATACCACTATCAGTTCAAAAAATTATAATAAAATGAAAACAGGTAAATGGACATGAGCAAACTTATAGAAACACTAAGAAGACACGAAGGAGTAAAGAATACACTCTATAAATGTACTTCAGATAAATGGACAATAGGAGTAGGTAGAAACCTAGAAGATGTAGGTCTCTCAGATGAAGAGATAGATATACTACTACTCAATGATATTGTAAGAACTAAAGAGCTTATGGATGATTACATTCCATGGCATAATGACCTTGATGAGGTGAGACAAGAAGCACTTATCAACTTCGTATTTAATGTAGGCATAGGTACTACAATGAAGTTTAAAAATGCTATGGCTGCACTAGAAGAACAAGACTACGATACTGCAGCTCTTGAAATGATGGACTCAAATTGGGCAAAACAAGTAGGAAATAGAGCAATAGAAATTACCGAGATGATTAAGACTGGCGAATACCAAGACTAGCATAAAATACGCCCTTTAAGGGGCAGTCCGTCATTAACAATAGAGGTAAAATTATGCTAAGAAATAGAAACTATGAAGGTCCAATCATGACCATCGCTCAAGAAATAGATGAAATGAAATACAGACAGAAGGGAGAGACCTTCGATGATAAAATAAAGAGGATAGCAAGAGCATTATCAGATGGAGACGAACATAGATTCGTACTTGAAGATATATTAGGTGAGATGAGATTCCTTCCTGCAGGTAGAGTACAATCTGCAATAGGTTCTAACCGTATTACTACTGCTTATAATTGTTTTGTATCAGGAGAAATAGAGGATAGTATGGACTCTATTATGGAAAGAGCAAAAGAAGCCGCAGAGACAATGAGAAAAGGTGGTGGCATAGGCTATGACTTTAGTAAGCTAAGACCTAGAGGAGACCTTATAAAGTCTCTTGATAGTAAGTCTAGTGGACCAATCTCGTTTATGCAAGTCTTTGATTCTGTTTGTCAAACTATAGCTAGCTCTGGACATAGACGAGGAGCACAGATGGGTGTCTTAAGAATCGATCATCCTGACGTACTTGACTTTATAAGAGCTAAAAGAAATAATGACAAGCTAACTGGATTTAATATTTCAGTCGGTATCACAGATGCTTTCATGGATGCATTAGAAAATGGAACTGAATATGAGTTAATATTTAATGGTGAAGTCCGTGGTAGTCTTTCAGCTCAAGAAGTATGGGATGAAGTTATGTCGTCTACTTGGGATTGGGCAGAGCCTGGAGTTTTATTTATTGATCGTATTAAAGAGATGAATAACCTTTGGTACTGTGAAGAGATATATGCAACAAATCCTTGTGGTGAACAACCTTTGCCAGCTTATGGTGCTTGTTTATTAGGATCATTCAATCTTACTAAGTATCTTGAGAAAGAAAAGAAAGGCTATGTATTTAACTTTAAACAATTTAAATCAGATATAAAGCCAGTTGTTCAAGCCATGGATAATGTTGTCGATAGAACTATCTATCCACTCAAGGCACAAGAAGATGAGGCAAAAAATAAAAGACGTATGGGATTAGGTGTTACTGGTATGGCAAATGCTGGTGAAATGCTTGGTTATCCATATGCTTCAAAAGAATTTATGACATGGGCTGAAAAAATATTCGCATGTCTAAGAGATAACTGCTATAAAGCTTCGGCTATGTTAGCAAAAGAAAAAGGTGCTTTTCCTTTATTTAGAAGGGAATACCTTAAAAGTAATTATATTAGGTCGTTACCAGCTTCCGTACAAAGCCTTATAAGAGAACACGGAATACGTAATAGCCATCTTACATCAATCGCACCTACAGGTACAATTAGTATCATAGGAGATAACGTTAGTGGAGGAATTGAACCTGTTTACAGTCATAAATATGATAGAACTATACAGACATTTGATGGTCCAATCGTTGAAACCGTAGAAGACTATGCCTACTCGCATGGAGTAGAAGGTCGTACTGCGGATAGTATTAGTGTTAATGATCATCTAGAGGTGCTATTATTAGCTCAACACTATATTGACAGTGCATGTTCAAAAACTTGTAACGTAAGTGGTGATGTGGACTATGATTCATTTAAACAAGTATATGTTAATGCATGGAAAGGTGGGGCGAAAGGATGCACTACGTTCCGTATTGACGGAAAGAGATTCGGAATCTTTAACGAAACCGTGGAAGAAGAAACGAAGGTATCTAGCGAGACTGAGGCAGTGGCTCAAGAAGAAGACAAAGTTGAGGCTTGCTTTATCGACCCAGCGACTGGCATACGAGAGTGTGCTTAGACAAGAACAAAAGGAGAAGTGAATGGCAGAAGACAATGTGATTAATGTTACTGATGTAGCATCTAAGGGTGTCGTGTTTGACACTCCTCCTGTGGCTCTCTCACCCAGCATATTTACAGATGTTAGAAATGTTAGATTTAAAGATGGTGCTATCAGAAAAATAGAAGGAGAATTATTACTCAATAATATAACTGAAGACCTTGTACCAGCCAACGAAGAATTTGGTCGAGTAAGATACTTTGCAGTATGGGAAAATCCTAACAGACAGCCATTGGGTTGTTATTATATTTGGGTAGTTGATTACATCAGAGCAAGTGTTACAGTAGGTCAGAAGGTCTATATACAAGATCATACAGGAACTAAGAAAGATATTACACCTAGTACTATGTCTAATGGTTTTCAATTTACAACAACTGGTTGGCAACATACCTTATTCACTGGTGGTTTTTCTTTCATTATAAACAATGGGTTAGATAAACCACATTACATATTAGACACAGCAGGTAATACAAACATAAACAATATAACATTAGCAGAACTTCCTGGATGGGATAGCTATAATGTTAATCAAACAGTTACCAGTGATACCTTTAGTACTGGAGAAAGAGAAGTGTTTGATCTCGGTCAGAAAGTAGATTTTTCTTTGAACAGTATTACAGTAGACGTAGGTGGAACTGCTAAAACAGTAGAGGCTGGAACACCAGCAGGAACTAATACTCCAAACGGTAATACATTTGTTCCTGGAAATTATCCTTCCTACGGTTCGTTACCTTCAGTTACAAGTAGTAAATTTCAAATTTATACAGATACACTAACCAATACAACAGTAGTTTATGTAGGTGGCTTAACCGATGGTGCTATTGCAACTGTAAAGATTGTATCTAGAAACCCTGTAACAGTTACTTGTGGAGTAATTGAATCGTTTGGTAACCTATTAGTTGCTGGTAATCTTACTGAGAAAGACGGTAATAATACGGTCAGAAGACTATCAGGTGTTGTAAGAACATCAGATGTTGCAGTTCCAGGTTCTGTACCTAACAACTGGAATCCTTTTGAGACTGGTGTAAATACAGCAGATGAATTTACTTTATCTGAAACTAGTGTTATTAAAGATATGAAGTCTTTACAAAGTAATATGTATATTTATGCAACAGATAGTATTCATGTTATGAGACTTACAGGAAATGTAAATGCACCTGTATCTTTTAGTCCTGTAACAGATGAATATGGTTTACTTACAAAAGGCGGTGTAATAGAATATGATGGTAAGCACTTTATTATAGGTGGAAATGATATTTATGTATTTGCTGGAAACCCAGGAGATATACAATCATTATCTGATTCTAGAATTAGACAATATTTCTTTAATAACCTTAATCCTATTTATGAACAACAGCTATTTACTCTCTTAAATCATAGAGAAAATGAAATATGGGTTTGTTACCCAACACTGGCTTCCTTAGCTGGTGAATGTGACGAAGCTCTTATATGGAATTATAGAGACAATGCTTGGACTGTTAGAGATCTTGATAGTGTTACAGGTGGAGATGTTGGACCAATTAAAGGTGGAGGTATACCAACAGCAACTATAGCTCTTACAGGTAATTCAGGTAATGCTGGTTATACTAATAGAGGAAAGAAAGAAATACAAGCAGTCACAATCAATGGTGGCACACCAAAGAAGACAGTGGGAACTAAGGCTATTAAAACAGTAGCAGTAGGCACATTTAGTAACTTTACTACAGATACACTTGAGGTAATAGACCTTACTCTTACAGGAGATAGTGGTCCAAATACTGTCACAGCAAGAAGCACATTAACATTTAATGCAGGCAGTACATTCACCTATGATAGAGACGGAAGTACTTATCTTGACGGTGGAGCAAGTGTAATCATAACTGGTGATAGTAGTATTGGTACGGTAAATCTCCCAGCAACTGCATTATTAGGAACTAATCAAGCAGAAGGTGCAACTATTAATATGACAATATTAGTAGCGGCAATTAGAGATTATATCAATAATAACAATGCCTTATCAGACTGGACAGCAACTGCAAGTACAAATGTATTGACATTAACTTCAGATGTTCCAGGACCAAGAGCATTCAGTACAAGTTCATTGGCTATCGGTGGTGGTGCAACTACTAGTATTGCAGTCGCTTCAACGAGAACTGGAGTAGGTATATACGGTATTACTTCAGCACTTAGTCCAGCTATCAGTATGAGAATACAAGCTAGTGCTGTCGGTGGTTTACACGATGCCATTGATGAAACAATAACATTTAGTACTGGAAAAAATAGTCAGGCTTTATTAGCAGCAGATGCTTTACCTTTGTTACAAGCTAAAACAGTATTCAACGGTGGCAATAGCTCTATCTATAGTGTATCAAATGTTAGTAACAAGATTAGATTCACCTCTAGACTAGGAGGAAATCATAGTGCTCTCACTATTACATTTAAAACTAGTTATGGTGGAACTGATTACACTGAAACAACTTTCGGTGGTGATGTAACAAGTAGTGTTAGTGTAGTAACTGCTGGAGTAGATAGAAGTATACCTCCAATTACTATGACACTAACTTTCCCAGCAGGGAATACTGCAGTAAAAATATTAGAAGGTACATTTAGTCGTGCTAATATAGTAACTGAAATAGATACGCTAGTAGATGCAGACAATAATTGGACAGGTGCTACAGGTACAGGTCTAGTTACAGCTACAGCTAGTGCAATCGGAGTTCAGAGTAATAACTTTGGAGTCGCTTTAACAAGCATAGGTTCGTTACCAAGTGGATTTGCAAATAGTACTTTTACTCTAGCACAAACAAGAGCTGGTCGAGCAGCACATAGTACAACAGATACTATAACGCTCACACCTCCTTTAGGTAATCCAATATCAGTTAATTTTAATAGTACAACTGCGTTTGATCCTGATTCAGGAAGTAGTCCTACTAACGTTGAGACTATAACTGCAACAGAGATAGCCACAGCATTACAAGCAGCATGGACAGACACTACACATTTTACTGTGACTAGAAATAATGCAATATTAACTTTTACCAGTGTATTAAGAACAAACGTATCTGGTTCATTTAGTTATACAGTAGCACAAGGCACATCGAGAACTGGCACACTAGTCAGTCCTCTTATTGCTAACTCTACAGGAGGTAACATCTCAGTTACGGAAGGTATAACAGCAATATATGCTAAGATGACTCGTGTTACAATAACCCTACAAACACTCTCAGGAGATAGTGTTATATTCGATAGACACTATGGAGAAGGTCCAGGAAGGCTATTAGATCCTGACTTTACTTTACTTCCAGGAGATAGCAGGTATGGAGATACAGGGTTAAGCAGTGATGCTGCATACTTAGCAACTTACTATAATCCAGATGCAACTCAAAACGCAACGGAATTAGCAAAACCTAACGGTGCTGTCGTAAATACTCTTACTGCAATGCAGGCGGCATTAGCATCTATAAGTTCTAATCAATTACTATTGGTAACTCCCAACAGTTCGAGTTCACCGACTAGTATTGTTATAAGTCCTAGTCAATTTAGTTCTAATGCTAACTATGTTAAATCATTTAGTCCAGCTACACAAGTAGTTACTGCGAGTGTTGCACCTACAACTACTGCACTCACTAATGTGGCAGAGGGTAATACGGTTGCAGCAGGTAGTCCTACCCAAAGCACAAGTGGAACTACTATAAATACTACATTTGATATCGTTAGACCATGGAGTAATCTTAATGTAAATCCTAATAAATCTTTTCCCATCTTTGCAGAAAGTGGATTTAATAGTGGTACGTTATTTAATCGTATAAGAGCTGGAGATCTCGGATTTGATTTTGCAGGCACTAACTATATATCTTATTTTGAAAGACAACAGATGTCTATTACACCTACATTCGATACTGAAACTATAGAGAGTATTTCTTTATGGGCAGATGGAGGAACGATAACAACTGTTGGAGGAGAGCCCCAGAGGGCTACACTTCATGTGCGAGCAAGAGGTACTAACTATTCTGGAGAAGATCCTTATTTAACTGTACCAGAAGATAATACTCAGACCAACGCTAAGCGTAATAAACTTGTCATTAATGATTTTACTGTAGGCACTAGCCATAAGGTAGATGCACGAACACAAGGTCGATATATTAATTATCGAGTTGATGACGCTGTAAAGAGCTTGGCTGGCGGCTATCTAGCTAATAATAATAAGGCATGGAATATATCTGGTCTACAGATGAAGGTTAGAAAAGGAGGAGATAGATAATGGCTATTAATAACCCTCCTTTAACTGAAAATAGTACTCTTAATATGGTTTTATTAGAGCTAGTAAGAGAAGTAAACCTATTAGAACAAAGACAGTTAAAGCTTTTGGCAGATATAAGAGCAGCAAGTGACTTTGCAGATTTAAAAGTAAGGATAGATCAACAATGATAAAACTTATAGAAGATAATGATGTATTTGAAGCTATAAAGCTTATGAATAAATCTTGTCAAGAGAATGAGTACAAAGGCTATGATAGAAATGAAGCAGTTTGGATAGAATATTTCTTATCATTAGTTAAAAAACAAAAGGAAGGAAGCCCACATGCTCTTGTCATAGGAGACTATGATGACACTACAAGGCTAAAGGGTTTTCTCTCTGCTTCTACATTTACTAATTATTATAATAATCAATGGGTTATGGATGTTAAGGACTGTATAGTTGACCATGATTGTAACAATGCTTATGTGGTTTATCGACTGTTTGATTACATGATGGAACATATAAAGAAGCATGGTGGAAAAAATTGGAGAGCAGATTCTGTTCGTAATGAAAAAGAAGCTATAGATTATGGTCGCTTCTTACAAAAAAGGTATAATGCACAAGTACATGTCTCTGTGAGAGGTGTAATACAGGAGAATAAAGATGAATAACGATTATGAACCTAATCTAGGTCTATATGATATGAGAAGAGACACTACAGGGATGCCTGAGAGTCTCGCCAACAAAATAAATATTAATATATGTATGAAAGGTGGCGGAGGAGGTGGTAGTACTACTTACACTGGTATTGATCCTGAGTTTAAACCCTACCTTGAAAGGGCATTATCAGATGTGACTGCAAGATATGAGGCAGATGTTGCTACTGGACCTGATGCTGTCGTAGCTAAGATGACACCTGAACAAATTGCAGCTTTAGAAAATCAAAAAGCTTTAGCCACGGATAAAATGAAAGGCACAGGAATATACAACACTGCTGCAGCTAATGAAGAAGCACTTAAAAATATTATGGGTACAGGTATGGGACAAGCAGCTGGAGCTGGATCATTAGGTTCTGCTCGTTCACAATTAGCTATGAATAAAGCATTGGCAACTGAAGCTTCTGGTCAACAAAGAGAAAGAGCAAAAACAGCTGAATCAGGAGTTGAAGACTTAGGTAAAGTTGGAACAACACTACAAAAGTATCAACAAGAAAGATTAGATGCACCACATACAAGTGCCAAAAGATACTTTGGTTACTTATCAGGTGCTCCTCAACAAAGTAAAGTAGAACAGTCAGGCGGAGGTAAGTAATGGAATTAGGATTGGCAAGCCCAAATGAAGAAGAAAAAATGCAAATGAAACAATATCAAGCACAAGCAGCCCCTCTTGCTCAACAGGAAAAAGGAATGGGTGGACAAATGCTAGACATGGCTAAACAAAGAGCTATGGAAGGTGCATTAAATGCTGGACAGACTGCAGTAACTGGTGGGATTAAAAGTGCATTAGCACCTACAGTAGGCAGTGCAATAGAAGGCGGTGCTGTATTAGGTCCAACTGCAGGTGCTGGCGGAATGGCAGCATTAGGAACAGCAGTACCTTATGTTGGTGCTGGTTTACTTGCTGGTAAAGCACTCGGATTGTTTAATGAAGGTGGACAAGTTGGACCATTGAGTACACAGTATGCTGCTGGCGGTGATAAAATAGATCGGAATAAAAAGTATACTGAAGATCAACAAAAGCAAAATTTTGAAGAAATAATAAGACAACAAATGTATAATAAATATAATATGCAACAAAACCCTACAAGAGGAATTGATTACCTTGGTGCTTTCCAAGCAGCTGCAACAAATGATCCTATTATGAGTAAAATTTATGATGTAGGTAGAGCTCCTGGACACACTGGATTATTTAGTTTTAATGAATTTATGAGACCAGATAGCAGAGGGTATCTTGCAAGAGATAGCTATGATGCTCCTAATTCTAGAGGTGAATTAAATCCTAAAAATTATTACGATCAAGGTGGACCAGTAGGCATGACAGAGGCAGATGCAAGAGCACTGATGAATAATCAACCAAATCCAGATCAGTTATACGATGAGATAGTAGCTGAAAGCATGACTGAGGCAGCAATAGGTACTCCAATGGCTATGCCAATGATGAGACCTCCTTTAGCAGCAGACCCTCTCAATGCTGATAGAACACATAGTCCTTACGACATGATAAGACCAGACAACGCACCAAGTACTTAGGAGAATAATATGGTAGGATTTAGATCAGCTGGACCGTCAGGTACACTAAGTAAAGCACAAAATATAATAACTAAACCTTATCAAGGCATTGACCCTATTGTACCGACTCCTTATGCTCCCCCTGCAGCACCACCAATAGATTACTCTGATTTAGACCATGATGATGGTGGCAATAATAGTAATCAGACTAGCCTTGATTATATTAATAATTATAATAATCAAATTGATGCTAACAATCAATTTGGTCCAGGCGGTATGATGCAAGCTAACATAGATAATCCAGTTGCTAATCCAACAGATTTCTATGGTAATCCTATAAAGAAAGAAGTACATGGACCTACATTTGATCCTTCAATACTTGTTCCTGGGGGCAGCTTCATGGCTCTCAATAAGCCATCAATACCTACTAGTGGTTATGGTACTCCTGGAACATATAGTAGTATTAGTGGCGGGAAGTTTAATGCTGACGGACAAGCAATTAATCCAATTACAGGACAACCTCTTCAAGAGTATGCTACTGTAGGTGCATTTAAAGACAGTGTATTAAGTAATCCATTAGGTGAAACTTCTCAGGGTCAACTTAAAGATATGGAATATGCTAAACAGAAAAGTGAATACGCTACATTAAAAGAAGGTGGAACAGATGTTATGGGAAATCCTGTAAGCACAGGGCTATCTAAAGAAGCTGAACAAAAAGTAGCTCAAGCTTTAGGTGAAGATATGGGATTTCCATCTTATACAGTTGCTCCTGGAACTGCTACTAATCAAGCAATAATATCAGGGAAAGTAGTTCCTGGATCTCAGCATAGCAAAACAAATACATTTACAAATAAAACTGGTGCTGGTTCATTAACTAAAGGACCACCTCCAGGTCATCCAGAAACTCATGGTGGTGGTGAACATGAAAGTAATGAGGATCATTCAGAACATCAAGATGAAAGTGGAGGCTGGGATGATTACAGCTTTAACACAGGTGGTTTAGTACCAGAGTTAGGTATACCTAAGAGAGATAGAGATATATCGCATCCAATGATGCAAGATCCACTTGTTGGTTTTATATAGGAGATAAGGAATGAACTTAAAAAAATATACACAAAAAGATAGGTATGGAAATATGTTTTCCTACGAGTTCGATGTACCCTCTATGCAAGAGATTCCTCAACCAGATCCAGAGATATTTAAACCAAAGGGAACTGATACTGTACCTGCTATGTTAACTCCTGGAGAGAATGTAGTGAATGCAGAAGCATCTAGACTTCCTGGAGTACAACCTATGCTTGATAAACTCAATGACAAAGGTCGTGCTATACAGAAAGAACAAGGTGGACCGATACCTAGTTACAATTCAAGAGGAGATAAAGTAGACTACTATGGTAATAATTATGGTCAATCAACTATCAATGCAGAAATAAACACATTAAAAGGAATGGGATTATCTGATGCACAGATTATACAGGCTCTTATGAATAACCTTAATATGTCTCAAGGAGAAGCTCAATCGGCTTTAATGCCTACCTATAAACAAGAAGGCGGAGTCATCACAGAAGACATGATGCCTAGCGTACTTGATGCTATAAGGAAAGTAGAATCTGGTGGTGATGTAAATGCAGTATCTGAAGTAGGTGCAGCAGGACCATATCAGATAATGAAAGCCACAGCATTAAAACCTGGGTATGGTGTAGAAGCTATAAGTGGTGCTGATAGATTTAATGAGGTAAAGTCGAGAGCCTTTGCTAAACAATACCTACAAGGTATTATGAAGGCACACCCAGAGTTTACTAAAGATGAAGTGATAACAGCTTATCACTCAGGAGTTGGTAATGTTCTCAAGGCTAAAGGTGGCGTAGAAGAACTCGGTACTCGTGGTAAGAGATATGCTGGTAAAGTAAACACCGCTATGGGTATACCTAAGATAATTGAATATGATGCTACACCTCAAGAAGCAGGATTTATGTCTGCACAGGCGAGCACTATGTCAGATAGAGAAAAGAAAGATGCTGAATTGTTAAAAGGAATAACACAAGAAAGGGATATCGATGATCGTAATTTCTTTACTAAACTATTTAGCGATGCACCTCCAGCTGAAGATCCAGTATTACCTATGGATGAGAGTGAGAATGCTTTAGGTGTTATCCCTGATTTTAAAAGTAAATTTCCTCAAATGGTTAATACTTTATTTAAAGCTCCTCCTAAAACAGTTGAAAGCATAGTCGATGATGACCCATCTGGAGCAGAAATAACTGCTAATAGTGCTGCTAAATTGATTGAAGAAATGGAGGCTTCAGAGGGTTACGCAGAAGAAGAAGGTAAGCTAACCTTAGATAAGGCAGATACTGAATGGGCTAAAAAGAATCTTACAGGTAAATACGAAGGTGACTTTAGTCAATACCTTATTAATAAAGGAAAAGAATATGGCGGTATTGCATTAGATAAATCTATAGAGTATTTTAAAAATACTTTTTCAAATATGTTTGATGGAGAAGAGCTTGCTCGAATGGCTCTTATGTATACTGGTTCTCGTGCATTAGGCTATGACCATCTTTCTTCTATTAAATATGGAATGAAAAACTATATTAAGCGTGTTGATAACGAAATAGCTCAACGTAAAAAGAATGTTGCAAGTGCTGCATGGATTAAGGAGTATACTCCAGAATCAATGGCTCTCTATTTAAAGTCAGGAGATATGAGTGATCTAGCAAAGAAAGGAGCAACACTAAAGAAACCTAGTGGTAGTGTTTATGTTGTAGGTGAGGGAGAAGTACCTACATTTACAATGTCAGATGGAACTGAAACAGCATTTCATAAAGGACAATATAAACCTTTTACACATAAAGACTTGATAGGTCGAGTAGACAAAATGAATAATGATGTCTATGGTGATGTGGCTGTTAGTAAACGATTTGCAGAGTATGCTAAAGAACAAATTAAAAAGGCTAATGCAGATGCTGGTCTTAAAGCAGGTAGAAAAGACGATGATACCTACGATACTATGTTTAGAGAGAATGCTAATTCGATTGGAACTAGAGCTAATGCAGTATATAGGGAAGTTCTTAGATCTAACTTTATATCAATAAAACAAGCTCCTCGCTATGAGATGGCTATACAAAGAGGTATAGATGCATATCTCAGAGATGTTGCCCTTGCTAAAAAGAACAACAGAACTGCTCCAAAGAGCGTAGAAGCCTATATAAGAGAGCAAGTGTTTGTTCCGTTATCAGGCGTTGGAGGAGATCAGGTCGGAAAGACCTCTACTCAGCATATAACTGAGATAAATAGAGAGGTTAAGAGAGGTATTCCAGGAGCTCCAGACAGTCAAGAGTATTTAGAAGAATACAAAAGACGATGGGCAAAGAAGACTGTAGCTTGGAATCAACTACGATTGACTAATCCTAAACAATACCAAAAGATTAAAGACGGTGTTGATAGGCGTAATAATATCTGGCTCAAAGAACAACCAGATAAAACAACTATAATAAAAAATTGGGATCCATTTACATATTGGGTCTCCATAACTCCAGAAAGTGAAATTGATAGGCTGATTGACACAGCATAATAACACTTATCCCTAAAGGATTCTTAACACACCCTTATAGGGGAGAATCCCTTTAGGGATACCTTATTTTAATCAGGAGGTCTATATGGCTACATTTCAAGATAATCAAGGCAAACAATACACATGGGTAGATAGTGATACCATAGCAGATAACGACAGAAGTTATCGTATTGTAGGTTATAATGCTAGAGAGACCTCTAAGGTTGTTCCTGACAATGAAACAGGTTTACCTAGATTTATTATGGGTCAACAAGGTGGTGACGAACAATCCGAAGCTACGCAGAGAATAGCTGCTGCTGGCGGTTTTAATATTATTGAAAGCACAGGAGAGTTTGATTCTTATGGAAGAGAACTGATTAGAATAAAAGATGCTAAAGGAAATGATCTTAGTAATACACTAATAAGATCAGGAGCAGTCGGTATTAATCGATATACCGATGAACAAGGCTTAAAGGCATACGAAGATGGTTTAATGGCTAGAGAGTCAGGGAAGGTATCTAACTATGGTAAAATAGCTGATGAAGTAATTACAAAGAGACCTATCTATTTTAAAGATACTCCGTTAATGGAGAAAGCATTTGGATCAAGTCCTACTACTGAGAATGATTATGCCCAACAAGTACTACAAGTTATTGCAGAACAAAGAGGTTTAAATCTACAAGACGATGATCAGTTAAGAGAAGCAACTAAAATATTAGATAGCGGAAACTATGATCAACGTAGCATACCTTTTACTGCTATAGCTTTTAGGTCTCCTGATAGAACAAAAGAAGGAATAGCCTACAATCAATTCTCAACTTCATGGAATCAAGGCTGGGCTGGAATGGCTAGAGGTCTTATGGGTTTTTCAGAGCTAATGGGAGTTACCATTGGCAACGAAGAAATGAAAGAATGGGGTGGTGAAGGTGTTAAAATATATAGTGAAGAATTAAAAAGAGCACCTAGACTTGAGAGCATGGATTACCGTGATGTTGATGATGTATGGGATGCATATAGATTTATTTCAAATAACTTAGCCATGTCAGCACCTTATCTCGTTACACTTACTACAGGTGCATTATTAACACCAGTTACTGCAGGTGTTTCTATGGGTATTGCCTATGGATCAGTCGGAGGCAGTTATGCTGGTCAAGTATGGAACGATATTGAAGGACCGAAAGGTAGACAAGAAGCTGGATTATCTTTATTAGCTGGTACTGCTATGGCAGTTATTGATGCCTTCGGTTTTAAAGGCTTGATAAGTCCATCCAGAATACTTAGCAAAGAGGGGAGAGAATATCTAGCCGAAGAAATAGCTAAACGAAGTAAAGGAGAGATAACAGTTGAACAGGCAAGAGAATCAGTTAGAGTAATGTCTGTTAAAAAGATGAAAGAGACCATGGAAGGTATGGGTAACTTCGCCTACGATCTTGCTAAACAAGGGAGGCTTGCTCCGTTAATTGCGAAGTCACAGTTCATTAAAAGTGGAATTAAAGGTGGTCTTCGAGAGGCTGGCACTGAAGCTGCTCAAGAAGGTCTTGGTTACCTTGCCTCTAAAGCGATGTCAGAAGGTGGTCTTGATAAAAACTTTGATATGGAAAAGTTTAAAAACTTATTAGCACAAGCTGCAGTGGCAGGTGGTACTCTTGGTACTGGATTTGCAACTGCTGGTGAGCTAGTTCAAGTTGGAAAGAATAAGGTTCTTAAGCGTGATCTTGAAGAAGGTAAACTAGATAGTTTAAATCCATTTGATAGAATTAGACGAGAGTTTAATCCTGAAGAAAAAATAACTGATCCTGTTACTGGAATAGAAAGATCTTTCGGTAACAATGATATTATAGATGAGAACAAAAAAGGATCGGTCAGCCTAAATGTTAATAGTATGGATGAAGCCAATATTAATAGGCTTAATAAAGAACGAATCCTACTAGGTAAACTATCTGATACAGAGCTTAATCAAAAACTTTCGGATATAGAAAATCGAATAGCTAAAAACGATGAAAGTATTGCTTTAAATTCTGATATAGCAAATCATCCTGATGTAGCTGAAAAAGACAAAGCAGAGGCTAGGGTAAGAAATAGAAATCTTGAAGGGGATAGGAGAAGAAATCTAGTAAATAAGGAACAAGTAGAAAGAGAGACAACTGGAAGAGCACAAGGAAGGATAGCTGAGCTAACTCCTAAAGAAGTAGAAAGGATAGAAAACGATATAGCTAAATATGAAGCTAGACCAAAAGATGTTGAACCTCAAGAGTCTAAAGTAAAACAAGCTACAGAAGCAAGACAAAAAACTTTAGAATCAAGAAAAAGAGACAGAACTTTTTGGGATAAACTTAAAAACTTTAAAGAGTATTTACCAAAAGGATATCGTGCAGCAGCAACTTCTATCTTTAGACCAGAGTTACTTAGACTAAGTGAGACATTAAGAAAATTAGCTTCTCTAATAGGATCACCTTTAGGTTCTATGTACAGTGGTAGAAATGTAGAACACTATTCAGATCATTTATTCAGTAACAGATTTATGTCTATACTAAAAGCAAAAAATATATTTCAAAGATTCGGTTATATAGATACCTTAAGTAACTCAAAAGAAATATCTGAAATAATATATAGATATATGAATGCACAAAAATTAGATCCCACTAGTGCAGAGGCTATTGCTTACTTTAATAGTAAAGAATACATCAAGCACAAATCAGCTCTTGAAATAACAGTCAATGATCTAAATGACTTAGTACAAACTATGTTTGATTTAGAATATGAAATGATGGTTAAAGAAATAGGGGCTGGTGCTGCCATAAGAAGAATCAATGACCCTAAAGATCCTTTCTGGATGAATACAGGTTCTTTTGATTGGAAAAAAGTTAGACAGAACGAGTCTGCTTGGAAAGCTTTTATGGCTAAGAATGCTAGAAAAATGAATGGAGAAAAATATACTTATTCAGAGATTAACGATCTTTATATTAAGATATCTAATCAAGAAGAAGCCAGTGATTTTTCTTTAGTTGAAGGAGACTTCTGGCAACCTAACACTTTTAAAACTAGTAAAGGTCAAAACCTCTCTACTGCTGATGGCTTTAGTGATTTTGCTAATACTGACATCATACTTAATATGACTCACTTGTCTAGACAGTATGCTAAGTATATTGCGTACACTACTTACTTCGGAGCAGGTGGTAAAGACCTTGACTATATGCTTGGTCAAATGAAGGAAGAAGGTTTAAGTGATGACCAAATAGCTGAAGTGGCTCAAGGTGTAAAAGATATTATTGATGCAGGTACAGGTAACTTTAACAATATTAAAAGTAAAAACTTAAACTTTTGGCAAAGAAAAGCTTCTTTCTTTTCTACGTTAATAGGATTACCCTTCTCTGTTCTCGCATCCTTTGCAGAATTTGCTATGTTACTTTATAATGATCCTGGATTTCCTGTGATTAAAGAGGGAATTAAAAAAGCAATGGGTGAAATGATTACTATATTTAAAGATATAGAAAAAGGAACTCAAAACCCAGCATTAGAAAATGTACCTAATTCAGCTAAAGATTCAAAGGCTTTACATAGACTAATGATGAATGGACTAGTACATGAAGACGCAGTCGGTGCAACAAGATTAGGGATGGGTGAAACAGATGTTGCCCAAGCTTGGTTTTTAAAGAAATTTTTTAAGGTTACTTTAATATCACCTTTAACTTTATTCCAAAGAATACTAGCACAAAGTCAAGTAGCTGGTTTTGTTAGTGATAGATTAAGACTATTAGCAGCAATACCTGAAGGCTACCCTATGAATAACCGACAACAAGAAGTCTATACTCAAATGCTTAATATGGGAATGGATGTTGATACAATGGTTGCTATGTATATCAAGTATGATGGCAATCAAGCGTTATTTGATAGCCTTATGGAAGACACTACAGATAAAGTTGCTCAAGCTGATATGGATTTTATGAATGAGCAAATGGAAATAGGATCTTATGCTTTTATAAATGAAAGAGTTCAAAACCCTAAGGCATACAATAGACCTTTGTTATTCCAAGACCCTCATTACCAACTATTCTTACAGTTTAACGGTTTTATAAGTACATTTACTGCTAATATTATACCGAAGTTATGGATTGACTATACTAAAAATGGTTCTCCTAGAATGAGATATAATACCTTTGCATTAATGATCATTATGTTTGCCTTAGCTGGATTATCACAGTGGTTAAAAGACTATATCAAGTTTAAAGACAGTACACCTTACCTAACTAAAGAACAATTACTTCAAAGAGCACTTATGGCTTCTGGAATATTAGGTTCAGGTGAAAGAGTATTACAAGCAGCATTTCCACTGTATAGGAGTAGAGATGAGAGCATAGTCGATAGAGTCTTTGGTGAAACAATAGGTGGTGCTCCCTTTGTCCGTAACGTTGCTAACATAGGTAAATCAATAGGTTCTGCTCTAGAAGGAAAAACTGAGCAGGCAGTTAGACAAGGGTTAACAGCAACTCCGTTAATCGCACCAGCAACACCAATAAGAAATATAATACACGATTCAATATTTAATCCAACAGATATTAGACCGTACAAATAATAGGAGACTTAAATGGCTAAACGTTATACAACAGCGGAGCTTCAAAAAATTAAATTAGATCAGGAGAATCAATTAAATTTTGATGCTGCTAATCCGATATTAGAATCTGCGGATAATATTATGTCTGGTAATTTACCTTCAGAAACGGTAGGCAGTAATACGCCTATCGAATCTATTGCAAACACATCAGTAGTAACAGGGAGACCCTCTCCTTCTACTATAGGTGGACCAACTCCAGATATAGGTTCTCCAGCTAGAGGGCTAGGGGTTGTTCCAACACAAGCTGATTACGAAGATCAAGCACAGGCAGGTGATCTTGCTATTAACGTTGATGCTGCAGATCCTTTTGCAGTAGTATCACCTACTTTAGCTACACCAGAAGAATCTAAGGGGTTGTTACAATCAACAGTTAGTAGAGGGGCTATTAATAGAGAAAACTTTAAAGAAGAAAATCTTAAAGCCATACCTGAATTAATTAATTTACAACAACAACTAACTAATGATGAATTAAAATATGGTAATAGGGAAGCAGAGTATATCGCTAAATTATTTGAAGCAACTTCTAAAGCAACTACTGATGCCACTAATATATTTGATTCTGACTCATTAGCAATAACTAATGAACAAAAAACTCAGGCATTTGGTAATGCTCAAAATTATTTAAACGAAAATGCTGATGAAGTAAACTATATAATAAGAAGTGTAGACTTATTAAATATGTCTGAAGATTCTAGTGATATTAATTCACCACTTAAAAAAGATCTCGGTCCAATCATAGCAGCTGCAGCTATATTAGAAACTGCTCAAATACTAAGTGATCAAGCTGCAGAAGTAGACGATCAGGATTCTGAGAAAAGACATTCTAACGATATGTCGAAGGAAGTTATCGGTCCAAGGGTCGGAGCTAAAATTGAACAAATGATTTTTGGTTCTAAAGACTTAGATACACCTAATAGGTCAGGATTACCTAGAGATTATGGATATGTATCGAGATTAACTGGACAACAACGAAGTCTTTTAGGTCAAATATCAATGGATGCTATGGCAAGGAGTCCTTTATTTGATTTCCTTACAGAAGAAGAAGTAATTGATATTAACACTGGAAAACCTAAGACCATATATAACACTACAAGACTACAATATTATAATTTAAATAGGGTTGTTAATGCTGTTAGGGATATGTTAGGAGAAAGTGGTCCTCAAAAACCTGTCAGACATAGTAAGAAAGGTAAAGGAAGGCTAGCTCCTATGAGTGAGAAGGGAGCTTATAAAACCTCTAAGATGACTAAGAATGTATCTAAGAGTGAAGCAGTAGAGGAAATGGATACTGCTCGTCATAAAGCAGACAATATAGTACATACTGTACCTCCTCAAATACCTATAATATATGCTGGATTTCTTAATGCTGGATTAGATGCCGCAGCTCTTCAAAAGAACGGTACTGATTTAACATCGAGTGCAGCAGCTAAATATACTAAGCAAGACTACGAATACTACCAAGATAAGGTTCAAGACTATCTCGAAGATTACCTATTAAAAGAAGAAAAGCTTGGATTAAAAGTAGAAGATCTTAAAACATATGATCCACTTACAGGAGCACCAGCCACTACCTTCATGAGAGCCGCAGAATTAAAAGCTGATGGCGTAGTTGCTCGACATAAAGAACGCTGGGAGCGTAGAATAAGTGAAGGCTTTGACAATATAGGTAAGCCAATATACTTTGATAATAGATCAATTTCTTTTGGTATGAGAATGTTTGGTTCACAGGATGAATTAAACTATTGGCAAGATAAAATAGCGAGGGGCTTATTACATCCAGCCTTCCCTACAATATTTAAGAAGACTGGAGAAGCAAAGAATTTAACAGGTCAAGTAGATATGCTTGGAACACCTTTAAATGTAAATGATTATTACTCCTCAGTAATAGATAGTGCTATAGAGAAATCAAAAAATAATTTAGAATACGATAAATTTACTGATGAAGAAAACTATCATCGTATAATGGCAAGAACTCTCGTTCCAGATGCTGATAAATATATCTTTGAAAACTATGCAGATGTTCTTCAAGTATACAAAGAAATGTATACAGAGCTTGTGTCTCTCGGTCAACAAATCAATGAATTTAAAGATTCTCAAAAAGAAAAGGTAGCTACACCTGAGGCGATTGATCTCAGTGCTCGAAATCCTAATGCAATAGACAGAATGCCTATCAGTGCTTCTCTTAATGAGTACTTAGAAAAAATAGGTAAGGATGAATTCTATTACGCATTAAACAACCTACCTGATTTAGCTTTGTATGATGCTAAAGGTGTTGATCAAGACTTTGCAACTAAAGTAAAAGCAGGTGCTGATGGAGTAGCTAACGGTGCTACTATTCTAGGTTACCAACTAGGAATAGAAGAAATAATAACAAGAGGAGGCATACTCCTTAATGGTAGAGAAACTATCGAAGAAGACCTAAGAGATTATGTGTTCAATAAGATGGCTCAACTCCCTGAAATAAAAGCAGATAATGGAGACCCTGATCAATGGGATCTTTCATTCAGAGCAATGGCAGCTGATAACAAAAAGAAAGACCTAATGAAAAGCCCAGTCATGACTACTATGTATGGTCTTGAAGCTGATTTTCAAAAAGGTGCAGCTGAACAATTTGTTAAGAAGAATCCTAAATACTTTAAACATCTTGATGAGACTAATCCAACTAAAATAATCGAAGGCTTAAGAAATTATATGGCTGACGGATTAAAACTTGGATTGGGTCCAGCACTAGATCATGCAAATTTAGCTAAACGTATTGGTCGTCTTTTCGTATTGGCAGATGAACCTGCAATAATGCGTGGACCAAAACTAGGCGAAACAGATTCTAGTCGCTTTCCTCTAGTTGCTACAGGTGTTAAATCATTAGTTACTAGTGATGACACATATATGCTAGGTACAGGAGCAACACCTGAAGGTCAAGACATAGCAACTACTCGAATCAAGACTACTAAAGCAGTAGCTGATGTCGTAGAACCTAAAGCATCAAAGCTAATAGGTGCTGGCGGACAAAGGAGTAAGCCAGGAAAAGGCAGTGGAACTATGGATAAGATACCAGTTGCATCTACAACAGCTCAAGATGCTGCAGTTATTATTAAGTATCTTAATGGAGAACTAGAGCCTGACGAATTCTTTATGCAAATTTATGATGGTGTTATTGGTGATGTTAAATCTTTCTTCAAGATGACTGAAGCAATCAATAGAATCTTTTTAGATGTGGTTCAAAATTATAAATTACTAGAAGAAGAACAGCGAATGGTTGTTAATCTTAAAGAGAAGTTTAAAGCAGAAGCGAAAAGCAATCCTGATGGGATAAAAGATTTAAGTCCAACAGGAAGATATGCATATCTGGGTGAATTTCTATCAAATGGTTATATGAGAAATGAAACTCTTAAAAAAGATTTACCGTTTAGAACTTCAGATAGTAGAATTGCTAATCTAGATAACACTAAGGCTAGTCCAGAAGATACTCGACATAAAGCAAATCATCGAAGATTACAAGCAGTTAAAGCAGACATTAAAAATATAGCAGATAAGTTAAATTATAACAACAGATACGCTGCTACTAAACAACTAACCAATGTGGAATTTAGTAAACTCTTTAATGAACTAATAACTGCACTCGGTACTTTATCTGAGTTAGATAAAAGAGTAATTGAAGCTAAAGTAAAACAAAAGAAAATTGCAGATAAAATTAGAAAGACTATGCAATATAAATAAACATACCCCACAGGGAATCCTTATGGAAACCTTGTGGGGTATCTTTATTTTAAAATGTTAATCCATTGGCTTTTGCAGCTTGAATTGCTAAGCTCTTTCTTCTATCTGCTTTCCTCTTAGCCTCCGTTTCAGTAAAGCCTTGCTCCATGTAACCTTCAACATTCATCGCATGTACTCTATCTAACATAAATCTATTTATATTATCGTTACCTAAATCGGTAATGCTAGCTCCAAACTCTGCAAAGTCTGCATCTTTAATTTCAGTCCAGCCTGCCTGAGCTAACCAATTTTTATCTGCCATATTAATCTCCTATTAACAGAAGAAGTAATCTGATTGAACTACTTCTTTAATATTTAAAGCACCGATAGTCGGTTGCTCACCTTCATAGCCTCTTCCAAATGGAATTGAGTCATAGAAGTTTTCTTTATCGTATAGCTTAACGAACTTATCTCGTGCCTCTATCATAAGGTCTTCTACCTTAGTGGCATGAGCACTAAATGAGTCATGTACTGCTCCGAAGTCACCATCCCAATCGGCTACTACAAGAGCCATATGAGCTGCATCAGAGCTATGAACAAAGTTAGGACTGATACCACACATAAACCCTCGTCTATCTGGTATATCTGTCTTCTCTCGTATCACATGCTTGAATCTCAGTTCACCTTCTGGTGTATTGAATCCGTAACAGTCTACCTTTGCAGGTCTAGTACGATAACATTCGTATATCACTGGAAAACCTGACTCGGATTCCCATTGTATACCACGACCTCTATCAGTACCATAAGTTGCTAACCAATTAGAGATTTCTTTATCAGCTAATCGTTGCAGATATCTCATAGTATCTAATGGACCTGGACAGACCTCTTGTATAGCTCTTATTACTTGATTACTAAGCTCATCACAATCCCAAGTATTGATATTGTAATCTTTAGTATAACCAAACTGATAACAGTCACTATACATAGACTCTGACATTTTCTTCTGACCACAGCTGTAAGCCCTAGTCATAGCCCCTCTCTTAGCTATCCCTTTCCTGATATGCTTCATAGGCATCTGCCTTTCTTCAAACCATTCAGGCATCCTCTCGCATAATCTCTTTGCCACTTGAACATAGAAATCATTGGGTACATCTTCAGAGGTTAATCCTACTAGTCTACCTGTAAGGGAGTCTTTAGACATAGCACCTAAGTGTTGCCAACCATTATTAGCACCATCAATAGGTATCGGTAGCTGAGTATAGAACTCTCCTTTACTCTGGGAGTACTTATACCACTCGATACAACAAGCCATGAATGCTATTCGTTTCTCTGCTTCTTCTGCAAAGATCCTCATCTCACCCATCTCAATTATCGTATCAATATTCTCTTGAGTCCATCTAGCTCTATCATCTAGTGTCATCTTATCTACAGATATAGTATCAAGTTCTTCTTCCTGTAATATCTTCTTATAGTCTGAAGATGCCCAGTTAGGTATCTGATCTATACTGTATGACTGATTAAATGAACAAGCAGTATGTACTGCCAACCAGAAGTTAGCTGTCTCATCAAAGAGTTTTCCTTTGGCAAAGAGTAACTGACTACGAGCTATATCTGCTCCTTGAAAGTTAAAGAACGGTTCACTATAATATAGTCTACCTCTATAGTCTGCATCTAAGTAGAAGCTAAACTCTTTGTCTAACCACTTATCAGCTGCTGCCATAACCTCTTTGACTTCTCTATTCTTTGACGCTTGGCGTTGATATAGCTTAGCGTTCTCATTCTTATCCTCACCATCAAAGGTATCGTTGCTAATAAACGTATCCCAATTCTCTAGGATAGCCTTATGTACATCAGGGTTTACAGTAAACCTAGTTGCCTGTAGTTTATCGATTGCCTTTACAAATGGCTTATCGAGATACTTAAAGAACTTATGCTCTTTAGATTTATCCCAAGTCTTTATAACTGACTTCCCATTATTTTGGAATAAGCTCTTTATAGGAGGTATAGGTGTAGCACTTATACAAGTAGTCTTACCAGCTATTACTTCCATTTCACCCCACTTTTCAGTAGCATGTATGGTTACTGGCTTACGACTCTTTATATGCCCTACGGAAATAGTTAGGTATCCACACATAACGAAACCTTCTATTACAAGATCACCTACTCTTACATGATCTCTGAAGTTAACATTACTGCTATCCCAACCTTCTACTATATATTTTCCTATAGCCATTGAGGCTTGAGTTATTGCTGACTCACCTTCAACCTTATTGCGTTTAAAGCAACGTTGAATTACCTTTCTGGCGTAAGATACCATATCTTCTATTAAGAAGTCTAGCATGTCAACACCATCCGTATCAATCATACGCATGAGTTGTAAGTTTCTTCTAGGCTTTACACCTAGGTCGTCTCCCCTTATTTTATTGAGGAGATAGTCCTTGATATCTTCCATGTATTTCTCTCTTTCTATTCTGGAATTATATTATAACATGTTTACTTCTTCTTGGCAAGTATTTTTACCATCTTTTTATTATTTAATATTGTATACCCCACCATATCCTTCTCATATGCTTGTCCGACCACAACATCAGTGATGCCAGACTGTAAGATAAGCTTAGTACACTCCGTGCAAGGTGATAGCGTAGTGTAAAGGGTAGCACCCTCTCCATCCGTGCTAGACTTAGCCAGCTTACATATAGCATTAGCTTCAGCATGTATGACAATAGGTAGTGTACGACCAGTTGTGGTATCCTTACAGTTATTAGGAAAGCCTGAAGGAGTACCATTCCAACCCATCGAAATGATATTACCATCCTTGACAATAACTGCTCCAACCTTAGTATCGGTGTCATGAGACATCTCAGATACTCGGTGAGCAATATCCATATATAGATGGTCATATCTCTCAGTTTTGTTTTTAATTGATACATCTTTAACTACTTCTCTAATCTCATTTGCTTCCATTTTCCTGTGCCTTTCTGAACATCATTAGAGCTTCAGCTATAGAGGGGATCTTTCCTCCTCTCTTAGCCACACCATTTTGTATTTTAATTAGTTCTCTCTTTATTTTCTTCATTCATTTTCACCACTATATAGTTTTTACATTCACTCTCAGACCATTCAACAAGGTATCTAACTACCTTATTAGCTCTCAGTTGTGCTATTATCTGTTCAGCATCTTCATGAGCCTTTATTGCGTGATTCCGTGAGTATCTTACGTTCATTCTCTAGCTCCTCTATCTTATTCATTCGCATCATAGCTTGTGTACGATACATATTACGTTCCTTAGTAAGTTTATCTATTTGCTTACCGAGGAACTCTATTTCTTTTAGTCTACTCATATATTCTTCTATGGCTACACCAGTCATTAGTCTAATACCTCAAAGTCTAAACCATCTGTCCATGAAAGACGAGATGTATTATGATGATACTTAGCAGCACCAGCTGGTCCAGTCTTACCTGTGAACCTAGACTTTAGTACTGTAAAGTTAATCGTATTACGTACATCATCGTTCTCATCAGTCATGTTACGACTAAATCCTATTATATCAAATGATATTTGCTTAATAGAACCTGAACCTTTGATATCGTCTAGGCTAGGTAGCTTACCTTCTTCAAAGTTCTTACTACCAACTAATCCTTTACGTAGATGACTAATAATACCAAGCCATATATTATGCTTCTTAGTTATCTTAAGTAAATCAGACATGACTTTATCTATGGCTTCATTACCAGTATAACCCTCAGCACCTTCAGATACAGCTATAGTTATATGGTCGAGTATAAGATGCTTACACCCCATCAGAGCCATATACTCTATCTTATCTATCAATGATTCATCTCCAACAGAACCTTGATGGTCTAATAGTACTAACCTATCAGTACCAAAGACTTCTTTAGAAGCTTCTTCTTGCTCCTCAAGAGGTATATCATACTCCTGTAAGTTCTGTCTTAACTGCATCTGAATAAACTTCTCAGCAGTATCACCAACAGACTCTTCTAAGGATATCATACCTATTTTATCTTCGGTCTTAGATAGTAGGTCTAGCACTATCTCCTTAATAACAGTAGACTTTCCTGAACCAGTACCACTGGTAAACAAGGTTATCTCACCGAATCTCATACCTTTAGTCTTATCATTAATACCTCTAAGACAGTCAGGATAAGGTATACTTTCTCTTGATTGTCTTTCTAAGTACTGCTCCCATACTGCTTCATGACCCATAACAATACCAGCTGGGCTATAGGGTTGTGCATCCCATATAGCTTCCATGACTCTTATATAACCACCTTGATCGAATAACTCACAAGGATCTTTAGCAGTACTACTGGCTATCTTTACCTTATCTATACCGATTATATTGGCGGCTTCTCTTATAGCCTTATTACCTGCCTCATCATTATCAAAGAATAGTATTACTTCTTCGAACGATCTAATCCAAGTACGATTGAGTAGTAAACTCTTGAGGTTAGTTGACGAAGCCACACTAATAACTGGGTATATCTTCTTATACTTATTGAGTGAGGCTTGTGCGACTGCCATCGCATCGAATTCTCCTTCCGTGATGACAAGTCTTTTGCCACCATTTCCAAAGCTCGTGCTCCCAAAAGGCTGAACATCTTTAAATTCTCCTACAGTTCTAAACTCTTTAGGTAGCTTTCTTATCTTATAGGCTACCAGATTATTATTACTGTCATAGTAAGGGTAGTTATATGACTCGATATTTCTGTCTGCATCATATGTAACTCGTACACCATAGTGTTCTGCTATAGCTTTAGTTATACCTCTTTCTTGACAACCTCTTATATCACCTAGCCCTGTCTCAAACAGTTCTAAGGTAGTCTTACCAATATCTAATGGCATAGTTATTTCCTTTCTATTTCCTACGTCTTGTATATGCACTCCACATACAAAACAGTAACCGTGATTATCATCGTAGAGTGCGAACCCATCTGAGCTACCACAATCTTCACAGTTAGTTTTACCTATCTCTTTACTTTCCGAATAATCTTTTTTCTTTAGCATAACGGTTTTCCTTTCGTTTACGTCTTGCTCTTGTTGAACGAGCTTGTCGTTCTCCTCTCTTATTACCAAACAATTCATCCCAATCCTTTTCAGGTCGTGTATTGTCTGGTCGTGTAATCGTCTGTTGCATTGTATTCATTGTATTCCTCTATAAAAGATTTAGTTAACATCCATTTCTCACTACCAAGTGTCTTATTATAAAAGACTTTCTCTCCATTATCATCTAATAGTGTGAGAACCTTGTGCTCAATTTGTAATTCTATTTCTAAATAATTTAAAGCAGACTTATCTGGTGCTTCGTGTAGCATAACGAATTGATAGTCATCTTTATTCTCAGCTACTCTAGTGGCTATATCTGAACTAGATGAAGCATAAGTCTTCCAATTAGATTGTCTTACTCGCTTACCTTTACTGTAATTCCAGTAAGACTTCTTGCCTATATATCTCTTACCAGTACTTTTCTCAATGATAAGGTATACAAAGCCTTCTGCCTCATAAGGATTATTAGCGAATGTGACTTCCCATTGACCATTAGGTCTTGCATCATCACCAGTAGCCTTATAAGCTTTCTGATCGAAGGCAACACACACTGTACTGTTACTAGGATTAACCCATACAGTCAAGTCACCTTCCCATTCCTTCTTGAGACCTAGCTTAGTCCTAAGATTAGACTTACACCTTATCTCACCATGTTCTTCTGTCTTTATTCCAACCCAACCTTTACTGTCTACCTTAGTAACATCAGTAATGATTACATCTTCATAGCGTTGATGATCAGTTATATTAGACATCATATTTCCTTTCTATATCTTAAAGAAATCTTCTGGAGTTCTTAGTATATGTATACCGTTAGCTGTCTCCATAAGTTTCTCTTTCCAATTTACTATACCGAACTTAGCTCGATACGCTGCTAGGACTCTAGCCTTACGTCTATTCATAGGTATACCTTTGAGCATCTTCTCAGCAGTCTTTGGACCAACCTTAGGTAGTCCAGGAAGATTGTCTGTTGGATCGCCCTTAAGCATTTGTAACCAGTAGTGTCTATCAGCACTATCCTCATCTACCTTGTAGAACTGTTCTCTGCGAGGGTTATAGTGATCACCGACAATACAGTCAAGGTCTTTATCTATATGTACCACACAGAATTCCTCTTTCTTTTCAAGGAGTTCTACAGATTTTATTCGTACCATATCATCTGCTTCCATACCATGTGATGGGATAGCAAGCTCTTTCTCTATGATACGATCCATAAGAGGTCTAAAGAGTTGTGCATCTTTAGGTGGCTCTTTTCTATTTGACTTATACTGTGGACACAACTTATATCTAAAGTTATCTTTACCACCACAGTATACTATCACTTCGTCAGCCCATATAGGACCAACCCAGTTCTTCTCTAATAAATACTTATAGTTATCTAAAGCATTATCTACAGTCTCCATCTGCCATGCGGCTTGATAGATACAACTGTCTGCATCGACTACTGCTATCATTCCTGATTCTCCTCTGCATAGTCTCTTTGGTAGTCATTCCACCACATCTTAAGATCACCCTCAACTTCTTCGTAGTCAAGATGAACAATCAATTCCTTCTGATTTCTCATGTGG
>Ga0315330_10000030_pt1 | contig 62960 bp, 48 predicted proteins | sample M140m34915metaG_FD_203453 | JGI IMG/M metagenome (GOLD analysis project Ga0315330, IMG submission 203453) | Ammonia-oxidizing marine archaeal communities from Monterey Bay, California, United States - M1 40m 34915 | ecosystem: Environmental > Aquatic > Marine > Intertidal zone | place: USA...
TAGCGCCATCATTCAAAACGCTCGCGACGCGCGCCTGCGCGCGCGCGACGGCGCGACGCGCGGCGACACCGCGACGCGCGATGGCGTCGAGCGTCGCGCCGACGCGCGCGCGATGGTCGTCGCGGCGGTTCGCGGGCGACGCGGGACGCGCGCGCGACGCGCGCGCGACGCGACGGCGCGCGCGAGATTTGAACGCGGCGCCGGCGACGCGCGCGGGCGACGGCGACGGCGACGGCGCGGCGCTGGATTTCAACGCGTGCGCGCGCGAGCACGCGCGAGCGTTTCGCGCGACGCCGATGAGCGCGCGACTGACGCGAGAGTTCGGGATCGGGGACTCGGGGACGGACGTGTCGCTCGCGCAGCGGTTGCTCGGGCGGGACGCGAGACGCGCGCACGGCGTGTGCGACCGAGAGACGACGGAGGCGCTGCGCGCGTGGCAGATTTCGCGCGGATTGACGCCGAGCGGGTTCTTCGGGGCGAGCTCGCGGGCGCAGATGGCGATGGAGGAGGAGCGGTGGCGCGAACTGGGGGGGGGGGCGCTGCTGGAGCGACTTTGGGAGGAGGAGGCGCGCGCGCGGGACGCGAGCGAACGCGCGAACGAACGCGCGGGAGGGAGCGGACGGACGCGCGGCGTGGTGGCGACGTCGACGACGCCGCGCGAAGCGCCGCGCGTCTCGCGCGTCGCGCGCGGCGCGTTGGTGTTGGTGGTCGCGTCGGCGGCTTTGGGCGCGGCGGCGCGTCTGAGAAATCGCGAGCGCTTCGCGGCGTTCGTCGATTCGGCGACGGCGTGGACGCGCGAATCGCGCGCGAAGGTCGCGCTCGACGTCGCGCGCGAGTTTGTCGGCGCGTGCGGCGCGCGCGCGCGCGCGCGCTGGACCGAGATCGCCGCAGATTTCGCCGAGCGGCGCCGAGCGCTCGTCCGCGCCGCCGCGACGGCGATTTCTCGCGTTCGATCCGCGGCGGAACGCGTCGCGACGAACGACGCGCTCGACGCCGGCGCACCGCTCGCGGAGGGACACTTCGATGAAAACGGTCGCTGGTGGGAGTCCCCACTGCCCGCGTCCACGCCCAAAGCCGCCGACGCGAGGCCGCGTCCCGCCGAGCCGTCTCCGCGAGGCGGAGCGTCGACGGCTCGCGAGCGCGCCGAGCAAATGCGCGAGCGCTGGGTCAACATCCGTCGCCAACAGGTCGACGTCGGCGCGGACGAGCGTCGAGCGATTGAGCGCGTCTCTAAATTTCTCCGCGACGCCGAATGAGCGCGCGCGCGCGATTTCAATGTACACGCATTCGTCGCCCTCGATTCGCTCCGTCGCCGCGCCTCCGCCGCGCCCGCACTCGACGACGCCATGCTCGGTTTAGACACCTACGGCTCGTCCGATTCCGACGACGAGAACGACGCGCTCGCGAACGTCGCGTCCGTCAAGCGCCCGATCGCGTCCGCGCCGCCCGTCGACGCCGGCGCGTTGGCGCTCGAGCGCGCGCTCGACGGCGATGGCGGCTCGACGGGAATGCGCGTCGTTCCGCTCGCGTCCACGCGCACGGTCGTCGGTGCGCGCGACGCGCGAACGCGATGGCATCGATCGATCGCTCGACGCGCGCGCGTCGCGCGAGGAACGCGCGTGGACGATGGACTGACGGAGATTCGTTCGACGCGCGCAGACCCGACGACGCGAGAGATGCGCGTGAACCTGACGTACGACGAGATGACGGCCCCGATCGAGGGACCGAGGCACGAGACGCGAGAGGATAGACTCACGGGGCGAGGGGCGAGGAATCACGCGCTCGGGCAGGTGGACGCGACGACGGTGAACGCGTTTAGTTTCGACGAACAGTACAATACGTACAATTCGCGGGGGTACGCGGCGGCGCCGTCGGGGACTGGGGTCGTCGGTGACGCCGACGCGATGCGAGCGAGCAAGGGGGAGACGGCGTTTAATATTTCTGCGGCGAAAAAACGAAGGATTCGCGAGGAAGTGCTCGCGGGGGTGGCGACGCCGGCGAGCGGCGAGACGGATACGTCGGCGTGGGCGCCGGCTCGAGCGGCGCAAAAGGTGCTCGTGCACGATGATTTGTCGGAGAAGGAGAAGGAGTACGTGAAATGGCACATGGATAATCGCGAGGCAAAGCTTCGGGCGAAAGGAAAGTTGGAAGGTTTGGAGACGGGTCCGGGCGAGGACGGCGGCGCTCAAGACGACTCAAAGTTTACAAAGTTTCACGGCTCGGAGGAAGTCAACTACGCGGGGGATTCTTGGATTGCGGCGCCAAAGAGCGAGAAGCGCGATGGAGATGGAACTTGCTTCGCGCCGAACAAGTGCGTGCACACGTTTAACGGTCACACGAAGGGTGTGTCAAAGATTGAATTTTTCCCTCACACCGGTCACCTGTTGCTCTCGGCGGGCATGGACAACGTGGTCAAGATTTGGGACGTGTACAACAGTCGAAAGTGCATGCGCACGTACATGGGACACGACAAGGCGGTAAAAGACGTGTGCTTCAACGGCGATGGCACGCGCTTCGTGTCGACGTCGTGGGATAAAAAGGTTCGATTGTGGGACACGGAGACTGGCAAAATAATCCAAACCGTGACGAGCGGGAAAATCGGTTACTGCGCGAAGATTCATCCAAAGCAAGACAACTTGGTGTTGATCGGGCAGAGCGATAAAAAAATCGTGCAGTGGGACATGAACAACGGGGACTTGGTGCAAGAGTACGACCAGCATCTCGGGCCGGTGAACTCGATCACTTTCGCCGACGGCGGCGAACGCTTCATGTCCTCTTCGGACGACAAAACGCTTCGAGTTTGGGAGTTTGGAATCCCGGTGACGACTAAATACATCGCTGACCCGTCGATGCACTCCGTGCCCGCGACTGCGATATCGAACAACGGCAAGTACATCATCGGTCAATCGCTCGACAATCAAATTATCACCTTTAGCGTCGACGAACGCTTTCGAAGAAACAACAAGAAACGCTTTGGTGGTCACCACAACGCCGGTTACGCGTGCCAGCCCGCGTTTTCTACCGATGACAGCACCGTCGTTAGCGGCGACGGGTCTGGTAAGATCTTCTTCTGGGATTGGAAGACGTCCAAAATCATCAAATCCGTCAAGGCGCACGCCGAGGTGTGCATCGGCGTCGCTTGGCACCCGCTCAAGAGCTCCGTCGTCGCGTCGTGCAGTTGGGACAAGACGATCAAGCTGTGGAAGTAGTCTCCGAGCACAATCTTTGTCGTTGATATATCTCGCGTAGCGCACTTCCTCACGCGCGCGCCTTCTCTTCGCGTCGGCGTCTTCGTGTCCGCGTCTCGCTGTCCTTTCGCTTTCGCGAATTCTGAGCGCATCTCGTCATTGCCCCGCGCCCGATCGTCCAGCATGCGCCGTTCGCGCGCGCGCGCGCTCGCCGGCGCGCTCGCGCTCACACTCGCCTGCGCCGCCCTCCCCCGCGCGCTCGCGCGCGCTGATTCGCACGCGGCGTCGCATCTGCGACTCGCCACGTCGGATGTCCCGGTCGACACCGTCGACGCTTCGGAGCCCGCGCGCGACGCCGTGCGCGAGGCGCGCGCGCTGGTCGCCGACGCCGCGGCGCTCGAAGCGAAGTTCGAGGCGTTCGTGGACGCGTTCGATAAACGCGCCGAGTACGCGACGAAGACGGCGACGGAACGCGCTCGGAGAATCGTCATCTTTGGCGAAAATCTCGTCAAGGCGGCGACGAATCAAGCGAACGATCGAGGCAGCGCGAACCACGGGGTGACGATGTTCAGCGATCTCACCGCGGAAGAGTTTGCGGCGCGGTATTTGGGTCACGTGCGGTTGTCGAGCGAGGAGAGGGAGAAACGGAAGGCGAGGGGAGGGGAGACGCTCGAGACGTTGCCGGTGGAACATTTGCCGGAGGAATTCGATTGGCGATTTAAGGGCGCGGTGACGCGGGTGAAGGATCAAGGACAGTGTGGATCGTGCTGGACGTTTTCAACGACGGGTGCGATCGAGGGCGCGCACTTCATCAGCACCGGAAAGCTCGTTGAATTGAGCGAACAACAACTCGTGGACTGCGACGTCGGTTGCGATCCAGACGTGCCGAACGCGTGCGATTCTGGCTGTAACGGCGGCTTGCCGTCGAACGCGATGGAGTACATCGTAGAGCACGGAGGCATCGATACCGAGAAGTCGTACCCGTACGTCGGCGAGAAGGGCGAGTGCAAGGCGAAGAAAGGCAAACTCGGCGCGACGCTCAAGAACTTCTCCTTCGTCAGCGACGACGAAAAACAAATGGCGGCGGCGTTGGTCAAATACGGCCCACTGTCCATCGGGATCAACGCTGCGTGGATGCAAAGTTACATCGGCGGCGTCGCCTGCCCTTGGCTCTGCGACGCCGAGTCGCTCGATCACGGCGTCCTCATCGTCGGCTACGGCTCGAGCGGCTTCGCCCCGGTTCGATGGGCGCCCGAACCGTACTGGATCGTCAAGAATTCTTGGAGTCCGGCGTGGGGCGAGGGTGGATACTACCGCATATGCAAAGACAAAGGTTCGTGCGGCATCAACAACATGGTCGTCGCCGCGCACGGCGTCGACTGATCGCGCTTCGCGTTCGCCTCGCGTCTTCACTCTTCTCTCGCGCCTCGTCGCCTTCATCGACGACGTCGCGCGCGTTTCTCGCATTTTCATCTCTGTATCTCATCATTCTAAAACTATCGTTACAATCGTGTCTCGCCTCGCCGTCGTCGCGTTCGCGCGATAACCCTCGTCGTCTCGCCGCGCGTCCGCCCTACACCGCCTTCGGCCCGTTCGCGTCGAACGCCCCGCTCCACCTCTGGCTCGGTATCGCGTGCGCGGGATATATCGGCCGCTTCTCCCGCGCGCGCGAGTAGTTGAACGTCATCATCGCCAGCGCGCCGAGCGCGACGAATCCCCCGACCGTGTTTCGTTTCCACGCCTTCGGATCGGCGAACCACCCGCCGTACGTCGTCCACACGTGTCCCGTCACGCTCGTCGGTCCGCCGCCGCTCGCGGGCGCGCCCATGGTCGTCGCGCGCGAACGCCGCCGATGGACGCGTCGTCGTCTGTCGTCGCGGCGCGTCGTCGATCCGCGATCGTCGAACGGCGGATCGTCACACGACGACGCGCGCGCGCGCGACGCTCGACGCGACGCGGCGACGCTCGGCGGCGTCGCGACTCGACTCGAGATGTTTCAGACGCGCAGCGAGTACGACCGGGGCGTGAACACGTTCAGCCCGGAGGGACGGTTGTTTCAGGTGGAGTACGCCATCGAGGCGATCAAGCTCGGGTCGACGGCGATCGCGATAAAGACGCGCGAGGGCGTGGTGCTGGCGGTGGAGAAGCGCGCGACGTCGCCGCTGATGGACGCGTCGTCGCTGGAGAAGATCGCGGAGATCGACGCGCACGTGGGGTGCGCGGTGAGCGGGCTGACGGCGGACGCGTGGACGATGGTGGAACACGGACGGGCGGAGTGCCAGAATCATTACTTTACGTATAACGAACCGATGCCGGTGCTGAGCTGCACGACGTCGCTGTGCGAACTGGCGATGTCGTTCGCGGGCGAGGGGGAGAAGAGAATGTCGAGACCGTTCGGGGTGGCGCTGTTGGTGGCGGGGAAGGATGAGGACGGGTATCACTTGGTGCACACGGATCCGAGCGGTACGGCGGTGCAATATAAAGCGAAAGCGATCGGAAGCGGGAGCGAAGGCGCGCAGACGGCGCTGCAAGAGGAATATAGAGACGATTTGACGCTCAAAGAGGCGGAGACGCTGGCGTTGAAGACGTTGAAGGCGGTCATGGAGGAAAAGGTCAACACGACGAACGTCGACATGGCGCGCGTGGCGCCGGCGTACGTCAAGTATTCCGACGCCGCGATTCAGGAAATCATCGATCGTTTATGATGAGTGAGTAGATTTAATTTCGGTTCGAGCTTGTAAGTTTCGTGTAAAAGATTCTTCGTTCAATGATTTACATTACGTTGCCTTGCGGCGCGCGCGCGCTCAACTGTTTTAAACTAATCGATTATTCATCCAGTATTCCTCTCATTTCTTCGCCTTCTTCGCCGAAAGCGGCGATTTACCGACGCCTTTTGAGGGGGTCGGGGTTTTGCGCTTCACCGGCGTCGCCTTTTGTGTCGTCGGTGTTTTCGACGTCGACGCTTTCGCCTCCGCGCCGCCGTCGTCGCCGACGACGCGCTTCTTGTGCAAATTGATCATCTTCGTCAAGACGTGGAATCCGTCGTGGATTTGGAACGGCGTTCGATTGAAATCAAAGTGCACCGTTCGCTGATCGTCGGATATCTCCACGTCGATTTCCGCCTCGGATTTGGTTTGAATCAAAATGAAAGGAAGCTGAATGCCGGTGGGCGGCGGACCGTCCCCCGCGAGGGCTTTTTGGTTGCGTTCCACGAGCGCCACGAGCGCGTCGTGTTGCTCCACGAGCTCGGCGAGGTAGTTGGTCTTCTGCTCGAACGCATCTATCGACTCCGTGGACGCCAATTCCCGATTCGACGTTCTCGGTCCCGCCGCCTTCGCGGGCGGCGGCGATTCGCCCGGTTTCACGTATCCCTCGGGGTATCCGTTCCAGAATATTTCCTTCTTCTTCTTTCTGATGATTTCTAGCGCCATGAGAACATTAAGCGCGTCGTACACCCGTCGACGCACGTTCTTTTCGTCGAAATCCGCGTTCGTTTCTTCTGCAGTCACGCGAAGCTCCTCGACGAGCTCGTTCGCCACCTCGTTGTAAGACGTGTGCTTCTTCTCTTCAACCTTTTCGCACACGCGCATGCTAAAATGTCGCAACCCTTTCTGCTCGCGCTCGCCCGTCCCAGGAGTTTGCGGTAATGATTTTCGAATTTTGGACGACTTGGGCGTCGCGTACGCCTCATCGTCGCCAACTTCTGCTTTGACGCCCGCGCGCAAGTTCGCGCGCGCCGTGGCGATGATCCGTCGCGCCTGCGCGACGAATTCCGCCGCCTCCTGACACTTCTTTTCGGCCACCTCCGCGTCGTACTTCCCGATCGTAGGCGTCATCGCGCGCATCACCGTCGCTGCGGACGTCCCCGCCCTTTGAAATCGCAACCCGTCGTCCTCCGCCGCCTCGCGCCCGCTCACCCTCGCCGCCAAATCCCCGCGCTCGGGCGTCCCAAACTTCGGCGTAAACGCCCCACTATCCTCAAATCCCAACCCCGGCGACGTCGACTCCCCCCGTCGTCCTCCCTCGACGTCCCCCATGAACGCATTCAACGCATCCGCGTCGGCTAAGCCTACCCTCGCGCGTTCCGCTCGTCAGTCTCTCGCGTCTCTCGCTCGTCTCTCGTCTCTCGTCTCTCCTTCGCCTCGTTCCATTCGCACCTGAATCCCCGAGCACATCGTCGACGTCCGCGTACTCCGACACCCCCTACGCCTCGTTCGCGCGCCGCGCTTCGCCGTCAGTCGCCTCTTCGGTTTCGCCGCGTCTCGCGCGTCTTCGTCCTTTAAAATCTCCAAAAAATCTCCGCATAAAGCCATCGGTCGAATCGTCCGTCGTCCGTCGTCCGTCGTCTCGCGTTCGCCTCGCGCGCGCGCGCACGCACCGCGTCTCGCAGCGATCGAAACAGTTCCTCCGCCAGCGCGTCGTCGTCGCGCGAGGTCGTCGCCGTCGCCGTCGTCGCGCGTCGTCGTCGCGTCGACATGTCGAGCGCGAATTCCGAAACGTCGCGTCGCGCGTCGCGTCGCGCGCGCGATGGGACGCGCGCGACGCGCGATGGGACGCGCGCGCGTCGCGCGCGCGTTCGCGCGGCTCGACGGCGCCGCGGTGCGCGCGCGTGTGACGCGCGCGACGCGACGACGTCGGTTCGAACGACACTTCGCGACCGCGCGCGCATGGCGACGTCGCGCGTCGCGCGCGCGACGCTGGACGTGCGAGGATACGCCGCGGATGGAAGCGCGCATCGCGTGAGCGCGCGCGCGAGCTTCGAGTACGCGTACGAGACGAGGGAGGACGACGCGAACGCGACGGTGCGAGTGATGCTCACGCCGAGCGACGGACGGGCGACGTTCGCGCGGTACGCGTGCGCGCTGACGCGGGAACGGTTCGAAACGATGCGACGGGAACAGTCGTTGACGCTGCGGACGGCGAGGGAGTGCGCGGAGACGTGCGGGAGGGCGCTGGAGAAGGCGGCGCGCGGGGAGGGGCTCGCGGTGTTGGCGTGCGACGCGAAGAGCGGGAAAGCGAGGTTGGAGATCGTGGAGGAGTACGCGAATAGGTTGGTGAGCGTGATGGAGATGGAGTTTGAGATGATGGATGACGTCGAGGTCAGGGCGAGGGTGTCGGAGGAGTACGGGCGGATGAAGCGGACGTTGGCGGCGTACGAAGCCAAGTTTGGTCGGTTGGAGGCGTGAGGAAGACGCGCGCGTTTGATCGTTTGTATTGATAACCAGTAAGAATCTCCGATACTAGTGCTTCTACTTTCCTTCTGCGGTCGTCGCGCTACATCGGATTTATGAGGCCGATTGGCTGAGTCTGGCCTAAGCGGCCGCGCGGAGGCGTCGGCGGACGATCGCGGTTGACGTCTTGCAGCCACAAGTTGTCGTCGATGCGGTCGGAGGGCGATAAAGACTCCATGGCGATCGGTGGTAACGGGTGGATGAGCTTGGGGTATAACGTCAGATCGCGCCCTAACACCAGAATCGCTCCGGCGTTATTCGCGGTCCCGCAATAGTTTGTTGCGCTAAAGACGGTGAGCAGTTGTCCTTGGGCGAAACGCTCGAAACCGTCCATGACGCACTCGTGCGCGCGGATGATCATCTGGATCCCGTTCGTTTCGCAGAACGCCTTCACACGATCTGGCCCGAAAGTCACGAGACCTGGACCCCGCGCGTTCGGGCGTAAACCTTCGATACCATCGTTCTCTGTCGGGTCGCTCCAGAGAATGTCCATGAGCTCGACGCCGCCGTTTTCCATGTTCAACGGTCGCTTCAGCTCATTGATTTGCGAGATGTGCGTCAAGCTACGGCCGATACCACCGTGCATGCAGCAAATACGATCCTCGATGACGGCCGCAAGCGGGAGCCATTCGAACAACTCGTTGAATCTTCGCCAGACTGCGTCGCCCGCGGATTCGCCCAGACGCTCGACGCACTCGATGCGGAATCCAAACAACGCATTGATGTCCGACTCTTCGTGGTTACCGCGAAGTAAATGCACAGCTTGCGGGTGCTCAATTTTCAGCGCGAGCAGCAGAGAAATGGTCTCCAAGGAGTACGCACCGCGATCGACGTAGTCTCCCAAGAAAACGTAATCGATGTATGCGATGTCGCCCGCCGTCGATGGCGCGCCGTATTCGGCGAATAACCGCATCAAATCTCCAAACTGACCGTGCAGGTCGCCAAAGATTTTCGCCGGACCTTTCACCGTAAGTACGGTCTCTTCGTTCTTGAAACAATGCTCTGCGGCGTCGCATAACTCGTTGATGGCGCTCGCGCTAAGAAAGAATCGACGATCCGTGCTCGGCTCCCAGGTGTGCGGATGAAGCAAGTGCGTGAGCACGGCCTTGTGCACGGGTTGCGCCCCGAGCTCAGCGGCGCGTCTCGCGCGCGCCATCTTCGCTGGAGTGTCTCCGGGGGTGAGCATATCCACACCGGGAGTACCGATGCGTCGCGCCTCGTTTTCAAACTGATCGATGGACAGCTGCCGCACCATGCTCGCGACGCCTCGCGGCGTTGACTTCGCGCCAGAATCTGGCGGCGCGGCGGCAACGACTACGGCACGATGATGTAACCTGACTTCCGACGCGGGCGTGCGTAGAGCCGATTCTGGGGAGCCGAAACGAGCGAATCCAGGCGATGGCGTGTGCACGGACGATCCCGGAGAGCCAGAGTCAGATTCGCCCAACGAAAACTTTCTTCGAGCGACCAACTCGAGCGCGGCTGCCGCTTCTTGCGCGCTCGCCGCACGCAGCTCTTTCTCCGCAGCGGCGTTCATGTTGTCGGGCGAATCCGGGGACCCCGGCGAACCTCCGAGCGGTCGCAAGGCGATGCCCTCGGGAGACGAGGGCGAACTGAAGGATCCGTTTGAATACGTTGCGTCTCGTTGCGTGTTGATTGCGAACGAGTCTCGAACGTTTCTCGGCGAGTGCATTCCTAATATATCAGCCGACAGCCCGGTTTCACCGAGCCATTTACGCCAAGCCAAGGAATTCGGATCGATGAGAGTCGCGAGCTCTCGCGTGCGTTCGGCGCGCGTCGAACCGCTCTCTTGCGGCGGCTCTTCGAGCACGACCAAATCATCCAACAACGTTCCGTTTCTCAAACCACCGTGCACGAAAATGAATGGACCATACGCCACACTTGCATGGCGGCACCGTCGTCCGACGAGTGAGCTCGCGTCGTAGGAAAGCTGTGCCTTGCCCTCGGAACTCTTCGCGTCCCGCCATCCCGTGCTTCCGCCCGACGACGTGTCCAGCATCGACATCGTCGCTTCGTTCGTGACGAGCTGTCCCCCACCCGACGCCCCACCGGTGATGTGCAATCTCGTGTCCACGAATGCGGTCGCGTGCTGGTATCGACGCGTTGGTGCCTTGCCCGGCGCTTCGGCCCACTCCCAACGCCCGTCGCGGTGCCTAGCCAAACCGTACGCGTCATTCAGCGCGAAACCGTCCGCACCGCGGCCACCGCAGAGCAGCAACAGACCATCGCTTCGAGTACTCGCGCTCGCGTACGTTCTCGCGCTCGGCACGGGCCCACTCGGCGCGCACTTGGTCCATTCGTACGGTTTCGTCGTCGTGTCCAACACCCACGTATCGTCCAAGCACTTCGAACCGTCCGTCCCCCCGATCACCACCAAAAATCTCTGCGCCACGAAACTCAACACGTGCGCGTATCGTTGCCCCGGACCTTGCCCCCGCACGTGCACGCGGTGCCACTTCGGGTCCCTCGTCGCTAAATCCAACACGTACAAATCTTCGTCCGCCAACCCGTCCGGCCCGATGCCGCCGAGCACGACGAGCATCCCTCCCACCGTGGCCGCCCCGTGCGCCGCCCGCGGGCTCGGCACGTCACCGCCGCACTCCAACTTCCCCCACTCCCCGTTAAACGGGTCCAAGACGTGCAATTCATTCGTCGCGCCGCTCAGCTTGACCCACGCGCCCGCGTCTCGACCCGCCTGCGGGCTCAACCCCACGTTCGCGCTCGCGTTCGCCCCGCTTCCGCCCTCGAGCTCGGTCGCACCCCCGAACGTGACTATCTTCGTCTTTTGATTCCATCGCAGCGCCGTCATCGTGTGTCCACAGCGCGCGCCCGGCGCCGAAGACGTCGCGAACGTTTTCGAGTCATTCGCGAACGTCGACGCGTTATTCGTCGCGTCCGCGAACCCAGCGCGCGATCGCGTCGCCTCGAACGGCGCGGCGAGCATTCTTCGCCCTCTGCGCGCCCGCGCGACGCGCAGTTCGCCGCTCGCGCGTCGTTCTGACGCGCAGTCGTTCAAGATTTTTGAATTTCAACGACGCGCGCGCGACAGTCGCGGCACTCGCGCGCGCGCATGCCGCCGGCGGCGCGGTCGCCGCTCGACGCGATCGCGCGAAACGTCGACATGCGCGCCTCGGCGCTGAGCGCGGTGGAGAAGTTGGCGCTCGAGGCCGACGCGACGGCGCTGTCGCCGATCGACGTCGCGCGCGCGCCGCGCGTCGAGACGACTCGCGCGCGCGAGAGCGACGCGACGGCGCGCGAGAGCGACGCGAACGCGCGCGAGGACGACGCGCGCGAGGACGACGCGGACGAGGCGTCGACGGCGACGACGGAGTATCGAGAGACGGTGGCGCTGCTGCGCGCGCAGACGACGGCGCTGCGCGAGGCGAACGAAGCGCGCGAGGAGCTCGAGGAAGCGCTTCGCGAGGCGGAGACGACGAAGGCGACGCTCGAGGGCGACGCGCTGGAGCGAATGCGCGCGGTGCGGGGAGAGATGGAATCGCTTCGCGCGACGCTGGAGGAGGTGGTGGAGAGTCGGCGACGCGCGCGAGAGGGGGAGGCGAACGCGGTGGCGCGAGCGAAGGCGTCGGAGGAGACGCTCGCGCGCGAGAGGGAATCGCACGAGCGCGCGGTGGAGGAAATGCGCGCGGAGCTGGCGCTCGCGCGGTCGAGCGCGGAAATCGCGGCTCGAGGCGTGCGAACGAAGGACGGCGTCGAAGTCACCGCGGAGCTGTACGAACAGTCGCACTCGATGGAAAAGAAGGCGTTGAAGGATGCGCAGCGGGCCAAAAACGCGCTCGTGGAGCAGAAGAAAACGCTCGAGGCGCTGGAGAAGCGATTGCGCGACACGAGGTCGCGCGCGGATTTAGCCGAAGCCAAGTGCCGAGAATTGAAATCGGCGCAAAAACGATGGGATCGATTGGAAGCCGGTGGTGATAACGCGTTCGCACAGTCCCCTGCCTCGGCAGCTACGCCGCGGACGCTGCGACAGAGCCATCGCGACGTGCGGGCGTACGCCGCCCAGCGCGTGGAGGCGTTGGAGAAGGATGTCAAGACGACGCGGCGCGAAGCTACGCTAGCGACTGCGGATTTAGATTCAAAGTTAGCCGCCGAGTCAGGCACGCGTAGCGCTGTGCAAGGAAGCTTGGAGAGCGCACGCGCGCGTATCCGCGTGCTCGAAGGTGAGCGTGATGCGTTGCGAGCGCGCGCCGAGGCGGCAGAGACTGAGGTCGCAGATTTGAAGATGACGCTCAAGTTGACGGAGGAACGCGCGGCGCAAGCGGAGGAAACGGCGGCGAAAGAAATCGCGGCGGCTATGGACGCGATGCACCGAGTTCATTCGGCAGAAGACGCCCTGATGTCCGCCTCGCACCAGCAAGAGGAGGCGGTCAAGGCGAAAAGTGCAATGAAGCGGCGCGAATACGGAGAGAAGACGCGTGAGCTCGAGGAACGCATCGAAGCCGCTGAACGGGCGCGCGATGCCGCAGCGCAACGCGCACAAGTGGCGGAGGATGCACGCAGACGCGCCGAGTCCGAACTTGCGCGCGCGCAGACGAGCACAGCGCGCGACGGCGACGGCGCCGACGTCCGCGAACGAATTCGCGCCGCCGAGGACAGAGCGCTTCGCGCCGAGGAAGAGCTCTCTCAAGTCCGTAAAGCCGCGCGCGATGCCGCGCGCAACGCAAACGAATCCATCTCGCCGTCGCCCGAACGCGTGGCGCACCGACCACCGTTCTCGCAATCGCGACCGACTCGTCTTGCGCGCGAGCGCGACGGCCAACGCGCCGCCGCCGCCGAGCTCCTGCACAGCCTTCGCGCCAAACTCGAGGCCAGTTCCCCGTCGATCGGGCAGAAGTCGAAAAGTAGATTCACGGATGCCGATCACGACGACGCCTCGTACGCTACGCCCGTGAAACGGGCTTGATAGATATTTAATGTACCAACTCCCGACTCCCAGCGACCTCGACCGCCACTCCGCGGCTCGCACGTCTCCCAACCATGCGCCTGGATCTCGCCCGCGTCGCCAGATTCGCCCAGCGCACGACGGGCGACGCTTCGGACGCGACGCCGAGTCGTCACACCACTCCAGCGCGGCGTAAAACAATTTCAATGACGCTCATGGCCATCGTGCACGGCTTTGGATTACTCACCTTAACCGTCCCGGAAAACGATCTCACGGCGAACGGGTTCGACAACAGCACCGCGCGTACGCTCCTCGCGCTGTTCGCGTTCGATGTCGTCGCGTACTGGCGCGTGCTCGGAAGCGATCCCGGATACGTGGACGCGAGCGAGGACGCGAACGACGACGCCGAGGACGGCGAGCGACGCGCGTGCGAAAAATGCGCCGGCGCGCGCGTGCCGCTGCGAGCGAAACACTGTCACGTGTGCGAAAGATGCGTGCGAAAATTTGATCATCACTGCTTTTGGGTCGGGACGTGCGTGGGCGAGCGGAACCACGGACGGTTTTGGTGGTTTTTGTTGGCGCAGTCGTGCGTCGCGGCGCACGCGTGTTGGATCGCGGTCACGGGCGTCGTGGGAGCGACGGTGAATCACGCGACGTGGTTCGATGTCTGGCGTGATAACGCGTGGAGTGCGATGGCGTGCGGATACACGCAAATGATGACGCTGTTTGTGGGATTTTTATTCGTGTTTCACAGTTATTTATTGCTCAGCGGGCAGACGACGTGGGAGGTGAGCAGCGAGCAGCGGGTGACGTATTTGCGGTCTTTACCGCGCGGGAGCAAGCCATTTGACGAGGGTGCGATCGAAAACGCGCGCACGGCGTGTTTTCCGAGAAAGATTCCCAAAACTTGGCGCATTCCGAGTGTAGAAACGTTGCAGGCTCGAGAAAACGAGCAAACCTTCTTCCAAAACGATCACTATAGCTGCTTCTAGATTTGCTTGTATTGCATAGACTTTTAGCCTTGAAAGAATGTGTGCTTCGAGGGTTCGCTCGGAACGTATTCTATCGGCCCGACGACGACGGCGGCTTCGGGCAACGGCGCGCCAGGTGACGGGATCTTTTGAAAGAAGACCACCTCGTTCTCTTTGACAGCTTTCGCTGCGAGTGCGGCCACACGCGAGGCGAGCTCGCCGTGATACGTCGCCCACGAGACGATTTCTCCGGAGGCCTGCGCGCAATCGCGCACGGCTTCCTCCGCGCGCCTACACGCTGCGATGACTTCGCCGCACTCGTCCGCAGCGCGCCGCGCCTCGGCGTGCGCGAGAAATGCCTCCGCTTCGTGCGTCTTCCAAGCTACCAGCACGCCGGCCGTCAAAAATATGTCCACGCCGTTCCAATCGCATCGACGCGACTGCAACACCGCGTTGGCATCGCGGTACAACTCGCTCGCGCCGCGATGCAGCCGCGCGCGCAAATTCGCCGCGCTTCCGCGTTCGAGCGCTCGCCGACACGCCGCGCCCTGCGCGTCACCGAGCGAAATCAACGTCATCACCTCCGCCATCGACGCCGTGAGTTCATTCGCCACGCATTCACCATCCAACGACGCCTTCAGCGGCGGCAAAACCGTCTCCTGCAAGTGCTTGAACATCCCCGCCGCGACTCTCGCGTTCTTCGAGCAGCTCGCCGCGCCCGCGTCGCCCAATCCTCCCTCCGCCATCCGCGCCGCCGTCTCTCGCGCGCAAAGTCTTCTGTGACACGACGCGAGTCCAAACAGCGCGAACGCGCGCTCGCCGGCCAATCCCGGCGCCGGATACGACCTCGCCTCGCGTCCGCTCTCGAGCGTCGACGCCCATCGCGCCGTCGGCCCCTCCCCGCGGTCCAGCGCCTCCAGCGCGCCCTCCGCCTCCGTGATCACGTCCACGTATCGCTCGTACTTGCGCCTTCCGACGTCCGCGTCCGCGTGCGCCGCCGCGTGCGCGCACGACGCGCGCGCGGCGTTCAACGCGCGAAGTCGTTGGAACGCGAGCGAATCCGCGGCGCCGTCGGCGACGAACTCGATCGCCTCGGGCGTCAGCGCGCGCGCGTAGTCGATCGGCAGGAACATCTCGCGCGTCGTCGCGCGCGCGCGCGAGGGCCCGACGCGCCGTCGCGGCGCGCGGCGCGAGATGGCGTCGGACGGCGCGCGCGATGCATCCGACTTTCGCCGCACCGCGACGCGCGCGCGGCGCGCGACGCGCGCGCGCGATGACGCGCGAATCACCCGCGACGGCGTCGACGTCCGCGCGCGCGTTTCTGCGCGGCGGCGCGTTCGAGCGCGCGGTGGCGACGCGTTCTTGGCCGTTTTTGGGCCTCTTCGCCGCGCGCGACGACGACGACGCGCGCGACGACGACGACGCGCGCGGCGAGGACGACGCGCGCGACGACGACGACGTCGCGAAAGTCGAGACCGTCGCGCGCGCGTCGCTCGATGGGCGCGTCGCGTACGATAAAGCGGCGTTGCTGCGACTTCGGGACGCGGCGGCGTCGAGCGGGACGCCGCCGGGCGCGACGGAGGAAGACATGCGGGCGTACCCTTGGCGCGCGCGCGTGGATGTGGGTCAAGGCGCGAGCGAGGTCGAGAATGACGCGGAGGAAGACGCGGTGACGGCGGCGACGACGGCGAGGGTGGTGATGGAGACGGAGGCGGTCGCGCGCGCGCGGTCGGCGTGGCGCGAGCGGGAGACGTTCGAGGCGGACGCGGAACAGGCGGCGGTGGCGTTGAGGCGGGTGTTGGCGCGCGAATCGGAAGGTGACGGTGATGCGGTGAGCGAGGGTTATCGGGTGACGTTTCGCGACGGCGCCGTGCGGGCGTTCGTGCGAAAGCTGACGCGCGAACGGTTCGGCGATTTGTCGGCGGCGGATTTGGATCTTCGCGAGACGTCGCGAGAAGGAGAGACAGCGGTTTTGTACGGCACGCGAAGGCTCGCGGAAGACGGCGCGTACGAAGTGAGCGTGGCGTTCGTACATCCGTGGGATGGTGAACTCGAGCACGTGGTTTCGTGGCTCTCAAAACCGGCGGACGATTCGGAAACCGTCGTCTCGCCCGTGGGTTGGCTTCGCGCGAACGCCAGTCTCGGCGCCAGTTTACCCCCGAACGCGAAACGTGCGTACGACGACATCGCCACTGGTCGTGGCGATGCGCATGTGAACGTCTCAGCCGCGCGATTGTTTGTCGCGCTCGACGTCTCGACGAGCGCGTGCGGCCCTTTGGTGATGGAGTGTTACGATTTAGAATCGCGCGCGGGCGTAGAGTACTTCCTCGGGGGTGCCGACGCGGCGGAGCACGACGAGGATTATTAGCGAGATAGCTCGATAGGCTTTTGCAACGTGAATGACAACGATTATTATATGCGTGCGCAGTACGGAGACGAACATCGTTGTCTAGTCGTCGATACCACACTTCAAGTTGGCTGGGAGCGACTCGTCGATTTTCTTTGGGTACGCCAAATTCAAGTTGCTCATGATTTCTACGAACTCCTCTTTGGTCTTCTTCAACCCTAATCGCGGGTTGAGCTCTTTTTCCTCACCGATCGTACTCACCATACGCCCCTTGTAGTCGTGCGCTGGATACACGAGCGTCTCGTCGGGGAGTTCGAAGAGTTGAGTGCGCACCGAGTCGTATAGTTTTTCGCTCGAACCACCTTGGAAATCGGTTCGACCGCATCCACGAATGAGTAACGCGTCGCCCGTGAAGACCATATTATCGCACACGTAGCTCACGCATCCGTCGGTGTGCCCCGGAGTCGCGCGGACTTCCAAGTTGATGACGTTGGAATCGGCGCCGAAAGAAATCACGTCGCCGTGCTTGATGTGCACGTCTGCGCGCGCGCCTGAAGACTCTGCGATGACGCTTTGCAGACCGGTGACTTTCGCCTTCAAATCACCGCTGCCCGTGATGTGATCGGCGTGGCAGTGCGTGTTGATGGCGTACTTGAGCTTCAAGCCCAAATCGTTGACAACCGCCAAATCACGGTCCACCATCTCCTTCACCGGATCGATTAACACCGCCTCCTTGCTCACCGGGTCCCCCAACAAGTACGTGTACGTCGAGCTCCCGCTTGTGTCGAACAACTGTCGGAAAATCAACCCTGCATCCGGGCGCAACCCCTCGCGCACGAAATCCGCCAACGGCGGCTTGGAGAAAAACTTCAAGTCCATCGCTCTCGCGCGTTGCAACGCCCCCGCCTGCGGCCATCGCTGCTCGCGAGCCTTGAACAGTATATACGCCATACTCGCTCGCGTTGCCGTCGAGCACTGCACCATCGTCGGTCGCGGTAACGCCTCCATGGCGTCCGCCAGCTTCTTCGCCAAGCCTCGCGTGAGCGTCGCGCCCTCCACGACGAATTGTTTAAACCCATCGCCGAGCGCTTTCTTCGCCGCCGCCGGAAACGCGGCGTCGCTCTCGGCGTTCATGTATATCCACGACTTGAACTCACCCTCGCTCAGCGCTCGATCGACGTCCGCGGCGGAGAGATCGCCGACGAGCGTGATTCGATCGCTCGAGAATTCTCGCGCGTGCGGTAAATCGAGCGGCATCGTCCGCGTGAGACGACGCAGAAGCGCGAACGGGGGCCGGGAGACTCGAAACGAGACACCGCGAGGGTTCGTCGAGGGGCTGGATGCGAGTCGTGAGCACAGGGACGCCGTGACGCGCATAGGTGTGCCGATGGCGCGCGATGGCGCGTCCGGGCGGCACCGCAGTCGGCACCGAGATGTGGAATCGACGCCGAGGGCGAGTTCGCGAGCGCGAGAGCGCGGCACGCGATCGACGGCGCGCGAAAACCAAACGACACGAGAGGAAGGGTAAAACGCGATGAAACGAGAACGAGAACGAGCGAACGCGAGAGCGGTCGACGCGACGGCGCGCGCGCCGAGGCGCGGAAACGACTACGTGTTCGACGGTCGGCCACCACAAAACTAAACTTAACCGCGCCTACACCGCGCGCATCAACAGATAAATCCTATCATCGATCTCAATCTCCTGCAAATTCTTCGGATCGGCCTTCAAGTTCATCAATAATCCACCGAAGGAGATGTACGCGCTCGCGCGAGTCAATCCTCCCGCGTTTTCGTCGACCTTTTTGTAACACTTCCCGTACATCACGTACTCGTACCCATCCGCCAGCGACGGCTTCCCGCTCTGATCGAACGCGTCGTCTTCCGGAGTTCCATCCAGCGACAGCGTCGGCGCGAGCGCCAGGGAGAATCTCTGTCCGACCGTCAACGGGTACACGTCGACGTTGACGTCGATCGTGAGCTCTGCGTCGAATTCGCTTCGGCACTTGTACCTCGACACGCGATCGAATTTCTTTCCATCCGGATCGCGATCGATGACTTCAAACATATCCTCGTACTTCGTCGCCCCCCCCGCGGTGGCTTTCTGCGCCGTCGCCGCCGCGGCGGCGGATTTCTTTTTACTTCCCGCCATGCGCGTCGTTGATTCTCGTGCCGCGTTCCGCGCGACGCCGGCGTTCGCGCCTCGACGATCGCGCGCTTCGAGCGCGACGACGCGACGCGGACGCCTTCGCGCGACGCTCGACGTTCGCGCGGGCGGTCGCGCGCGAGAGTGCGGTCGCGGTCATGATCCCGCAGGGTTACGGCGACGCCCACCCGCGCAAACAGTGCGACACCGACGACGCCGACCGCGCGCCCGTTTTTCGCGCGTTTTTCGTCGCGAAAAACCGGCACCGACGCGCGGTCGCGTCACACCGCGACGCGCGACGCGAACGCACCATGAGCGAAGACACCGAAACCTTCGCCTTCCAGGCCGAGATCAACCAGCTGTTGTCGTTGATCATCAACGTGCGTCTCGACGCCGACCGCGACCGCGCGCGCGCCGCGAACGATCGCGGCGTCGCGACGCGCATCGCGATGGCGCGTCGCGGGACGACGGCGCGTCGAACGCATCGACGCGCTCGCGACGCGAGCGAACGACTGACGAGGAAATCGTGGATTCGAAACGATCGCAGACGTTTTATTCCAACAAGGAAATCTTCTTGCGCGAGCTCATCAGGTGCGAGGCGCGAACGGCGACGCGATTCGCGCGCGATGGCGATCGACGCATCGCGATGCGATGGCGGCGGTTGACTTTACGCGATGACGATGCGCGCGGGCGGGCGCGGGGGGGACGGACGCGAGCGCGCGATGCGTGAGAATTCGTTTCGACGGGCGCGCGCGCGGGCGAGGACGCGCGCGCGAGGGATGGGGTAGAAAACGCGCGATCGTGATTCGGGCGTGCGTTTTCGAGTCATCTTCCAGAAGGGTGAAGAAGGCGCGACGGCGAGGACGAGCGGCGGCGCGCGCGAGCGAGACGCTTGGACGAACGGTGTGACTGACGACGAACGGTGTGTACGCGCGAATAATAGTAACTCTTCCGATGCGCTCGATAAGATTCGATTCGAGGGCTTGACGGATAAGTCCAAGCTCGAGTCCCAACCCGAGCTGTTCATTCACGTCGTGCCGGACAAGACGAATAACACGCTGACCATCATCGATAGCGGCGTGGGGATGACCAAGGCGGATCTCGTGAACAATCTCGGTACGATCGCGCGTTCTGGTACGAAAGCGTTCATGGAAGCGCTCACCGCGGGGGCGGATATCTCGATGATTGGCCAGTTCGGCGTCGGTTTCTACTCGTCGTACTTGGTCGCCGAAAAGGTCGTCGTGTACACCAAGCACAACGACGACGAGGGCTACCGATGGGAATCTCAAGCCGGTGGTTCGTTCACGGTGACCAAGGACGCGTCCGCGAACGAACTCGGTCGTGGTACGAAGATGGTGCTTCACTTGAAGGATGATCAGCTCGAGTACCTCGAGGAGCGCCGCCTGAAGGATTTGGTCAAGAAGCACTCTGAATTCATCTCGTACCCGATTTCGCTTTGGACCGAGAAGACGACCGAGAAGGAAGTCTCCGACGACGAAGCCGAGGAGGCTGGCGAGGAAGAAGAGGGCAAGATCACCGAAATCAAGGACGAGGGTGACGAGGTCAAGGAGAAGAAGACGAAGACGATCAAGGAAGTTTCTCACGAGTGGGCCATCATGAACAAGCAAAAGCCGATTTGGATGCGCGTGCCGGAAGAAATCACCAAGGATGAGTATGCTGCGTTCTACAAGTCGCTCACCAACGATTGGGAAGAGCAACTTGCGGTGAAGCACTTCGCCGTCGAAGGTCAATTGGAGTTCAAGTCGGTGCTCTTCGTCCCGAAGCGCGCGCCGTTTGATATGTTCGACGGCAAGAAGAAGTCGAACAACATCAAGTTGTACGTCCGTCGCGTTTTCATCATGGACAACTGCGAGGACATCATTCCGGAATACTTGGGCTTCGTTAAGGGCATCGTCGACTCCGAAGATTTGCCGCTCAACATTTCTCGCGAAATGCTCCAGCAAAACAAGATTCTCAAGGTTATCAAGAAGAACATCGTCAAGAAGTGCCTCGAGATGTTCAATGAAATCGCCGAGAACAAGGATGACTACACCAAGTTCTACGAATCTTTCGGCAAGAACTTGAAGCTCGGTATTCACGAAGATGCGCAAAACCGCAGCAAGATCGCTGAGTTGATCCGATACTCTTCCACCAAGTCTGGCGAAGAGCAAACGTCGCTCAAGGATTACGTCACGCGCATGAAGGAGGGCCAAAAGGACATCTACTACATTACCGGCGAATCCAAGAAGGCGGTCGAGAACTCTCCGTTCATCGAGAAGCTCAAGAAGCGTGGCTACGAAGTTCTCTTCATGACCGATCCGATCGACGAGTATGCGGTGCAACAGCTCAAGGAGTACGACGGCAAGAAGCTCGTCTCCGTCACCAAGGAAGGTCTGGAGCTCGACGAAACCGAGGAAGAGAAGAAGCAAAAGGAGGAAGTCAAGGCGCAATACGAGAACTTGTGCCGATTGATCAAGGACATCTTGGGCGACAAGATCGAGAAGTGCGTCGTCTCCGACCGCGTCGTCGACTCCCCGTGCGTGCTCGTCACCGGCGAATACGGCTGGAGCGCCAACATGGAGCGCATCATGAAGGCGCAAGCGCTTCGCGACAACTCCATGGGTAGCTACATGTCGAGCAAGAAGACGATGGAAATCAACCCGGATAACTCCATCATGAAGGAGTTGCGCAAGCGCGCCGATGCGGACAAGGGTGACAAGACTGTCAAGGATTTGGTCCTCCTCGTATTCGAAACTGCGATGCTCACCTCTGGCTTCTCCTTGGACGAGCCGACGACGTTCGGCGGTCGCATCCACCGCATGATCAAGCTCGGTCTCTCCATCGATGAGGAAGACGCCCCGGCGGTTGATGACTTGCCCGCGCTCGAGGAAGAAGTCGACGAAGGTTCCCGCATGGAAGAAGTCGATTAATCGCCGCGCGCAGCAGTTGTGTTGACAAAAACGAGAGCGCCGCGTCGGCGGCGAGGATAATAGAAGAAAATACGCACCCCTCCTTACGAGGCGTCGAGATATACACCATCAACGTGATGTAACGTCAGATTCACGCGCACACGATTCACTCGCTCGACCGCCCTCTCGTCCGCTACGCGCTCGAACCAGCCCGGCGCCCAACACCGTCGCGACGAGCGCGCGCGCCGCACACGCCGCCTCCGTCGGCATGGCGCCCGATCGCCGACCCCCCGACGGCAAATGGGCGCGCGCGCGCATCACGCGGCCGACGTTCGGCGCCATGGCGTCATCCATAGGCGCTGTGGTCGTCCCCGTCGCGATCGCGATGGCGCTCTGCGTGTGGTTGGTGACGCTGTTGCGCGGTGACGCCACCGAAGACGCGGAGGCGACGAGCGGTGGGGTGATCTCGGCGGTGTACACCGAAAAGGTACGACGATTTAAGACGCGCGCGCGGCGAACGGACGATTGAACGACGCGTGGGATGGGAAAACCTGATGTTGGCGCGCCGCGAGAGGGTGTTGAGACGCGGAAACGCGACCTCATCGACGATGATACTGACGCACGCGATGTGATTTCGCGAGTAAACAGAGCGGTGATAGCGAGTACGTCAAATTTACGGGTAGTGTGGAGAACGCGGCGGTGTTCGTGGGGTTCATTACCGCCATGACGTTTGCCCTTTTTCTGCTCTTCAAGTATCGAATGGGCAAGGTGATTTGGGCGTACATGGGCTTCAGCGGATTGTTGATATTCGGCGTGCTCGGGGGAAATATTCTCATGCGAGTGCTGCAAAAGTTAGATATAGCGATAGATATGGTGACGGTGGGGCTGCTGATGTGGAATTTCTCAATCGGCGGCGTGCTGATGACATTTTTCTGGCACGGACCTCTGGTGGTGAAGCAAGGATATTTAATTTGTGTGTCCACGATCGTGTCGTTTTACTTCACGCAGATTCCCGAGTGGACGACGTGGTCGCTTTTGATCGCGATGGCGCTGTACGATCTGTACGCCGTGCTCACGCCGAACGGGCCGCTCAGGTTGATGGTGGAGTTGGCGCAAGAGCGCGACGAAGACATTCCCGCGCTCGTGTACGAATCAAGGGGCGGAAGTTTCGGCGACGCGCGCGCTCGCGCGCGGCAAAATTCTGGTGTATCGGGCGAGGCAGTCGGGGCCGATGGGTCGCCGTACGATCCGTCGTTGGAAGCCGACGACGAAGACGGTGAGTTCGGACTTCCCGATTCCATCAAACTCGGTCTCGGAGATTTCATCTTCTACAGCGTCCTCGTCGGTCGAGCGGCGATGTGGTCTCCGATCACGTGCGCGTTTTGTTTCATCGCCGTGCTGCTTGGTTTAGTGCTCACGCTCGTCGCCCTCGGCATGTACGGCAAGGCGCTTCCCGCGCTCCCCGTGTCCATCGCCCTGGGCTCGGCGACGTACTTTCTCTCTCGATTTTTCCTCGAGCCCGCGATCGTGCAGTCCTACGCCAGGCACTTCCTGTGCGAATAGCGCGCGACTCGAATATTTCCCGACGACTCGCGTCGTCGTCGCCATCCGTAGAATGTAAACTTAGCCAGCCGCGTATTCCGCGCGTCGCGTCCGCCCCGACCGGCCCTGGACGACGCGTCCCCACACCCGCGCGCGCGCCCGGTCGCGCCGATCGCCCCGTCGCGCTCGATTTCGACCGCGATGTCCCTCGTCGTCGCGCGCGCGTCGACGCGCGCGCCGACGCGCGCCGGCGCGTCCGCGCGTCCGTCCCATCCGTCCCGCTCGAGGTTTCCCGCTCGAGGTTTGTCCCCAGTCTGTCGAAGCTCGGCGAGCGGAGACGGCGTCCCCGACCCGATCAGCGCGCGCGAGAAAGCCGACGCCGCGCGCAAAGCCCTGCAGGGCGCGCTCGGGAACAAGCGCGACGTCCTGAGCAAGTTCGACGGCGGAGGAAAGGGCGGCGGGCCGCTGGACTGGTTCTTCGGCGGCGGCGGCGGCGACGACGACGGCGAAAACGCGCAAGCGCGAAAAATCGCCAACTGGGTCTTCCTCGCCTTCGTGGTGCTTTTGTTGTTCAAACCAGTCACCGCGGTGATCGTGAATGCGGTGTATTACGCGTTCGGGTGGCGCACGGGACGAGAGGCGCCGACGGAGGCGGAGCTCGCGGCGATGAACGCGCCCGCGGACGCGAGCGTGATATCAAAGTACGCCGCCGATGACGACGACGACGACGACGACGACGACGACGACGACGCGTAGTTAAATTTGTTTGTTGCTTGTATTAGACGTAACATCGTAGGCGGAGGTATTTCCCGCGGCGTCGTTCCGCGGCTCGTCGACGAAGCCGAGCGCGCCGCGCGCCCCTCCTCACATTCGCGCACGCACCATGGTCAAGCAAATCGCCAGCGCGGAAGAATTCGCCGCCATTAAAGCGGCCGGTAAACCGGTGCGTGCGTCGACGCGCGATCGCGCGCGAATCGACGTCGACCGCGACGCGATCGCACTCGGCACCGTCTCGGAATGCGAACGCGCGATCGACGCGCGCGACGCGACGTTCGTCGAGCGAGGCGCGCGCGCGCGGGTCTGAAACGTGCGCGTCGTCATCGCGCGTCGATGCGCGGCGTCGCGCTCGCGCTCCACGCGTCTGGAACGATGCATTCGAACGCGTCGCGCGGCGGCGATCGATCGATCGCCGCGCGAAAACCGACGCGAGCCGAGCGAAGACTGACGACGTCACGCCGCGAACGCGCGTCGCGCGAAACAGGTCGTCGTTGATTTCACCGCGAGCTGGTGCGGACCGTGCAAGTCCATCGCGCCGTTCTTCGAGGAATTGGCGGCCAAGTACCCGGAAGTTGAATTCGTCAAGATCGACGTCGACGAACTCGAAGACGTCGCGGCCGAGTGCGGAATCTCCGCGATGCCGACGTTCCAAGTGTACTCCAACGGCGTGAAGGTTTCTGAAATGACTGGTGCGGACAAGGACAAGCTGTCCGCGCTCGTCAAGGATGCCAACGAGTTGTAGGTGGATGAAGCGCGCGCTAGACGTACGAAAAGTTCAGGTGTAATCAGAGCGTCACTCGCGAACGTTTCAATTTATTTATCCGCTCGCGCGTTCGGGTTCCTTAATATTTCGCATTAAAATGAATCAAGCATTAACCTAGGCCACGGGACTCCCGCCGTCGTCGTCGTCTCCGGACGGGAGCGAGGCCCCGGGCGGGCCCGTCGGACCGCGCGGCGTGGGGGTCAACAGTTTGGGGTTGTAACCGTCGATGTAAGTTTCGGATTGGCGCAAAAACGCGCCGAACGCCACGGCTTCGAGCACAAGGCGACGCTGCGACGCATATGCGAGCGTGAGCGTCTGTACTTTCTTCTCCGCGACCGCGTCGTTCACCGCATCCATGAGCTCTTCCGGGGTCACCGCGTTCATGCCCACCGCGTCTTGCATCTCGCGTTGCAAATCTTCGATCGAACCGAACAACGCGCCGGTTTGGCGCTCGGCCACTTGTACGCCCTCCATGGAAACGATGCGCGCCGTTTGCGCCAACGTGGACTGATCAAAGTTCTGAATGTATTGCTTCAGAGTGAGTTGACTCCCCGTCCCGCTCGAGGGGGCGCTGTCGCTGAACAAGTCGAAATCCTCGCCGCCAAAGTTTTGCGGCGCCGCGTCAGCCTCGTCGATGGAATCCATCGCGCTGGCGCTGTTGAACAAGCGTTCGAGCGCCATGGCGCTCTCCATCGGGTCCATGGGCAAAGTGCCCACCATGCGATCGAGCTGGAACCGCTTATCCGCGCGCGTGACAAAGTATCCAAACATGATCGACGCCGCGTACACCTGCGCCGCCTGAAGCTTGGACATCCGCACGAGCTGCGACGAGTACGCGTTCTCCCCCGCCCCTCCCAACACGGCCATCAGGTGTTCTCGCACCATGTCCAGCGCCTCCTTGCTGTGCACGCCGTCCGTCAACCGATTCAAATCGATCCCCTTCAGCATCGTCGTCTCGTCCAACGGCGGCAACATATCCACGCCGACGCTCAAAAACTTTTGAATGATCGTCGTGTACATGATATCCTCCAGCCCGTTCCTCCGCTCCAGCGCCCGCACGTCCGCGATTCGTTTAAACAGCACCAACTGCTCCGTCTTCGCCTCCTCGCTCGCGCTCTTCGCCTCGCGTTCGACTTCCTCGCCCAGCCCGTCCAACTGCGAATCCACCGCCGCGTCGAACATCTCCGGCGCCGTTCGCAGTATGTACGCCAGCTGCTGCCCTCGCGGGCTCTCCGGCGTGCTCGGCGCTTTCAGTCCCGCCGCTGGATTCGTCTCCGCGTCCCCGAAGCCGTCGCCGCGTCCCGTCGCGCGCGCGCGTCCCGTCGCCCTCGCCCTCGGCGCGCGTCCCGCGTCCCATCGTCCGCGCGCGCGCGTCGCCGTCGCGCGCGCGCGCGCGCGCGTCGCCTCGAGCGTCGCTCGACCGATCGTCGCCGTCGCCATCGCCGTCGCGCGCGTCGTCGCGCCGCGTCGTCGTCTGTCGACGCGCGGCGAAACAATTTCCAAAACATTCGCGCGTCGCCACCGCGCGACGCGCGACGACGGCGACGCGCGCGCGTCGCGCGAGCATGGCGACGCGCGCGCTTCGCGCGATGGCGACGCGCGCGACGCGCGCGACGGCGACGGCGACGCCGACGCTTCGACAATCGATGACGGCGCTCGTGCGACTCGTGCACCCGGACGTGCTCGCGGCGACGCACCCCGAGCACGCGCGCGCGAACGGCGACGCGCTGGCGCACCTGCAGGGGACGCTGGACGACGCGCGCGGGCGAGGGGCGCTGCCGGGGGCGAGGGTGCGGCGATTGCGATTTTACGTGCGGGACGACGCGCGCGCGGAGGGCGTGCGAGACGTCGGGTTCACGCTGCGCACGACGGGAGGGGACTGTCGAAACGTGATGCGACGGGATTTGGGCGCGCTGTTCGCGCAGGTGGGGATCGAGCGGGAGTTCGAGTGGGGGGAGGGCGATTGGGGCGCGACGCGGACGGAGACGGAGGCGGAGGACGAAGGCGCGCGAGGACGCGGGGAGGGCGAGACGTCGAGGTCGAGCGAGACGCCGGAGGTGGCGCAGGCGTACAGAGAACAGACGACGACGAACGCGGGGGGCGGTGGGACGCGGACGAGGGACGTGCACGAGGCGCTCAAGGCGTTGGATCCCGCGTTCGAGGGCGTCGCCGCCGTCGCGTGGTTGCGCGACGCGAGCGAAAACGCGGACGAGGGCGAACGGAAGCGCATCGTCATGTTTGAGGTGATTCCGCATCTCGTGCGCGAGGGATGGAATCTGAAGGGCGAGACGCTGGAGGCGATTTGGCGCGGCGAACGCGACGAGAAGGTTTTATTGGACGGGTTGGACGGCGGCAGCGCGTTGGCCGTCGTGTCCATTTTAAAGCACACGAAGAATCTCGAGCGCATGTACGGACCAGCGCCGCGGAAGGATTAGGACGTAGAATCGATCGTCCGCTAGGTACGAGTAGGTAGCGCTTGTGTAAATAGTTAGCGAAAGATGTCGAGGTGATGTATCGTTACAAACAAGTGCGTCGTCGTGATAATTCAGAATATTTGCGCGTTTCCTTGGCGAAGATTTTCGTTATCGTCTCGTTCGTAAGCGACCACGTAGCACTCGCGTTCGAATTCTTGAAGCGAGTTGAAAATGAGCTCATCGCGCGCCACGTAGGAAGTCACGCGCTCGTCGTCGTAAGTCTTCCACGCTTTCGATTTGCGCTCGCGGATGTGCGCGACGAAGTGCCCGAGCTCAACCGTGTTCCCGTGGTGCGAGATGACGGCGAGCAAGTCGAACGGTCTCGTAGCCGCCACCGATCGCGTGTTGTGACGCTTCACACCCGGGGTATCGGGCGAACTTTTGGACGCGTTGTTAGCGTGTTCGAGATCCGAATCGTCTCCAGACGATTTGGGGACGACGATTTCGGCGGCGGCGGATCCAGCGTGCATCAGCGACATCTTTGAAGGAAGACGAATCGAAGCCGTGAGCTTTTGCAAACGCAACACACCGCGCGCTATCACCGCATTGAATCGCTTGAGGTGCAAGAGGAGGAATTTCGGCTCTGAGACGATTTGTCGAGTCGAGATTGCGAACAAGCATCCACACGAACACTTGCGTTCGAGCTTTTCTGGAATGAAGTACCGATCGAGCAGCGCGTCGACAGACTCGTTCTCGTCGATGATGAGCTGCAACGTCAGCATGTACATCGATTCGTCCATCACGCTCCTTTCGCCGCAGCTGACGCACGATAGCGCGTGCTCGATGCGCCACGCGAAGTTTTGTCGACTCGGACAGTGCGCCGCGTCGTCACCCATTTCGCGCTCGATCGTGTCCAACATTTGCGTCATGAATTCCATTGCGTCGTGTTGATCGAACTCTCCGTACTCGTCCCGCACGCGACCCATTTCGCGCTTCACGCCCGACGCGCTCAACTCGCTCGCGTCCGATCTGAAAAACTCGCCGAGCGCGGCGAGTAACGGTTTACCGTCCTCGTCTCCAGACACCTCGTGAACCGACTCCACGAATCCACGCATGCTTCGCAACAACTGCAAAGACGCGGCGATGTAGCACGAATTCCCTAAATTTTCAATCCCGCCCGTCTCGCGCGCCGGTCGCCGTCGCTCGCTCCGCGCCGTCTCGCGCTCCCACGCCGACATGTGCTTCCCCTCGCTCGCCACCCCTCGCCACATCTGCGCGTCGAACCCCTCGCATCGAGTCCTTTTCTTTCTCTCGTACGTCACGACGTCGTGATTCACGCGCGCCGCGCCGCGCGTGAACGATCGATCCCGGTCGCCGCCGTATCCGCGCGCTCGCGCCGCCTCGGTCGTCTCGGACCAATCGAGCGCGTTCGCCCGCCCCCACGCCTCCGTCGCGTCGCGCCGCATCGCCTCGTCGCGCCAGTACGCGTCGTCGATCGCGTCGTCCGCGATCGCGTCGTCCGCGAACGCGAACCACGCGCTGAGATCGCGCGCGTCGCTCGGCGACGCGTCGTCGAACAATCGTCGATTGGTGTCCTCGGACGCGACGACGGGCGTCTTCAGCGGCAACGCGCCGCGGTTCGCGCGCGGTTCGCGCGACGCGCGCGCGGCGCGCGCGCGTCTCGATTTCGCGCCGCCGTAGCCGCGGCCGCGGCCGCCGCCGCGCGCGCGCGCGTCGTCGTCGTCGTCGGTGACTCGCATCGAGTCGTCGCGAAGTGACTTCAGTCGGCGGCGCGCGGCGCGCGGCATGCCGCGCGACGACGCGCGCGCGAGAGACTATCGCGTGCTCTACGACCGCGACGCGCGCGCGCTGCGCGATAATCACACCGATCCGCGGACGTTTCTCGCGCGCATGCGATTGAACAAAAGCGTCAAGACGCGGTCGTTCGCGACGAGCGCGCGCGCGGCGTGGACGATCTCGCAGCAGTGCGCGGTGGTGGTGATACACAGCGGCGCGCACGGCGCGATCGCGGACGGCGCGGTGCGCGCGCGGACGCTGGTGCGGTGGGAGACGCGGGCGCTGGGCGTCGGGCTGGCGGCGTGGGCGCTGGGCGGCGACGGATCGAGCGCGGAGGGATCGGTGAAGCTCGGGCGCGCGGGAAGGGCGTGGCGGTCGATTCGATTGGGCGCGCTCACGCTCGGGGGGCTCGTGGCGCTGACGCCGCTGTGTCAGACGATGACGGCGGCGGTGAGCGACGATACGGCGGCGACGTGCGCGACGCTCGCGCTCGCGCTCTACGCCATCACGTACGATTACGCGTTCGTGAATCTCGAGACGAAACAGCTCGCGAGTTCGTTTTCGCTCGGAGCGTCCATGTTCGCGTCGTTGCTCATGGCGAGTCGTTTGGACGATCCCGCGAGCGTCTTCGCCGACGTCTTGCTCGCGCTCGAGTGTTACGTGTTATCGCCGTACGTCTGGCGCGCCATTCGCGCCTTCTCCACGACGCTTCATCTCGTCGTGGTGTTCGCACTACACATCATCGCGTTCACCGTCGCGCGGGCGCGCGACGAGACTTTGGCGTGGGCGTACGTCGTCGGCGTCTTTCTTCTCGCCGTCGTCGCGCCGGCGTCGCTCGTTCGGCTCGCCGCGAGCGGTAAGCGTCAAATCGCCGGTCCGTGGGACGAGGCGTTGCCCAAGCTGTATTTATTCAAGGACACCGTGCGCGCGGCCGGGGTGCCGCGGTACCGCCACTGGGCGGCGAACAAGTAGCCTTAGCTCTCTAGCCGACGTCTCTCGCGCTCTCGCGCGCCGCGTCTGTAATTTCTTTCTTCTAAACCCTGACGTGTGGGGCCGGCGCTGAGATCGTCAGAGCGCGACGCCTCGCGCTTTCCAACTCGCGTCTTCGGCGATCGAGCGACGCAACACTTCCTCCCGCCGCGTCTCCGCGCGCGCGCTCGCCCCGAGCGCGCGCACCGCGCGCGGAAAGTGTCGTCTTCTCGAACGATCGCGCCGAAGCACGAAATCTTGCGCGCGCATTTTCTCACGAAATGAGCGTTCACGATCGGTTCCCGCACTCGACCGCGGAGCTGTGCCGCGTAAACGCGGTGCAGTTTGGGGTGTTGTCGCCCGATGAGATCGTACGTGCATCGAACGCGCGCGCGCGCGAAGCGAAGGCGCGAAAGAGCGCCGGCGCGGGAGATCTTCGAGAGGGCGAGGCGGCGAGGGCGAACGCGCGACGCGGGCGACGAAGGCGAGCGAGCGCGCACTGACCGAACGTGAAACTTTCGCGCGATAGCGTAAAATGTCCGTGTGCGCGATCGAGACGAGCGAGACGTACGAGAAGGGTAGACCCAAGCGAGGGGGTTTGTCCGATCCGCGCATGGGGACGATGGATCGCGGCGCGGTGTGCGAGACGGACGGGTGCGACAGCGTGCAGACGCCGGGTTACTTTGGGCATCTTGAGTTGGCGAAACCGGTGTACCATCATGGGTTCATCAACGTCGTGTTGAGAATTCTGAGATGCGTCGGATACTCGTCTTCGCAATTGTTGCTGCACAAGGACGAGGACCCAAAGTTTGCGCAGTTGATGCGAATCAAGAACCCGAAAAACCGATTGAAGAAACTCACCGACGCGTGTAAAACCAAGAGCGTGTGTCCGTACACCGGGACGGCGCAACCGCAGTATCGTTTGGAGGGAATGAAGATCACCGCCGAGTTCAAGCACCGCGACGAGGAGCTGTTGCCGGAAGGTGGCGAACGCAAGGTGATCGTCACCGCGGAGCGCGCGTTACAGATCTTGAAGGCGATTTCTGACGAGGATTGCCGTGCGCTGGGTCTCGACCCCGAGCACGCGCGTCCGGATTGGTTCATCTTGCAAGTGATGCCCGTGCCGCCGCCGCCGGTTCGTCCGTCGGTGTCGTTCGACGCTTCCACGCGCTCGGAGGACGATTTGACGGTCAAGCTCATGGAAATCGTGAGAACGAATAAAAATTTAGAGAGACAAGAACAAAATGGAGCGCCGCAGCACGTCATTTTAGAATTTACAGAGCTGCTTCAGTATCACATCATGACCTTCATGGACAACACGGTGGCTGGCATGCCGCGAGCGCTCACGCGCAGCGGCCGAAGCATTAAATCCATTTCAGAGCGTTTGAAGGGCAAGGCGGGTAGAATTCGAGGCAACTTGATGGGTAAGCGCGTGGATTTCTCTGCGCGTACCGTCATTACGCCCGATCCAAACTTGATGCTCGACGAGCTCGGAGTTCCGTGGTCCATCGCGTTGAACATGACGTATCCGGAAACCGTGACGCCGTACAACATCGATCGCCTTCAACGATTGGTCGAGAACGGCCCGCATCCACCTCCTGGTGAGACCGGTGCGCGTTACATCATTCGTGAGGATGGTCAGCGACTCGATCTTCGCTTCTTGAAGAAGTCGAGCGAGAAGCGTCTCGAGTACGGTTACAAAGTTGAACGTCACATGGTGAACGGAGACGTCGTCCTGTTCAATCGTCAACCTTCTTTGCACAAGATGTCCATCATGGGTCATCGCGTCCGAATCATGCCTTACTCGACGTTCAGATTGAACTTGTCTGTCACGCCGCCATACAACGCTGATTTTGATGGGGATGAAATGAACATGCACCTTCCGCAGTCTTACGAGACACGCGCGGAGGTGAAGGAGTTGATGATGGTACCGAAAATGATCGTATCGCCCCAGGCCAACAAGCCCGTGATGGCTATCGTGCAAGACACCTTGTTGGGTTGCCGCTTGATCACGAAGCGCGACACCTTCATCACAAAGGACGTCTTCATGAACATCATCATGTGGTTGGAGGATTGGGACGGGAAGGTGCCGAAGCCGGCTATCCTCAAACCCCAACCTTTGTGGACTGGTAAACAAGTGTTTTCGATGATGTTACCGAAGGTGAACTTGCTTCGCACGAGTGCGTGGGCCAAGGACTCCGACGACATGGCTTTCAGCGTGGACGACACCGGTGTCCGAATTGAACAAGGCGAATTGCTCACCGGGACGCTGTGCAAGAAGACTATGGGTAGCGGCGGTGGCGGTTTGATCCACGTGACCTGGGAAGAGTGGGGTCCCATCGCCGCACGCGGGCTCATCTCTCAGACGCAGACGCTCGTCAACTACTGGGTGCTCCACCACGGTTTCACCGTCGGCATTGCGGATACCATTGCGGACGACGAGACAATGTTCTCCATTAACAACACCATCACCAAGGCTAAAGCTGACGTGAAGGAAGTCATCAAACTCGCACAAAACAATGAACTCGAGTTGCAACCGGGTATGACGATGCAACAATCGTTCGAACAGAAGGTGAACCAAATCTTGAACAAGGCGCGTGATAACGCTGGTAACTCGGCGCAAAACTCGCTTATGGATACCAACAATGTCAAGATGATGGTGACGGCCGGTTCGAAGGGTTCGTTCTTGAACATTTCGCAGATGATTGCGTGTGTAGGACAACAAAACGTAGAAGGAAAACGTATTCCGTACGGTTTCAAAGGCAGAACATTGCCGCACTTTAGCAAGGATGATTTCGGTCCCGAGTCGCGTGGTTTCGTCGAGAACTCGTATTTGCGTGGTTTGACTCCTCAGGAGTTCTTTTTCCACGCCATGGGTGGCCGAGAAGGTTTGATCGATACTGCAGTTAAGACGTCTGAAACTGGTTACATCCAACGTCGTCTTGTCAAGGCTATGGAGGACGTGGTTGTCAAGTACGACGGCACTGTGCGTAACAGCGTCGGCGACGTCATCCAGTTCTTGTACGGCGAGGACGGCATGGACGCGACCATGATTGAAAGCCAATCCATCGATACGTTGCGTTTCAGCGTGAAGGAGTTCGCGGCGAAGTTCCACATCGATCCAGATGTCCCGGGCTTTAACAATGGCTGGTTGAGCGAGGAGCAAGCGAGCGAACTCGCGCACACTGCAAAGGTGCGCGAGATTCTTGACGCAGAATGGGATCGACTTCAGCGCGACCGAGTCGAACTGCGAACGATTTGTCCCACAGGGGATCCTCACGTGCACTTACCAGTGAACATGAAGCGTATCTTGTGGAATGCACAAAAGCAGTACGGCCTGTACCGACCGGATTCTGGCGAAGAAGAGGTCAAGGTGACGCACATCATCGAGAGCGTCGCTGAACTCTTGCCGAAGCTCATCGTGGTGCCTGGTACAGATCCGTTATCCGTCGAAGCGCAAAGAAACGGTACGATGCTATTTTTCGCGCACGTGCGCGCCAATTTGGCAGCCAAGCGCGTGCTGAAAGAACACAAGCTCACGCGCGCCGGCTTCGACTGGGTCATCGGCGAAATCGAATCACGCTTCAAGATGGCACTTGCGCCGCCCGGTGATGGTATTGGCACGGTTGCCGCGCAATCAATCGGTGAGCCGGCGACGCAGATGACGTTGAATACGTTCCACTTCGCCGGTGTGTCCGCCAAGAACGTGACCCTTGGTGTGCCGCGCTTGAAAGAAATCATCAACATCGCGAAGAGCATCAAGACGCCAAGCTTGACGATCGCACTCAAGCCAGAGTTAGCTGGTGACAGAACGAGAGCGAAGGACTGTCAAGCGAGCCTAGAGTACACCACGCTCCACAGCGTTGCCGCAGTCACCGAGGTTCACTACGATCCAGATCCCACGGACACTGTCATCGAGGAAGACCGCGAATTCGTTCGCGCGTACTACGAAATGCCAGACGAAGACGTTGACCCGTCGCGCATGTCCCCATGGTTGTTGCGTATCGAGCTTAACCGTGAGATGATGGTAGACAAGAAGCTCCTCATGGCGGATGTTGCGGAGAGAATCAACGAAGATTTCGCCGGCGACTTGAGCTGCATCTTCAACGACGACAACTCTGAAAAGTTGGTGTTGAGAATTAGAATCATGAACCCCGAAGGCGTGAAATACGAGGACGCCTCGACCGAGGACGAAGTATTCTTGAAGCGTCTCGAGACGCAGATGTTGAGCAACCTTGCATTGCGCGGTATTCCAGACATTAAGAAGGTTTTCATCCGCGAAGCCAAACAAAACGCCATCAACAGCAAGACGGAGCTCTTCGAGAAAACCACCGAGTGGATGTTGGACACCGAAGGCGTCAACTTGCTCGAAGTCATGGCACATCCGGACGTCGACTTCACGAGAACTACATCTAACCACTTGATTGAAGTGATTCAAGTTCTTGGCATCGAAGCGGTGCGCAATACGCTCTTGCGTGAGTTGCGTGGTGTGATTGAGTTCGACGGTTCGTACGTGAACTACAGACATCTCGCGATTCTCGTCGAAGTGATGACATACCGTGGTCACTTGATGTCGATTACGCGACACGGCATCAACCGCGTGGAGACCGGTCCGCTCATGCGCTGCAGCTTCGAAGAAACTGTCGACATTCTCATGGAGGCGTCGGCGTTCTCTGAGCGAGACAATATGACTGGGCCGAGCGAGAATATCATGCTCGGGCAGTTCTGTCCGATCGGTACCGGGGAGTTCAAGCTGCACTTGAACGACGAGTTGTTACAAGATGCAGTTGAGTTAGAACTGTTCGGGGATGGATCTAGGACCCCTGGACACGGCGGAATGATGACGCCGGGGCGCGATGGAACGCCCGGTTGGGGATCAAAGTCGCCGAGTTTCTTGTTGAGTCCAGGTGGACATCAAAGTCCGTTCGATACAAGCATGGCATTCTCGCCGTACTCCGATGGCATGGCGTTCTCACCGGGAATGTCCCCTGGTGGTTTTGGAGGTTACTCCCCCACGAGTCCAGCGTATTCTCCGACGAGCCCAGCATACTCCCCCACGAGTCCGGCGTACTCGCCCACGAGCCCAGCGTACTCGCCCACGAGTCCAGCGTACTCGCCCACGAGCCCGGCTTACTCGCCCACGAGTCCAGCGTACTCCCCCACGAGTCCAGCGTACTCCCCCACGAGTCCGGCGTACTCGCCCACGAGCCCAGCGTACTCGCCCACGAGTCCAGCCTACTCGCCCACGAGTCCAGCGTACTCGCCCACGAGTCCAGCGTACTCGCCCACGAGCCCGGCTTACTCGCCCACGAGCCCGGCTTACTCGCCCACGAGTCCAGCCTACTCCCCGAAAGAGGAAGAAGAAAACGAAGAAGAATAGAGGAAAGGAGACAACTGTTTGTTTTAATGCATCACTGCACAGTTACGTTGCACAAGATTTTGTTTACAACAACTTTCGGCGCCGCGCTCGATTATAATAAACTGTTCACAGTTTTGACTGTGGGCGCGTCATTTCTTCAGGCTTTATCCATTCATCGAACTGTTCGTTCGTCAGTAAACCGAGCGCGATGCCAGCTTCGCGTAAAGTTAAACCTTCGGCGTGTGCCTTTTTCGAAATTTTTGCGGCGTTGTCGTACCCGATCTTCGGCAGCAAGCTGGTGACGAGCATTAAGCTGCTTCGCATGAGCGCGTCGATGCGCTCGATGTTTGGTTCGATACCAACGACGCAGTTTTGCGTGAAGCTGATGACCGAATCAGAAAGGAGCGCGATGGAGTTCAGGTTGTTGTGAGCGATCAGAGGCTTAGCTACGTTGAGCTCAAAGTGGGAGCTCGCGGAACCGCCGATGGTGACCGCGAGATCGTTACCGATGACTTGCGCGCACACCTGCATCAGACTTTCGCACTGCGTCGGGTTCACCTTACCAGGCATGATACTGCTTCCGGGCTCGTTTTCAGGCAGCTGAAGTTCGCCGAGTCCGGCGCGAGGTCCAGAGCCGAGAAGACGAATATCGTTGGCAATTTTCAACAACGAAATCGCGATAGTCTTCAACAGACCGGACAGCGCGGACTGCGCGTCGTGTGCGGCGAGCGCCTCAAACTTATTTGGCGCGCTCACGAACGGCAAACCGGTTAATAGGGAGATTTCCGCCGCCATCGCCTCGCCGAAACCTGGTGGCGAGTTTAGCCCCGTGCCGACGGCGGTGCCGCCGATGGCGAGCTCGAGCAAGTGAATGAGCGCACCTTTGGCGCGCACGAGAGAATTCTTGCACTGTTGCTCGTACCCACTGAATTCTTGCGCGAGCGTGATCGGGACGGCGTCTTGAAGATGCGTTCTGCCGATTTTCACTATGCCTCCCCACGCGAGCACTTTCTGGTGCAACGCCTCCTGCAGCATTTTCAACGCCGGAATCAGCCGCTCTTGCACTTCGTGCGCGGTGGCGATGGACATAGCGGTCGGAAACGTATCGTTACTCGACTGCGATTTGTTGACGTGATCGTTCGGGTGAATCGGAGACTTGGTCCCGACGGCGCCGCCGAGCACGCGCGAATTCGCGTAATTCGAGATGACCTCGTTCAGATTCATGTTCGTCTGCGTCCCACTTCCCGTTTGCCACACGACGAGCGGAAAATGATCATCCAACCGTCCCTCCACCACCTCCCGCGCCGCCTTTCGAATCGCATCCGCCAATCTCGGCTCCAGTCCCCCCGCCCGTTCGTTCACCGTCGCCGCCGCGTACTTGACGATGGCCAAGCTTCGCACGATCGCCACCGGCATCTTCTCCCCCCCGATCCTAAAATTCTGCAGCGACCGCTGCGTCTGCGCCCCCCACAGCTTATCCGCGGGCACGCGCACCTCTCCCATCGTGTCCGTCTCGACGCGCCACCCGCGCTCGCCCTCACCGCTCGCCGTCGTCGTCGGCGCGAGCGACGTCCCGTGCGCGACGATCCGCGTCTCGTCCCGCGCGTTCGACGCCCGCATCAGCTCCACCAACCGCTCCGCGAACGGCATCGCCTCTCGCGCGTCGCGTCGACCCGGTCGCGAGGATTCGATTCAATCCGCGTAACGACCCGCGTCGCGTCGCGCGCGCCGACTCGATCGAATCCTCGCGCGCGCGTCGCGCGTCGCGCGCGTCGCGTCGCTCGCGCGCGAACGGCGCGTCGCGCCCGTTTTTTATTCGCCGTCCGCGGCGTTCGCGCGTCGACGCGTGCCGACGCCGCGTCGCGTCGCGTCGCGCGACGCGTCGACGCGGCCGTTCGCGAATCGCGACGGTCGCGCGCGGCGCGCGAATCGACGTCGCCGCGCCCCGCGCGCGCGCGGCGCGACGCCCGCGACGCGCGCGACGGCGCGCGAGAATTTTTATCGCGCGTTTCGCGTCGACGCGCGCGCGCCGGGCGTCGCGACGGCGATGCGGCGGCGCATCGCGCGCGCATCGCGCGCGCATCGCGCGTCCGCGACGCGCGGCACTGCGCGCCTCGCGACGTCTCGCGCGTCGATCCGACCGACGCGCGCGCGGACGGACGAAGAGCTCGGCGACGCGCGCGGCGCGGACGCACGACGAGCGCGGCGCGCGTCATCGCGCGCGTCGCGCGCGCGCGCGGCGCGAGCGCGAGGGGCGCGCGCGACGGACGGCGACGCGCGGCGACGACGCGCGCGATGACGAACGAGGCGAAGCGGACGAAGGCGCAGACGACGATCGCGACGCACGACGGCGCGTTTCACTGCGACGAGGCGCTCGGGTGTCACCTGCTGCGAAGGACGCGCGCGTTCGCGGGCGCGGCGATCGACCGCTCGCGAGACGGCGAGCGATGGGCCAAGGCGGACGTCGTCATCGACGTCGGCGCGGTGTACGACGCGGAGAAGAGGCTGTACGATCATCATCAGCGGGAGTTCGCGGAGACGTTCGGACGGGGGTTCGGGACGAAGCTGTCGAGCGCGGGGTTGGTGTACAAGCACTACGGGGAGGAAATCGTGCGCGAGGCGTTGACGCGAGCGAAGCGCGGCGAGGCGCCGGATGAGAAGACGGTGGAGAAGATTTACGTGAAGATGTACGAAGAATTCATCGAGGGCGTGGACGCGATCGATAACGGGGTGAACATGTACGATACGGATGCGAAGGCAAAGTACAAGGACAACACCGGGTTGTCGGCGCGCGTCAAGCGATTGAATCCGGCGTGGGACGAGCCCAATTCGCCGGAAAAGCAAATGGAACAGTTCGAAAAGGCGGTGGCGTTGACCGGGGGTGAGTTCGACGACGTGCTCGAGTACTACGCGAGTAAGTGGCTTCCCGCGCGCTCGCACGTGGAGAGCGCGCTCGACAAGGCGAAGAGCGTGCACGAGAGCGGCGAAATTCTTTACCTCGAGACATTTTGTCCGTGGAAAGAGCACCTTTACGAGCTCGAAGCCGAACGTCAGATGACGACGTTGCCGAAGTTTGTGTTGTGGCAAGACCCCAAAGGTTTCCGCGTGAGCACGATCTCCCTCTCGCCCTCGAGTTTTGAGTTTCGCAAAGGCTTGCCTACGGCGTGGCGCGGTCTTCGCGACGACGACTTGAGCAAGGCGTCGGGGATTCCGGGATGCGTGTTCATCCACGCCGCTGGATTCATCGGTGGCAACGCCACCTACGATGGCGCGCTCGCCATGGCCGTGGCGGGCTTACAGATGGATTAGAAGACAGACGATTTTAGAGACGCGCTTGTGTCGTACGAACCCACCCTCACAACATGCCTCCCAACATCCCGGGCGCGCGCCGCGGCGTGCGTCCGAGCAAAGGTTCGCGCAAAGCGAACGCCCGCGCGCACAAATTCTCCAAGCGCGCGTCCAAGCGCGGTGCGAGCGACGACGGTCGTCCCCGTCCCCGCGGCGGCTTTGGTCTCCTGGCGCTTGTCGGCGCCGGTGTCGCCGCGCTCGTCGGTTTCGTGCTCCATCAAGCCGCGGAGTACGAGCGCGAGAACGAGCGCGTGCGCGCGAGGCTGCGGTCGAAGCCTCGGGTGACGAGCGAGCACGCGGCGTGCCGCATGGAGTGCAGGTTCATCACGGCGGAGGAGGTCGAGCGCACGCTCGTGGACGGGAAAGTGGATGCGAGGCACAGCACGCCCAACGCGCGACCGTGTCCGAAAATAGCTCTAAACATGGGTCGCGTGCGAGCGGTTTGGGCGGATTGCGCGGACAGCACGAGGCTGGTGACGGCGATCGACGCGGAGACGAACCATCCGTGCGGGCCGTGCTGAGACGCGGGACGACGTAGTACATTTCAGAGGAGGATAGCGCGAGAGGAGAGCGATTGTAACATTAAGTAGCGCGAGGTAGAGAGATATCAAATCACTATGCGGCGCGTCGCGTTTTTCCCGCACGAACGGTGGACTTTTTGACATCGCCGTCGCCGCGACTCTTCGTATTCTTCGCGCGCTTCGTCTTGGTCTTCCTCTTCTTCGGACGCTTACGTCCGTTGGCGACCCAACGCCGAAATGCGCGCTGAATCGTGGTCGCCGAACGCACGCGCCGGAACTCTAAGAGACGCGCCTGCGCACGCGCTTCGCGCTTTGCTGCCGCCGCCCTCTCGGCGCGCTCGCGAATCGCTTCGACTTCGCTCGCCAACTGCGCGTTGGCGTTCTGAATCTCGCGCAAGACGTCGCGCGCGCCATCACACTTCACGTCCAATGCCGACATACGCGCGCGCGACGTCGCGCAGTCTCGCTCGGATGCCGCGCCTACTGCGCGCACGGCGGCTCGGTGCCGCTCGAGCGTCGTCGCCGAGCGCGTCTCCAGCGCCTTTAACTCCCGCCTCAAGTCATCAATCTCAGCCTCTCGCGCGCGCTTCGCAAACGCACGCTCGTGCGACAACGACTTTACGCGAACAGATATCTCGATCCTCGCCGTTCGAGCGGCGCGCGCGCGTCTGCTCGCCCACATTCGCTCGACCGAAAATAGAAGCCCGGTAAGATTAGAATACCAGGCGTCTCGCGCAGCGGACGCCTCGTCGCGCGCGCGCGCCGTTCAAGGTTAAAATTCGCGAGATCAAAATCGCCACGCGCCGATTCGTCGCGCGGCGTGAGCGCGCGCGACCGCTTGAGGCCCAGCCGCGTCTTGAACTGAGGCTCGTTCGCGCCTGTAGCATACGAAACGCCACTACGACGCGTGACGCGTCATGCGCGCGCGACGCCGCTCCGCGACGCTCGCGTGCGTCGCGTCATCACTCGTGTCCGTCGTTCGCGCGCACTCCGCCGCCGAGTGCGCGGCGCTCGGCTTCGTGTCGTCCGAGTGCTCTGTGGATGCCTGCGATAATTTACGTTCGAAAACAGCGTCCGTCGCGCTCTACGACGAGTGCCGCGCGTGTTGCGCCGCCTCGAACGACGCCGCGGCGCCCGTGACATACGCTCGAGCGCTCGTTCGCGTGTGCTCGTGAAAACTGGGACGCTTTCCGGAGTTGAAGAAGTTTCAAACGGAGAGCTTGCCCGCGTTGCGCCAGACCCGCGACGTGCGGTTCGATTTAGTTCAAGGAATGTCACCGACGCTCACGATGTACGAAGACGCGGCGAGCGATAACAACGGCATCGACGTCGACGTCGGTAGCTGGAGTTCGGACGTCATCGTGGAGTATCTCAAATCAAAGTTGACGCCGAGCCCGGACGCGTCGTCGCGGTCCTCGCGAGACGAGCTTTAAGACGCCGCATCGCGCGAAACATAGACACACGGACATCGCGCCACGACGATCGGTCGTCGCGCGCCGTTAGATTAGCCCGCGTACGAGTCTTGGGCTTTGACGTTGACGAATTCGACGACGACCGCGCGGTGACTCGCGCTCGGCGAAACGCTCTCGATTCCGAGCCGCCGAGCGCGACGATACGCGGTCGTGCGTCGCGTCGCGTCCTCGTTTTCGACCGTCTCGCGCCTAGCGCCGCACCGTGTAATCACGGCATCACATTCGCTCGGCGAACGCGCTTCGTCGCGCGTTTTCGCGACGCCCTCGTCTCGCGTCTCGCCGCGACGTTTGCCTCGCGGCGCGAGAGCTCGATCGATCTTCACACTCGCGCTCGCGCCGCGTCCGCACGCGTCCGATCGTCTGCGCGCGCGCGATGACGCGTGCGAAACATCATCCCGCGCGGGCGCGCGGGCGTCGTTCCCCGCTCGCGCGCCTCGTCGCGCTGATTTCCTTCGCGTTCGTCGTCCGCGCGCGCCTCATCGTGGCGTCGTCGGATGACTACTATAAACTGCTCGGCGTCGATCGCAACGCGGACGAACGCACGCTGAAGAAGAACTATCGCATTCAGGCGCTGAAGCATCACCCCGATAAGGGCGGATCGCCCGAACACTTCGCGAAGATCTCCGAAGCGTACGAGGCGCTGACGGATCCGGAGAAGCGACGCGTGTACGACCAGTACGGCGCGGAGGGACTGCGGAACCAGCAAGCCGGCGGGCATCCGGGCGGCGGAGGCGGATTCGGTGGAGGTGGGTTCGGACATCCGGGAATGCGGTTCGAGTTTAATCAACGCGGCGGCGGGGGAGGTCCGTTCGGCGGGGGCGACCCGTTCGGGGACATTTTCGGCGACATGTTCGGACGCGGAGGCGGAGGCGGACGCGGAGGGCGAAGACATCCGCATCAGCAGCAGCGTCAGCAGCAACAGCGACCGAAGGAAAATTTATTCGATAAAAAGTCACCGGTGACGAGCTTGAGGCAAGGACGGTTTCCGGGGACGGATGCGAAGAATATTTGGTTCATTTCGTTTTACGCCCCGTGGTGCGGGCACTGTCAGCAGATGAAATCGCAGTTTGAGGAACTCGCGAAGGCGCTCAATGGGTTCGTTCGCGTCGGGGCGGTGAATTGCGAGAAGCAAAAAGGTCTCTGCGCGATGGAGGGCGTTGATTCGTACCCGACGCTTAAGCTGAAGAAAGCCGGCGTGAGCACGACGTACGATAGCGGCGGACACGGATTTCAACAAATGTACGACTGGGTGATGAATCAGCTTCCCGTGAGTTTTGCGAACTTGCGAAAGACGGTGCAGTTGGAGAAATTTGTCGCCACGGATTGCACAAAGTGGTCGTCGAGCGGGAGCGCGTGCGTCATCTTTTTGAACGACAAGCACGAGACGCCGGCTTGGTTTAAAGTCACCGCGTACGCGTTCAGGGACAGGATGCACATGGCGGAGAGTAGGAGCAACAATCTCGAAATGGGTTTGCATTTCGACGTCGTGAAGCAGCCCGTGCTCATGGTACTTTGCGACGGTGACATGGACAAGACGGTTGCATACGGTGGCAAGCTCGATCACGACATGAAGAGCGCCGAGGTGGAGAAGTGGCTCGAGTCGTACGCGAAGAGCTACGCGACGGGTTGCGCTCGCGTGAAAGCGGTGCCGAAACAAGGCCTCAAACTCGACCCTTCGAAGAATTACAGCAAGATGAAAGTGAGCGCGATCAAGGCGCTCATGCAAGTGCACTCGATTCCGTGCGTCTCATGCTACGAAAAGAGTGATTTCGTCAACGCGATCAACGCGTACATTGAAGAAAAGTTTCCTAAACCGAAATCGAAGAAGAAACGCGGATTCGGTGCGGAGTACTTGCACTCGTCGTTCGCGCACGACGATTTTTAGATTAGCTACGCGGTAATATTCTTTTACAACACACGAATTCGTTCGAGTTTTAATCGCCACTTCCCCAGGCGTCGCCGAAGGAGGCGGCTCCGGGCGCGCCGCGATTGTCGAACCCGCCCGGCCCGCCCGGAGGACCGAACTGCTGCGGCGGACGTGGGGGCACGGGATATCCCATAGCCTTGAGTAAAATGCGTGACATCTCTCCGTACAAATGCCCGCCGCGGTCTAGGAGCTGCAACAGCGACATGATGAAAAAATGCAACGCCTGCGTGTTTTCGTCGACGAGAAAGGAAATCTTCCCAAACAAGTGCACGACGGACGACAAAGAGTGCATGAGCGCCTGCCAACCCGTCAACGGCGGCGCGCCGGGCGGTGGACCACCGGGCCCATACGGTCCCATGGGTGGCTGCCCGTACATCCCGCCGCCGTACATCCCGCCGCCGTGCCCGCCGTACATCCCGCCGCCGTACCCGCCGTACATCCCGCCGCCGTACCCGCCGCCGTACCCGCCGCCGTACATCCCGCCGCCGTACCCGCCGCCGTACATCCCGCCGCCGTACATCCCGCCGCCGTACCCTCCGTACCCGCCGCCGTACATCGAATTTCCGTACGCGCCTCCCCGATACCCTCCGTACATCGAATTTCCGCCGTACGGCGCGCCTCCGTACGTCGTCCCCGCGTACCCGCTCGGCGACGCCCCGTGCGACGTCCCTCGATTCGTCGTCTCCCACGCTCGACTCTCCGGCGTCGCCGTCGTTCCCGTCGGATTATTCACCGTCGCCACGGGCGCTATCGCGCGAACGTCGTCGTCGTCGTCGTCGTCAGTCTCTCCGCGTTCGCCTTCGCCTTCGCCTTCGCCTTCGCGTCGCGTCGCCCGTTCGCTCGTTCGCGCACCGCTCGGCGTCTGTCCCGCCCCCGGCTTATCCCACGGTTTCACCGCGCTTCCGTCGGCCACCGGCGTGGACTTCACCGCCGTCTCGCCCGCGCCCGCCGCCGCGCGCCACGGTTTCGGCGGCGGCGGCGTCGCCATGCCGATTCCCCTCGACGATTCGATTCGTTCGTCGCGTCGCGCCTTCTCGCCGTCGTCGCGCGTTCGATCGCGACGGCGCGCGCGACGATCGACGCGCGCGTCGTCGCGCGTCGTCGCGGCGCGACGGAAGCGACGCGAGCCGACGCGAGCGCGCGATTGTGCGGCGAGTCAGCGGCGTCGCGATTCCGTCGCCAGATCGCGCCGCGACGACGCGCGCGATGCCCGCGCGCGCGCGCGGACGCGCGACGACGCGCGCGGAGAACGCGTTCGTCGTCGCGCGCGATCGCGAGATCGGGCTGCGGCGCGCGCGCGACGAACGACGCGACGACGACGACGACGACGATGAAGGCGAGCGATTAGCGACGACGCGCGACGTCGAGCGCACGCCGCGACGCGACGACGCGCGCGCGAGGACGCGGAACGCGAACGACCGCGCGACGACGCGCGCGCGGTGCGAGGGGCGGATGCGACGATGGGCCGAGGACGACGCGCTGCGGCGGGTGAGCGGACGGTACTGCCCGTTCGAGCCGGCGCCGCGAAGCACGATCGCGGTGGCGTACAGCGCGGACGGGAAGACGCTGGCGAGCACGCACGGCGATCACACGGTGAAGCTGATCGAGTGCGCGACGGGGAGGATGGTGCGGACGCTGGAGGGACACGGAAGGACGCCGTGGGTGGTGCGGTTTCACCCGACGAATTCAGACGTGCTGGCGAGCGGATCGCTGGATAACACGGTGATCGTGTGGGATCGGGCGAGCGGGGCGATGACGGCGCGGTGGGACTTCGGGAAGAGCATCGCGAGCCTGGCGTTCTTTCCAGGGAGCGATATTTTGTGCGTCACGTCGGGGCACAGGCTGTACGCGTGGAAGTATAAAAAGTACAAGTTTAGAGAGCAGGTGAACCCCGATGGGAGCGCGGTGAGCGCGCAGGACGCGATCAAGGTGCTGCTGCGAACGACGCGGTCGCTGCGCGCGGTGCACTTTCATCCCACGGGGGCGCCGATGATTCTCACGGCGGAGGTTCGCGACATGGACGCGGACGCGCTCGGTCCGGCGTACACTAAGGATGTGGAAGGGGGTTATGATCAAGAAGCTGGGGTGTATTGCGCGCGCGACGACGTCGTCGAAACGGCGCGGTCGAGATTAGAGACGGAGCTGGAGCTCGGAACGGCCACGAGCGGCCGCCGACGTAGCCTCAACGCCCAAGGAGACGCGATGTGGCGAGACCGAGCGAACGCGCCGGCGAACGTCGAAAACGCGCCCGAGGCGACGCGGAAGTACGTGCACGAAATGTTAGGGTTAGGGAATCGTAGATACGCCACGTATTCCATGACGCAGATGATGGGACGGATCACGAGCGCGCCCATGCGAGCCGCGCACGAGGAGCGAAACGACGAGGGCGACGACGCTCGAGGCGCTCGGCGTTTGCAGCCAGAAGCGAGAGCGGGAGGGATGCCGCAACACATGCCGCAACAGACGGCACCGATCGTCGCCGCGGCGAGCGCATCGACGATGGCGTCGCCAGACTTGCCGTGTATCGTCAAGCTCAAGCTTTGGGAGTTTGAAACGCAATTGGACGAGGATGGCGAGATTGAACTCAAACCTCTCGAGGAGCTACCGTTCGTGTTGCCACAAACAGTGCTATGTAGCGAGATGGGTGCGCACTTTTCACCGTGCGGCCGGTACATCGCGACCTGCCAGGCGTGTAAACCGCCCGTACCGAGGCAAGATTTACGATTTATTTGCGAGCTGCGAGTGTACTCGCTCGATTCACAAAATTTCGGTCAAGTCCTGAGCGCGAGGGCCATCAAGGCGGCGCAGTGCTTGACGAGCATCCAGTTCAGTCCAACGAGCGCACACGTACTTTTGGCATACGGCCGTCGACACGCTGCGCTGGAAATTCTCATGCCGCATGGTGATTCGTTTTCCCAAGTGCACACCATCCTCGAGGTGTTTTGCACTGAGAACATGCGTCTCGTGCGGATCATTCCATCCGTCGAGGACGAAGTCAACGCCGCGTGTTTTCACCCGATCCCAGGGCAGGGTATCGCGTATGGCACCAAAGAAGGCCGGCTTCGAGTTTTACTCCACGACAGCTCTCCGAAGAGAGCGGAGAAGAGATTATTGGCCGATGCCGCGGGCGACGATTCACCGCTCACCGTGTCCCGTCGCGATTCTCACGCCATGGACATCGACGAGTGAGCGCGACGGGTACACCGAACCCATCCCATAGTTGTATCACACACTGTATCACCCCACCTTGTATTCGAACACGTTTTGTCTAGTCTTCACTTTCATCGCGTTCCCCGAGGCGCTGCTGCCGACGTCGCGGCGTCGCGTCGTTCCGATATCTGGGCCCAACTCTCGCGAAATCCGCATACACGCGCGCGCGACCGCGTCGATGGTGCCAAAACCCTAAGCATAAAATTCCATGTCGATCGACATCGTCACGCGCGCGTCGCCTCGCGCCCGTTCGTCGCGCAAACTGTTTCAGGAAGACGTTGACGGTGGCAACGCCGCGAGCTCCAACGCCACCACACTCGAACCGAGCGCGCGCATGCGCCAACCGTACGCTTGGCCAGCTTTGTGGATATTTCCCGTCGCCGTGTTGTTTCTCGCGTTGTTGTTCCGGGGCATTCGATGCGGTCGCCGTGGTCGCCGATGCCAAAGGCTGTGCTTCGGCGACGATTCAGATTCCAATGACGACGACGTCGAGTTGGGCGATCGACGCGCGAGCGAATCGGGAGAATCCGACGCCGCGATCACACCAATCGTGCCAGACGCGGATGTCCACGAGTTCCTTCGCGTGATGCGACGGGCGGAATCTCGCAGAGCGCCAGGTCGATGGACGCACGACGCCGCGTTCGATCCGGGGACGTGGCGCCAGTTAGCCGTCGCTCGCGAGCTCGAGCGACAACGACGTTTGCGCGACAACGACGAAGCGTCGACGCATCGTCAACCGCTCGTTGGTTTACCCGATCGTCTCGTTCGCCGCGCGAGTACATTTGAAGAGCTCAACAAAGCGCGCGTCGGCCCCGCGTCGAGAACCGCTCTCCGCAGCTTGCCGCGCTGCGTCGTCGGCAGCCCGCGCTGGTTTCAATTCCTCCGAGCGAACGGCCACATCGAAGTCAAGATCATCGACGGCTCGGTTCGCCACGTCAAGGACTGCGCCGTCGCCGAGTGCGCGATCTGCACCGAAAGTTTCGAAGACGAGGACTTGGCCCTCGTCCTCAAGTGCGCGCACGCGTTTCACGACGAGTGCTGCACGCATTGGCTTAAAATTCACGCCTCGTGTCCCATATGTCGCGAGGAGGTCACGCGCATGTCCCTCGTCGACCGTCACGACGTTTTCACGCGTCGGCGCCGGCGGTACGTGCGCGACGACGCCGAGGCCGCGTCGCGCGGCGCGGCGCCGTGAGCGGGACGCTCGCGAACAGACGCCGAGGCACTCGCCGGCGCCGCACACGGCCGCGCGCGGTCGACGCCTCGCGCGCGCGCGCGAAACGAAAGATCGAACCAATCGACGACGTTGTGATACGAACGTGCGCGCGCAAACCGAGCGAACGACGCGAAAACGGCGCGCAAACGTTCACGCGGTTGAAATTACGAATCGGTTTGAATGAGTTCTCCCGCGCGTAAACGCGGCGCTGAGAACGCGTCGCCGGGCCTGTGCACGCCCACGGATGCGTCGCCGGAGACGTCGATCGCGACGCCGCACTACGGCGAGCGGGAGAGCGGTAATAAACGAGGACGGGTGAAGAAGGATGATGAGACGGGGGCGAGCGGACGAGAGTCGAGCGGACGAGAGTCGAGCGGCGAACGGGCGTCTCGATCGTCCGTGCGTCAGGTAGCGGTGAAGATGCATCTGGACGCGACCCGAACGCGAATGCGAGAGCTGTGCGCGGATTTGGCGGCTAATTACGAACGGGCGAGGCGCGCGAGGTAGGGATTCCGGACGATTGCGCTCGAATCGCGTCGGGTCGGACGCTCGGCGCGAACGGCGATGACGCGCTCGGACGATCGCGCGCGAGAAAGACACTGACGCGTTGGATGTATTGATCATTACAGTGCCCACGCCGCTCGCGAAGAGGCGAGATTGGCCGCGGAAGATATTTTAGACGAGCTCGAGGAAGTGGAACGGTACGTTTAAACGCACGAAAGACCCGAACCGTTTGAACGGGCACTGACTTTGTTCTTTTTCGCGTCCTTTGCAGGCGACTTCGTGCGATCGGTGAAGACGAACCCGCGGTGGCGGCGATGTTGACGTACTTGTCGTTCGTGCGACGAAAGTCGCGAACGATGGTGACGTTGAACGACATCAACGAGGACACCCTGCAACTCATTTTGCGGCGAATCGAAGCGCCGTCGCCGAAAGAGTTACTCGCGCTTTCGCTCGTCAACAAACGGTTTCGCGCGGCGATCCGAAGCCCTACTGTGTGGCATACGCTCGATCTCAGCCGACATGCGGCGACGATGACGAACAAAGTGTTGTACGGGATAGTCAAGGACGACAACGCGTTCGCGTCGATCGAAGTGCTGAACTTGAGCGGGTGTTCGCAACTCACGGATCTTTCAGTGTTGAAGGTGTTGAACAAGTGCCATCACACCATTCGAGAGATCGATTTGAGTGGATGCGAACTCTTGACGCTCGAAACCGCGGAGTACATCGGCTTCCACTGCCACGAGCTCGAGCGACTCGACCTCACGGGCTGCAAGCGCGTGCCGACGACGTTTTTGTTTCAGAACCTTCCCATCATGCAGTTGAACCTCAAAGACTTGCGCGTCAAAGGGACGAAGCATCTCAACGGGCGCGTTGACGAAGTCGACTTTGAAGATCTCGTGGACGCCATCGCGAAATACGTTCGTTGGCTTCAATCGTTCGATGGGACAGTCTTTGACAAGGGTGACGTCCGAGACGTGATGGAGCTCGTCCACGTGTGCGAGGAGCACCTCGAGTTTTGGCGAAGTGGGAATGCGGTCGCGATCTGTGATCACGCGAGTGAATTACAAAACAATGATCCAACGAGCACGCCCATGTGTACCATCTTTCCGGAGTGCGGTCACGTCATGTGCGTCGAGTGCTCGGCCGTGGAGCGCCGAAACATGATGCGCGAGGGCGGACGTTACGTCTACCCGTGCTCACATTGCGCGCACCCAGTGCGTTTCATGCCCGCGCCGGGCGGATTTGAAATTGTCGTTCACTCGCCCGAAGACTTCAAAAAGCTGCTCGCCGAACGGCGACGTTTGGGTGGTCCGCCTTGAACGAGGAGTAGTCCTAGCAAACGCCGACGCCGCGAGCGCGTTTTAGTTCTCTACTAGTGCTTTGCTACTGCTGTACCAATTTTGTAACGCAATGCGTAGATGTATTACGATTCGTACCGTTGTGATCGCGGAGTTACAGGCGAGAGACGAGGCACATTCTTCGGTGATGTCACGAAAACTTCGTATTACAGGTGAAATGCCGCCGCCCCGCTGCGGGGCGCCGCGTCGCCGAGAGCTTTATCGACGGACTAGAAAGAAGTGGGTTGAGCTTTCGCCAGGATACAAACCTGAGCGTATAGATCACGCTTATGAGAAAGCGCGCTTACTTACTGTGGGCAGGATAAAGTATAATGTCGTCAGTCTTTTGTTCGGTTCGGGTTGGGGTCGGCGTCGGGGACGGGAGCTTTCGCTTCTCTTTCGCCTCAAAAGAAAACTTACCTGAGCGCATTCGTCGCGTTGAGATCTTCATAAGCCGCAAGCAACCGGTCGCACGTCGCTTGTTCCGCGGATCGGATCCACGCGCGCGGATCGTAGTACTTCTTGTTCGGCTTTTCGGCGCCCTCCGGGTTGCCAATTTGGCCTTGGAGGTACGCGTTGTTCTTGGCTTCGTAGTTCTTGACGCCATCCCAGAAGCTCCACTGGGTGTCGGTGTCGATGTTCATCTTGATGACACCGTAGCCAACCGCCTCACGGATTTCTTCGCGGGAAGAACCGGAGCCGCCGTGGAAGACAAAGTACACCGGCTTGTCGCTGTCGCCGCCCGTCTTTTCCTTGACGAACTTTTGCGCGTTGGCCAAAATCTTCGGCGTGAGCTTGACGTTACCCGGGGAGTAGACGCCGTGCACGTTACCGAACGCCGCAGCGATGGAGTAGAAGTCCGGCGCGATCGGTTGGAGCGCTTCGTAGACTTGGTAGATCTCTTCCGGCTTGGAGTAGAGGTCTTCCGGCGCGACGTCCGAGTTGTCGACGCCGTCCTCCTCGCCGCCGGTGATGCCGATCTCCATCTCGAGGAAGCAGTTGATCTTCTTCATGCGCGCCAAGTACTCCTTGCAGATTTCCAAGTTCTCCTCGATCGGTTCCTCGCTCAAGTCGAGCATGTGCGACGAGAACAACGGTTCACCGTGCTTGGCAAAGTACGCCTCGTTCGCCTCCAACAAGCCGTCGAACCACGGGAGCAAGTTTTTCGCGCAGTGGTCGGTGTGCAAAATCACCGGCACGCCGTACAGCGCCGCCAATTCCCGCACCATGACCGCGCCCGCGACGCATCCCGCGACCGCGGCCTTCTCATCCGCGTTGCTCGTGCCCTTACCGGCCATGAAGTATCCGCCGCCGTTTGAGAATTGCACGATCATCGGCGCGTTCGCCTTCTTCGCCGCCTCGAGGCACGCGTTGATCACCGGCGACATCGTGCAGTTCACCGCCGGAATCGCGTATCCGTGATGACGCGCGTGGTTCAGCACGTCGATCATGTCCTGTCCCGTGACGACGCCCGTCTTCAGCGTCTTCGGCGGCGCGCTCACCGCCGCGCGCGTCTTCGTCGCGCGTCGCGATCGCGACGCGGGGCTCCGCGACGTCGTCGTCGCGATTCGCGCGGTGTGCGCGAGCTGGCTCGCGTGCATGATGAGAGAGGTGTGCGCGCGCGTGTGCGTCTCGGTTCGGTCGTCGGGCGGTCGAGCGCGGCGATGTGCCGACGCGTCGCGCGTCGCGATCGCGTCGCGCGAGCCTTATCCGCGGCGGCGCGGATGACGTCGCGCGTTCGGACATTCGGCGTCATCTCGATGGGCGTTTTCGCGACTCTTGTGCGGGGATGTTCGGTGATAAATACGATAAATACATCGTGACTGCGCGCGCATACGACCGTGCGGTCGGTCGCGGTCGGTCGCCGCGAGTCCGAGCGTCGCGCGCTTCGAGCGACGACGCTCGGCGACGCGCGCGCGCGATGGACGATCTCGCGCGGCACCGCGCGACGCTCGGACTCGCGCGCGACGCGCGTCCGACGCACGGCGAGGTCAAGGCGGCGTTTAAGCGCGCGGCGCGCGCGGCGCATCCCGACGCGGCGGGATGCGCGGTGAAGTTTCGCGAGGTCGTCGCCGCGCGAGACGCGCTGCTGGGACGAGGGCGATCGCGCGACGCGGCGTACGCGCGCGGAGGGGCGGCGGCGGCGGCGGCGGCGCGGGGGGGGTCGGGAGGGCGGCAGACGCGGGCGTTCGCGGCGGTGCTGGCGACGCCGTTCTTCGTCGCGGCGATGGTGTCGACGACGCTGCCGAAATCGAACGAGAGCGGCGCGAACGCGGAGATAGGACGGGTGCACGGATGGATAAACGCGCCGGTGAACGCGTGGTTGAAGGAGGATCGACGCGAGCCGGGAGATGGGAATCGGGAAAGGTTTTGGAAGACGGGTCGCGTCAACGCGAAGTGACGCGAAGCGCGCCGACGCCGAGGCGTGTATTGTAGCGAGCTTAACTGTATGTAAACTAGGTAGTAGTACTAGCGGCAGACACCGAGGCGTCGACGACGACGTTGGCGCCCTCGAGACGTTCGCCCGCGCAAAACTGGCGAAAGTTTTCCGCGGTGTGCTTGGCGATTTCGTCCAGCGCCTCGTACGTCAAAAACGCGGTGTGCGGCGTCACGAGTACTTGCGGCATCGAGCCTAAGATCGCCATCGTCTCGTCCCACACCAACATGCGCTCGTTCGTGTTCATCGAACTGAAATCCTTGAAGAAGAGGCGATTTTCGTTTTCGTACACGTCCAAGCCGAGCGCGGCGATGCGCCCGGAATACAAACCGTCGATAGCAGCGCGAGCGTCGACGAGCAGACCACGGCTGGTGTTGATGAGGATCGTACCCTCCTTCATCTTCGCTATCGTCTCCACGCAAATCATCCCACGCGTCTCCGGCGTGAGCGGAAGGTGGAGCGACACGACGTCGCTCCGCGCCAAGAGCTCGTCGAGCGACACGTAATCGCCGCAAAAATCGTCCTTCTCGAATTTATCGTACCCGAGCACGCGCATCTGAAATCCATTCTTCAAAATTTCCGCCACACCGCGGCCGATTTTACCCGTTCCCACGACGCCGACGGTTTTCCCTCGCATCGAACTTCCCACCAAGCCGTCGAGCGTAAAGTTTCCCACGCGCAGCCGGTCGCGCGACGCGCACAAGTGTCGATTCAGACTCATCATCATCGCCACTGCGTGCTCGCTGATGCTCAACGGATCGTACGCCGGCACGCGCAGCACGCTGATCCCTCTCTCGCGCGCTCGCTCGCAGTCCACGTTGTCGAATCCCGCGCAGCGGAGCAATATCAACTTCACCCCGCGCTCCGCGAGGGCGTCCACGACCTCGCCGCGCGCGTCGTCGTCGACGAACACGCAGACCGCGTCGTGGCCCTGCGCGAGCGACGCGGTGTCGAGCGATAGACGCGCGCTGCTGTACGTCGCGTTCGGGAGCGCGCGGCGAAGCGTTTCGTCTTCGTAACGGTGCGCGCTGAAAACAAAGCATCGCGCGTCCGAGGACGCGCGCGCGGCGACGATGACGCTCGAGAGACGTCGCGCACCGCGCGCGCGCGCGCGGGACGCGCGGGCGGCGATGAGGGGCGCGCGAACGACGGAAGAAGACATGCCGCCGCCGCGAGGTGAGCTACGTTGTGCGGTTGGATTATTACAGCCGCGAGTGTGTCTTCGATTCTAAAAGTGCGCGCGCGATCGGCGCCTACTCGAACGGTGCGGGAACGGTGTTGGCGTCGGTCTCCTTCTGACGCCGGCGCGACCAGCGAGAGACGTCTTCGCCCGCGAGCGTGTCCGTCGCCGCCTGCCCGCGCTCGAACCGCTCGCGGCGCGTCGCCGCCAACTTCTCGTCCGTGTCCACAAACTTGCGCATGAGCCAGTGCAACGCGATCGTCGGCGGGTTGCGAATGTTCGGCACCAATCCTCGAACGTTTCGTGCGGGCACCCAATCCGACAACCCGTTCCCCCAAACCAACGTGTGTTCGTCCACGACGCCGTTCACCCAGCACTGTCGCATCGTGTTCAACGGCGCCGGTCCACGGCACTTACCCACGCGATCGCGGTAAAACCACACGTTATTATCGTTCGCTGTTTTCGGTCGAAAATTCACGAAACCGTCGTCAGTCGCGCGTTCGTCGTCGTTCGCTTCGTCTCGCCGTCGCCGTCGACCCTACGCCGCGAGAAGGTCCACCGGTTTCCTCGCTTTCGCGCGCCCGTCGTCGCGCGCGTTCGCGCGCGCGCGCTTCCGCGGTGTCGAACGCGCGCTCGCGCGTCGCGCGCGGGCGCGGCGCGACGCGCACCGTCCGTCGCGCGAAGATCGTTCCGCGCTTCAAACTTGTACGGCCCGAGCTTGTCTCGCCACGACTGCAGGTACTTTCTGCGCGATTCCGTCGCGTCCGTGGGGCTGTCTTCGCCGTAGAAGCTCATGGTGCGCGCCTGGGGGGGGCGGGCGGGGGCGAGCGCGTCGGCGCCGCGCGCGCGAGTGCGGACGGGGCGCGCCCGCCGTGAGGGTCTAGGTTTTTTTCGTCTCGAGTCGCGCGAGACGTTTCGCGCGCGCGAGACGCCCGCGGGCGCGTGATTTACAAGAGAGCGAGCGCTAATAAATGATGCTAAATGCACGCTCGGTGCGATCAACGCCAGCGCGAGCGGGCGATGTTGAGGATGATTTGCGCGACGGCGTCGTACACCACGGGGCGGTAGTGGACGCCGTCGACGGAGCACTCCGCGCCGCACAGGGCGGTGATTTCGCGCGCGCGCACGCGCACCGCCGGACCGGCGGGGAGGACGATCCTCGTTGACTTTTGGTCGTCTCGTATTTTGGCGTACCGCGCCAGATTCGTGTCGGTAAATTTGACGCGTTTGTCCTCGGCGACGAGCTTGTCGCGAATCACGAGCGCGGCGTCGATCCACACAATCACCACCTTTGGATGCGCCGCCTCGATCGTGCGCACGCGCGCACCGAGCGCGGCCATCGTCGTCTTGTACCTAGACACCGATTCGTCGTGCAAAACGTGCCACAGCGCCGTGGATATGACGATCAAATCCGGCGCGTCGCGCTCGCCGTACGCGTCCAGCGCGTCGACGACGTCCGACGCGTACGGCGCCCACGTAAACGTCGCCTTCGCCCCCCCGACCAAGTCGTGCGCCCAATCGCGATGTTTCTCCCCATCCTTCGTCGTCAAGCTCACGTCGCTCCACGCATCGCTCGTCGCCGCGACGAATCCCCCGTACGCGTTTCTCGCGCCCGAGTCGCCCAAAAACGCCGCGCGCCGCCCTTCGATCAATTTCCCCACCCTGTTCCCCCGCGCCGTCGCCGCCAACCGCCCGAACCCGCACGTCTCCCCCACGTCCTCGCGCATGACCCACGCCAGGGCGTTTTCTCGCCCCCTTCGTCCTCTCTTTCCTCCGCGTCCGCGTCCCCGCGTCTCCGCGTCGTCCTCGTCGCCGCACCCCGTCCTCGCCAGCGTCCACGCGCGCGTCGCGCACGCGCTCGCGCCGCGCGTCCACGTCCCTCGCCACGCGTGCGTCGCGCACCCGTCGACGTCGACCGCGAACGCGCCGACGTCGACGTCGTCGTCGCGCGTCGTCGTCGTCGTCCCCGTCGTCGCGTCTCGCGGCGCGTCGCGCGTCGTCGCCGCGCGCGCCGCGCGCGCGACCGCCGCGCACGCGAGCGCGACGACCGTCGCGACGCGCGCCTTCGTCGCCGTCGCCGTCGGCGCGCGCGCGTCGCCGCGCGCGCGCATGCGCGCCGCGCTCTGCCGCGCGTCCCGGCACATCGTCGCGCGCGACGGCGCGCCATGGCGTCCACGCGCGGCGTCGTGCTCGGGTGCGCGCGAATCGCGTTCGTCTCGCGCGCGCGACTGACGACGGCGCGCAGCGCGTACAGAGAGCTCGTGTGGCTCGCGCGACGCGCGCGGGCGGAGGAGCGGCGAAGACTCGAGGACGTCGTCGCGGACGTCGCGCGGCGCGCGCGCGCGGCGCGCGGGGCGAACGCGACGGCGGCGGACGTCGCGGACGGCGTGCGACGATTGGTGGGGACGGTGGGGTACGCGCGAGCGATGACGTCGAGGGTCGGGCGACGACGGTTCGAGTGGGACGAGGACGCGCGCGAGGCGACGCGCGTCGTGGAGCGAACGGGAGGAAAGAGCGGACGCGAACGCGTCGCGAACGGCGTGCTGAGTCGAGAAGACGCGTGGGCGTATCACAATAGGTTGATCGATCGACAACACTTCGGGAGACGGTTGAAAAAGTTTAAGCCGGAACCGCTGTAGACGGCGGGATGCAATGAAATAAATGGGACGCGCTCGGCGGCGACGGAGCGCTTTAATCTTTTCTCGTCGCGCTGGCGAGCTCGTGCCTTCGCTGACGCATGCTATTTTGCAATTCTGATCCGACGTCTGGATCCGAGGCGATCGCCCACGCCATCTCGCGTCGACCCATGACCAGACATTGCACTTCGGTTTGGGCGATGACGTCGGCGTTGCGTCGACCGCCGATCCATTTCTTGGCGACCATTCTCGCGCTCACCCACGATTTCAGTGTGAATTTCTCCCCTTTTTTTCTCTTGGGCGGGCCTTTGGCGAGGACTTCCGCAATGCGTTTATCAATCATCGCGCGCGACGATGAGGCTGACTTGCTTTTCGCAATCAACTGATCGCCGAGAGCCATCTCTCCGATGAATTCGCCCGGCTCGCGCTTGGCCACCTGCGCGCCCTGGTCGCGCAAGATGTTCCGGTCCGCGTCCACCGGACTGACGACAATTTTCACACTGCCGGACTTAATGAGAAACACTTCATCGGTCGCGCGTGCGCCCTGATGAATGAGGATATCACCGGCTTCGTACTTTCTCAACGGAAGCTTCATGCCCTTCGCGAAGTCGCGAAGCTTGGATTTAATGCGCAGAGGCGCCGGTCGCACGCTCTCCACTTGTTGCAACCATGGATGCTTGAGGCAGTTTGCCGGGGTCAAACGATGGACCGGTTTGTGCGCCAGACACGACATGACGAACTCGCGAGCCGTTTCACTCACGGAGTCCCACTCGAAGCAATCAAAACCAAAATCGCGTTGGACGACGCGTCCGTACTTCAACGCGCTCTTCCACAAGCTCCTCGGCATGGCGCCCGTGAGCAACACGTACGTGATGACACCGAGAGACCACATATCGATCGCACCACCGTACGACTTTTGCTCCACGACCTCCGGCGCGGCGAACACGGGCGTACCCACGGGCGCGGTATCGATCCCTCGGCTGTGCGGCAACGACCCCAACCCTTCAGGGTTTTGGCACCGTCTCGCCAACCCGAAATCCGCGATCACGACGCTCGCGAGATCATCGTTCGACCGCAGCAATAAGTTCTCCAGCTTCAAATCTCGATGTAACACAAAATTTTTATGCATGTAATCGATCCCTTGCACCGTGCGCTGCACCACCACCTTCGCCTCCGCCTCGGTGTATCGCTCGCTCTTCATGCGCAAAATCGCGTCCAACACCGCCCCCCCGTGCAGGACCTCCGTCACGACGTACACCTTATCGCCGTACCAGTGGCACTCTTCGAGTCTCAACATCGTCGGCGACGTCAACACGCGCAGAATATCGATCTCACTCGTGACCTCGTTCACGCTCATGCGTTCCTTCCCGTGTTCGTCCTTGTCCGCGTCCGCGTCCGCGTCGCCCTCCTTGACGCTGATGATCTTCATCGCGTACGTCTTCGCGCTCTGACGATGGCGCACTTTGCGCACGACGCTGAAACCGCCCGCACCGAGCGACTCGAGGTCGTCGTAGCGCTCCATCGGGTCGCGCTCCGCGCGCTTCAGCTTCACCGGCGGGACGCTCGGCATCGTCTCGCGCGTCGCCGGCGCGCCGCCGTCGCGCGTGCGCGCGTTGCCGCGCTTTCGAGGCTTCGGCGACGCATCGCCGTCGGGTTTGGAGGCGACGCAACCCATGACGGCGGTCGCGCCGTGCGGTCGCGACGCGGTGTGGACGCGCGATCGATCGAAAGACCCGAAGGTGCCGCGAAGGTGCCGCGAAGGTGCCGCGAAGGCTGGAACGCGGCGAAGGCGAGGCGAGACGAAAGCGACGCGCGATGGGCGTCGCACGGCGGTGGTGCGCGCGATTTGAGATGAAATGCATCTCTGGGTTACACTATTTCGCGCGTTTGAGCACCAGAGCGACGTAGGTGACGGCGACGTTGAGCGCGGCGACGCCGAGCTGAGATTTGCACGCTCTGCCGGCGTGCCCGCGAACGGGCAAACCCAAGCCTTCGAGGACGTCCTCGCCGTTTCTCGGGGGGACGCCCTCGTTGAATCGACGCGCGAGGACCTTTCGAACGCCGCGGGATTTGGCGAGCTTTTTGCTCTTGGCGTCGGTGTCTTCTTTCTCGAAGACCAAGCCCTCAAATTCCGAGCACAAGACGCCTTCAAAGGCGTGGCGAATGAGCGAGAGCTTGGAAAGCGGCGCTAAAGAATCGGGAATTTCTGCGAATGCGCCGGATGCATCGCCGAGCATGATGTTAAGTACCATTACGCACGGTCCGATGGCGAGAGCGACGTCAGCGCTCGGACTCAGGGCGCTTATGGAGAGCCCCAAAGACGACGCCGCGGCGGATTGCAACGCGAGCGACGTCAGAAACATCTTTCGTCCAGACTTGTTTAAACCTACCATGGGCGCCATGACACCTCCGAAAACGACTGGAAACACCATATCAATCGGAGTTTCTATCAAAAGCTTCGATAGAAAGTACGGGCCAGGGCTGTAGCCACCGCTTTGGCGCGCCATCTCGCGTCGCACCGTGGCGCGCTCGCGTGGAAACCCGTTCAAGCTCTTCACCAATGCGAGCATGGAGGTGTTAATGCACGCCTGCATGAGTACCGCGACTCGTCGTTTCACACTACGAGGTCCGAGTCCAAGCTGGAAGTTACATCCGCCAAACATCGCGGCCAGACCGACTGAGGCCACCATGCGGACGCCGTTCACCCACATCTCTCGCTTGGCTTGTCGCCAAGCACGACCGGCGAGTAATCTAAATTGCTTAAGCGGATCACAGGCTTTCTTTCGCACGGCTTTCGAAGTCGAAGCCGATTCAGGCGCCCGTGTCACATCTGCCGCTCTCGGTGCCGTTGTTTTGCTATGCTTTGCCCACTCGTCAACGATGCGTTCTATTCGCGCGCGGCTCTTGGCCTCGGCGTCGTCGCTCCCGACGCCGTCGCCGACGTCGACGCTCACGAGATCAATCAAAAACTCGGCCGGATTAAAATGCTCGGGGCACTCGAAACCGATGCCGCGAAAGTAACTGATGACGTCTTCGCTCGGCCCGTGGTACGCCACACGCGCGCCGCTCGCGAGCAACAACACGTCGTGCACCTTGGCGAACGAGGCGCTCCTCGGTTGGTGCAGCGTGCACACTACGCACGCGTCTTCGCGTTCCGCGAGCTCGACCAGCTTCTCCACCATCTTATCCGCCTGAAATGCATCGAGCCCAGACGTCGGCTCGTCCACGAGCACGACTAAACCACCACCCGACTTCGAATCCGTCGTTCCCAGTCCGAGCGTCTCGCTCGCGATGGCCAACCGCCGCCGCTCGCCTCCTGATATCCCCGCCACCGCCTTCCCTCCGGTATCACCCCCCACGACCGTATCCGCGCACGTCATCAACGACATCTTTCTCAACGTCGAGTTCACGAGCGCCGCGGCGCTCTCCTGCGTCTCTCCGCGCAGCCGCGCGTCCAACTCGAGCGTCTCTCGCACCGTGAGATTGCTAAAGAATTTCGGCTCTTGCTCCACGTAACTCATCGAAACGTCCTCGTCATCGGCGCCGGTGATGCGTTTCCCATCGTACGTCACGACGCACTCGAGCGAGTCGCCTCGCTTGACGTCCAGGCGATGGGACAGGGCGTTGAGCAGCGATGTCTTGCCGCAACCGCTCGGGCCGAGAATCGCCAAGACGCGGCCGCTGTTGGCGTGCGCGGACGTCCCGCGCAGGATTACGCGCGAAGAGGCGTTGTGGCCGTCGGCATCTTTCGTGCGGACGACGTATTCGACGTCGCGCCAAGCCAGGGTGCCACCCATGGCGTCCGAGAGTGCGGGCGCGACCGTCGTCGGGACGGGACGCGGGCAAAAGTGGTACAGTAATGTTACACGATGCCCCCGACGCGTCGTCGGGCGCGCTAATCAGAATCGCTACCGTAATCGCCGAGCAAACCCCCGAGCCCGGCCGGAGGCGGGGATTCAGCCTTCGGCGGCGCGGCGGCGGCGGTCGATTTGACCTTTGCTTTGACCGCGGCATTCGTCGGACGCTTGACGACGACACTCACCGCGGGCGCGTCCACGCGAGCTTTCTTCGCCGCTGCATGATCGTCGTCGTCGCTCTCGCTCTCGATGCGCTTGACGATTTTCGCGCGCTGTTCCTTAAAAATAGCGCGCGCGGTTTCCGCGTCCAACTCGTCGGCTCTGCGCGCGAGACAAGGTGAAATAAAAGTCAGTCTTCCCGTTCGGAAATTGGCGTCGCGCTCGCGTCTGAGGCGTCGACGGCACGGCGCACTCGCGTACCTCTCCTTATCCGTTCTCGTATTCGCCGTCATCGCGTTCAAAGCGTCCGCGTTCGATATTCCGGCGTGTCTCGCGTTGAGCGACCGCATCTCGTCCAACGCCGCCATGATATCCATCTCTCGTTTACTCTCCTCCGTTCGATTCTCCAATCGCCGCATCTCGTTATTTTCCTCATCATCCGCGCGCGCTTTCGCCTCATCTTCCTCCGTCGTGTCCTTCCACGCCTCAAAGTTTCGCGACGCCCCGGCTTCGACGACGTAGTCCCCGTTCTTCGGGTCCGTCTTCATCGCCAACTCCGCGCTGCATCGCGTGCATCGAAAGTAAAACCTAAATATTTGTATTCCCAAGTAGTCTTCGCCCTTGACGTCCTCCTTGCGCGCGTTGAATTTCGTGCCCTTGCAGATGAATTCGCCGCACGTGTTGCAGCAAATCGTCATGGGGAGCATGATTCTGACTTTGATTTGTCCACCCTTCGGCGCCCTGCCGCGCGGGATCTTGGCCGGATCGAAGTCGGGAGGGATGTACTTGTTCAGCACCTTGCGCTCGCCCATGGCGCGCGGACGTCGAGGGCGGGAGGGGAGGCGAGGAGTGCGGACGGGGAGACGGCGTTCTCGAGACTTCCGGCGGCGCGCGGCGGACGAGGGAAGGCGTTTGAAACAAGGCAACACGGACTATGACAATGCGAAACTATATGCGACTAATAATATTAGGCCACTGGGGCGAGCTCGACGCCCGGCTCGTCGTCGGCGTCGAGCTCGCGACCGGCGGTTTCGACGGCGAGCGAGAGCGCGGCGGCGCACGCGACGGCGGCGACGGCGATGAAGACGACGACGGAGAGCGTCAGATGTCCGGACTCAATCAAAGTCACAGCGAATATCGGGCATGTTATTCCACCGATGCGCGCGAACCCGTTTCCGAGGCCGACACCGGTCGAACGGATCGACGTCGGATAGACTTCGCCGGCGAATATGTACAAGACGGTGAACGCCGCGAACGCGGCGCTTCTTCCACCGAAGAGCATGATGTCACGAACCGCCTTACTTATGCTCGATGAAGCCACGGGGAGCAAGAACACAGCGGTGGCAATCACGGTGAACGCCATCGAGCGCCTGCGACCGATCTTGTCGACGATCATAATCGCGACGATCAAGCCTGGAATTTCGCCGAACGAGCTGAAAAAGATGTCGGCGTACTCGCCGTCGCTCAAATGTGGCGCACCGTGCGCTAGACACGCCAACTCTCCCCCACGCTTGGACTCGTCGTCGCGCACGTTGAGTGACGTTGTGAGAAGGACGATGCCGTAGTACAAAAACGCCACACCGAAGAAAATCACCCAAACCAAGAGAGACGTCTTCGCGTGCTTCTTGGACAGCAACGCGCGAACGCCGCTCGGAACGAACCTTTGCATCATCGTAGAAGACGACGCTCCCGACGCGCCCATGCCATACGAAGTACGATCTTCGAACTCGCCACTCGATGACGCGCGATCGTTCGGCCCCACGAGCTCGCCCTGCGGTAGAGATTTACCATTCGTCGCCGCGACGCGACGCAACGTCTCCTTCGCCTCCTCCATTCGACCGGCGTTTACCGAGTACAAGACGCTCTCCGGGACGATAAAGATGCATGCGATCAATCCAAGCAACGGCGCCGCTGAAATCAACAGTAAAACTCGCCACGAATGCCGCGGAAGCACGATCCACGCCAGCGCGGACTCCAACATCGATCCCAGCGTCCAAAACGCCTCAATGTACGACAAGCGCGCGCCGCGATTTTCCCTCGGTAAAAACTCCATGAACAACCCGTACGCCACGGGTACCCCACCCAAACCAACGCCCACGAGGCATCTAAAGAACAACACGCTCCCGAAGCTCCCGCCCAGCGCGCTTCCGATCCCCGCCGCGAGCGTCGTCGTCGAGCTGAACAGCAGCGCCGGCTTCCGACCGCGCGCGTCGCTCACCACTCCCCACGCCGGCGCCCCGAGAGCCATTCCCACGAACACCACGCTCGTCAGCGCGCCTTCCGCGTCGCTCGACACCCCGAATTCGCATCGCATCGCGGGTCCGATGAAACTGAGCAGCATCATCTCCATCGCGTCCGCCGCCCACGCGAAACCGACGAAGCACAGCGCGTGGATTTGAAACTTCCCGAATCCCACGTGATCGAGCGCCTCGTTCGCGGTGTACGTTCGTCGACGCGCATCGTCGTCGTCGCCGTCGCCGTCGTCGTTCGGCGCGTCGAGGGCGACGACGACGAATTCGCCGCGCGGCGTCGCGGCGTCGAGCAGGCCGAGTCTTTGGTCGTCGGCGTCGTCATCGCGCGCGTCGTCGCGCGCGGTGGACGCCGCGCCGTCGGGCGCGCGCGGTGGACGCGGGATGTCGCCGCCGTCGTCGTCGTCGACGTCGGCGTCGACGTCGACGTCGGGCGCGGCGGCGGACATCGCGATGTGGGGACGGCGCGCGCGTCGCGTCGAACGCGAACGCGAGCGAGCGCGGCGACGGTTTAGATGTCGGGTCGGTTCCCGATGTTACAAGAATGTGGACGCGCGAAATGCTCGCATCGCCCGCATCGCTAGGGTTTGAATGCACATCTACGACGCGCCGAGGGGCGAGAAAGAATTACAGAGAAGAGACGCGCTCGTGCTGCGCCGCGTTGGCGACGTGTTGGCCGATTTGGCGCATGCACGCGTCCTCGCGGTAGAGCATGCCGCGCAACGTTTGGCCGTTGACGCGCACCGTCATGAAGTATCCCGTGTCGAAAGTGCCGTCGATGAGACCTTCGACTTTCATGCCGGTCAAATCGGCGCTTCCCGGAGGATTGGTCGGCTTCAAGCCGTCTTGATCCATGACGTTGACGACGTCGTGCTGCAAAAAGTGCATCGGATCGTGCGCCGAAGCGTGGTGGTGATGGTGCATGTGCGACTTCGGGGCGTCGAAGTGAGAGTTGACGACCACGGGCATCGAGCTCGGGTTGAACGGCATGAACAAGTCGCTCAAGTTGTGGTGGTCGTTCCCCCACGCGTACGGGTCGCGCTCGTGGTGCGAGTGCTCGTCCGTGTGATCGACGTGATCCATGAACGCATTGTGGAACCCGTTATGCATCATCGGCGCCGAATCCTTCGCATTCGATGGCTTGCGCAACGACGTGTGATCCCCAGAGCTCGTCTTCGGAGGTCGACCGCGTCGACGTTTGGGCGCCGGGTCGCTCCCCGAGCCCGTGGCTTTCTGCTTCTTCGCGCGTCCGCCCGACGACGGCGCCTGCGGCATCCCACCCTCGGCGATCAATCGCGCCTGTTCGACGCGAGCCTTATCGATGTGTTTCTCCTTCTCTTCCCTCGTCATCGCCTTCCATCGATTACCGATCACCTTTTCGATGCCCATCTGCATCTCCGCGCGCGACAACAGCGTCGAGTCGCGCAGCACGAGTCGCATCTCGCTCGCGAACATGTTAAACGCCAACAAGTTCGGGCTCATGCTGAGCTCGCGATACGTTTTCAAATTCTACGCTCGCGACGAAACGACGCGCGCCGTCAGTCCTCCGCGTTCGTTCCCGCGCGCGCGCGCGCGC